>Ga0268266_10005691_pt1 | contig 11554 bp, 11 predicted proteins | sample KBSS13metaG_FD_190356 | JGI IMG/M metagenome (GOLD analysis project Ga0268266, IMG submission 190356) | Switchgrass rhizosphere microbial communities from Kellogg Biological Station, Michigan, USA - KBS S1-3 metaG (SPAdes) (version 2) | ecosystem: Host-associated > Plants > Roots > Rhizosphere... | reverse complement strand
ATGAGCCCGGCGGAGTTCGCGACCTTCCTTGCCGACGAGACCGCGAAGTGGGCGAAGGTGATCCGCGCCGCCAACATCAAGCCGGGGTGAGCATCCGTTCCTCCCCACTCTTCTGGGGAGGTGGCGCGGTAATCCGCGACGGAGGGTCGAGGGCAACGCGGCCAGTGCTCATGACCCCTCCGCCCGCGAAGATGCGGGCACCTCCCCTTCGCGGACTCCGCAAAGGGGAGGAAAGCCTCATCACGTCCGCTTGAAGCCTTCGAGCTCCGTCGCGGCCCAGTCGCAGACCTTTTCCATCGAGTCGCCCCGGGTGTAGCGGACGACCATCTGCGACTGGATCGCCTGCGCCCAGATCTGGGCGGCGATCAGCGGCGGCGCCGGCGAGCAGACGACGCCGGCCTTCTGGTCGCCGCCCTTGATCGGGTAGTGGGACAGCGCGCCCTTGGGCGGACCCTCGTCCTCCCAGGTCTTGAAGTCGGTGAACTTCGGATAGGGCGGAATGTCGTATCCCTGGCTGGCGGCAACCTGCTTCTCGGCGTTCTGCCGCATCGCCAGGAACTCGAGCAGGCTCTTGGCCGCCGGCTTGTTCTTGGAGAAGCTCCACAGCCCGTAGAAGCGCGGCAGGATCGGGTTGAACCGCCCGGCCGGCCCCTTGGGGAATCCTCCGAACCAGCACTTCTCCGCGACCTGCGGCGCATCGCGCTTGCCGACCGCCCAGGCACTCGGCGGATTGAAGATCAGCGCCCCCTTGCCGGCGAGCAGCCACTTGTTGTTCGACGCATCGTCCCAGGCCTGCGCGTCGGCGGGACAGAAGGCGGCGAGACGCTTGGCATAGTCCAGCACCTGGCGCACGGCATCGGTCTTGACCGTGACGTTGCCCTTGGCATCCATGAGATCCGCGCCGAAAGCGAGGAACATCGCCCCGACCCACTGGTTGGTGTCGGTGGTGTTGCCAAGCGGCAGGCCGAAGCCATGGTCGGCCTTCTGGCACTTCTCGGCCGCAGCCAGGAAGGCGTCCCAGGTCCAGGTCGCGTCGTTGGGCGGCTTGCCGGCCGGGTAGAGTTCCTGGACGTCGACCCCGGCATACTGCTTCATCATGTCGAAGCGCATGCAGCAGCCGAGCAGCAAGGTGCCGCGGGTCATAGGCACGCCGAGCCACTTGCCCTGGTACCTGCCGAGATATTCGACCGCGGGGTCGATCGGTCCGTTCTTCGCGACGACGTTCTTGACGACGTCGTCGACCGGCTCGAGCGCCTGGTTGTACTGCGCCGACTCCCAGTTGGTGAACTCCATGATGTCGTGGCCGGAGCGCGCCTGCGCTTCGACCGCCAGTGTGAGCAGCAGCTTGTTGCCCTGGCTGGTGATGTAGTCGACCTTGACGTCGACCTTCTCGCGATCGGCCCACTCCTTGATGATGGCGGATTGGACATCGTTGGCGCCGGGGACCCAGTGGTCCCAAAGCCCGATGGTCAGGCTTCCGGCTGCATTTGCGCTACGCACGAAGGGCGCAGCGACCAAGCCGAGGGCGGTGCCTCCGGCCATGACTCGGCGACGCGTAACAACGCTCTTTTGCGGCATGGATCGTCCTCCCTGAAGGAACGCTTGCGCACGCGACTGACGCTTACTTTTTTGATCGTTATGAGGGGCGATCCCGCCAGCAACGATGATGGCAGAGACGGCCCCGGACGCTCTTACAGCGTCGTTACCCTATTCCAAGGTGTGCGGCGGCGCCAGCGCGCCGCTGCAGCCGCGACAATCAGGCCGCCTGTCTCCGGCAGAGGCAGGACGCGCGCACCGGGGTATCGGCGCGCGCCTGCGCCAGATCGAGGCGCGCCTTGATCAACGGCGCCTCGAGCGTCTCGCCACGGCGCGTCAGGCATTCGTGCAGGCCGTGCAGACTCCAGACATTGTCGGGATGCCAGCACGCCCGGCTGACCGTCTTGTCGAAGCCGAGATCCGCGCGATAGACCGCCTCGGCCTCCGCGAGCCGGCCCTGCTCAAGCAGGAGCGCGCCCAGCGCATGCCGCGTCGGCTGCATCCAGCCCCACGGCTCGTCGTAGGGCAGTGCGTCCTCGAGCTCGACCGAGCGCCGCAGATGGGCGAAGGCCACGTCGAAGTTGCCGCGGCGGTATTCGAGCTCGCCGTTCAGCATCTGCTCGGCAATGTCGAGCAGGCTGACGACGGTGTTGTTGTGCACCAGCCGCGACTCGGGCACGCGCGCCCTGGCCTCGAGGAAGGCGGCCCGCGCCGCCTCGGCTTCGGGGATCTCGCCCAGCACCGAATGCGCCAGGCCCTTGGCGTAGAGCATCATCGCCGTCGTCGAACAGTAGACGTCAGGATCGGCAGGCAGCTCCTGGGCGATGGTCTCGCGCCACTTGCCGAAGCGCACCAGCACATGCTGCTTCATCGAGATATAGCCTTCGATGAAGTCGGCCATGGGCGGCGACGGGATGCGCAGCAGCGCATCGGGCGTGGTCGCGATCAGCTCCTCTGCCGCCTTGAGGGCAGGCTCGAACTGGCCGAGGAACATCGCGCCGTAGATGATGAAATGGTGGTTGTGCGTGCGGTACATCGCGTAGACGTTCAGCGCGCCCTCGCGCGCGAGGAACTTGCGATCGGCCACGACGGCCTTCTGGTTATAGACGACGACGTCGCGATAGTTGCCGCACAACACGTCGATATGGGTCGGCATATGGACCAGATGACCCGACTCGGGCACCAGCTCGCGCAGCCGGTCGCCCTGGCGCAGCGCGCGTTGCGGAAACGGCGACATCTCCATCAGGTGCACGTAGAGATGCAGCAGGCCGGGATGGTCCCAGGCCCGCGGCCGGTCGGCGAACAACATGTCGAACAGCGCCAGCGCCTCGCGGGTGCCGGCGCCCTCGGGAACGCCGCCGGTATCGATGTTCCACATCTGCCACGGCGTCTCGTCCATGATCGCTTCGATGAAGACGCCTGCGACTTCGAGATCGTCGGGGAAGCTTGCGAACACCTTGCGCATCTCGCGGGTGAAGGCCTTGTCCCATTCCGACTGGTCGTCGATCGGCGTGCGCTGCGGATAGCGCGCCGGCAGCGCCCTGATGAACGCCTGCTCGACCGGCGTCGCACGATCGGCAACGGCCAGCGCCGCGGTCATGGCATCGTAGGAAGCGGCCAGCGCCTTCGCCTTGCCGTCGGGATCGTAGCGGTCCCAGGGCAGGTTGTAGTTCGGGCCGGCAGCATAGGCGATGCCCCAGTGCGCCATCGCGCAGGCAGGATCGTGCTCGACCGCCTTGGCGAAGCATTTGATCGCCTCGCCATGGTTGAAGCCGAACAGCCAGTTCAGGCCGCGATCGAACCAGAGCTGCGCTTCGGCCGACGTCGTCGTCACCGGGCGCGAATAGGCGCCGAGATCGTAGTAATCCATCGTCGTCCCCCCTCAGAACCGCGGCGGCCCTGCATTCTGGTCCCAGTCCGGGTCACTGCTGGGATTGAGCGGCGGATCGCTCGCCAGCAGGCCCTTGCCCGGAATGAAATTCACCTCGAGGCGAATCCCGTCGGGGTCCTCGAAGACGAAGAAATAGTAGCCCGGCGCCCAGGCGCCCTCCAGCGGCCCGCGGTCGATGCGTCCCCCGATGCTGCGGACCTTCTCCGCCGCCTTGTCGACGTCCTCGCGCGTGCGGGCGCGCAGGCAGAAATGATGCAGCCCGACCCGGTTCTGGTCGAAGCGCAGGCCTTCGTGCTCCGGCGCGCAGCGCTGGATGCCGACCGCCGTGCGGCCGCCGACGTGATAGAGGAAATTGTTGCCGTCATAGACCTTGGTCATCCCGAGGAACGGCAGCAGCTCGCCATAGAACGCCCGCGCCTTCTCCCAACTGCCGACGGTCAGGATGACGTGCGCCATGCCGTTGACTTCGATCATGCTGTCCTCTTCGATTGCCTGTCCGAGCCTAGCCCATTCCCGGTGCGCCATGACAAGCCTCAAGCCTCCGACCCTGCCCTTGACCGGCGGCTGCCCGTGCGGGGCGGTGCGCTTCGCGGTGAGCGAAATGCCGTATCTGGCCTACGCCTGCCACTGCACCAACTGCCAGCGCGCCTCGGGGAGCGCCTTCGCGCTCAACATGCCGGTCGCCACACGGGCATTCGAGATCACGCAAGGCCAGCCCAAAGGTAGCCGTCGGGTGGGCCCGAGCGGCGTGCCCGGCATCTTCTGGTTCTGCAGCGATTGCGGCGGCCGGATCTATGGCGAGCGCACGAGCGAGCCCGACATCCGGACGCTGCGCGCCGGCACGCTCGACGACACGTCCTGGGTGACGCCGATTGCCCACCTATTCATGCGCAGCGCCCAGCCGTGGGAACGGTTCGACGCGGCGGGCGCCACCTGCTTCGAAACGGGACCGGACGACTTCATTCCCCTGGTCGAAAGCTGGCGCAAGCGCTACGGACTGTGAAGCAGCGGCCTCGTCAACCGACATCGGCCGCGCCGTGTCCTTGGAGCCGCCCGGTACTGGCGATCGAGCGGTCGCTGGAATTGGCCATTGAGGCGTCGCGCTTTGGCCGGTCGAACCCATCATGCCGATGGAAGCGCGTGTCCAGTGGGCGTTTGCGACGCATCCGCCGCCAGAACCCGCTCCATGTGGACCCGCATGTGTGCATCCTTGCCGTGGTCCGGCAGGCCGCGGCGCACGATCTCGAAGCCGTGCCGGCGGTAGAGACGGATGCGGTCCTCCATCATCTCGGCCGTGGTGAGCGACAGGGTTTCGAGGCCTCTCGTACGGGCGATTTCCACGACCCTGCCGATCATGAAGCTCGCGATCCCGCTCTTCTGCCGCGCCGGGCTGACGCTGATCAGGGCCAGCTCCAGGTCGGCGGCGCGGCGGCGCGTTGCGATGGCACCGACGATCTCGCCGCGGTCGAGGGCGATGTAGATGTCGCCCGTCACGATCGCCTCGGTGAACCAGGCGTAGGCATCCGCCGTGATCTCACGCCCCAGCCGACGGACATAGGGCGTGAAAGCCAACCGCATCAGCGCGTCGACCTGGGGGAGCTGCGCCGGCGCCGCAACGCCGAAGACGAGCGCGGTCTCAGCCGACATCGGCCGCATCGTGCGCATAGAGCCAGCCGATGTTGGCGATCGAGCGATCGCCGGAACTGGCCGTCGCCGCGTCGCGCTTCTGCTGCTCGGGCCCGTCGTGCAGATGGAAGCGCGTGCGGTTGTTGGCGCTGGCCTCCTGCAGGCGGGTCGCGCGCGGCTTGCGGATCTCCTCGTAGCGCCGCAGCGCGGCCGGCACGTCGTCCGGCGTGGCCGCGAGCAGCGACGCCAGCGCCGCCCCATCCTCGATCGACTGCGCGGCGCCCTGCGCCATGAAGGGCAGCATGGGATGGCAGGCATCGCCCAGCAGGGTCGCGCGACCGGCGGTCCACTGCGGCAATGGCAGGCGATCGTGCAGCGCCCAGATGTAGGTCTCGGGAAAGGCCGAGATCAGGCTGCGGACCTCCGAATGCCAGCCCTCGTAGCGCGCCAGCGCCTCCGCGACATTGCCCTTGTCGGTCCAACTGTCGGACGTCCAGTCGCCGTGCTCGACGACGCACACGACATTCATGAACCGCCCGGCCGACACCCAGTAGTGGACCACATGGCCGTCCGGTCCCTGCCAGCTATGCGACACCACCTCGATGTCGAGATGCGCGACGCGGTCGGCCGGCACCAACCCGCGCCAGGCAACGCATCCGGTGAAGCGCGGCTTCTCCGGGCCGAACAGGATATGGCGCACCCGGCTATGGATGCCGTCGGCGCCGACCAGCAGGTCCGTCTCGACCGCCGCGCCGTTATCGAAGCGCGCGGTCACTCTTTCGCCTTTCTGCTCGAGGTCGGCGAGCTTATGGCCGACATGCAGGCGCTCGGCCGGCAGTGCTGCGGCCAGCAGGTTGGCGAGGTCGGCTCGGTGGAGGTGATAATAGGGCGCACCGAACGTCGCCTCGACTTCGGAGCCGAGCGGCGCCCGCTGCAGCGTACGGCCGTCATCCCAGCGCCGCTGATGAATGCCGAGCGGCCGGACGCCCACGGCATCCAGCGCCGCCTTCAGGCCGAGCCGGATCAGCAGGCGCGACGCGTTGGGACTTATCTGGATGCCGGCGCCGATCTCGGTGATGCGCGGCGCCTGCTCGTAGACATGGACGTCGAAGCCAGCCTTCAGGAGATGCAGCGCCGCGGAAAGCCCGCCGATGCCGCCGCCGATAACCGCCACGTGCGTAGAGGGCATCGTCAGCGCTCCCCTTCTTCGACTCTCAAGTGAGCAAGGTTTGCATCGGGGTCGAAACTGATCACTATCCGAGTCCGACGTTCGTTGGTGAGATCATACGCCATCGATTGGTTGCCGTGCCTTGCTCGCGCAGGAGGGGGGCCGGGATAATGCGGCGACAGCCCGAAGACCCGTACCCCATCCTTCCAGCCGTTCCCGAACACTGCCTCAACCTCGTCGAACGTAGGCATAGAGCGCTTGCCATATGCGCAATCGATCATAAAGAACGCCTTCGGCTTGCCGTCCGACTCGTACCGCCGGAGGCGATACTCGCAGCGCGGCTCATCTGCTCGCTCGGGACTTTTCGATCTGACCTCCAAGCCATTGGAAGCGTACCGGAGCGGCACCGCATCGATCCCGAAGAATCGCTCCATGTTCTCCGCGGTATAGAAATCTCGCCGCAGCAAAGAGCCGTGATCGATCAGCCACTTCACGTTACGCAGGAAATCGATGCCGTTGGCCGGCGCCCGAACCCCGCCGTATAGTTCGGCATTGTCGCGGATGGCACTGAACTTGGCGCCAACGGTCCTGTCGTTTGCCGTCGACCGAAAGTCCGCCGCCAGGCTGGACGCCAATGCTGCCGTCAGCCGCGGATTGCGTCGATGATCCGCATCAACTCCGACAAATTGCAGAGCGGCTGGCTCAGGCGTCTTCAGCTCGCGATAAACGAGCTGTGCCCGACGAAGAGCGATTTCAACATCGTCGGCCGGGGCCAGCCTCGAGAAGGTCTGGATGGCCGCATTCAAGGCGCAATAGTTCGCCGCGACTTCATCCGGGCTCGGCGCAATACCGTTTGTAGAACAGTTGCGACAGGCGAAGAAGCCCGCCAGGTAGCTCATTTCCCGCGACGCCTCGAGAAGCTCGACATCGTCCGGCGTCAGGGACCGCGGCTGTGCCGCCGCGGCAGCAGACATCAGGATCGCAGCGAGCAGGGCCCACAGTCTCATCGTCCGGCCTCCGGGTGGAGCACACTCTGCCATACCGCTTCGCCGTCGTCGCAATGGTCGCCGCGCCAGGCGACGTGGGTGTCGGGGCGGACCAGGACGAGCTTTGCTTCGTAGATCGGCGCGAGCGAGGCGTCGTCGACGATCACCGTCTCGAGCGGCACGGGCGCGGCGTCGATCAGCGGCGAGGGATCGGCGTCGCCGAAGCGCAGCAAGGTGAACCACGGGCCCAGCCGGTCGTAGAGGGCCGAGCCGTCGTGCAGGAAGGTGCTGGGCAGGCGCGCGCCGGGGGCGGTGGTCGGCGCATAGACGACCGGATCGCCCTCGACGCCGTCGTAGCGGTAGCCGAATTCGATGCCCCAGCTCTCGTTCTCGGCATTACCGAGTGCCGCGATGCCGCGCGCCAGCGCCTCGGGGTCGCGTTCGTTCTGGTAGAGCTCGGCGATCCTGATGCGCACGCCGGTATGGCGCTCGGACGCCAAACGGTTGCGATAGCCGACCGGCCGCCGCTCGCGCGCGTAGCTCTCGAGCAGGCCCCTGCCCGCATAACCCCTGAGCGTCGCGGCGAGCTTCCAGCCGAGGTCGACGGCATCGCCGATGCCGGTGTTCATGCCGTAGCCGCCGGTCGGGATGTATTGATGCGCCGCATCCCCCGCGAGGAACACGCGGCCGCTGTGATAGCTCTCCGCCAGCAACAGATGCGTGACCCAGGGGTTGGCGACGAGGATCTGGCGCGCGAACGGCCGGCCGGCCCAGGCGTCGAGGATCGGGTCGGGATCGATCGCCGCCGGATCGGCGCCGGCCGGCGGCCGCGTCTGCAAGGTCCAGGTGTCCTTGTCGTCCTGCGCGATCAAGGTGCCCTTGTCGGTCTGGTAGTGCCAGGCGACGCCGAAGGCCTGCAGGAGGTCGCGTGCGTCCGAGCGGAAATGGATCATGTAGCGCTGCGCGACCGCCGCCTTGCCCTCACAGGCGATGCCGAGCTGCTCGCGCACGATCGACGAGCCGCCGTCGCAGCCGGCGAGGAAATCGCAGCGCACTGTCTCCGTCTCGCCCGTCTCGACGGTGCGCAGCGTGGCCGTGACGCCCGCCTCGTCCTGGGTGAACGCTTCGAACGCCACGCCCCAACGCGCCTCGATCAGCGGGTCGCCGAGGATGGCCTGCTGCAGCACCGGCTCGATCATCACCTGGCTGACGCGCATCGCGGGCTCGCGCGGCTGCGTGCCGTCGTTCCTGGCGCGGATCTCGGCGCGCTTCTCGACGACCGACGGGTAACGAAAGCGATGCAGCTCGCGGCCCGCGAGCGACGTGATCCAGGAGATGTCGAAATTGTTTGCCTCCGGCACCGCGACCGCGCGCAGCCTGTCGGCCAGGCCGAGCCGCCGGAACAGCTCCATCGAACGGCCATTGGTGATGTCCATCTTGGGATGCCGCGTGGTCGAGGCGTTGCGCTCGACCAGCATGCAGCGGACGCCGAGCGAGGCCAGCGTGCGGGCCAGCGTCATGCCGACCGGACCGCCGCCCGCGATCAGGATCGGAACGTGCTTCGAGGCATCAGGACGTACACGCACATGCCGCTCCAGGTCAGGATGCAAGCGATCAACGGCCAGTCGGTCAGCAGCACGTCGGCCATCGTCTCGCCGCCCTCCCGCCTCTCGACCGCGTACCAGTAGCGGAACATGCCGAAGAGCGCCAAGGGATGGTCGAGGCGAGCCTCCGGTTCGTCGACATCACGAACAGGCTGTAGAAGAGCAACGCACCTGCCGCCGACATCTCGGCATTGCGAACGTCTGGGAGCACACCGTGAAGCACTCGTTGGTTCCGTCGAACGAAATCATACTTCATGTCGTCGAGCTTGGAGAGGGGCCGCCCGTTCTGTTCTGCCATGGCTTTCCGGATACGTGGCGCGGATGGCGCCGACAGATGGAAGCGGTCGCAGCAGCGGGTTATCGCGCGATCTCGATCGATATGCGCGGCTATGGCCGGAGCTCTGCGCCGGAAGATCCGGCGCTGTATACGCCGCTTCACACCGTTGGCGATCTCGTCGGCCTCCTCGATGCACTGAAACTGTCGACGGTCACCCTCGTAGGCCACGATTTCGGGGCAAGCGTGGCGTGGAATGCTGCAATGATGCGGCCGGACCGCTTTCACGCAGTGTTCGGCTTGAGCGTTCCGTATCGCCCACGCGGCGAAAAGAGCTTCCTTCAGACGCTTGGCGAAGCCGGGCGCACCGACTTCTACATGTTCAGCAGGATGCGGCCTGAGGCCGACCATATCTGGGCGAACGCTCGTACGACATATCCGGCCAACCTCTATTGGTCATCCGCCGCCCCTGCCCCGGACGAACGATGGACGCTCTTCAATCGCGACCTTCCAAAGTATCGGCAACTTCCAGCAACGCTACCGGACTGGATCAACCCTCAAGATCTCGAAGACACTATCGCCGACTTTGAACGCACCGGATTTCACGGCGCGCTCAACTATTACCGATCGATCCAACTCGGTTTCGATTTGCTGGCGCCATTCAAGGGCAAGCGTGTCGAGCAGCCGTCGTTCTTCCTGGTCGGGGAGGCGGATACCTTGAGTCAACTGGGTGGGGCGTCGGCAGCGGAGGAACTCAGGCATTCGCTGCCGGGGCTCGTTGGCGAAACGACACTGCCGGGCGTCGGGCACTGGCCTCAACTCGAGGCTGCCGCAGCAACGAATGCGTTTCTTCTCGACTTCTTGCGGCAAGTGGACCGGATGCAAAAGACACCATGAAGATCGTCGTCATCGGAGCCACCTCCGGCATCGCCGAGCATTGCTGTCGGATATGGGCCGCGGAGGATGGCGCCGACTTCGTGCTCATGGCGCGCGACACGGTCAAGCTGGAGAAGATCGCGGCCGACCTCGAGGTCCGTGGCGCACGGTCGATCTCGCTCGCCGAGCCCGAGTTCTTCGATCCGGCGGCGATCAAGGCCTTCGCCGGCGCGACCGTCGCCGCCGGTCCGGTCGACGTGGTGCTGATCGCGCACGGTTGGCTGTCCGACCAGCAGGGCTGCCAGGACGATCTTGCCGTCTGCCGCGAAACGCTCGAGGTGAACGCGGTGTCACCGGTGCTGTTCGCCGAGGCCTTCGCCGCACACTTCGCCAGGGCCAACCGCGGCACGATCGCGATCATCGGCTCGGTGGCGGGCGATCGCGGCCGCAAGGCCAACTACACCTACGGCGCCAGCAAGGGCCTGCTCGGGCGCTATGCCGAAGGCATGCAGCACCGCTTCGCCGGCAGCGGCGTGAAGATCGTGCTGATCAAGCCTGGTCCGACCGACACGCCGATGGCCGCGGGCCACAAGGCCCGGGGCGGGAAGCTTGCCTCGGTCGTCCAGGTCGCACGCGAGACGGTGAACGGCATCCGCCGCGGCCGTCCGATGGTCTACACACCGCCGATCTGGTGGCCGATCATGCTGGTCGCGCGCCACATCCCGCGCTTCGTCTTCAACCGGCTGTCGAATTGAGGTGCGCAATGATGCGCTGGGACCGCGCCACTAAAGGCGAATGTGAATTCGCCGACGTGGCGCTCATATCATGATCATGAGCGCCACGTCGGCGAATTCACATTCGCCTTTAGTGGCGCGGTCCCAGCGCATGAGACGAATTATGCGCTCTTCGCGAGCGCTTCCTTCTCGGCCATCTTGGCCTTGAGCTGCTCCGGCGTGAGGCGGACGATGTGCTCGTTCTGGTGGCTGTAGATGTCGTACTTCTGGACATCGAGATCCTCGAGCACGATCTCGCGCGCCAGCACCTTCTGCTTCCACACCGCATGCTCGGCTTCGGCGGCATGGAACTCCGGCATGACGTCGGTCGCGAACAGCTCGAGCGAGTCGCAGATGTCCTGGTGGCTGGTCTTGCCGGCCTGGTTGAGCAGGATCACCTGGTCGACCCGGCTCGCCTGGAACTGGCGCAGCTTGCGCCGGATGGTTTCCGGCGAACCGATCAGGCCCGACTCCAGCGCCTTCTTCTCCTCCGGTCCGCCCTTCCAGCTCTGGTACTCCTTCCACAGATCGGAGGTGCCCGGCGCATCGACGCCCTTCCGGCCGTAGTAGGACAGCGCGAAGATGAAGAAGGTCCAGCCGGCCGCCTTGGCCTCGGCCTCCTCGTCGGTCGCCGCGCACATGAAGCCCGACACCATGGCGACGTTGGGATTGCTCGGATAGTCGGTGAGCTTCTTCGAGTTGTTCAAGAGGTTGTTGTAGTACTTGTGCACCCAGGCGCGCGCCGCCTCGGGCGTCACGAAGGTGAAGCCGAGCGCACCCATGCCCCACTCGCCGGCCTTGCCGATCGTCTGGATGTTGG
>Ga0268266_10005690_pt1 | contig 11554 bp, 10 predicted proteins | sample KBSS13metaG_FD_190356 | JGI IMG/M metagenome (GOLD analysis project Ga0268266, IMG submission 190356) | Switchgrass rhizosphere microbial communities from Kellogg Biological Station, Michigan, USA - KBS S1-3 metaG (SPAdes) (version 2) | ecosystem: Host-associated > Plants > Roots > Rhizosphere... | reverse complement strand
AAATTAACCAGACCGCAGTTTCATATAACCAGGCTGTCTACGACCATAATGAGATGCAAAAAGCGGATCCCGGCAATCTCACTAAAACCGGACGACTCAGGAAAAAGGCTCGTCTGGTGGATGGGATGGATATCAAAGCGCCACCGGGATATACGGGTGGTCGTTTTCGCGGGAACTGGCAGGTATCGTTTGATGCCCCGACAACAGATGAAACCGGGCGAGTAGATAAAACGGGCGATCTTACAAAAGCGGCCGGAAACTACACGCTGTCACTGTTTAAAGTTGGTATGAAGGCCATTTATTTCTGCAATAACGTGCCCTATGCCTATCCGCTGGAAATGGGGCATTCCACACAGGCTCCTGGCGGCATGGTTCGCATAACTGCCGCTGAGTTTCAACGATTCTTTGAGGAAGCAGTAAGAGAGGTGCCCCGGTGATTCCTGATATTGCATCCGCACTGGCGGCCAGACTGGGTACTTGGGCCGATGCCGAAGGCGTTTCTGTTGCATGGGAGAACGTGCCGTTTACACCTCCTGCTAACGAGATGTACCTGGCTGTTCACGATATGCCTGTTACGCCGCGAACAATTGATCTCGGCCTGCGCTGTCGGACTTATTCAGGCGTGTACCAGATTAATGTTGTTGCGCCAGCCGGTTCCGGCCGTACCTCCGCCGTTGCTCTGGCGGGCAGAGTTGCGAAGTTGTTCCCCGAAGGGCTGGAAATAGAAGGCAATGACTTCACCTGCTGGATTAGCAGTCAACCTGGCATATTCCGCGGTATCCCTACACAAGTGTCCTACACCGTTCCTGTCAGCCTGAATTACCGGGCTGACATTATCAGCTGACTCCCTCTCTGATGCTCCACATCTGACCGGCTTAAGGCCGGTTTTCTTGTTTCTGAAGGAGAAACCATTATGGGCTTTGCACTGCCTAACGGCGCTCACGTTTATCTGGCGTCGGGCTACGGCCCGGCTATTACGTTCACCGGCGCGACGAATGCCGAGCATGTGGTGATCACTGTCAGTGACCCCGATGAACTTGCGGCTGGCGATATTGTTCATGTGAACTGCAACTGGTCGGGTATTGATAACGTAATCGCGAAAATTGAAGCGATTGCAGACAGCGCTGTAACTCTGCGCAATATCAATACCACTAACAAAAACAAATATGCTGCTGGTGGCGGTACCGGCTCAATCCGCAAGGTGCTTGAGTGGACCGAACTGCCACAAATCACAGAAGTATCAAAAGCTGGTGGTGATCAGAACACCACGCAGATTCAGTTCCTCAGCGATGACAGACAGCGCAACCTGAACACCTACAAATCAGCAGTTTCCCAGACCTACTCGATCGCTCATGACTCCACGCTTCCGGTATACCCACTGCTGCGTCAACTGGACGAAGACGAAGAGACGGTCGCGGCTTACATGTACGTGCCAAAGGCGAAAGAGAACCGATACTGGGCGGCAACAACGTCTTTCGACGATACGCCGGCAACGCAGGTGAACGAAGTTGAAACGGTTACCGTTGTGCTCAATCTGCAGTCGCCTGCGATGACGTTCTACAAAATCACCGACGCCGCGGCGTGAGCCGGGGATAACAATAATATGAGCCTCCTGTTTGGAGGCTTTTTTACGCTAAGAGGCAACGATGGCGACCAAATTCACTCTTCAGCCAAAACCAACTTTCAAGGCTAATGTCTCGATCCCGCGCGCAGGTGATGAGGATGGAGTCCTGACGTTTACGTTTAATCACAAACCACTCAAAGAACTGGCAGACCTGGAGAAACTTGAAGGCAAAACAGCTACTGAGTTTCTTATGGAAATCATTGCAGGCTGGGCGCTCCCTGATGCGTTCAACGCAGAGAACCTGTCGGTACTGCTGGAGAATTACCCGGCGGCCATTAAGGCCATTCCGGAAACGTACTATCGCGAGCTGATGGGACACCGCGAAAAAAACTGATAGCGGTTGCCTCTGCGTTCTATACGCCTGAACCGACGGCGGCTGACCTGGCACCCTACGGGCTTACGCCGGACGATTACGATGACCAGTTCATTGACGTCTGGCCGGATGTCTGGCCCTCCTTCCTGGTATTTCAGGCCGTCAGTACACAATGGCGCACAGGTATGGGCGGTGCGTCCGGGCTGGATTACAACGTACTCCCCTGGATGATGCGCCTGCATAACGTTGACGATGAGGCAACCGCGCTTTCGGATATAAGGATGATGGAAAGCGCTGCGCTAAGAATAATGCATAAAGAGAGGGCGGGATGAGCAACGACATCGCAACGATTTCGCTGCGTGTGAACACGAGCGAACTGGAGCGCGGTAACCGTGAACTGGATCGCTTTCAGGAAACTGCGACCGCGGCGGCCAGTAAAGCGGATGACCTGAACAGTACGTTCCGTACCGGGATTGATAACCAGAAAAAAAACAGCGAAAGCCTTAAGCAGCAGCGCCAGGAACTTCAGAACCTGCTGAATAAAATCAGCCCGGTCAACAAGGCACTGGATGAGCTGGACACAATTCAGGAGAGCCTGGCTAAATTCCGCAGTAAAGGTCTGGTGGGTGACGAAGATTTCACACGCTATAACAGTGTGCTTGAAACGACACGCACAAAACTGGCACAGGTCATGGAAGCTGAGACAGCTGAAGGGCGGGTCCGGATTGAACAGGCTCAGGCGGCGCAACGTGCAGCTGCGGCGAGTAAAACGTTTATAGACTCCCTGGAAGAGCAGGTTTCTGCAATCGGTAAAACCCGCGCAGAGTTGCTTGAACTGAAGGCTGCTCAACTAGGTGTGTCAGAACGCGCCGCGCCTATGATCGCCCGGTTGAAGGAGCAGGAGGAAGCGTGGAAATCGGGGGCTATCAGTGCGGGGCAATATCGCAACGCAATGCGATACCTGCCGATGCAAATGACGGATATCGTGACGTCACTGGCTTCGGGCATGCCCGTCTACATGGTAGCCATACAGCAGGGCGGCCAGTTGCGGGACTCGTTTGGTGGCGTTGCAAATGCGCTGAAAGCGATGTTATCCATGGTCACCCCGGTTCGTGTCGCGATTGGTGGTCTGGCAGGTGCTGTTCTGCTTGCTGCTAAAGCAGGCTCCGACTATTTCACAGCCTATGAAGAAATTAACAAAGCCATCATTCGGACTGGCAATATTGCCGGAACGTCAGCGCTCCAGGTTATGGCTTCATCTCAGACTATTGCCGCTTCAACTGGCGCTACGGTTGATACTATCCAGGGGCTCATGACCGAACTGGTTGGCATGGGATCACTGACACAGCAGCAGCTTGAAAAGGCTACGAGTTCGACAGCTATGGCCGTTCAAACCGGTATTGTTTCGGCACAGGACATCACAAAAGCCTATAAAGACATTGAAAAAGACCCTGTCAAAGCACTACAGAGCCTCAACGATCAGTATAACTTTCTTACCGTTTCGCAACTTAGGCACATTGATGATCTGGTGAAGCAGAAAAATCAGACCGCTGCAGTGACTCAGGCAATGGACCTGTTTGGCGATACGATGGCACAACGTGGAGAACAGGCTTACGACTCGCTGACACCGTTTGGTCGCCTGTGGCTGGATATCAAGGGCTGGGCGTCTGAGGCTATGCAGAGTATCGGTCAGTGGGTAGCTGAGCTGGCATCAAACACCCTGAAGGAGTTCAACGCAATTTATTACAGCGTTGCGATCGTTTTCCAGAAGCTGAACCAGATCATTTCTTCCTCTATCGCTGCCGCGATTAACCTCGTTCCCGACTGGGCGAAAACAGATACTTTGCAGGGATGGCAGGACTACAACGAACAAATGGCCGGCGCTTATGGCGACAGCGTCTCTCAGCTTAAAAAAGACTGGGATGCAGCCGACATTAGCGCAGGTAAATACCTTGATACCACCCGCAAGATAAAAACCGCGACAACCCAGAAGGATCGGGAAGAAGTCGCTTTGTTTGGTAAAAAGACGAAAACCGGAAAGCAGGGCGCTGTATCAGCTGGCGATCGCACCGCGGACGCAGCTCAGGCTGAACTGCTTGCGCTTCAGGCACAGTTACGTGCCCTGCAGCAGCATAAAGGTCTGAACGATACTATCAGCCAGCAGCGAAAAGACCTGTGGACTACTGAGGCTAAATTCCAGGTACTGGAAGAGGCCTCGCGTTCACGTTCACTGACAAAGCAGGAACAATCCCTGCTGGCGAGTAAAGACCAGGTGCTTCAGTTGGCACGGCAGAAAGCCCTGTTAGGTGATCAGATTACCGCACAGGAACAGCTGAACAAGCGCATGGATACCTCGCAGAAATACGTCACGCAGATGGCAGAGAAGCAGGCTGCATTAGTGAACGGTGCCGGGATGAGTGACCGTCAGGCACAACGCGAGCTGGCAAAGAGCCAGCTTTCTTCTGGATGGATCAACTCAGGCGGCACGCTTGACGACGAGGGTTATCAGAAGCAGCTTAAAGCGGCGAATGATTACTATGATGCTGAGGATCGGTTACGTGGCGACTGGCTGACTGGCGCGAAAAAGGGCTGGGCTGAATTTGAGGACAGCGCGACCAATGTTTACTCGCAGGTGCAGACGATTACCAGCAATGCGTTCACCGGGATGGCCAGCACGCTCACCGACTATTTTACTACTGGTAAATCTAACTTCTCCGACTTCCTGACTACCTTCCTGAAGGGCATCGCCCAGATGCTGACTCAACTGACTCTGGTTAATGGAATGAAGTCAGCCTTTGGTGGAACGTGGTTCGGTAATTTCCTTGGAATAAAACAGGCGTGGTCAGGCGGTTATATCCCTGAGTACGCCAATGGTGGTGCGGTTGGCTATACCGGCGATGGCGGTAAATATCAGCCGAAGGGTGTGGTCCACGGTGGTGAGTTTGTCTTTACGAAGGAAGCGACCAGTGCGCTGGGTGTCGGTAATCTTTATGCACTTATGCGGGGCGCCCAAGGGTATGCAAACGGCGGCTATGTTGGCCGCGCCCCGATGTATGGGCTGCAATCTTCGGCAACTGGCGGCTTAACCGTTCAAACGTCCGTGGTCGTTCATAATCAGAACACTCAGCAGCAGGCATCTGGTAACAACGACGCTATTTCTCGGGCTTACAAACAGACCATTGAACAGTCTGTTCGTGCTGGAATTGCTAAGGAGTTGCAACCCGGAAGGTTGATTTGGAACGCTATGAAAAGCCGTTGAAAAATTGATAGCAGTCCCTTATTTGAGCCTGCTATCACAAGGTTAATTATTTACGGGGCAGATACTTATGGGTTGTATATGTTCCACCTTTGTGTGAGGACCCTTTCCCGTTTGTATAATGACCACGAGAACCTTTTGCGTAAGTGATCGAGGGCGCCACAAGCATTAATGAAAGAACGGCAACTAATAGTGTTTTCATAAGAACTCGCTGTGTAGTTAAGTAGTGTAAAAGCCATTCAAATATACGTAATGAATAGGCAGTGGGAGAAAAAATTCTTTCTGCTACTAATCGAGTTCAACCCGCTTCGGCGGGTTTTTTTATGCCCGGAGAAAGCATGGCAATCGAAACATTCACCTGGCGGACGCAGATACAGGCAGGAATGGAAGGAACGTTCAGCCATAAAACCCGCTCTGCAACCTTTGGCGACGGCTATGAGCAGATTGCCGGAGAAGGCATCAATCCTGAAAAGCAGTCATGGCCAGTAACACTAACTGGCAAAAAACCGGACATGCTTCAGGCACTGAAATTTTTCCGCTCCCACGTTACGAAATCATTTATCTGGACATCACCAGTTGGCGAAATGGGCCTCTATCGGATTGAGGCGGAATCAATCAAGTCACAGCCCTTATCCAGTAACGTGCTGACCATTTTCGCAACATTCAAACAGGCGTACGCACCATGATCACAGCAGACTATCAAAGCCTTGAACCCGGCAATAAAGTCCGGCTTATCGAAGTTGATGGTTCTACGTTCGGCGTGGATGATGTACTGCGATTTCACGCGTATAACCTCCCGCACACGGAAGAAGAAATCGCCGCCGCTGGTGGTGATGAATCAAAGCTGAAGGCGAAAAGTATCTGGTGGCAGGGGGAAGAGTACGCCGCCTGGCCGTATCTGATTGAGGGGCTGGAAGCATCAACAGACGGCAGCAGCGCCCAGCCAACACTGACGGTCGCAGATATCGAAAGCAAGATTACTGCGCTGTGCCTTGCTTATGACGATATGCTACAGGCGAAAGTTACCATCCATGACACATATTCGCATTATCTCGATTCGCAGAATTTCCCCGCAGGCAACGCAACAGCTGATCCGCAACAGGTCAGAAAACGAGTTTTTTACATTGATAGCAAAGCCAGCGAAATTCCGGGCGAGAGTATCGAATTCGTGCTCGATAGCCCGATGTCGTTACAGGGAAAGATGATTCCTACACGTCAACTTCATTCTCTGTGTGCCTGGTGTATCCGGAATAAATATCGCACCGGCGATGGCTGTGACTATGCCGGTACCCGCTATTTCGACAAAAACAACACCCCGGTAAGCGATCCGTCGCTGGATGAATGCAACGGCACGCTGACGGCGTGCAAACTCCGCTTCGGCGAAAATAACGAACTCTCGTTTGGTGGTTTCCCGGGAACGTCTTTGATCAGGAGCTGATATGCGTCAGAAAACCATTGATGCCATTATGTCGCATGCTGCTGCTGAATACCCTCGCGAGTGTTGCGGTGTGGTGGCGCAGAAAAGCCGAGTTGAACGTTATTTCCCGTGCCGGAATCTTGCCGCGATGCCGGAGGACAATTTTGTCCTTTGCCCCGAAGACTATGCAGCTGCTGAGGACTGGGGGACTGTGATCGCCATCGCTCACAGTCACCCTGACTCCACGACACAACCGAGCGAACTGGATAAAGCGCAATGCGACGCAACGCTTTTACCCTGGCATATTGTGAGCTGGCCGGAGGGGGATTTACGGACCATCCAGCCGCGCGGGGAGCTGCCGCTGCTGGAGCGCCCATTTGTGCTTGGTCACTTCGACTGCTGGGGACTGGTGATGAGCTATTACGGGCAAACGCACGGGATAGAACTTCACGATTACCGGGTCGATTATCCCTGGTGGGAAAACGACTATCCGGACAACTTCTATCAGGATTGCTGGTATGAGTGCGGATTCCGTGAATTCGACGGGCCGCCGAAACCAGGCGATTTGGTGATCATGCAGGTTCAGGCTGACAAGTGGAATCATGCGGGAATTCTGCTGGAGGGCAATATGCTGCTGCACCATCTGTATGGTCATCTGAGCCAGCGCGTGCCTTATGGTGGCTACTGGCAAGAAAGGACGATGAAAATTGTTCGCCATTTGTCTATGAATGTTTAATAATTACATAATAATTATATTACTTGGGTTTTTTCATGTGTTTAGGATAAGTGCGTTTTTTTTCAATGTCGTAAAAGTGATGGTTTTGATATCGTTAATTACCGGTGTGTATGTTTTTTGTAAGAACGTTTTCGGTGAGGCTCACAATTTATGGGCTGGTTTAGGGGGGTTGGTTACCTCTTTTTCAGTAGCTTATTTTCTTTTTAGATTTTTGGTCTGGGGAGACTTATGTTTTGATAATGGTTCGATCCTTGCAGCAATTGGAACAGCTTTGGGGTTGATAGGTGTTTTTGCAGGGGCTAAATTTGCTGAGCCGGAAGTGATGAAGTTGCGTATGGACTTGCAGGAAGCATATCTTGATGCATCCTTAAATTGCATTGGTGATAAAAATATTATTAATAAGGCACTAATGTCATGTGCAACTGCTTACCCAAAAGAGTTTTTATCTTTAAGTAATGAATTGGCAAAGGCGAGGTATCTTACTCCTACGCTATCTTTGGCTGATAGCGTATACCATTCTTCAGATGACGTGAAAACTGATGGTTGTATGGCCTATTATTCAACGGTGTCAAAGCAATGCCAAGATAGCTTCGTTATTTTCAATATCAAGCATCCTGAATTCGCTCGCGGACACAAAAAATAAATGTCATGTTGAATTAATTGGATTTATTTTGCCGTTAAAAGTGAATGGATCATCCTTTCTTATTACATCATAACGTTTGTCTTGTTCTGCCAATACTTTTATGGAAACACTATGTCGATTTTAGTAGCTGAACCTAAGCGTATCATTCGCCTTTATGGGATTCTCGGTGCTACATTTGGCCGTGAGTTCAACCTTTCTGTAGCCTCACCCAAAGAAGCTATCCGAGCATTGTGTGTGATCGTTCCGGGTTTTGAGCGTTTCCTGAATACCAGTAAGCAACGAGGTTTAACTTATGCGGTATTCAGCGGGAAACGAAACCTCTTAAACGATGAGCTTAATATGGACAGGAGCACAGAGGAAATCCGCATCGCGCCGGTGATCATCGGCAGTAAGCGAGCCGGGGTGTTTCAGACAATCCTCGGGGTTGCCCTTGTCGCTGTTGCTGCGTTCGTAACGGGAGGGGCTGCGATCGGGATTGGTGGTACCGCTTTCGCTGGTGGATGGGGAGCTGTGGCGGGGATTGGGGCATCAATGGCGATCGGTGGCGTAGTCCAGATGCTTTCTCCCCAGACAACCGGGCTAGCCAGTAAACAATCTGCTGATAACCAAGCCAGCTACGCCTTTGGTGGAGTAACAAACACGACAGCCCAGGGCAACCCGGTGCCACTCTTGTACGGCCGGCGCCGTATAGGTGGCGCGATCATATCCGCCGGTATCTATGTTGAAGATCAGCAGTAAGCATGCTGTAATGGGCTTACTTAATATGGGGTGACTTGAGCTTAGATTCAAAATGAAAAAAACATCTATTCTTTTGCTTTGTACTTCCTTATTTTCAGGCATGGCTTTGGCTGAGAACCATTACATACCTCTCCTCTATAATTTATCTACTATGTTTGATTTCAATCCAGTTAAAGGAGCTGTCAAATCCTTAGATGCTGATGTTGAAGAAAATGGGAAAGTCACTTATAAAATTGCCATCAGACTGGATAAGAATGGGTGTGTTGAAAGCTTAGATCTTGATAACGTTTCTTCTGGTCATAAAACCAATCTAAAAAATAGCAACGGAAGTCTTGTTGGTCAGAGAGATGGTAAGCCTTTCTCTATACAGATCGATGAAAAGTGTAATATTTTGAGTAAAAATGAAAATGGTGACGAGTTGCGATATAATCTTTACTCGAATGGTTTAATTAAAGACACCTATTTTTTGGGTAAGAAAATATCTGAGCATTTTTATGATGATGATTCTAATTTGATACGTTCTGAGTTTTATAGTTCTGGAAAGATCCTATCTAAGAACGAAATATCTTATGTTGATAAAGACAGGAAGCCTCTTGATTATAAAATTATAAACACATCAGTTTACTCGGAAGGTTATACAGCAACGAATACTTGTCATTATAGCGAAAAGCTTGTTCCTGAAATATGTAAAATAACAATGCAGAGCGCAGGGAATCCTGTGCCGAAGCCAGTATTAATGGCAGCGAATACGAAAGTTGAATTCTACTAGATTAAACACATTTCAATAAGCCACCTCTGGGTGGCTTTTTTTATGGGCGCAATATGGCTTTAGCAACCGCTATTAAAGGCCGCAAGGGCGGCAGTTCAAGCTCAAGAACTCCTACAGAACAGCCAGACGATCTGCAGTCAGTAGCCAAGGCAAAAATCCTTGTTGCACTGGGAGAGGGCGAATTCGCAGGGCAGTTGACGGCGAAAGATATCTACCTGGACGGAACGGCTCTGGAGAATGCTGACGGTTCCCAGAACTTCAGTGGTGTAACGTGGGAATTTCGGCCAGGCACTCAGGCGCAAAAATACATTCAGGGAATCCCCGGTACCGAAAACGAAATCAGCGTGGGAACTGAGGTATCGAGCGCTACTGCGTGGACGCGTACCTTTACCAATACGCAGCTTTCAGCTGTTCGCCTGCGCCTGAAATGGCCTTCGCTTTTCAAGCAGGAGGACGACGGCGATCTGGTCGGTTACTCGGTTAATTATTCGATTGACCTGCAGACGGACGGCGGCACATGGCAGACGGTACTCAATACCAGCGTGACTGGCAAAACGACGTCAGGTTACGAGCGCAGCCACCGTATCGATTTACCTCAGACTGGCAGCACCTGGACAATCCGACTGCGTAAGATTACGTCTGATGCCAGCAGCGCGAAGATCGGCGACATGATGATGCTGCAGAGCTTCACCGAGGTAATTGACGCCAAATTACGCTATCCAAACACAGCGCTGCTTTATATCGAATTCGATTCCAGCCAGTTTAATGGCTCAATCCCGCAGATCTCCTGCGAGCCCCGCGGTCGTGTTATCCGCGTGCCTGATACCTACGACCCTGAAACCCGTACTTACAGCGGTACTTGGCTTGGGGACTTTAAATGGGCCTGGACCGATAACCCTGCATGGATTTTCTACGACCTGGTGGTTAGCGACCGTTTCGGACTTGGGGATCGTCTTACAACGGCCAACATAGATAAATGGACGCTCTACCAGGTTGCACAGTATTGCGATCAAATGGTACCGGATGGCAAAGGCGGAAGTGGTACCGAACCGCGTTATACCTGCAACGTTTACATTCAGGAACGTAACGACGCTTATACGGTCCTGCGTGATTTTGCTGCAATCTTCCGTGGGATGACCTACTGGGGCGACGACCAGATTGTGGCGCTGGCGGACATGCCGAGAGATGTTGATTTTACATACACGCATGCGAACGTTATTGATGGGCGCTTTACCTATTCCAGCAGCACCACAAAGAACCGTTACACCAATGCGCTGGTGTCCTGGTCTGATCCTGATAACGCTTATTCTGATGCGATGGAGCCTGTTTTTGAGCAGGCGCTGGTTGCGCGTTATGGGTTTAATCAACTTGAGATAACTGCGATCGGCTGTACCCGTCAGTCAGAAGCGAATCGGAAAGGGCGATGGGGGATCCTCACCAACAACAAAGATCGCGTTGTTACTTTCAATGTAGGGGAAGATGGCAACATTCCGCAGCCTGGCTATGTAATCGCTGTAGCGGACCGAAATCTCTCCGGGCGCGACCTGGGCGGCCGTATCTCTGCGGTGAATGGTCGCGTGCTGACGCTGGACAGGGCACCGGATGCTTCGGCAGCCGACAGGATGATTGTCAATCTTCCATCGGGTGTTTCACAGTCACGCACCATTCAGTCGATTACGGGCAATAAAGTGACTGTTACGACCGCTTACAGCGAAACGCCTGTGGCTGAGGCCGTATGGGTCATTGAGTCTGATGAGCTCTACGCACAGCAGTATCGCGTTATTACGGTAACTGATAATAATGACGGCACGTTCACAATCGTCGGTGCAAATCACGATCCGGATAAATTCGATCGCATTGATACCGGAGCCATCATTGACCAGCGGCCGGTGAGTGTGATCCCGCCGGGCAACCAGTCGCCGCCTGCGAACATTGTGATCAGCTCGTTTTCTGTGGTGCAGCAAAATATCAGTGTCGAAACGATGCGCGTGAGCTGGGACCAGGCGCAGAACGCTATCGCCTATGAAGCGCAATGGCGCCGCAACGACGGGAACTGGG
>Ga0268266_10005688_pt1 | contig 11555 bp, 5 predicted proteins | sample KBSS13metaG_FD_190356 | JGI IMG/M metagenome (GOLD analysis project Ga0268266, IMG submission 190356) | Switchgrass rhizosphere microbial communities from Kellogg Biological Station, Michigan, USA - KBS S1-3 metaG (SPAdes) (version 2) | ecosystem: Host-associated > Plants > Roots > Rhizosphere >... | reverse complement strand
TCATGTTTCAGATTGCCAAGACTGATGTACTGACGGTTGCCACGGTAATCGGCAAAGCCAAGTGTGTGATCATCAAGCACTTTCAGAAAGCCCGCAACCCCTCCGCGATGCTGGATATAAGGCCAGCCGGTCTCGCTGACGGTCGCAAGATAGAAGGAGTCACGCAAGCCGATAAACTCGCGTTCATACTCCGTAAGCGCATTGCCCCCCGCCCCCTGTTTTTCCATGCGCTCATACTGAGAACGACTGCCGTGACGCACCTGTTCCTCCTTCACAAGAGGAGTAAAAGCTAACTGCGCAAAGCTGCGACCCATACGAGCTACCTTTCCTAAACATGAAGAACATGCATTAGATTCAGAGTCGCCAACTAAGTTTCGCGCATAACGTTTACATAGATAAATAAATCTGTTGCAGACACGGCTTAAAACAAAAGAAGGCCGCCCCCAAACATCGGGAGACGGCCTCCTTCGCCTTGCGCTCAGAACTCGAGACGCAGCGCCAACTGTACCGCGCGGTTGATGGCAGCGTTTCCATCCACCGAAAGCACTCCATAGCTGCTCGAAAACGCCGGAGCTCCACTCAGTCCCAACTGCGCAAGTGTTGGTCCAGACCAGTTTGAGACCGGAGCGTTGCCAGAGCTATACGCAAAGTGCGTGTGATTGGTTACGTTGAACATGTCGGCCTGAAACACCAGCTTCGTTCCTTCGTGAGATCCCGTCGGAATCCCGAAGCTGCGGCGCAGGCTGATATCGAGCTTGTAGTTCGGCGGCTGGAAGAGCCCGGGAAGAGCGGCCGTTCTCGCCAGCGTGCTGAACTGGTAAGCGGGCGTCGCCAGGAAGGCCGTCGGATCAAGCACCTGGATCTTGCTCAGGTTAGCCTGCGTAAACGGCAGAGTGACTGCCTTTTTGCCGTTGCCGGTATAGTTCGGATTTGCAACCGGCTCGCACGCGCTTTGCGAAGGATTCGTGTTGCAGCTATTCATCGTTACAGCGACTGGCGCACCGGAGTACGCCTGAAAGATCGTCGAAAACTTATAACCTCCCAACAAAGCGCGGGTGATGTAGTGGTTTCCCCCAAGCTCTCCCTTGCCGAAAGGAAGATCATAGGCGCCGGTGATCACAAACTTGTGCCGTTGATCTCCAAGCGAAAGGCTCTTATCCAGCGATCGTGCCTTGTGGAACTGTCCATCGCTGGCGAACGCTGCAGGAATGTCATATCCGGAACGGAAGGTGCCGTTGTTATCGAGGTTGCGCGACCACGTGTAGTTCACCATGAAGGTCAGGCCATGCGCCAGACGCTGATTCATGTACACCTGCAAGGCGTGATAGCGAGTATTGCCGACAAAGCCGAACGAGTCGTTCACGCCGCTGTACTGCGGAAACGGCTTCAGCATCTGTCCGATGTTCGGGTTCCCTACGCCGCCAAAGCTGGCATAAGGCAACGAAAATCCTTGCTGGGCGATCGTAGCCTTTCCAGCACTCGAAGAGACAGCATTGCCAAGTTGATCGCGCAGGTAGAGATACTTCGGATCGATCTGGTTCGCCCATATGCCTCGTCCTGTCAAACTATCCGGCGTAAGGAAATGTCCCTGCGACCCGACATAGCTCATCGTGAAGGTCATATCGTTCGTGATCTGGTGTTGAAATCCGAAGCTCCAGGTGATGAACTGTGGCGCGCGACCACCATAGTATGAGTCGGTATAGGTCACGCTCTGCGATGGAGCCGTACTGTTGGTCGTATAGTACGTACCCAGCGCCGGATCGAGCGTAGGCGGCTGTGTGTAGGCAGGGTAAGGATTATCGATCTTCCAGTATTGATTCCCAACTTGCCCCGGTGTCGGAGCGATAAACTGCGTCGACGGCGAAGTGCTGAATCCCTGCAGACCCGATCCCTGACGCGATTGTGCAGAACCGCCAACATTATTGCCGTGGGTATAGATCACGCCCCAGCTTCCACGCCACACCGTTCTTGAATCGCTCTGAAAAGCAAATCCAATGCGCGGACCGAAGTTCTTCATGGAATCGTTCACAGCCTGTCTGCAATTGCATCGGCCGCTCCCCGAACCACCAAACGAGAGCGCTCCCGGACTACCCGTAAGCGGATTCGTCTTGTTCGCATCGAAGAACGAAAAGCGGTCCTGACTCTCCTGGTATGACGGGTAGTAATCCCAGCGCAGACCTATGTCCAGCGTCAGGCGCGAAGTCACCTTCCAGTTGTCCTGAATGTAGGGTGAGATCGGTCGAAAGCGGCCACCCGTCTCCGGCACTGAGGAAAGCGTGAAGTTGGTTCCGCCCGTCACAGCTCCCACCAGAAAGCTCGCATACCCCTGTCCCGTATTCGGATTGAGCGTGGTGGTTCCCGCATTGTAACCGCCTGTAGCTGTATTGGCGAAGGTAAGCTGTAGCGGATTCACGCCTGTACTGTTCGGTGTGTAGTTGTATTGCAGCCACCCAATCTGGCCTCCGAAGGTGAAGGTATGTTTCCCCTTCGTCCACTCCACGTTGTCCACCAGCACATAACCATTCGCCAGCGAGCGATTGGACGAGTACCCCGCCCAGCGATTGATATTCGTATTCCCGCTGAACGTTGTAGTTGGGAACGAGTCCGATGCCTGCCCCCCGGGAAGCCCCTGAAACCCCAGCGCCGTAGCCGCGAAGTCCCCGCCCATATCCTGATTGAAACCCGGTCCGTCGTACCGGCCATACCCATACTTCAACTGATTCACCACATGCGGCGTAATCGCATACGTGTGCTCGAACAGGAAGACCTTTGTCTTGGGAGCAAACTGCTGCGATGAAATATACGGCGGAGGCATTCCGTTCGTCGTTGAACCCGAGCTCACTGTAACCGCCGCGGGCCCTGTTGTTGCCTGACGCCCCCAGGCCAGCACTGCCGAGAAGGTCTGCTTCGCATTGATCGTGTAGTCGACCCTGTTCGTCGTGGTCCAGTTATTCAAACCCGTCGAATAGTTCGTCACATAGTTGTTATCCAGCCCGGAGTTGATCGGCGCCGGCAGGAAACTCTGCATCTTCTGCGCCACAGCAGAGATTCGTGAAGCAGGAATCACATTGTACGTAGGAACGCCGTTCTTCAAACCCTGGAACGGAGCGCGCGTGTACTGCTTTCCATCCGGACTCACAACCGTCGTATCAGGATCGAACAAAGCTGGAGTTGTCGTTCCAAACTGCTGCGTGAAATCACCATTACGCATCGCCAGCGTTGGTATCGACTGATTCTGGTTCGGCACCTGCCGCGAGTAGCGATACCCCTCATAACCACCGAACACAAACAGCTTGTCCTTGATCAGAGGGAAACCTAAAAACAAGCCATATTCATTCTGGTGCTCTACCGGTTTCGTGGGCTGCCCTGTAAGCGGGTTGTTAACTTTGGTAAAGCCCCACGTATCGAGCGCCGTGTTACGGAAATAGTCATAGAGCACACCATGAATCTGATTGGTGCCATTTTTTACGGTGTAGTTCTGTACACCCAATCCTTCATACACCGCCGAGTATCCCACGGTCTGTACTTGGAACTGGTTGATCGCATCGACCGCCATTGAGGTCCATACAAATCGCGGATCTCCCTCGCCCGCAACCGATGTGATCGGAACACCGTTGATGTAGATCGCCGAAACAGCGCCTCGACTGCCGCCGCCATTCACAATTCCTGCGTTCGTCGTCAGGTTGCCATTGCTTACGTTCGCCGAAACTCCAGGCAGCAGCGAAGCAAAGTCTGTAGCGCGGCGTTGACCACCGCCATCCTGAATGATCGGCAACGCAGCGTACATCTCCTGCTCCATCGTCACGCCGAGCGTCGCATTCGAGGTCTCGAGCGGAGGAGGTGCAGCCGTCACCGTGACCGACTCATTGACCTCTCCGGTGGTAAGCGTCACGTCCACCGTAAACGTTTGCAGAGCATCGACGTTTACATTCTCCTGCGTAAACCCCTTGAAACCCTTCATCGTAATCGTCAGGGTGTACTTCCCCGGATCGAGAGAGAAGGAATAATCGCCCGATCCGGTGGAGATCGTTGTCTGCTTCGCATTCGTGGAGTTGTTTGTGATAGCCACCGTAGCGCGTGCTACAGCGGCTCCCGTTGAATCCGCAATCTTGCCGTTGATCGAGCCTTTACCAGCCAACTGAGCGGCGACCGGTCGGACCGGCAAAACAAGAAGGACTAAGGGGAAGAAACAAGCGAAAAGGCGAAGAAAGGCTCCGCCACGGAGACTGATTTGCATTTCTAGTGACCTCGCAAAGTATTTCCTGGGTGGTAGTGCTGTCTTCCACGTCTATAAAGCCCTAGAGCTTTCTCGCGCGGTAAGGTCTGACCAATTGATAACGAGCGTAAGAATCCACTTTCACTCCTACATCTGTCAAGAAAAAGATTTAAAACGTTTTCACGCAGAAAATTAGGCTTCCTAATTCTCAAATCACACGAAAATCTTTGGAAGAATCAATTCCTATCGTTGCAGGATTAAGAGGAAATTGGCCTGGCTTCGTGGAAAGATGGTCAGACCATTAAATGAACTTTCAAAGATCTCTGGAGTTCAGTAAACGGGCTCATACGGTACAAAAATTCTGTCAAGCCCTAAATCGCTTCATCTTGCACAAAATAAACAACATAGAAGTGCCGATCAGTTATCTCTGCGTTGCTACACTTAAGAAAGTGAAGAAGAGGTCGCCGGGAACCACTGGCCATAAGTATCTACGGTCCAAGACTTTACTAGTAAAGCCTTTGTAAGCAAGACTTTGCGGAGCGCTCACTCCGTAAGCTGCACAAAATAAAGATGTTTTTGCAAAACACCCAGGGGGAGGGTGGCACGCCGCAGATCCGATTCATACCTCCGAGCGGCGGTCGTCCCCTGCAGCAAGAATCCACCACAGCAACGTGCCAACAGGAGGAAGGCACGCAACCAGCCAGAACGTCAGGCCGTATCTCTGGTGATCGAAGAGATGTCCCAGCAAAGGCATCAGCAGCCCCGTGATTAGGGCCCAGGCAGAGATAGCGAAGCCTGCCAGAAACGCGGAGTGCTCCTGCGGCAACACCGACATGCCATCCGCCAGCGGAAACACGACGAAGCCTCCCGCAATAAACATCTGCAGAAAGAACAGAATCATCGTCGTCGCCACTGGGGCAGAGCTTCGCGCCGCCATGGGAGCAAGCATGATGAGAAATCCCGCGACGGAAAGCAACGCGAAAACAGGCCCCGGCCTTCGCGGCGAATGACCTCGCTGCAGATCTTTACGGCGCCGAATATCCGCCAGTCTTCCGAAGAACAAATACCCAGCCTCCCATCCGGCAGGCGGCAGCCATAGTAAATGGCCGAGAGAGACCTGACTCAGATGTAGCACCCGCGTGAGATAGAGCGGCGCAGCGTAGAGACCGAAGGCCAGCGGGGCAGCACCGAGCCCGTAGGCGGCAGCCGCGGCAAACAGATTGCGGCTCCAGCGCGACGTCCCCGTCTTCTCTGGCGCAACCGAAACCGCAGTTGAAGCCGGTGCTGCATACCAGCCCGAAAGGCGCAGCATCACCCACAAAGCAATCCACAGCAGGCCAAGTACAGCAGTGACGCCGAAGGCAGCACGCCATCCCCACTTCAGTGCAACAGGAGTAATCAGCAGAGGAGTCAGCGCCGCTCCAAGCGAGCTTCCGCTGTAAGCGATCCCCAGCCCGAAGGACCTCTTCTCTGCAGGAAGCGTCTCTGTAACTGTCTTCAGTCCCGCCGGAAACGTCGCTCCTTCGCCAAAGCCAAGTACGCCGCGAGCAAAGCACATGCCCGCAAAGCCCAGCATCAAGCCGTGACTGCCGGAAGCAACCGACCAAATCGCGACCGCAACCAGTGTCGTCACCCACAATCCAACCCGATCCATCCAGAATCCCCAGATCGGATTCGCCAGCATGTAGCAAAGGCTGAAGACGAGAATGGCATACCCATACTGCGTGGCGGAAAGATGCAGCGACGAAAGAATCGTCGGACTCAGGATCGCAAGCACGCTGCGATCGACGTAGCTCAGCAGGCCCAGCAACGTCATCGAAAGCGCCGGAGCCCACTGGCGGAGCGTAAATCGCGACTCTGTTGCAATCTCAGCCGAAGTCGTCACTGCTTTGCCTTGCTCGCAAGCCAATCGTGCAGGCTTGGCTCCTGCTTCTCGCGCAGGCGAACACAATCGTTGATGCTATCAAGCGACTTTGCCAGTGTGCGTTCCGCGGCATCCACCTGATGGGTGGCGAAGAAGTTGGAAACCTCGTCACGCTTTTCCACGGAGCAGAAGCTTCCGGCAGCACCCACAACTCGTGACCCCGAGTTCGTCGTGAACTGCGCATGCACCTTATCCCAGTGCTGCTCGATATACTCCCACGCCGGTTCGCGGGTATCGCGGCCTAGTAGCAATATTGCCATGGGAATCCAGCTGTCCTGATTGCGAACCTCTCCGGAGACCACATAGTCGAGCGTGCGATTTACTAGAGCCGGCTCGGTGAATAATGCCAGGGTTCGCAATGCATCGGTCCGAAGGCCAGAGTCACTGGAGTCCTTGCTTGCAGCCATCACCTTTTCATACAAGGCAGCATCATCATTCTTTGCTGTAATGGAAATCGCTTCGTCAGTCAGAATCGGGTCGAGACCTCGCTCTTTTCGGCCGCCCGCATAGGCGCGATCGGCTAGCGACTTCGCCTCGGCAATTACCGCAGGATCCTTTGCATCTCCGAGGATTCCCATCAGCTCTGCGCGAAGCTCCTGGCGATCGTACGATTCGCCTCTCGTTGGCTTGCCCAACGCCGCATAGACAGGACCAAATTCGCGCCGCAGGATCGCAGCCAATTGACTGCGATCTCCGTCCGTCGCAATTCGTGAATCGATAAACCTCAACTTCTCCAGTACCGTCTGCATCACCAGACCATTGGGGTCTTTCTTCAGCGCAATCACGAGGTTTAGATAATCGCCTGTGGTTCCATGTCCCGCGCGCACCAGAGCCCATTGATCTCCCAGCAGCGCGATGCGCTCCGGCGGACTCAGATCCGTCTCAGCCCTAGCCGTAATTGCCTCAAGCTGCGCCGCTGTATAGGCCGTGCGATAGTATCCCTTCCCCGATGCATTCGCATAGAAGAACGAAGACCCTGCAGGAATCTTCAACGCGCCATCAGAAGGAGTGATGAGCTGGCAATCCGGCGCACCGCTGCTCTTTACACAGACTGGAATCGTCCAGCTCTGGGAGCCATCCATAGCTCCCGAAAGAAAGAAGCGGCTCTGCGCTAAGGGCGCTTCCTCTGCCTTCTGCTCGGACAAAGTGACTAACGGAACGCCTGGCTGCGTTACAAAGCTGTGCATAATCTTGTCGACCGGCTGATGAGAGTTCGCGGTCTGCGCATTCCAGAAATCCTCTGCGGTCGCATTCGCATACAGATGCGCTGCCAGATAGTTATGAACTCCCTGTCGAAAGGTCTCTTCGCCCAGGTAGTTCTCTACCATCCCCAGCACGCCTCCGGCTTTGCCATAAGCGATGCCGTCGAACATCTCGTTGATCTCGTTCGGAGTCTCGGCCTTCGCCCGGATCGTTCGCGTTGTCTTCTGCGAATCAAGGTTCAGCGTGGCGTCCAGATCCTGAGCAACATCCTGCGGGAAGTTCCACTCCGGCTTCCACTTCGCCACAGGTTTTGCTTCCATCCAGTTGGCAAAGCCTTCGTTCAGCCACAGATTGTCCCACCATTGCATCGTCACCATATCGCCAAACCACTGGTGCGCCATCTCGTGGGCTACTACGATTGCAACCCGTTTCTTCGCAGGAATCGAACTTGTCTTTTCATCTGCCAGCAGATCGGTCTCGCGATAGGTGATGCAACCGAAATTCTCCATAGCGCCCGCCTCAAAGTCCGGCAGAGCGACCATGTCCAACTTCGGCATCGGGTACTTTATGCCGAAGTACTTGTTGTAGTACGGCAGGATGTACTCCGCACTTTCAACCGCGAACCTGGTCATCGCGACTTTGTCTGGCGTAGAGCAGGCGCGGATCGGAACTCCATCCGCCTTGCCGTTCGTGCACTTGAAATCACCCACCAGAAACGCCACAAGATAAGTGGACATCTTCGGCGTCGTTGCAAACTTAATCGTATGCTTGCCCGTCGTCGGCCCGGGCGTATCGGAGACGATCTGAGTGTTCGAGATGCCTGTATCGGCGGCATCCACGATCAGCGCGACGTCGTAGGTCGCCTTCCATGCAGGTTCATCGAAGCTGGGATAGGCTCGACGAGCATCGGTCGGCTCAAACTGCGTGACCGCATAGTTCCGACTCTTTGTCTTCGAGAGATAAAACCCGCGCAGCTTATCGTTCAGAATGCCGGTATAGCTGATTGTGAGTGTCGCCTTACCGGCGGGGAGAGATTCCGGGAACGTAAAAGTCGCTTGTTCCTTCGTCGCGTCCTCGGAGACCTCCGCCGTCTGAGAGCCTGCCTTCACCGACAGGAACTTGATCTCAATCGCATTCAGCGTAATCGCCCTGCTCGGAGCATCGAGCACAACATTGATCGTCTCCTCCCCCGTAAATGTGGCCGCGTTCAGGTCGGGAGTCAGCGTAAGCGAGTAGTGCTCCGGATGCGCACCGCCAGGAAGACGCTGTGCATGAGCAGCGGGTACGAGAAGAAAGATACAAGCCAGAGCCGAAAGGGTAGGGAGACGGAGGACAGCGTTCAAAAACATATCCTTTTAGGATACCCAACGCACAGGATGCAGACCCTTCCGAAACCCGCTAAAAATCGCAGGATTTGTGACCAAGGCCCCTTGATTACGGCTTAAGGGAGGCCGCTCGCTCCGAGATGCCGCACTGCTCCGCAGCCCGAGCCTCCGCATAAGCTGCCGCTCCCAATAGAGCGCAGGTGTCGTCCAGGATGATGCGAACGGGAATAGATTGCAGCAACGCGGACATGCGTCCCTTATCCAGGAAGGCCTGCATAAAGAACCCATTCTGCATCGTCTTCAGGCGCTTCGGAGCAATACCACCGCCCAGATAGATGCCGCCGGTGGCGAGCACCTTGAGCGCCAGGTTGCCCGCCTCAGCGCCATAGGCAGAGGCAAAGAGCTTCATCGTCTCAAAGCAGATGGAACTCGAGCCATCTTCTGCGCACTCCCCGATCACAACATTCGGGTCCTCAGCCGCCATGCGCTCACACAGCCACTTCGGTTCATCGATCTTCTCTACATCTCGCAGGTATGCGTAGACGTTCTTGATTCCAAGCCCTGAGACCACACGCTCGAAACTGACACGGCCCCTGAGCGTGCTTCGAAGATATTCCAGCATTGCAATCTCGCGCGTCGAGCGCGCCGCAAAGTCGCAGTGGCCTCCCTCCGAGGGGATCGGACTGTGTTTCTTGCCGTCCCAGATCAGCAGCGCCTCGCCCAGTCCCGTTCCAGCGGACACCAGACCACGATGACCGCTTGCATCTTTATCGCCGTCATGGAGGGTGTGAATCTTGTCCGCAGCTAATTCGGGAATTCCGTAGCCATTCGCTTCGAGATCATTGATCAGGAAGACGTGCTTGATCGCGAGGGAACGCGAAAGGTCACGCACATCCAACATCCACGGCAGATTCGTCAGCTTAAGCCTTCCATCGCGCACCGGACCCGGCAACCCAAAGCAGGCTGCCAGGATCTCTGCCCGATTCGTGGCCGGCGTATTCGCATCGCCGCTCAGAAACTTATTGACCACCTCGTCGAGTGAAGAAAACTGGTGAGCAGGAAACTTTTCATCGCGAAGGGGATGCAACCGTCCGCCGGTGAAGTCGTAAAGTGAAAGGTGGACCTTGGTACCGCCAACATCACCAGCGAGAATCATCTATTTCAGCTCCAGGGTTCCAGTTCCATTCTTCGGTTCTGGCAGCTTAGCGGCTGCCGCCGCATCAAGCAAGAGAGTGAGCTTTCCACTCGCTGGGCGAATGATCTGTGAAGGGTAAGTCTCCGGCTGGTACGGTCCTTGGAAGACATCGTGCAGCACCTGCGCCTTGCCCGCGCCTTCAATCAGAAACGCCACCTCCCTGCCCTGGGTAATAACAGGCCAGGTCAGCGTAATCCGCCAGGTATCCTTCTGTGGAACATGATTGGCCACAACAATGTGGCTCATCTCGTTGAGCGCCTCTGTATGGGGAAACAACGAGGCTGTATGTCCGTCGTCTCCCATCCCCAGCAGCACAAGATCAAAGGTAGGCGTCTCCGCCCCTTCAAGACGGAATCCGTTGCGAATCGCCGCTTCATAGCGCGCCGCAGCCTCCTCCGGCTCGAGTTCGCCCTCCATGCGATGAATGCGCTCCGCAGGAAGAGGCACCTTCGAGAGCAGAGCCTCGCGCGTCATGCGATAGTTCGAGTCTGCATCGTCAGGCCCCACACAGCGCTCATCCACCCAGTAAAGATCCAGCTTGTCCCATGGCACCTGCTTCGCAAACGCGTCCGAAGCCAGCAAGGCGAACATCGCCTTCGGTGTCGTTCCGCCTGAGATCGCAACACGAGCAATCCCACGTGTACTCGCCGCAGCGACAACAGAAGATGTAAAAAGCTCGGCCGCTGCCTTGGCCACCTCAGGTGGGGTAGAAAAGACGCGATATGTAACAGTCGTAGGACGAGGCATGATAACTCCTGGTTTGACGAAATCCTTTATTCCATTCGATCCCAAACAAACACAGCCTCTGGCTTCAGCGAAACGCTGAAAACCAGAGGCTGAGAGCTAACCTACAGTTTGCGCCACTTGCGGCCCTCAGACTCGAGAAGAGCATCAGCAGCGGAGGGTCCCCATGTACCGGCGGCGTAGTTCGGGAAATCTTTAACAGGTGTCTCCGCCCACGCCTTCAGGATCGGGGTCATCAGTGCCCACGTTGCCTCTACGCCATCGCGGTGCGCAAACAACGTTCCATCCCCCAGCATGGCATCGAGCAACAGCCGCTCATACCCATTCGCAGAAGACTTACCGAACGCATCGGCATAGCTGAAGTTCATCTGGACCGGGCTGATGTCCATGCTTGGTCCCGGAAGCTTCGCCCCGAACCGCAGCGAGATGCCCTCATCGGGCTGAATTCGCATCGAGATCAGATTGGGCTTGATCGCGCTTGAATCATGACACTCGCCGCCCTTGAACAGAAGCATCGGCGGCTGCTTGAACTGAATCGTAATCTCCGTCACGCGCTTGGGCAGTCGCTTCCCTGCGCGGATGTAGAACGGAACTCCGGCCCAGCGCCAGTTCTCGATGTCGAGCCGCAGCGCCGCGTAGGTCTCTGTCTGCGAACGCGGATGCACGCGATCTTCCTGCCGGTATCCCGGTACGGACTTTCCATCCACCGTCCCCGGGCCGTACTGTCCACGCACCGTATCGGCGGGATGAATCGGGGAGATGGCCTTCCACACCTTCACCTTCTCCGCGCGTACAGCGTCAGCCTGGAACGAGACCGGCGGTTCCATCGCCACGAAGCTGAGCAGCTCCATCACGTGGTTCTGCACCACGTCACGCAGAGCGCCTGCCTGCTCGTAGAACGGCCCGCGACCTTCGATGCCGATCGACTCTGCGGCCGTAATCTCGACG
>Ga0268266_10005686_pt1 | contig 11559 bp, 15 predicted proteins | sample KBSS13metaG_FD_190356 | JGI IMG/M metagenome (GOLD analysis project Ga0268266, IMG submission 190356) | Switchgrass rhizosphere microbial communities from Kellogg Biological Station, Michigan, USA - KBS S1-3 metaG (SPAdes) (version 2) | ecosystem: Host-associated > Plants > Roots > Rhizosphere... | reverse complement strand
GGTGGCTGCTTCCTAACATCAACAGAATGGCCCCGAGCGCCGTGATCAGCGCCCCATGCCCTAAGCTCGCCGCCTTCATATGCATCACGTCATCCCAACCACGCCGCAACCACTCAATCGGGCGTGTTGCCTCGACGCGCCGAATTTCGACGTGGAGGAAATGATGTCGACCTAAGATGATGGAATTGGCCATTGCGGTCTCCTGATTGTCGATCCCGTGAGACGCATGCAGCGCGCCACGAGCTTCGTGGCATCGGCTGCCGCACGCTATTCAATCGCCTCGGATTCTTCAGGAAGGCCACTCGCCCGGCTCGATGCAGGGCCGACCAGCCCACCCACCGCTGTCCCTAGGCGGTCTCGCGACCACCCACGCGCGCTCCTCACGGCCCCGTCTTCGACGCAGCCCCCGCCCGGGCGACCCCGGGGGCCGGGCGCGACGGCGACTGCGGCCAGCAGATCGCGCTGTGCCATCCTACGCCTAGTTTCCGTGGGACCGTACATCGGCTTTGGTCCCCGGGGGTGGCCGCGCCAATTCCAGGGCTTGCTCCCAATACCCCTTCGTTTTCCCGACGGGCGATGCGCCGTCGATCCCGTGACCCACGCACCCCCACGGCCCCGACCCCGCACTCCACGGGGCTGCGGCCCAGCGGCCCCAGCTTGGGCCCGCGGCTATCCGCCTCCAAGCCTCAGCCGAACGGTTGACATTGGGCCCACCGTCCCGGGGTCCGCGCCGCCATCCCCACCCGGAATAGACAACCCCGTCCCGCCCGGTAAACTGCGCCCCCTGCGCGCCCCCGTAGCTCAGTGGATAGAGCGACCGCCTCCTAAGCGGTAGGTCGTCGGTTCAACTCCGGCCGGGGGCGCCAGTTCAAGGTCCAGCAGGATCCACTAACTTCCATAACCGTCTGATTTTTCTGAAAAAATTGCGCGTTGTCCTCCGCCAGTCACCGGATCAGTCCGTAGACAACCGCTACCCGCAGGGGGTAGCCTTGCGGGTACGAAAACTCACTGCGGGTACGGTGCATGGACCTGCATCGCCTGACCAAGACCAAGATTGATGGCGCAAAACCGCGCTCGAGCGCGTACAAGCTGAGCGACGGTGGCGGCCTTTTCTTGCTCATCACACCGACAAACAGTCGCCTTTGGCGGCTTCGTTATCGTCAGCCAGGGCTCACCCGCGTAGACGATGACGGCGTTAACCGTGGTCGGCGCGAGTCGATGGTGTCGCTCGGCCCATATCCCGAGGTCTCACTGAAGTCCGCACGCGAGAAGGCTGCCAAGTACCGTGAGGGCCTGCACGCTGATGAGAAAATAACTCCGGCCGATGCCAAGCGCGCCGAGCAAGCCGTCTATGCCAACACGTTCCGAGAGGTGGCACTTGAATGGCTGGGCAAACAACCGTTCACCGAAAAGACCCGCGTCAAGGCCGACTGGACTTTTAACGATCTGTTGTTCCCCTATATCGGACAGAAGCCCGTTGCAAAGCTGACTGCCCTGGAAATCCTCGAATGTCTGCGGCGTCTCGAAGCTCGCGGCAAACACGAGACGGCGCACCGTACGAAGCAACGTGTGAGTCAGGTTATCCGCTACGCGATCGCAACCGGGCGTCGAATTGACCCCGACCCCACAGTGGACCTACGGGGCGCGCTGACGCCCATCACCGCGGCAAACCATGCCTCGATCAAGGATCCCGCCGGAATTGGTGAGCTGATGCGAGCCGTGTACGGATACCAAGGTCAACCGGCAACCGAAGCGGCTCTAAAGCTGGCGGCGTTGCTGTTTGTGCGCCCTGGCGAGCTGCGGGCGGCCGAATGGTCGGAGTTCGCCCTGGACGTCGATGAGCCAACATGGCGCATTCCCAAAGAGCGGATGAAGATGCGCCGAGAACATCTGGTGCCGCTATCCACCCAGGCGGTCGCGATCCTTCGGGGCCTGCATCCGTTTACCGGTCACGGCAGATATGTTTTCCCGTCTCTGCGAAGTCGTGATCGGCCGATGTCAGAAAATGCGGTCACCGCCGCGTTACGCAGAATGGGTTACGACGGAGAAACGATGACATGGCACGGCTTCCGGTCGATGGCATCGACCAGATTGAATGAAGCCACCAAGGAAGGCCAGAAGTTGTGGGAATCGGACTGGATTGAACGCCAGCTCGCCCATGTAGATGACAGCGTCAGGGGAGATTACAACGCGGCCGAGTACCTGTCCGATCGGCGTCGCATGATGCAATGGTGGGCAAACTATCTGGACAGATTGCGGACCGACGGAAAGCTTGAAAAGATACGGCGGGCAGCGTGAGACGACTTACGCGGCCACGCACTGCGTCGGTGCATCTCTTTCCTCCATCTCTGAAGACGATTGGATGAGTGGGGCATCCTTCAAAACTTATAGCCGTCCCGGCAGACTTGCAGACTTTGCGGTCAGGTACCGCTTCTTCACTGCCGAGGAAAGCAATTGGTCCGGAACTCCTTTTCAGCACACTCGTTGGAATTTTCTATATCACGGTGATGATCCACAACGCCATGGGATTTACATGATATGGCCAGAATTCCTCGATCCCATGGGTGAACCGTTTCCGGATGGCCCCGTGCCCTATGAGGGAATTGCGCACATGTTCATCCTGGATCCCGACATGCGCGAGCGGATTCACCGAAGCAGAATCTCAATAGGCGTCAGAGGTTATTTTGTTGAAGGAGTGCGGCGGATTGCTGAATGCGAGGTGATGCAGGTCATCGGGCTATCTGAGTCGCATCGCCAATGAGCAAACGGTCCCCGGCTCATTGATGCCAGACGTGCGATCCGAGCACCCCTCGCCGATGTCCTTTCGAATCTCACTCGAATGTGCGCAGAGCGTGTTTGACATCAGTAATCTGTGAAACATTGATATCTCTGATGCATCCACCGAAAAGGTCGGATTGAATACGAATTTCGTTTCGACCTCGTATCACATAAGTATCCTCACCATCTTTGACGATCCTACGATAGCGCAGGCGGCGCCGGTCGAATTCCGTGAGCAGTTGTGCCTGTCCGATACAAACGTGATAAACGTCCAGTAACAGCCGAAGATGGGCCGTCCGATTGGCTGATATCGGCGGCACGTAGAAGAAAGCGCCATAGGGAGAGGGCTCTAGTCCAGTGTCGTTGACCGAATAGTCAAAGGATATTGGGTCAACGCCGGGAATAATGTCCATTAACTCATAGCTAATGCCGAACTGGCCAGTGTGGGATGTAAATTTTGTTCGAAGTGCATCCTCCGCGCGTGTCACGTCGCGAATGTCGCCCCTCGAGATTATCGCGCCGATACCGCGCACTAACGGCTCAGGGGAAATCAGGTCGCTATCGCTGTGCGATGAGACTATCCCGCCAGATGGTTTAATCTGGGAAAGGCGCATCTGGCATCCGCCGCCAGTCCAATAAATCGCGCTTACCCTGATGCCGTGCTCCGCGTTCCATTGAAAGTCGATGCCGTGCCCATTTCCATGTGGATCGTTGCTGGAAGCGGAAGGGATTTTCGACCGTGCGGCCCACAGAGCGATGTCGGGGCATTCGACGGGAACAAATCCCAAATCAAATTCCGACATATTTCTGTCCGCATCAAACCTATGATTATAGTTGAGTCCCTGTATTCTCAGCGTCTTCGGCACCTGGGTCGGCGTAACGAGTACGTACAGGCCGTGATCATCGCCGTAGGAGTACGGCGATGGGACCGGTCGAGTTACTCGGAATCGCAAGCCTAGAGTCTCTTCCAGAAAATCGATATCGGCGAGATTGTTATGAACCAGGAGCTTATGAATCTGCTCCTCAAACGGCGAAGGTGGGTGTTGAGCGAAATCGAAATTGGCGTAGGGGCTCGGATCGAGACACAGGTTGATGCGGTAGTCGACTGTTGAATCCTGCTCGACGGTTCCACAGGGAAGCAGTTCGAACACCACGCTCAACGTGACATTGCTCTTGTGGTTGTCTGTGATCGAGAATTTCGTGCCGAAGATTAACTTCTGGGCCGCTTCTTCGAGTCGTGGGGAAGCATCGGTCCGCTCATGGTCAACCTGAATTGGCTGCTCGAAATTGCCGGAAGGGCTGACTTGGAGTCTTAATACAACGCGGCCTTGCTCGTGAAGTCGCCGGGATGCGGGTGGATAATAATCAAGGAAGCGTTGACCATCACTCAATTCTCTGGGAAGCGATGGAGCTATTGGAGTGGTCTGGATAGGTGAAGCTTTAGCGTGAGTCACGCATCCGCCAGCGGAGACCAGAACCAGCTGGAATGCGACGATTAACAAACCCCGCATGTGCTTCCTGCCTTGCATGCCGGACATTATATCCGCCCCTTTGGTGCCCGGAGTTCGCTCGACAGGTCGGTGTGACGTAGGTCCGCTATCGCCTTTAGACGCTATTCACCGACTGCGACAGCGCTAGTTCTCTCTGAAACCATATTCATTTCTGGATTCGATGTGACATTGTGGCGGCTGAATCCGGCTGGCCGTTGACCACGATTGACCTGCTCGGACCATTCGCACCGACGATGATGACCGGACGCTCGAGATGGAAAACTGCAGTCTCAGGGTTTCGATCGACTAGATCGTATGCGACTCTCCACCCATGCTCGTACTTCGCTCTCTAACCATCCCACAGCCCGCACGCCGATTTTGATGCTGCGCGGGAACTGTTGTTCGGCCTGCAACTGATAAATAAAGGAGCGTCCGAGACCTGTAACGTTGCAGACCTCTTTTAATCTGAGGACGCGCGAATGTGAAGGTGGGGGCGCTGTAGTTTGCGGCGTCGGATTCTGAGGGTCGTTGTCCATGCGGTGGGCTCCGGTTGGCGATCCATGGATGAAACATGGTGATGGCTTCAATAATGCAGGCAGCGTCAATTGCCCTCTAGCCTCAAAACAAAGGAAAAAGTGGGCCGATTCTGAAGTTCTTGTGTCCGTGGATGGTTGATGCGAGCCGCCGATGATCGTTTTCTGTGTTCTGGACAGGTTCCTGTGTCCACCGACGTCCATAAAAAGGACCATCGGCGCGCAGAGACCCCGACCGGGACTGTGGCGGTTTTCGTAACAGTTGCCCTGGGGAATCGGCAAAATAAATCTTCTGTCGGGATTTCCGTGGACGACGGGGATGGAGACAGCGAGTTAGAGCATTGTTAGCATTCAGTGGCAGTTCGAAGGGCTTGGCAGGATAGCCTAGCGGCTGCCGTTTTAATCAAACTCAACATCTCATGACGAGCAATACTCATCTTCAGACATGGGTCTCTCGCGAGTTCAAGGAGCGATTCTCCCATGTGGCCCAGGCGCAGGGGCTCTCGGAGTCGGCTTTACTCCGGCGTCTGTTGGAAGGGGTGGTCCTTGCAGGTCGCCCACCCGACGCGGAGTTGATCAGCCGAGTTGACGAAGTGCCGTCGGCCTGTCGCGTCTCGGTTCGGCTGCGGCCGGACGACTTGCAGTTTTTACGAGAACGCGCCAAGGCCCGCGGCCTGCCGACGAGCACCTACATTTCTTATTTGGTCCGATCGCACTTGCGGGCGCAGGCACCGTTGCCAAATGGGGAGCTCGCGGTGCTGAAAAGGTCTGTGGCCGAGATCGGCGCGATCGGCCGGAACATCAACCAGATTGCGAGGGCGGTTAATCAGCAGCAATGGCCATCGGGACCGGACCCGGAGGTTCTGTCCGCGATGATCCGCGTTTTGACCGGCATGCGCGCGCACATCAAAGAGTTGATCAACGCCAACTTAGCGAGCTGGGACAGCGGGCATGGCACGCCGCCCGATTGATTTAGGATCGGGCGGTGCTCTGCTCGACGTGCGTGCTTTTGGGCGCGCGGGGGTACGGTCGCTGACTCCAAAGCAAGTGCGCACCATCGCCCTGACGGTCAGGCGAGCGCCGGAAGTGGTGGTGAAAGTGAGCGGCGGTGCGAGAACGCTCGGAGGTGTGCAAGCTCACTTCGCCTACATCGGTCGCGAGGGCGAGTTGGGCGTGGAGTTCGATCATGGCACCCGCGTGGGCGGAAAAGGCTTCGAGAAAGAACTCGTAGCAGATTGGGACCTCGATTTGCTCGCGCATCGGCGCCAGGACGAGCGTTCCATTGTCGGCAAACGGCGCTCACCCAAGCTGGTTCACAACTTGATCTTTTCGATGCCGCCGGGCACCTCGCCGCAGAAAGTACTCGCTGCCGTACGGAGACTGGCCGTCATTGAGTTCGCATTCCAGCACCGGTACGCACTCGTTCTACATACCGATGAAGCGCATCCGCATGTTCACCTGGTCGTCAAAGCGGAGAGCGAGCAGGGGGTGCGGCTGAATATTCACAAGGCGACGTTGCGCCATTGGCGCGAGCAGTTTGCGACGCATCTGCAGGAGCTTGGCGTTGCGGCCAACGCTACCGAACGTGCGGTGCGAGGAGCGATCCGGACTCCAAAGAAGGATGGAATCTACCGGGCGGCCGAGCGAGGCATGTCCACTCACCAGATGCAGGCGGTGCGGGCACTGGCCGAGTACTCGCCAGCTTCTCTACGGCGCTTCGTGCGCGGCAAGGAAACTCTGCAGCAAACTCGAAGGGCAGTCACGGCAGGTTGGCATGCAATTTCTCAGCAACTCGAGGAAACAGGCAACCATGGGTTGGCTGCTTGGATCAATCGATTCGTGGAACAGATGCCGCCACCGACGCCGGATCAGGTGCAAGCAGCCCGCCGACTTGGCGCTCGCGAGCGAAGCCCGCGAATCGATTCGATAGACCGAACCCGCTGATGATCACTCAAAATTTTCGTTCTCTTCCGGATCAGATGCACTTTGCTCGGTTGAGAGGTCAGGCTCGATCTTCATAAACATATCTTCGATTGAGCAAGCCAGTCCGGCACACAGTGCCTCGATCATAGCGACACCGACATTCCGTTTCTCCTGCTCGATATTGCTGATATGCCCTTTGGACAGCCCACAACAGCGCCCGAGCGCGGCCTGAGTGTACCCTCGCCCCTTGCGCAGCCTGACCATGTTGTGGGAGAGCCGCCAGAGAAATTCCGAGCTGGGTTTGCGGTTCTGCTTCATTGTTCCGACGGTTTTTGGCCCGAGCCCTTGTCAGGAGCGCTTCGGCGCCTCTCGAATCGGCATGAGCAAGTCTGATTCCAGACACATGAGTCCTTGGGCCAGTGCTTCGAGATTGGCCAGCGTGATGTTGACCGTTTCCTGTTCGACGTCACCGATATAGCTTGCGGCGAACCCGCAGACCTTCGACAGCTCCCGCTGAGTGTAGCCCCGTGCCTGCCGAAGCCTCCTCAGGTTAGTTGCAAGCCGCCACAGGATCTCGGCACTGGGTTTGCGGTGCTCACTCATTGCTATCTCGCGGATTCTGTGGGCCTCTGAGGGGCACGAAGAAGTCCTGTTCCGAGCAGTCCAGCCCGATAGCGAGCACTTCGAGTGTCGCGAGCGTGAGGTTCACGACTTCGCGTTCGAGGTCGCCGACGTATCCGGGCTTGAACCCGCAGCGTGCGGCCAACTGGTGTTGCGTGTAGCTCCGCGAGCTACGGAGCCTCTTGAGATTCGTTGAGAACCGCCGCAGGAGTGCGGCACTGGGGCTGCGGTTCTCACTCATGGTCGGCCCGACCCAACCTGTCGCGTAACCCAGCTGGCCCCGGCGGTTCTTGTCGCTCATTGCTCACCCCGCAGACGGCGCAGCACCATGGTCAGGACCAATACCGGGTCAACGTCCATCGCAATGGCGATTTTTATAAAAACCCACAGATTGGGGCACCTTTGTGCCCTCTCCAGCCGGGACTGGTAGTCCTTGGACGTGTCTGATTTTTCAGCCAGGGCCTCGTGGGATAAGTCGGTCGTGTTTTCCCGCAGGCTCTTTTGCACGGCGGCGTATGCCCGTTGAACCTCGTGGCGGGTGGGCAGCTGCGCAGCTTTCTGGACGCGTATAGACTCTCGAGGGTTTCGTGAGGAACCCATGGTTGCGTACTCCCAAGGTACGTGATTGTGGTCAGGTCCCCTGGTCGGGTTGGCGCCCGGCTGGGGGACCGCTCAGTACATTGCCCATCCTATGGTGCTGCCAAAACTGAGGCAAGCCCAATTGCTGCCAAAAATGAGGCGCTACAGAAACCGAGGCGCCCATGGGAACTCATCTACGCAGCAAACGTCATAAGGCCCTGATCGCGGCCATTGTGGAAGCGCGAACCGCGACCGGCGACAGTCAGCGAGAATTCGCCAAGAGAATTGGCAGAACGAATAACTTCGTGTGGCGGATCGAGGCAGGCGAGCGAAAGGTGGACGTGCTCGAATTTATCGAAATTTCGAAGGCGGCGGGCATTGAACCGGACGAACTCATGCGCCGAGTGATGAGGTAGCGATTTCCCCGCCGGAATAAACGCTTACGGCCGTTCTTACATGCCCACAAACCTCTTTAGTAGTCTAGAGATCTCCATTGATCCATTGAGGTTTTTTCGCGATGTCTGAAATACCTGCGCACGAGTACGAAATATCCAAGGAGGAAAGCGATGAGCGGGGTCGCCGGAATGAAGTATTCGGGGCTGAGTTCAAGAATTGGGCGAAAAGGAACTCTTGGCGATTCAAAGGAGAATTCGCATTTCGCGAACTCGACGGTTGGTTTGTTTCAGCGTCTGCGGCAATTTGGATCGGACGGAGACGCACGGCTGTCGAGTTTCATTGCAAGCCGATGGCGCTTGACCCGCTCTTCTGGGCTATCGTGGATGCTGAACAAAACTCGAAGTTGCCGCTCTCATTCCGCTGTACGGGAGGCTGGACCTGCAGTACACCGCCCTACGCTGAATACAACTTGGAAGGGAAGCACAGTGATCCTAAGTTGCTCGCGTCAGATACGGCGAATTGGCTCGAATCGCAGACGGCACAATCCGCTTCCTGGAGTGTGGACCACTTTCTGAAGTCGGTGCAAAAGCATCAGAAGGGGCCCCACCACCGCGCGACAATCATCACGACGCATCTGCTCCTGGACGACTTTCTTACTGCAGAGTCAATTTGCAAGGACGCAATCGCGCGCGGCGATGCTTGCGGCTACGGCATTGGCGGCGAAAACTTTCCGCACTTGGCTCTGAAATGGCTTTCGCGACACCGCAAAACATTTTGCTAGTGGAGACTCGATCGCCGATCATGGGCGGTACGACCTCAGCGCAACAAAGTTCCTTGTTCAGATCGCTTCGGATTGGAAACGGCGAACTGATCGAGTCGGCGGGTATCATTGCGGGTATGCCCGGACGGGACGCCTTCGGAAAAGCTCGGTAATACAGATTGTTGCGTGCTTTCTGCCACTCCGGCCGGGGGCGCCATGGTTTCCCACGGAATCCAAGCCCCATGTTCCACCGTGAAACTCGTACGCTCGACCGGATACCCAATCCACACATGGACTTGGACGGAGGCAATCGAATTACTGGACAGCTTTCGTGACACGAGATTCCGGCCGATGTGCGACTTCGTCGCCGCGATTGCCGCGTCTGCTTATGCCCGATTCCTATTTCCCGGCGCGTCCATGGATGCCGTCCTCATCGGCCGCGTCCCCGACTTCAATTGCTACGAACCGCACCTCCGGATCCAATACAACCCCCGCACGGGCCAGGTGACTTTCACCTACTTCACCGATCCCAATTCAAATCAGCGTGAGCACTCCGGTAAACCCGTTCTAGGGCGAGCTTGTCCGTGGCCGCAGGGTGTAGAGGCTCAATCATGGAGCGCTACTTTTTCTGCGCCGAAAGATATTCGAGAAGGCGTTGTTGTCTCTGGCGATACGCTTCAACATCCGCCTTGCGGCGCGCGACTTGTTCGGGATTTTCCTCCTTCGCTGGATGTCGTGGGATATGCGCTCCGGGCGCGAGGTCTTTAGCCGACACCACCTTTGAAAGGGAGTCTTTTACCTCGTCCGTAAAGTCCGCAGGAAGCCTTGAGAGGAGGTCGAGCTGCTGTTCTAGGGTCGGCAGGCACTCAAGTCTAAACAGGACTTCAGCGCGGGTCAGTGTGGCGTCATTCCAACCTCGCACACATTCATCGATGTCAGGATGCATAGGAATCCGGTCGTGATACTAACGATGCGATTCAGCATCGGGCCGGCGTTGCCGGGTCATCGAGTGGGGCCGATTGTTTGGCCGCCTCGTAGGTTGAAAAAGATATCGGCGTCGCGTGCAGCACGCATTTCATGTTCCATGGCAGCAGCGCTTCGATCGCATCCACGGTCGTAGCACTCGGCAAACGCTCGAACAGAAGGCTCAAATACTTGAAGGGCTCAAGGCCGTTGGCACGCGCAGTCATCACCAGGGAGAACAGGTTGGCACTGGCCCGAGCGCCGACCCTGTCATAGCAGAACATCCACAGCTTTCGGCCCAGAGCGTATTGCTTGATCTGGCGCTCGACGAAGTTATTGTGGATGGGAGTGTCTGGATGTTCGAGGAACAATACCAACTTAGGCCACTGTCGCACACAATAGGCGAGCGCCTTTCCCAAGGCACTGTTGGGGGGAGTACCGGGCAGTAATGTATCAACCCAGCACTTGAACTCTTTCACCAACGGTGCGGACTGGGTCTGCCGCAGCGAATGCGCGACCGAGAGCGGCATCGCCTCACCGCACTGCTCGTATCGAGTTCGCAGCGCCTCGATCTCACTCTCCACGTCAAACACTTTGCGTATATAGTCGACGATCGCCGTGTTGGCCAAGGTTCGGATACCCGGCAACTGGCTGACCTTACGTGCCTTGAAAAAGTAGGCTCTCAGGTGCTGCCAACATCCGAAATGCAGCAATTTGAGCTCTTCGCAAATGTCATCGTAGTGCTCTAGCCCGTCGGTGAGCAGCTTGCCCCGATAAGGCCCTTCGGGCCTGACCAACAGCTGCTTCAACGCCTCCCGGGTGCGCGAGGGGATGTAGTCGTACAGAATGATCCGTTTGCCGGGTGGACCGGCGGCACGCACCACCATGTAATGAGTGGAGCTGGGCGCCTTCTCGCTTTTGAGAACCTGCAGGTAGCTCTCATCCATGTGCATCAGATCGGGGATGAAGATGGCCTCGCGCAGCAACTCGATCAGCGGGATGACTTTATCCCCGCCGATGCGGTTGACCCAGGTCCCGGCGGTGCCCGGACTCAGATCCATTCCCGAACGCGCCAACTGACGACTCACCCGATACAGGGGGATGCCGTCATCAAACTTGGCGGTGACCAGGTGAGCCAACAACGAGGGACTCGCCATCGTTTTGGGCAGCAGTGTCGGCGGGTTCGGCGCCGTGATCACATCCTCGTGACGCTGCTCGCACACGTACGTGTAACGGATGTGCAGCTCGACGCTGATCTTGGGCGCCTGATAACGATAGCACTCGCGCGTCTCTTGCCCGATGCGCGTCAGCGGATGCGGGTCCGGGCACTTCGTGCAGACCTTCTGCGCCTCATCCAGGTCATGGGGAATCTCGATGCGCGGAAAGTGTTCCGGGATCGCCTTGCGTCCGCCGGTGTGCTGGCGCTCGTGCGAATCCACCTGGGTGGTGCGCTGTCGATGGGCTTGCTCGGCCGCTTCGATCGCGGCCAGGACTTCGGCCTCGTTAAACAGCATCG
>Ga0268266_10005685_pt1 | contig 11560 bp, 12 predicted proteins | sample KBSS13metaG_FD_190356 | JGI IMG/M metagenome (GOLD analysis project Ga0268266, IMG submission 190356) | Switchgrass rhizosphere microbial communities from Kellogg Biological Station, Michigan, USA - KBS S1-3 metaG (SPAdes) (version 2) | ecosystem: Host-associated > Plants > Roots > Rhizosphere... | reverse complement strand
GCTGGAAGAATCAACCGAGATTGTTTGGTTGAATCAACTTAACTAGATTGTTCAACAATCAATCGATCAGATGTCGACAAGATCAAGGCATTTTCTAGGTGCAAACCCGCAATCTGTTGAGCAATTGGATTCTTCGAAGCCACTCGATCTGCTACAACCCAAGGCCATGAGCCCGCCCGCCTCCGCCTCCGCCGCCCCCCTGACACTGAGCGAACGCACGGCCGAGCAGGTGCGCCAGAAGATCACGCAGGGCGAGTTCGCGCCCGGCCAGCGCCTGTCGGAACAGGCCCTGAGCGAGAGCCTGGGCATCTCGCGCAACACGCTGCGCGAGGTGTTCCGCATGCTCACCAAGGACGGCTTGCTCAAGCACGCACCGAACCGCGGCGTGTTCGTGGCCATCCCCAGCATCGCGTCGATCATCGACATCTACCGGGTGCGGCGGCTGATCGAATGCCAAGCGCTGTCGCAGGCCTACCCACGGCATCCAGCCAAGAAGAAGATGCGCGAGGCAGTCGAAACGGCGCTGCGCGCCCGGGCCAGCGCCGACTGGGTGAGCGTGGGTACCGCCAACATGGCCTTCCACATGGCGATCGTCGAACTGGCCGACAGCGAACGGCTCAACCTGCTGTTCGCGCAGGTGCTGGCCGAACTGCGGCTGGCCTTCGGCCTGCTGCGCGACGCCGAGTTTCTGCATGCGCCCTACGTCGACATGAACGTGAAGATCCTGGAGCTGGCCGAGGCCGGCAACTTCGCCGCCGCCGCGCAGGCGCTCACCGACTACCTGACGCACTCCGAGCGCATCGTGCTGGCGGTGTATGCGCGACACATCAGCGATTCGGGGTGGGAGGCATGAGGCGGTACGGGTCTGGCGCGAGAACCACTACTGCCGGCCTCGATCCACGTTTATAATCTGACCTATCTAGTCAGAAATAGACGAACAACTATGCAGACATGGCAAATGCAAGAGGCCAAGGCTCGGATGTCGGAACTCGTAAAGTCGGCACAGAGCCAGCCGCAGGACATCACGATCCATGGCAAATCGGTGGCCGTGGTGGTATCACGCGGCACGTTCGACCGCTTGTCGCAGGCTCAAGGCTCACTGGTCGATTTCATGCGCCGCTCACCGCTGGCGGACGCGGACGACGTGGTGTTCGAGCGCGATAGCAGCCCGACGCGCGAGAGCGGGTTTTGAGTTATCTGATCGACACCAACGCGCTTTCGGAGTTGCGGCGCAAGGCGCCGGATGCGAACGTGGTGGCGTGGTTCGCGAAGCGGCCGCCCGCCACGCTCTACCTCAGCGTGCTGACGCTCGGGGAAATCCGCAAGGGCGTCGATGGCGTCGCAGACACGCCGCGTCGTCAGGCGCTGACGGATTGGCTTGAAACCGATCTCCCCCTGTTCTTCACGGGCCGCATCCTGAATGTGGATGCCTCGGTCGCCGATCGCTGGGGCCGCCTGGTGGCAGCGGCCGGCCGACCGCTTCCGGCGATCGACAGCCTGTTGGCCGCGACCGCGCTGGCGCACGAACTGGTGCTCGTCACGCGCAATACGAAAGACTTCTCGGGACTGCCGGTTCGAGTGTTCAATCCCTGGTCCGACAGCTGATCACCTTCCCTCACGCCGCGGCGTCCCGCACCGCAAACCGCTTCCGGTAGTCCCGCGGCGCCACCCCCAGGTTGCGCCGAAACGTCACCCGCATGCGCTCCTCGTCGCCGAAGCCGCACAGCCCGGCGATCTGGTCGACGTTGCGGGCAGAGTCTTCCAGCAAGCGCCGCGCCGCTTCGAGCCGGAACACCTCGACCGCCTTGGCCGGGGTGCGCCCGGTCTTCTCCTTGTAAACACGGGCGAAGTGGCGCGGACTCATGTGCACCTGTTCAGCCAGCCGCTCGACGCTCAGGTCGGGGCGCTCCAGGTTGCCGGCGATCCACAGGTTCAGTTCGTCGAAAAGTGCCGAGTTGTCCTGCGCCTGCGCCTGCAGCAGTTCGCTGAACTGCGATTGCCCGCCGGGCCGCTTCAGGAACACGACGAGTTCGCGCGCCACCTCCATCGCGACGTCGTGCCCGCAATCTGCCTCGACCAGCGCCAGCGCCAGGTCGATGCCGGCGGTGACTCCGGCCGAGGTCCAGATCGCGCCCTCTTTCTCGCGCACGAAGATGGCGTCGCGGTCGAGCTGGACGGCCGGAAAGCGCTGGCCCAGCACATCGCACATCGCCCAGTGCGTGGCGGCGCGCCGGCCGTCGAGCAGGCCGGCTGCGGCCAGCAAAAAGGCGCCGCTGCACACCGAGGCCGTGCGTCGCGTGACGCGCGAGGCACGCTGCAGCCACTGCACCAACGCGGCCGAGCGATCGAGCACCGAAGGCATGTGCGGCGAGCCGGGAACGACGAGCGTGTCGATCGATGCGAGCTTGAAGTCGGCCAGCGGCACGGTCATCAGTTCCAGCCCTTCGGCGCTGCGCACCAGGCCGCCATCGAGGCTGGCGGTGCAGCGTTCGTAGCCGGACAGCCCGCGTGCCTGCATGGCTTTCGTCGCTGCCCAGAATACGGTTTGGGCGCCTGTCAGGTCGAGCAGGCCCACCTCGGGGAAAGCAACGAACAGCACACGGCGGGCGCGTTGGCGCTTGCGCAAAGCGGTTGGCAGTATTTCAGGGGTCTTTGTCATTTCCGCCAGATTGTTCCACTTTTACGATCGACCATCCATCGAAAGGAACATCCATGAAATTCGTCGTCATCGGCGGCACCGGCCTGATCGGCAGCAAGCTCGTCACCCTTCTTCGCCAGCGCGGCCACGAGGCCATCGCTGCGTCACCCAAGTCGGGCGTGAACGCCCTCACCGGCGAAGGCCTGGCCGAGGCGCTGGCGGGCGCCGACGTGGTGGTCGACGTGGCCAACTCGCCCTCGTTCGAATCCAGGGCCGTGCTCGACTTCTTCGAAACCTCGGGCCGCAATCTGCTGGCGGCCGAGGCGCAGGCCGGCGTGCGGCATCACGTGGCACTGTCGGTGGTCGGTGCGCACCGGCTGCCGGGCAGCGGCTACATGCGCGCCAAGCACGCGCAGGAAAAGCTGATCCAGGCCGGCACCGTCCCCTACACGATCGTGCAGGCGACGCAGTTCTTCGAATTCCTGGGCGCGATTGCGCAAGGCAACACCGAGGGCAACACCACCCGGCTTTCGCCCGCTACGGTGCAGCCGATCGCGGCCGACGACGTGGCCGAGGCCCTGGCCGATGTCGCACTGGGCGCGCCGGTCAACGGCACGGTCGAGATCGCCGGGCCCGAGCGCGTCGGGCTGGCGCCGCTGGTGCAGCGCTACCTCACGGCCATCGGTGACCCGCGCGCCGTGGTGCCCGATGCCCAGGCGCCGTACTTCGGCCTCGTGCTGGAAGACGCATCGCTGGTGCCCGGCGGTGCCACACCGCGGATCGGCAAGATCGACTTCGAACGCTGGATCGCGGCCCACCGGCCTGCCAGCCCGTAAATCGACGGCATGCGGCTTGCATATCGCGACGGCCGAGCGCCCTCGCGCCGGTTTTGCGAGCCGCGACGGATGCGCCTCCGCTACATTGACGGCCCCGAGCCGAACATCCGAGAGGAGCCATTCGATGCAAGCTGTTTCCATCCACGTGGTCGATGTCGCCAACGGTGTCGTGGCGTCCGGCATGCGCGTCGACGTGGCGCGGTGCGAGCGCGACGCGAGGGGCGGCGAGAAGTGGACGCCAGTGGTCTCGGGCAAGGTGGGCCGCAACGGCGTGGTCGACGGCATCGAGGGCCGCGAGGCGCTGTTCGAAGTCGGCAGCTACGAGCTGCGACTGCACGTGGCCGACTACTACCGCGGCCGCGGCACCGCGCTACCCGAGCCGGCGTTCATGGAGGTGCAGGTGTTCCGCTTCGGCGTGGCCGACCTGTCGCAGCACTACCACCTGCCGGTCAAGCTGTCGCCCTGGGGCCTGTCGTGCTTTCGAGGCAGCAACTGATGGCGATGCGGCCGGTCACGCGGCGTTCGGCCCTGCTGGCGGCCGGTGGCGGCGCCCTGCTGGCGCTGCGGCCTGCGCAGGCCGGGCTGGCGGGGCCGAACATCGTCCTGCCCCGCCCCTCGCAAGTGCCGGGCGGCATCGCGCGGCTGTCGCTCGGCACGGCCGTGGCACGACCGGTGGCGCGCACCGTCGACAGCGATGTGCCGTTGCTGGTGGTGGGCGACGCCGTGGAATGGGTCGCGCTGGTGGGCATTGCGCTGGCCGCAGCGCCCGGCGAGGCCCGCATCGCGGTAGCCACGCCCGACGGCAGCCAGCGGCAGATCGCCTACACCGTCTCGCCCAAGCAGTACGCGTCGCAGCGGTTGAAAGTGGCGCCGGGCACGGTCGACCTGTCGCCCGCGGACGAGGCGCGCTGGCTGCGCGAGCGCGATCACCTGGCCCAGGTGATGGCGACGTTCTCCGATCCACCGCCGCAGGCGCTCGGCACCTCGCTGCGCATGGTGGTGCCGGTGCCGGGGCGCCGCTCGAGCTCGTTCGGCCTGCGGCGTGTGTTCAACGGCCAGTCGCGCAATCCGCACAGCGGCATGGACATCGCAGCGGGCACCGGTACGCCCGTGCGTGCGCCGATGGCAGGCCGCGTGATCGACACCGGCGATTACTTCTTCAATGGCAACACGGTGTGGCTCGACCACGGCGGCGGACTGCTCACGATGTACTGCCACCTGAGTGCCATCGACGTGAAAGGCGGCAATGCCGTCAAGGCCGGCGAGCGCTTCTGCGCCGTCGGCGCCACCGGCCGCGTGACCGGCGCGCACCTGCACTGGGCGGTGATGCTGAACCGGACGATGGTCGATCCGGCGCTGTTCCTCGACGCGTAGTCGGCCCCGCATGCCGCTCGACCTGATCACGGGTCTGCCTGACCAGCGGGCCTTCGAACGCGACCTGCGGACGCTGGGCCAGCAGCCGGGTTCAGGCGAGTGGCTCTTGTTGCACATCGACATGGCCGGCTTCAGCGAAATCAACCGGGAGTTCGGCTTCGAGCAGGCCGACCGCGTGCTGCGGCAGGTGGCGCAGGCGATGGCGTCTTCGCTGGCTGGCCATCCGTTGCCCGACGTGGCCGAGGCCAGGATCTTCCGCCGACGCGCGCTTGGCGACGAGTTCGACTTCCTGGTTCGGGCGGATCTGACCGCGGTGCTTGCCCTGGCCGACCGCCTTCGCCAAACCTTCGATGTACTGAGCCGCGAAGTCTCGACCCTTCTCGGCGCACCCGTTCGCCTCTCGTTTCGCGGCAGCATCGCCCCGCTGAGGCCCGAAGACGGCATGACCCATCTCGATGCGGCGCTGAGCGAGGTCGCGGCGCTTCACTTGACGAACGCCGGCCCGGCGAGCACTGCCCCGCTGTTCCCGATCGCCTGCCATCCCTGCCTGGACAGCCAGAGCGTCGCCTGGCCGAGCGAGCTGTCGCGCGTGCCGTGACTCAACCCCGCGGTTGGCGTGCCAGCGTCTCCAGCCGCTTGAGCACCTGCTCGATATCGGCGGGCTTGGTGAAGTGCTCGTCGAACCCCGCGTCCAGGGCGTGCGCGCGGGCGGTCTGTTGGCCGTAGCCCGTCAGGGCGACCAGCGGCATCGAGCGCGTGCGCGGGTCCGAGCGCACCTGACGGGCCAGCTCGTAGCCGCTCATGCCAGGCAGGCCGATGTCGAAGATGCCCGCATCGCACGCTTGCGTCTCGAGGATGGTCAGGGCTTCTTCGGCGCTGGCCGCGGTGTGCACGACGTGGCCCTCCAGCCGGCACCACTCGGCCAGCATCTTGAGCGCGTCCAGGTTGTCGTCGACCAGCAGCAAGCGCAGCGCGTGCTGCGGCCGGTCAGGCCGGTCGGGGGGGTGCTGCGAGGCGCCGATCGCCGCCAGCAACGGCAGCCGCAGGGTGAACACGCTGCCCCGCCCCTCGCCCTGGCTCGACGCTTCGATCGTGCCGCCATGCAGCCGCGCCAGGCTCTGGGCGATCGCCAACCCGAGCCCCAGGCCGCCGCTGGCCCGCTGCAATTGCTGCCGGCCCTGGACGAAGCGTTCGAACACGTGCGGCAGCAAGGCGGCGACGATGCCGATGCCTTCGTCCTGCACCACGAGTTCGGCCTCGGCACCTCGCATGCCGAGTTCCAGCCGGACCGGGCGGTCCGGCGCAGTGAATTTGGCCGCGTTGGTCAGCAGATTGCACACGATCTGGGTCAGGCGCAGCGGGTCGCCGTGGACGAACACGGGAGCCTCCGGCAGCACTGTTTTCAGCGGCACGGTGCGGTGCTGCATCGCCGGCATCGTTTGTTCCAACGCCCGCTGCACCACTTCGCGCAGATCGACGCTCTCGAGCGCGAGCGTGATCTTTCCCGAGACGATGCGCGAGACGTCCATCAGATCGTCCACCATGCGCGACAGGTGCTTGACCTGGCGTTCGATGATCTGCCGCTCGGCCGGAAACGCCGTGTCGTCGCGCCGTTCGATCAGCTGCAGCGCCAGCGAGATCGGCGCCAGTGGATTGCGCAACTCGTGCCCCAGCATCGCGAGAAATTCGTCTTTGGTCCGGTTGGCGGCCTCGGCCTGGTCTTGCGCCGCCCGGGCCTCGCTCAGCAGGCGCACGTTGTCGAGCGCGAGCGCGGCGCGCTGCGCCAGCTCGCCGATCAGCACGCCGTCGTCGGGCGTGAACTGACGCCCCGACTCCGCCTGCAGCACCGCCATGGCGCCGATGGTGCGGCCGCGCGCCTTGAGCGGAACCACGCAGGCCGCCTTGATCCCCAGCGACTGCACGAAATCGCGCAACGACGGATCGGTGACCTCCGGCAGATCGGGATCGCTCAGGTTGTGCAGGAACATCCGGCCGGTGGCGATGGCCCAGGGGAACGAGCCCGGCGCGTCGGAGGGCGCGACGCGGTCGCTGACCATGCGGGCGATCTCGTCGCTGCGCTGCGGATCGAAGTGATGCGTCAGCTTGCGCTGCAGCACGCCCCGCTCGTCCAGCAGATCGATGCGGCACAGGTCCGCGACGTCGGGCACCACCACCTGCGCGATCGCCGACAGGGTCGAGGTCTCTTCGAGCGAGCGCGACAGCAGCGCGCTGGCACTCGCCAGCCGCTCCAGTCGTTGTCCGGCGGTCAGCGCGTTGGCGCGGGCGATGCGCTCGGCTGCCAGCAGGCGCTCGCGCTCGGCCTCGCTGCGGCTGCGCCGCTCGGCCGCAGCAGCCAGCGCCTCGCCGACCGCATCGATCTCGCGAATGCCCGACGCAACGCCGGCCACCGCCTCGCCTTGGCCCAAGGCGCCCGCCTCGTCGCGCAGGCGGGCCATGGGACGGGTGATCGCACGCGACATCCACCAGGCCGCCAGCACCCCCAGGCAGAGCGACCCCAGCAAACCGCCGCCATAGGCCCAGAGCGTGCTTCGGCGGGCGCGCTCGGCGATCGCGATCGAGGCGCCCAGGGTCACGGTCCATGGGGCCGATTCCACCCGCGCGATCGCAGCCTGCACGCGGACACCTTCGATGGTGGTGGTGGTACCGACCAGTTCGCGGCGCTCGCCGATGGTGTCGAGCAGCGCGCGCAAGCTCTCGCTCGGCGGGCCGCCGCGCAACTGGTCGTCGGACACATTGCGCGCCACGCGGGCCCGGTTCGCATCGAACACCGAGACGGTCCAGCCATCGGGTGCGCTTTGCCGCTTCAGCACGGCGGCGATGGCCTCGGGCCGGACGATGGCCGTGAGGACATACCGGATGGCACCATCGCGGATCACCGGTACCCGCACCGGGAAAGCCAGATTGCCGGCGGGCCCCCGTGCCAAAGGTCCGACGGCCGGCCCCGGGTTGCGCAACACCTCGTCGAGGCTGCCCTTCTCGACGACCGCGCCGCCGGCGGGCAGCACCGTGCGCTCGGTGGTGAAGACCACCGCACCCGAGGGCGCCACCAGCAGCAATCCACGCCACTCCGGGTGCGACGCGCGCACGGCGTCGGCCAGGGCGCGAGCCTCACTCAGCGCCGGTTCGCCCGTGGCACCGAACGGCTCGGCCAGGGCCAACGCCTGCAGCGTGGCGATGGTGCGGCCCAACTCGGCGTCGACGGCTGTTGCCACGGCGCGCGCAACGCCCAGCGCCGAAGCCTGCGATTGCGCGGACTGCCCCGCCAGCAGCGCCTGCAGCGCGAAGGCGCAGACAACGGCGAGCGGGAGGATGGCGGCCGAGACGATCAGCAGCAGCCGCCCCGACAGGTTGGACCAACGCATGCAACTCCTGGGCTGTAAGGGGTGGCCGCCCGCCGGTGCGGCCACGGTTCGACAGAACAACGGCACATCCCGAACCGGAACGTGCCGCGTTGGGCATTTTGCGCGATGCGCCCAGCGCACTTCCGGCCAGCGGCGGCCCGCAAAATAGGGGGCGGCAAGCCGGCACACTCTGCGAATCATCAGAGACAACGAAGAGGACACCATGACCCCCGAGACGTTTGCCCCCGACCCCTTGCGCCGCGCCCTGCTGGCCGGCTCCGTATCCGCCATCGCCACCGCCGGCGCCGCGCCTTTCGCCACGGCGCTGGCCCAGGGCACCGCGCCACGGCCGCTGCCGGCGTACGCGGCCTTCAAGGACGCCGGCTCGATGATCGTGCACAGCGCCAACACCATCGAAACGCGCCGTGGGGCCGCCACGGCCGGCGCGCTCACCACCGTGAGCCAGCTCTACGTGCGCAACAACCTGGCGCCGCCTCCGGCCAGCATCGTGGCAGCGCCGGACGACTGGACGGTTGGCGTCGAGGGCGTGAAACGGCCGCGCAGCTTCACCGTGCGCGAGTTGAAGGCGATGGGCAGCCAGTCGCTGGCGATGGTGCTGCAGTGCAGCGGCAACGGTCGCGGCATGTTCCCGAGCAAGCCCAGCGGCACGCCATGGCAGGTCGGCGCGGCCGGCTGCGTCATGTGGACCGGCGTGCCGGTGCGCGACGTGGTGCGCGCCCTGGGCGGCACGCTGGCCGGGCTGCCCTTCATGACCGGCACCGGCGGCGAGGTGCTGCCCGAAGGCATCAACCCGAAGTCGCGCGTCGAGCGCAGCGTGCCTGCCGCGGCGATGGCCGATGCGCTCCTGGCCTGGGAGATCAACGGCCAGCCGATTCCGCTGGCCCACGGCGGTCCGCTGCGTTTGATCGTGCCGGGCTTTACGGGTGTCAACAGCGTCAAGTACCTCAAGCGGCTGGCCTTCACCGCGCAGGAAAGCGATGCATCGATCCAGCAGACCGACTACCGCATGACGCCGGCCGGAGAGGCTTCGATGCGGCCCGCCGACCCGTCGGTGTGGCAGATGCCGCCCAAGTCGTGGATCGCCTTGCCGCTGGCCGACACGACCGGGCTGCGCGCCGGCCCGGTCACGGTCCAGGGCGTGGCCTTCTGCGGCGTGAACGCGGTGCGGCAGGTCGACGTGTCGACCGATGGCGGCGCGACGTGGCAGCCTGCCCGGCTGGTTGGCCCCGACCTCGGGCGCTTCGCGTGGCGCCAGTTCGAACTCACGCTGCAGTTGCCCGCCGGCCGCCACGTGCTGGCCAGCCGCGTGACCGACGCGAAGGGCAACGTGCAGGTGGAGAACCGCGTCGAGAACAAGGGCGGCTACCTCAATTCGAGTTGGCGCGATCACGCCGTGACGCTGACCGTCGCGTGAGGCCGACACGTTTTGCATGGCGGTTGGCGGTTACGGCGCTGATCGCAGCGGCGTCCGCGTCGCATGCCCAGACCAGCAGCAACGACGTGGCACGCGGTCGTCAGTTGTTCAGCCTTGGCGCGCCGCCGCTACCGGCCTGTGCGCTGTGCCACAAGCTGCAGGATGCGAAAGCCACCGGCGCTGTCGGCCCCGACCTCGATGACCTGATGCCCGATGCCGCACGGGTCGAAACGGCCTTGCGCAACGGCATGGGGCCGATGCCGTCGTTCGCCGCGCTGGGCGACGAACAGATCCGGCTGCTGGCGCGCTACGTGGCGCAGGCCGCGGGCGCGCGAAAGCCGTAGCGCTACCGCCCATTGCACAGCGCGCCGAAGGCGACGCGTGAAGCGATGGCGCCATTTCCAGGGACACCGCGGAACCGGCTTTGCCGGGCCGCTGGTGTCGCCCCCTTGAGGGGGGAATCGAGCTACACGAAGTGAGCGAGGAACGGGGGTGGGCTTATTTCACTTGGGGCTGTGGGGCGACGGCCGCAGCAGGCCCGAGGCCGCCTTGGCACCCAGCGTCATTTCGGTCATCCACGACACCAAGAGCATGCCGTAGGCCTGCCGGCTTTCCTCGGTCGACAGCGCGTGGTCGGCGTCGCTGATGCAGCGATAGGTGACCGACTTCACGTGCTTGAAGGCGCCCAGGTAGCTTTCGATCACCGGGTGCGGCACGGTCTTGTCGTGCTCCGATGCAACGATCAGTACGTCGCCATGAAACTCGCTGCACGCCAGCAGCGCGCGGTTGCCGGGCGGCGGCACCACCGACTGCCGGTAGGCGGCCAGGTCGCTGCGGCTGAGCGCCCCCTTGGGCACGTTCCACTGCTCGTCGCGGTACAGCGCCGGCGCGCGCAGCGCGAGCCAGCGCACCGGGCGCATCAGGGTCACGATGGCGGCCAGGTAGCCGCCGTAGCTGCTGCCGATGATCGCCACCGATTTCGGGTCGACGGTCGGGTGGTGCACCAGCACGTCGTAGGCGGCCAGCACGTCGCGCAGGTTGTCTTCGCGGCTGACCGACTGGCGTTGCGACGCATGGCGCGCATGGCCGCGCAAATCGAAAGTCAGGCAGACGCAGCCCAGCGCGGCGATCTCGTGGGCGCGGGCCAGGTACTGCTCCTGGCTGCCGTCCCAGCCGTGCACCAGCAGCACGCCAGGCACGCTGTGCGAAGCGGCGACGAGCGTGCCGTCGATATGCTGGCCGTCGACCGGGATGTCGACCTTGCTATGTCGGGTCGGCATGCGGTTCGACGAACGCGTATTTGGTGAGGCGCCCGCACGACGGATCGACATCGTTGAAGTAGACGTAGGCGCCGGGCGGCAGTGCGGCTTCGCCGAACACCTCGACGGTCGAGGCATGCGCCGTGGCACGGTCAAGCTGATCGCGAAACGCTTCCATCGCCACGATCTCGGCGCCGCTGGCGCCACCGATGCGCCACGACTGCTCGAGCACGCCCGAGCACCAGCGGCCTGAATCGTCGCAACCTTGTGCCACGTCGTAGTTGATGCGGGAGGCCATGAAGCCGGGGAACGAATCGATCACCGCCGCATGGTAGGCGCGGGCCTGGTCGATGGCCAGCCGCAAGTCGGCCGACAGGCCAGGCAGCGCGTGCAGCGTGTCGAGGTCGCCGCGCACGCAAGTGAGGTCCGATCCGCCGTATACGCACTCGCCGTGGTGGTTGCGCGTGAGGCGTTGCAGGCCGTAGTAGCTCACGCGCAACTCGCCCACCGTCACCTGCCCGACGCTCAGCGTGCGCGGCGCACGCAGGTTGCGCTCGAGCACCACGCCGTCGGTGGCGATGCCCGGCAGCTCGGCCAGCAACCGATCGAGCGATGCCGCATCGACTGCCACGCTCTGACCGCAGCCACCGGTGGCG
>Ga0268266_10005683_pt1 | contig 11564 bp, 5 predicted proteins | sample KBSS13metaG_FD_190356 | JGI IMG/M metagenome (GOLD analysis project Ga0268266, IMG submission 190356) | Switchgrass rhizosphere microbial communities from Kellogg Biological Station, Michigan, USA - KBS S1-3 metaG (SPAdes) (version 2) | ecosystem: Host-associated > Plants > Roots > Rhizosphere >... | reverse complement strand
CCGGTGACGCGCGGCGGTTCATTCCTGGGAGGATGCGCCGGAATCCCGTCGACGCCCGGTCGCCAGGCGGCGTCGCCGCTGGATTTTCGGCGTTCAGCGCAACGCGCACCGCCTCTGGGCCGCGATCGTACAGGTACAGCGAATGCACTCCTGGACGACATGCATCTCGCCGGCAAGGTGGAGTCGCGGGCGACAGGCCAGCGGCGTTCGGCCACCGCGGAAATACAAGGCCTGGTCAGCCGGCGTTTCGAGGCGGTGCGGCAGGCGTTCGCCGAGAACTTTGCCAGACGACATGAGCTCGGGGCCGCGTGCTGCGTCTACGTCCGCGGCGAGAGAGTGGTTGACCTGTGGGGCGGCATTCGAAACCAGCAGACCCGCGAGCCGTGGGAGCGGGACACGATGGTCATCGTCTACTCGGCCACCAAAGGCCTGGCGGCGATGACCCTGGCGCTCGCCCACTCCCGTGGCTGGCTCGACTACGAGGAGCGGGTCTGCCGGTATTGGCCGGAGTTCGCGCAACACGGAAAAGAGCAGATCACGGTCCGTCAGCTCCTGTCACACCAGGCCGGGCTGCACGCGCTCGATCAGCCGCTCGATCGCCGCCTCATCGCCGACCGCGATCGTCTGGCCGTCGTCCTGGCTCGCCAGACTCCGGCCTGGACGCCCGGCACACGGCAGGCGTATCACGCCATCACGCTTGGGTTGTACGAGGGCGAGCTGCTGCGGCGAGTCGATCCGCGGCATCGCAGTCTTGGACAATTCTTCCAGGACGAAATTGCGTCGCCGCTTGGACTCGATGCCTACATCCGCCTGCCGGATTCCATCCCGAACGCGCGGCTCGCCACACTCGCGCGGCCTACCCTGATCGAGATGCTGCGTGGCTTCGGCCCTCGATTCATGCTCGAGGCGATGAGCCCTCGATCCAACATCAATCGGGCGCTGAGAGGTTCCGAGCTCCCTCATGACGAGTCACGCGTCTACGCACGCAATCTCGAAAGTCCGTCCGGCGGCGGCGTAGGCACCGCCCGTGCGATCGCACAGGCGTACAGCGTGTTCGCCACCGGCGGATCCGAGCTCGGGCTGCGCCCGGCGACGCTCGACCTGCTGGCAGCGTCCGCCGTTCCCCCGACCGGCGGCTTCCACGACGAGTGCATGAAGAGCGAGAACATCCAGTTCTCGCTCGGCTTCATGAAGCCGACCGCCCAGTGGCCGTTCGGCAGCGCACGTTCGTATGGCGCACCCGGCTCAGGTGGTGCTCTCGGCTTTGCCGATCCGGAGGCGGGAATCGGGTACGCCTACGTTACGAGCCAGATGGGAACGCGATTGACCGGCGACCCGCGCGACGTGGCGCTGAGAGAGGCGCTCGATTCCGCGATCCAGGCCGGCAGATAGCTTCGGGCATCTCGCCAAATATTTCTCCTGCCCTTTCGTTCTCAGGTTGACGGATTTTCCGGTTCTTCGTCCTATCCCTGTGGAGGGCTCTGACTCACGATTCCCGTGAGCCTCCCGGATCCGCATGCCTGTGAACCACTCCATCCGAGGCGCGTCCGCCGCATCTGCCCTTGCCTGGACAATATGCGCGGTCCTGGCCGCGCAGAGCCCCGAACCGGCGTGGCGGGACACCGCCGTCCTTCTGCCGGATCAGACGATCGAGCGGGCACTCGCACGCGGTCAGGAGCACCGCTATCAGCTCGCACTGAACGCCGGAGAATCCGCCCGCGTGATCGTTGAACAGCGGGGAATCGACGTCGTGGTCCAGGCGCGCGGCCCGGAGGGTGCCCTGCTTGCGGAAGTGCAGGACGAGGTGACGAATCAGGGTTACGAGACCGTCGATCTCGTGGCCGACGCGGACGGCCCCTACATCCTTGCGATCGCGCCGGCGCCAGGCATCGTCGTGGCGGGCTCCTATGCGATTCGCCTGGACAGTCGGCGCGCGGCCACCGCTGCGGACCGTGCCGCACAGGACGTCCGAACCTTACGCGCGGCCGCTACGCAGCGGGTCGAAGGGGACGATTGGGCCGGGGCGGCGAGCCTTCTCGAACGGGCGTTGACGCTGGCCGAAGACCTGCGCGGACCGGACGACCGGGAAGTGGCCGACGTGGCGGCGCAGTTGGCCGACGTCTATCTGGACCTGCGGGACACGGTGAGGGCGGAACCGCTGTACCGGCGCGCGCTCGGGATCATGGACGACACCCTGGGCCGAGAGCACCCGGCGCCGGCGTTCGTCCGCTCGCGGCTCGCGAGGCTCTATCAGCTCACCGGTGAGCGGCTGAAGGCCGAAGCGCTGATTCGGCAGGGGCTCGCCGCCCTCGAACACAGCGTGGGACCCGACCATCTGCTGTTCGTGCGCAGCCTCATCACGCTGCAGGCCCTGCGCGAGAACGCCCGCGACTTCGACCAGGCGGGAGAGATCATTCGACGCCAGTTGGCGATCCTGGAAAAGATCGGCTATGAGGACAGCGTTCTGTACGCGCAGGTGCTGAGCGGCCTGGGCGGCGTCTACAACATGCAGCACGACGCCCGTGCGGAACAGACGCTGCAGCGGGCGCTGAGCCTGTGCGAGACGCTGCGAGGACGCGACGCGCCGTGCGCCGCGAACCCGCTCGTCAATCTCGGCGTGTTCGCGCACGATCGACGCGACAATACCGCCGCTGAAGCGTACTACCGGCGCGCCTTCGCCATCCGGGCGCCGATCATCGGCGCCGAAAATCCCGATCTGATTCCCCTGCTGAACAACCTGGCGAATGTCTACCATTCGGTCGGCGATGACGCGCGAGCGCTCGAGACCCATTTCCAGGCCTTGCACATCGAAGAGAACGCCCTGGGTCCCTACCACCGTTATGCGCTGCTGACGGCGGGCAACATCGCCATCATCAGCGCGGCGACCGGCGATCTCGCGACGGCAATCGCCTTCCAGCGTCGTACCGACGCCATCGTCGAGAGGCAACTGGCGCTCAACATGGCGGTCGGTTCCGAGCGCCAGAAGCTGGCCTTCGCGCGCGGCGTCTCGGAGCGAACCGATCGGACGATTTCGCTGCACCTGAATCAGGCGCCGGACGATCCCGACGCCGGCGCCCTGGCCGCGCTGGTGGTGCTGCAACGCAAAGGGCGTGTGCTCGACGCCATGACCGATATGCTCGCGGCCGCACGCCAGCGGGTCACGGATCCGAAGGATCAGGCCCTGCTGGATCAACTCAACACGACCACCGCGCATCTGGCCCAATTTGCGTTGAGCGCGCCGGAAGGCACCACTGCAGAAGCGCGTCAGGCTCAGATCGCGCAACTGGACGGGGAGAAGGAGCGGCTCGAAGGCGAGATCGGCGCGCGGGACGCCGAGTTCCGCGCCCAGACGCAGCCGGTCACGCTCCGCGCGGTCCAGGCGGCGATTCCGGACGATGCCGCGCTGCTCGAGTTCGCCGTCTTTCGCCCGTTCGACCCCGTGGCGCAGAACGATGAAGCGTACGGACCACCGCACTACGCCGCGTACGTCGTTCGCAAGCACGGCGCGCCGCGCGGCGTGGATCTCGGTCCGGCCCGAACGATCGACGGGACGATTGCCGCTCTGCGCGAGGCGCTGCGCGAGCCGGCACGCCGCGATCTGCGTCCACGGGCGCTCGCCCTGGCCGAACAGGTGTTGCGGCCGCTGCAGGCGGCGATCGGCAATGCCCGGCGCCTGTTGGTGTCGCCGGACGGCAACCTGAATCTCGTGCCGTTCGAGGCGCTGGTCGATGCACAGGGCCGCTACCTCATCGAGCGCTACGCCATCACCTATCTGACCAGCGGCCGCGATCTCCTGCGGATGCAGGTGGCCCGCGCGAGCCGGAGCGCGCCGGTCATCGTCGCCGATCCGCTATTCGGCGCCGCGGCGCCGGCCGCCGGCGCTGCACGGCGCAGCGACTCGAGCGGCGACGACCTGTCGACGAGGTACTTCGCCCCGCTCGCCGCGACCGCGGCCGAAGGCCGCGCGATCAAGAGGCTCTTTCCCGAGGCGACGCTGCTCACGGGGGGACATGCGACGAAGGCCGCCATGCAGCGCGCTGAGGCGCCGCGCATGCTGCACATCGCGTCACATGGCTTTTTCCTGCGCGAGCCGGCGGCAAGCGGATCGCCGTCACCCACTCCCCCGCCGAACGGCGTCAGGCCCGCGACGGCCGCGACCGTCCCGGTGGAGAATCCCCTGCTGCGATCAGGCCTGGCCCTGGCCGGGGCGAACCTGACGCACGATCCGAACGGCGACGGCATTCTCACCGCGCTCGAGGCGGCCGGCTTGAACCTGTGGGGAACGAAGCTGGTGACGCTGTCGGCGTGCGACACCGGCGTCGGCGAAGTCCGCAACGGCGAAGGTGTGTACGGGCTGCGCCGCGCGTTCGTGCTGGCGGGAGCGGAAACGCTGGTCATGAGCCTGTGGCCGGTGAGCGATTACATGACGCGTGAGATGATGACGGCGTACTACACCGGCCTGCGCGCAGGCCTCGGGCGCGGCGACGCGCTGCGGCACGCGAAGCTCGCAATGCTGAAGCGCCAGGGCCGGCAGCACCCGTTTTACTGGGCCAGCTTCATCCAGAGTGGCGAATGGGCCGACCTGAATGGCCGGCGCTGAAGAGCCGCATGCCCGCGCAGCCGGCGCGCTCTCAGAGAGGGGTCACCGCGCGCTTGGCGATAAGGCCGGCACCACGCGCCCGCGCGTCCTTTTCGAGCGCGATCGCGCCGGCTCGAACGTCGGGGCGTCCCGCCGCGCGGTCGATCTGCAACGCGAGGAGGCGCCGTTCAAGCTCGTGAAGTACCAGGCCCGACTGCCTGAGCGTGGTCCCCAACACGTTCAATCGCCGGCGCGCCGCATCGACCCGTCCTTCAGCGGCCTCGACCTCCGCTTCGACCATGGCGATCTCGCTTTTCAGGCTCAGGCGTTCGGTGTGCTCCGACAACCCTCTGGCGGTTGCCAGCGCCAGAGACGCACCCGCCGCATCGTGCCCGGCCAGCCTGGCGCGCGCCGTGACGAGTTCGGCAACCGGACGCAGGGCCGCGGCCGTCTGGCCAAGCGACCCGATGACGCGTTGCGCTTCGCTTTCCGCGTCGGCCGGCCGCCCGTCTTCGAGCGCGACGACGGCCAGGGCGACCTGGCTTTCCAGCATCGTCCGCGTCTCTTTCATCTCCCGCCTCAACGCGAGGGCCTGTTCATGCTGGCGGCGTGATTCAGTCAGGTTGCCGGCCGCCAGCGCGATCTCGCCGAGCTGAAAACGCGCCTGCGCCTCTCCCGGTTTCAACCGCGTCTGGCCGGCGAGCCGTACCGCTTCCTCCTGGCTGGTGCGGGCGGCGCCGATCTCACCCTGCTCCAGCAATACCATCCCGAGCTCGACTCGTCCCATCACCTGCCCGCGGGTGTCGCCGATTTCCGCGCGCACGGCCAGCGATTCCTCGAAGCCCACGCGCGCCTCGGCGAGCTGGCCCATCTCCCGCTCGACGATGGCCAGGTTGTGCAGGGCCCGGACCAGTCCTCGCTTGTCGCCAATCTCCCGGCAGATCGCCAGCGATTCCTTGTAGTAGGCGGTAGCCTCGCGCAGGCGGTCCTCTTCGAAGAGCACCACGCCGATGTTGCTGAGCGACACCGCCGTCCAGTTGCGATCGCCGATCTCACGCCGCAGCCCAAGCGAGCGTTCGTGCGCGCGGCGCGCCTCGACGAGTTGTCCCTGGTCCTTGAGGAGAATCCCGAGATTGTTGAGTGCCGACGACATCGCCCGCCGGTCGCCAATCTCTTCGCTGGTCGCAAGGGACTGCTCGTACATTTGTTGCGAGCGGGTGATGTCGCGCTGATCCGCCAGCACGCTGCCGAGACTGTTCAGCGCCGACGCCGCGCCGGCTCGATCGCCGGCGTCGATGAAGGTCTGGCGTGCAGCCTCGAGGGAATGCTCGGCCTTCGACGGCTCGCCCTGGCTGAAATAGCTTCGGCCCTCGAACAGGCGTCCTCGAGCGACGAGCAGCCGGGCGCCCGTCTGTTCGGCACGCTGCAACGCGCGCTGGATGGCGGCAAGCTCGCGTGAGAAATCCCCTAGTCCCGCGTCGGCCACCGACTCGGCGAGGTCGATGCGCGGATCCGCATTCTGAGGAGCGGGGGCGCGTCGCAGCTCAGCGATGGTGGCGAGCGCGTCCCGATGGCGCCCGGCCGCGCTTTGCGCCCCGGCGAGCCGCAGTCCGTACTCGATGTTGTCGGAGAAGAAACCCCACAGGGTGCGATACACGTCGACGGCCTTTGCCGAGTCGCGCTGCGCCTCGTACAGGCGGCCTTCGACGTTGAGCCGATCCTCGCGTGTCAACGCACCCGATGCGTCGAACGCGTTCTGCGCGGCTTCCTTCGCTCGGCCGTCATAGCCGAGCGCCGTCCATGCCGACGCGAGCGCAGTCTGGATCATCGGATTGGTGCGCTCACGTGCCGCCGCCTGGGTGAACAACGCCTGCGCCTGCACGGCGTCGAGCAGACGCAGCCGGGCCAGCCCTTCCGAGTACAGGCGCATCGCCTCGATGCTCTCTGGGAACGCGGCTCCGGCGCGCTTGGTAGCCTCGGCCGAGCTCTCCTGCAAGCCGAGCCGAGAGCGAAGCGCGCCGCCGGTCTCGGCGATCATCGCGAAGAGGCGGGCTTCCTCTCCCACGCCGGAGACCGACACGGGGTCCTCGGATTTACGGAGCACGCGGACGTCGATGCGAACCGCGCGTGACGTCCCGCCTTCGCTGGTGGCGAAGGACCCCAGCACCAGGTAGTCGGTGCCCAGCGCGCTGCGCAGGCGCTCTACGGCCTCGGCGGGCGGAGGACCGGTGGTGTCGGCTTTGAGATCGCGCGCGGCCCGGTTGACAACGTCGGCCGGCACCACTCGCACCTGCCCTCCTCCGGCGAGCTCCGTCGTGAGCATCTCGGCCATGGCCGTGGAGAGCCACTGATCGGCCGGTCGTCCGGATAAGTTGGTAAACCCTGCCACCGCAACCGACGGGCGCGGCGTTTGCGCGGTCGCCCCTTTCCCGGCCTCCGCAGGCGCCGGCCGGTGAGACGCGCGCGTCCACACCGTGGCCACGACGGCGGTGAGTGCGATCGCCGCCAGGAGAAGCGCGCCCACGGCAAGCGGCGATCGATGACGCTCGAGAAACCGCCCGGTCCGATAGCGAACCTCGTCGCGTCCCGCCGACACCGGGCGTTCATCCAGCCAGCGACGCACATCGTCGGCAAGCGCGGCGACGGTGGGATAGCGAGACTCGGGAAGCTTGCGCAGGGCCTTCATGACGATGGCGTCGAGCGGCCCGCTCAGCCGGTTGCGCAAGGCATCGGGTGACCCGTCGCGGGTCTCGCTCACGCTCAGCGGCGTCGTGGTCTCCGTCGTGCCATCGGCGAGGGTGACCGTCTCGGTACGGCCGATCGCCTTGCTCGGCCGCTCCGGTTCCTGCTCGCACACGACACCGGCGATCTCTTCCGGCGAACGGGCCGTGAAGCGAAACGGCCGATGCCCGGTCAGCAGCTCGTAGAGCAGAAGCCCCAGCGCGTAGACATCGGTCGCCGGGGTGACAGGCCGTCCAAGGATCTGTTCGGGGCTCGCATACTCCGGCGTCATCGGCCGCGCGAGCGAGGTCATGGTGGAGTCCCGCTCCGAATCGGAGTCGAGAATCTTCGCGATGCCGAAGTCGAGCAGCTTGGGCTGCCCCTCGGCGGTGACCAACACGTTGCTCGGTTTCAGATCGCGGTGCACGATGTGACGATCGTGCGCGTGCCCCACCGCGTCGAACACCGCGAGGCACAGGCGAAGGCGCTCGGCCGTGTTCAGCCGGTGGGCGTCGGCGTAGCGATCGATCGGCGTCCCCGCCACGTACTCCATCACGAAATACGGAAGGCCCGCGGGCGTCGTGCCTCCGTCGAAGAGGCGCGCAATGTGCGGATGGTTCAACGAGGCGAGGATCTGGCGCTCATTGCGGAAACGGCGGATCACCAGGTCGGAGTCCATGCCGCGGCGGATCATCTTGATGGCCGCCGAGTGTTCGAACTCGTCGGTACGCCGGCCCAGGTAGACCGCACCCATGCCGCCGCGTCCCAGGCAGCGCTCGATCACGTAGGCGCCGACCTGAAGGCCGAGGTGGGGATCCGCATCGGCGGCGTCTGCGGGTGCGTGGCCGAGCCCGCGCAGCGCGGGTGCCATGAGAAATGAGCCAGCCTCTGCCTCGGCTTGGAGCAGCGACTCCACTTCAGCGCGCAGCTCGAGGTCGCCGGCGCACAGCTCGTCCAACAGCGCTGAGCGCCGCTCAGAGGGCTGATCGATAAGGAGCCCGAGGATCTCCTTCACCCGGGGCCAACTCTGCATGACGGGCGCGATCATACCGCTTGTACGAAATCAGCCGTGCTCATACGTGCACAGGTCGACTCGCGTCCCCTGCCCGATCGGAACCGGCTCGGGAAACATCGGCACTGCTGCTCTCACAAAATGCCTTGCTTATGTGCCGGCGCACCCTCGACGTTGAAAATCGCTGGTGGACGATTGGCATCGGCATCGCAGATCGTGCGGCATGTTCGCGTCCGCGATCGGATGGCTGTCGCACCATGCCGCGCTGGTTGTCCTGATCAATTTGTCGTTAGGATTCGCCGGTGTCCCGGCGCTGACCGAAGGGGCTCTTCTGACGGCCGGTGCGGCCGCCGCCAAAGGCGGCGGCCTGCCGTGGCTGGTGATGCCGGCCGCCGTGCTCGGCAGCGCGATCGGCATGACGATGTGCTTTGAAATCGGTCGACGCGGTCACGACTGGTTGGTCGTCCACCTCGCGTATTGGATACCCTCGTCACGCCAGGCCGCGCGCGCCCGGTATTGGTCTGGGCGGTTCGGTCCCTGGAGCATCGTGCTGTCGTTCTTCACTCCCGGGCTGCGGCACGTGACGGCGTTGGCGCTGGGCGCCTCTCGCCTGGCGCGCCGGCGGTTCGTGACGTTCGCCGTCGGCGGCGCGTGCGCGTGGGCCACCACGCTGATCCTCGGCGGCTACATGGCGGGCGATGCCGCCGGCCGCGTGTCCGCTTCGTCCCGCTCGCTGCTGAGCACCTCGGTGTCACGCGCTCTTCGAGACCGATCGCATGTGCTGGCGCCGCCGCGCAAGACCCACGAAGTGCGAAGGCTTCGCGGCGACACCCAGCTCCCGGATTTTGTGACGATCTAGTCTGTCGCCCTTCGATCAGTTCAGCTGCAGCGCGTGAAAGACGAAGATCGACGCGATGGTCATCGAGAAATCACAAAACCATTGGTTCGCGGCGCCGTCGAAGCCGAATGAGGCGGACTGGATGAACGAGCCCGCACTGTTGATCGGTGAAATCACGCAGACAGGAATTGCCGTGAACTGCGTCGCGGGAAAGCGCAGGTGATAGGTTGCGCTGTTCGCATCTTTGCTGACCGTGTAGCTTGAAGACGGCGCCTGCGACGTGCCGTCCGCGTTCACCGCGCTCGCGACGTAGTGCAAGGACCCGGAGCCGCCGGGGCCCTGCGGTCCGGCAGGACCCTGCGGGCCGGTGGCTCCCTGGGGCCCCGTTTGACCCTGCGCACCGGCGGGACCGGTGTCGCCTTTCGGGCCCTGCGAGCCAGTCGGACCTTGCGGTCCTGTGGCACCGGTCGCGCCGACCGCGCCTGTCGGGCCGACGGCACCCGTCGCACCGACCGCGCCTGTCATCCCGATCGGACCCTGAAGACCCATCGGGCCCTGCGGGCCGACGGCCCCGACGGTCAGCACGAACAAGCCGACGTCGTCATCGTCGGCTCGATAGTGATTGTCCCGATCGTGGTCGTGGTCGTGATTCCCGTCCCGTCGGACGACGATCAGCTCGTAGCTGCCGGGAGCGAGCGCCGGCGTCGGCATCGCCGCCGTCAGGGTCGAGCCGGTCGCATCGACCGTGACGCCCTGAAGCACGAGATCATTGAGAATCACTCGGACCAGAGTGCCGAAGTTGTCTCCGTTCACGGTCAGGACTGACTGATTGCTCGAGACGCTTGCGCTATCCACGCTCACCTGGCGGCGCTGGTCGTTGTTCCCAGCGTCCGCGAAGGCGGCCGTTGGGATGGTCAGGAGGGCAAGCACGGTCGCGACGGATGTCAGATTCATGTTCAACCCCGTTCTCGAGAAAACGCGTTCCCTCTAATACGCGTCAACGGGGTCAGGATCGGATCAATCGCCGTCGTGAACCGCCCTGGGGCGAGGAGTCTTCCGGTTCACTCGTGTCTCAAGGCCTGCTGCGGGTCGATCGCAGCAGCATGACGAGCGGGCCACCAGACTGCCACCAACGACATTCCCAGGACGCCACACGTCGCTGCGCCGAAGGTGACTGGATCGTATGGGGCCACCTGGTAGAGCATTCCGGCGAACCAATGTTGCGCGTAGGCGACAGCGCCCAGGCCGAGGATCAGGCCGAACAGACCGGAACGCAGCCCCTGCCGCATCAATGGCCAAAGGATCTGCGCCGGACGCGCGCCGAGCGCCATGCGAATACCGATCTCACGCGTCTGTTCAGCGACGACCTGCGCCGTAACGCCGTAGAGTCCCACGACCGCCAGGAGGAGGCTGATGGCTCCCAACGTCGACAGGAGGACGATCATGGCGCGTCGGAGCGCAAGGGTCGCGCCCAGCCGCTCGTCGAGCGATCGCACGTCATACAACGGGACGGACGCGTTGGTTTGATGCACGGCGGCCCGGATGATCGATTCTGCCGGGCCCGTCGAACGAACGAGGACTGCCGCCCAGGGGAAGAACGGAATCTGGGCGAACGAATAATAGACCGTCGGGCGCGAACCGCCCTCGAGGCTGGTTCGGCGGATCGCACCCACCACTCCGACAATGCGTGCCCAGCCCTTGAACATCGCGATTTCCTGGCCGATGGGATCCTGGCCGGGAAAGAACTGCTCGGCGAGTCTCGAATCGATCAGGCAGACCAACGGAGACGTTGCCGTATCGGACGCCTCGAGGTTGCGACCTCGCAAGAAAGGAATGCGCAGCGTCTGGAAATACCCTGGCGTGATCTGAAACCCTTCCGCGTTTCCCGACACGCCGTTCTCCGGCCGGTTCCTGATCGCCAATCCACTGACCACGCCGCTATCGGCGAATGGGACCGGATTGGCCAGCGCAGCCGACTGCACACCGGGACTTGCCGCGAGCGTGGATTGAATGCGGTCGAAGAACCCCGGATCATTCGACGGTTTGAGGAAGAACGCCGTCGTGACGCTTTGCGGATCGAAGCCCGGTTCGATTCGCGTGATGGCCCAGAGACTGCGCAGCAGCAGTGTCGTCACCACGACCAGGACAAAGGCTCCGCATACTTGCGCGGCCACGAAGAGCCCCGGAGACCACCGGCGGCGGCTGAGATCGGGTCCGGCGGACCGGCTCTGGCGGACAAGCTGGAACGCCGGCGCCATGCCGAACAGCGCGCCGCTGACCAACGCCAGTCCAAAGCCGTACAGCAGCAATCGCGAATCGAGCGAAACCAGTGTGAGTATCCCGGAGCCCGAGATGGTCAGCGTGGTAAGGAGCGAAAGCGCCAGCCTGGCAACCACCAGTCCCGCAGCACCACC
>Ga0268266_10005682_pt1 | contig 11564 bp, 12 predicted proteins | sample KBSS13metaG_FD_190356 | JGI IMG/M metagenome (GOLD analysis project Ga0268266, IMG submission 190356) | Switchgrass rhizosphere microbial communities from Kellogg Biological Station, Michigan, USA - KBS S1-3 metaG (SPAdes) (version 2) | ecosystem: Host-associated > Plants > Roots > Rhizosphere... | reverse complement strand
TCCGATCTTGTTGCCCGGCCGCTCGGGAATCGCGATCGTCGTGTCGTCGATGACGTGGACGAAGCCGGGTGGGTCGCCCTTCGGGGACACGTCGACGCGGCCCTGCGCATCGGTCGTCGCCACGAATCCCAGCGGCGAATGCGCGAGCCAGTCTTGGTGGATCGGGGACAGCCGATCCTTCACCTTGTTCGCGACGTAGCGGTCGGGCTCGCCGACGATTACGCGCAGCTCCTCGACTGTCTTCACTTCCCGGCGCATTGCCTCATCATCCTCCTTGCGTTTACTTTGCGGTCGGTCACGTTTGTCACACTCCGCCGATGACCGACGTTGCGCAGACCCCGAACACGACCTACGAGCACAGCCGAACCGGACTGTCCGCTGACGCGTTGCGCCGCGGCGTCGTCGATCACCTGCGCTACTCGGTCGGCCGGCCCGCGGCCGCGCTGAAGCCCGAGCACTACTACCGTGCACTCGCGCTGGCCGTGCGCGACCGCATGCAGGACAACCGGGTCGCGTCGACACAAACGTCACTCGACCTCGGCAGGAAAGTCACCTGCTACCTGTCGGCCGAATTCCTGATGGGGCCGCAGCTGGGCAGCAACCTGATCAACCTCGGCATCGAAGGCGCGGCCAGCGAGGCGTTGTCGACGCTCGGCCAGGACCTCGACGAGGTGCTGGGTTGCGAGGAGGAACCGGGCCTCGGCAACGGCGGCCTCGGCCGGTTGGCCGCGTGCTATCTCGACTCGCTCGCCACGCTCGAGCGGCCCGCCATCGGCTACGGCATCCGCTATGAGTTCGGCATCTTCGACCAGGAGATCCACGACGGCTGGCAAGTCGAGAAGACCGACAACTGGCTGGACAACGGAAACCCATGGGAGATCGCCAAGCCCGACGTGAACTACCTCGTGAAGTGGGGCGGCTACGCCGAGCACTATGCCGACGGCGCCGGCCACGATCGCGTTCGGTGGGTGCCGGGCCGGGTCCTGAAGGGCGTCGCCTATGACACTCCGATCCAGGGCTACGGCGTGAACACCTGCAACGTGCTGACGCTGTGGAGCGCGCGGGCCGTGAAGTCGTTCGCGCTGGAGGCGTTCAACACCGGCGACTACTACAAGGCCGTCGAGGACGAGGTCACCTCCGAGACAGTCACCAAGGTGCTCTACCCCAACGATGAGGTCGAGGCAGGCAAGCACCTGCGGCTGCTGCAGCAGTACTTCTTCGTGTCGTGCTCGCTGCAGCACGTGCTGCACATCATGGACGATTTGGCCGACGCCTCGCTGAAAGACCTACCTGAGCGATTTGCATTGCAGCTCAACGACACTCACCCCTCTATCGGGGTTGCCGAGCTGATGCGGCTACTGGTCGACGAACGACATATCGACTGGGACGACGCATGGGCGATCACCGTCGCGACGTTCGGCTACACCAACCACACCCTGCTTCCCGAGGCGCTGGAGACGTGGCCACTGGCAATGTTCGCCGACGCGCTGCCGCGGCACCTCGAGATCATCTACGAGATCAACCGACGATTCCTCGACGAGGTGCGCGCGAAGTTCCCCGGCGATGACGCGCGGTTGCGGCGGATGTCGCTGATCGGCGAGGACAACGGTAAGAGCGTGCGGATGGCGCACCTGGCCACCGTCGGCAGCCACGCAATCAACGGCGTCGCCGCGCTGCACTCCGAGCTTCTCAAAGACAGCGTGCTCAAAGACTTCTACGAACTGTGGCCAGAACGGTTCTCCAACAAGACGAACGGTGTCACGCCACGCCGCTTCCTCGCGCTGTCCAACCCGGGCTTGCGGGAGTTGCTCGACGACACGATCGGCGCCGGCTGGCTCACGGACCTGACGAAGCTGCGCGGGCTCGAGGACTTCGCGGAGGACCCAGCGTTCCGCGACCGGTGGCGCGCGGTCAAGCGGGCCAACAAGTCGCGGCTGGCCGACTTCGTGAAGGCGACCACAGGCGTGGAATTGAATCCCGAGTGGCTCTTCGACATTCAGGTGAAGCGGATCCACGAATACAAGCGTCAGCACCTCAACGTGCTCAACATCGTCACGCAGTACCACCGACTGAAGGAGAACCCGCGCCTGGAAATGCCGCCGCGTGCTTTCATCTTCGGTGGCAAAGCCGCGCCCGGCTACTTCCTGGCCAAACGAATCATCAAGCTGATCAACGCCGTTGGCGAGACGGTGAACAACGATCCGGACGTCAACCGGTTCCTCAAGGTCGCCTTCGTACCGAACTTCAATGTTCAGAACGCGCACCTGATCTACCCGGCCGCCGATCTGTCCGAGCAGATTTCGACTGCGGGCAAGGAGGCGTCCGGCACGGGCAACATGAAATTCATGCTCAACGGCGCGCTCACCATCGGCACGCTCGACGGCGCCAACGTCGAGATTCGTGAAGAGGTCGGCGCCGAGAACTTCTTCCTGTTCGGGCTGACCGTCGATGAGGTCGAGCGGATCAAGCGCGACGGCTACCGGCCGTCGGACTATGTCAACGGAAACGCCGAGCTGGCCGCCGTGCTCGACCTGATCGCAGGCGGCACCTTTTCGCACGGCGACACCGAGGTGTTCCGTCCGCTCGTCGACAATCTGCGCCACGACGATCCGTTCCTGGTTCTCGCCGACTACGCGTCGTACGTGGAGAGCCAGGGCCGGGTCAGCGCGGCGTGGCGCGACTCTGCCGCGTGGCTGCGGATGTCGATCCTCAACACCGCCCGCAGCGGCAAGTTTTCGTCGGACCGGGCCATCGCGGAGTACTGCGATGACATCTGGAACGTCTTGCCGGTGACCGTTGCGCGGCCTACGTCATAGCGGCGCACACGTCGGCGTCAAGCCGGAGAAGTGCACCGCGGGCATACCGTCGACGGTGACGAAATCCGTTCCGGGAGACCAGGTTATGCCCGGGTGGATCCAGGGCGGAACGCCGTGAGGATACGCGATCGTCAGGTCGGAGTAGAACTGGACGTTCGGCGGGCACGCGGGACTCGGTGACGCTGAGGCATTCCAGGCGTGCACGGCGATCGGGTTGAACAGCCGGGTGCCTTGCGCGCAGTTGGGTTTGCACTCGACGGAGCTGTCGGTGCCGGTTCCGCGTGCGCCGTCGGGTCCCCACGCACTCCAGGTCATGTTCTGCATGACGCCGGTGGTGTCGCAGTTGTAGGCGAATGAGTTCGGCCGTTGCAACGGAGGCTGACTCGGGTCGTAGCATTTGCCGATCGCGAAAACGACGTCGCCCTGCTCGGCCGGGTCCGCCACAGCTACGGGCGATGCTCCGAACAGGGCGACGGTACATGCGGCCGAAACGAATGCGCGGATCACGCCCGGATGCTAGCTCAGTCGTGTGACGGGCACGACACGTCGACGAAGACCCTGGTGTTCTGCTTCTCCTCCAGCGTGGCCGAATCGTCGAGCCTGGGATGGACACCTGTCGCCGTGCAGAGTTTCAGCGGCACCTGGGCGAGCCCGTTGATCTGGACGTTGTAGCCCATGGCCTAAATGCTGTCCGGCCAGCGGCTTCGAAGCTTGGAGATTGTGTGGAGATCGGGTGGAGGTTTGCCGTGCGTCAGGCGAAACGTGCGGCGAGTTCGCGCCGGTCGACCTTCCCGATGCCGCGGCGGGGGAGTTCGTCGACGACGTGGATCTCGCGCGGCGCTGCCGTCGACGGCAACGTAGCCGCGACGTGCGGCGCAGCTCACCCAACGTTGGTGCCTCAAAACCCGGTGCGACGACCACAGCCGCCACCACGCGCTGACCCAACCGCTCGTCGGCGACCCCGAACACCGCGGACTCCGCCACCGCGGGATGCGTGGCCAACGCCGCTTCCACCAGCTGCGGAAGCACCGTCAGCCCACCGGTGCTGATCGCGTCGTCGACCCGACCCAGCACCCGCAACACGCCCGAATCATCAACCGTGCCAATGTCATCGGTGCGAAACCAGCCCGGCTCGGCGAAGGGATCGGGTTGCACAGGGTTTCGATACCCCTTCGCCAGGGTCGCCCCTCCCAACACGATCCTGCCGTCATCGATGCGCACCTGAACCCCGTCGAGCGGGACGCCGTCGTAGACGCAACCGCCGGCCGTCTCACTCATCCCGTACGTCCGCACCACCGAAACGCCTGCCGCCGCGGCTCTTTCGGCAACGCCGTGCGGCATCGGGCCGCCGCCGATCAGCACCGCGTCCAGCGACGCCAGCACCGCAGCTGCGCCACGGTCACGCAGCGCCTTGTCCAATTGCGCGGCCACCAACGACGCATACTTGCGACCCGGCCCCAATGCCGCCACAGCGGAAGCCAATTCGGCCCCGTCAAAACCGGCGGACACCACAACCGGTGTCGTATCCGCGACGACACTCCGCACCAACACCTGCAGCCCCGCGACGTGATACGCCGGCAGCGCCAGCAGCCACGCGCCGGGACCGCCCAGCCTGCGGTGTGTGGCGTCGGCACTGGCGGTCAACGCCGACGCGGTCAGCATCGCCCCTTTGGGTACACCGGTCGTCCCAGAGGTCGAAACCACGACAGCGACGTCGTCGTCGATCGGCTCGTCGGCGCGCAAAGACGTTGTCAGCAGCGAGGTTTGGCGGTCGTCGTCGGCCGGTACCGGAAGCACCGCCGCACGACCGGCAAGCGCCTCCTCCAATACCGGCAGCAGCGACAGCGCTGATTTGCCGGGTGAGACAGTGACGGCGCGCAGGGCGGTTATTCGGACTCCCCGGGTTCACGCGGATCGTCCAGCGGCCAGCCCTTGGCGGCCAGTCGATTTCGCACTCGGTCGATATCTTGGGGGGCGGGCAATCCGTCGGTGAGCTGGGTGATCAGCACCCCGATGTCGATGTCGTCGAACTCGCCGCGGTCCAGCAATTCCTTCGCGACGGTCTTCACCTCATCGTCGGTGAGCCGCGGTTTCAGGAGTGCGAACAGCGGGACGCGGTCCGGGCCCGGTACCCCTTCCGGATAGCCGGCGGTGATCCACGCGACGATCTTCGCGAGAAATCTGGTCACAGTGTTAGCTCAGCTCCCCACGGAGGACCCAGTGGCCTCGGTTCCATGTTGAACCGATCGTAGTGCCCAGCCTGGCCGGGGGCGCAGGCCAACAAGTCTGGGCTATCAGGTGAAGAATGGATGAACACCTCGCCCGGCTAGGCAAAATCGCAGGTCGACACGCTCAACTAGGGTCCTTCGGTACTAGGTGATTTCGCGGATCGCACCCCAGAATGAGCGTCATGACCGCAGAGACGATCATCCTGGTGCTGTTGATCGCAACGGCACTGGCATTCGACTTCACCAATGGATTCCATGACACCGGCAACGCCATGGCGACGTCGATTGCCACCGGTGCCCTCAAGCCGAAAACCGCCGTGTTGCTTGCCGGCGTGCTGAACCTCGTCGGCGCGTTCCTCTCCGTGGAGGTCGCGGTCACCGTCACCACGTCTGTGCTCAAGGTGCAGGACAGCAAGAGCGGGCACCTTCTGCCGAACATCACTCCATCCATGGGTTTGACGATCATCTTCGCCGGCTTGATCGGCGGCATCCTGTGGAACTTGCTCACCTGGTTGTTCGGCATTCCGTCGAGCTCGTCGCACGCGCTGTTCGGTGGTCTGATCGGCGCCGGACTCGCGGCACTGGGCACCGCGGGCGTCAATTGGAGCGGCATCACCTCGAAGGTGCTGATCCCCGCGGTCGCCGCACCTGTGATCGCCTGCCTCGTCGCCGGGTGCGGCACCTGGCTGGTGTACCGCATCACTCGCAAGGTCATGGCGAAGCGCCGCGAAGAAGGCTTCCGCTGGGGCCAGATCGCGACCGCGTCGCTCGTCGCGCTGAGCCACGGCACCAACGACGCCCAGAAGACGATGGGCGTCATCGCGCTCGCGTTGATCACCACCGGCCACCTGACTGGCGACGTGAAGAAGGACGGCCTGCCGTTCTGGATCATCTTCAGCTGCGCGCTGGCCATCGGTCTTGGCACCTACATCGGCGGCTGGCGCGTAATCCGCACGCTCGGAAAGGGTCTCGTCGAGATCGAGTCGCCGCAGGGCCTCGCAGCCGAGGCGTCGTCGGCCGCGATCATCCTGAGCTCCAGCGCCGCGGGCATGGCGCTGTCCACCACTCACGTCGCGACGGGTTCGATCCTCGGCAGCGGCGTCGGCAAGCCGGGCGCAGAGGTGCGCTGGGCCGTGGCGGGTCGCATGGTGGTGGCCTGGTTGATCACGCTGCCCGCCGCCGCACTCGTCGGCGCCGTTTCGTACTGGATCTCGGAGGGAATCGAGTCGGTCACGGGTTCCGACGTCGCCGGTGACGGCGTGATCTTCCTCATCCTGGTGGCGCTGTCGGGCTACATGTACTGGCGCGCCCAGCAGCAGAAGGTCGACAGCAACAACGTCAACGCCGATTGGGACGACTCGACCAACTCTGTCGTCCCCGCCGAGGTCCGCGAGGCAGCCAAGACGCCCAAAGACACGGCCGCGGTCTAGCCGAACAGCCACGACGACAAAGGAAGCGTTGATGCATTACATAGAAGCGATCTTGAAGGTTCTCGTGGTGGGCCTGATCCTCGGCGCCGGACTGCCCGCGGTTTTCGCGTCGGGCATGGTCGCGTTCTCGGCAGGTGCCGGGGGCGAACATCCGGACGGCACGGTCACCGCGCCGAACCCGGTGCTGAAGTATCTCGGGCTCCTGCTGTTTCTGCTCGTCGGATTGGTGGTCGTCGCCGCGCTGCTCTGGATCACCAGAGGGACGATCATCCACCACTTCGGCATCGATCCGTTCCCCGGCGTCAAGAAGGGCTGAAAGCACGTGACCGAGAACCGCACTGTTCTGGACAACGTGCTCGGGTGGCTGCACGAGGGCTACCCCGAAGGTGTTCCGCAGAAGGACTACTTCCCGCTGCTGGCGCTGCTGAAGCGGTCGCTGACCGAGGAGGAGGTCGTCAAGGCGGCCCAATCCGTGCTCAAGGCAACGGATTCCGAGACGGTGACCGAAGACGAGATCCGCGATGCGGTGCACGCGGTGATCGAGAAGGAACCCAATCCGGAGGAGATCCACCAGGTCGCTGCGCGGCTGGCTTCCGTCGGGTGGCCGCTGGCGGCGTCTGCCGGCTGAACCTGCAGGTTCAGCTTCTGGGGTCGCGTCGCAGCGGGTGCGTTTCCGGTACCTGGACGAAGATCAACAACGTTCCGTCGGGATCAACGACGTGCATTTCGTGCAGTCCCCACGGCTCTTGCTTTGCCTCTCGGGTGATCTCAACGCCGCGATCCCGCAGCTGCTGCTCGGCGGCGTAGACGTCGCGCACCTGAAGCCACATGGTGCCGCCCGCGCTCGGGGTGCCGTGGCCGGCCAGCTCGATCAGCGACTGGCCGGCAAAGAACACCGTGCCCGCGCCGTAGTCGCGAAAGATCGCCAGGCCGAGCTCGTCACGGTAGAACCGCAACGACCGCTCATAGTCGGCCGGCCGAATGAGCATCCGGCTGGCCAGGATCTCCATGGGTCCGTGTCTATCACGCGCGGTCAGCCGATGCGGCGCTCGACACCCTCCCAATAGGGGGCGCGCAGGGTGCGCTTGAGCAGCTTGCCGCTCGGAGTCCGGGGCAGCACTGAAGCGAAGTCCACCGACTTGGGTAGCTTGAACCCCGCGAGCCGCTCGCGCGCGTAGGCGATCAGCTCGGCCTCACTCGGCGACGACCCTGCCGTGGGCACGACGACCGCCTTGACCGCTTCACCCCACTTCTCGTCAGGGACGCCGATGACCGCGACGTCACCGACGGCGGGGTGTGTCATCAACACGTTCTCCACTTCGGCGGGCGATACGTTTTCGCCGCCGGAGACGATCATGTCCTTCACCCGGTCGTGCAGATAGATGTAGCCGTCGTCATCGCGGTAGCCGGCGTCGCCGGTCTTCAGCCAGCCGTCGGAGGTGACGGTCGCGGCTGTCGCATCGGGATTGTTCCAGTAGCCCAGCATGTTCTGGGGCGAGCGCGTCCACAGCTCCCCAACGGAGCCGTCCGGAACGTCGACGCCCTCCTTGTCGACAATGCGAACGTCCACCCACGCGTACGGCTTGCCGCATGAGCGCAGCAGGCCGGGCCGCCGCACGGGATCATGCTCGTCGAGTTGTGTGATGGAGCCGGTGGTCTCGGTCAATCCGTACACTTGCAGGAACTCGCAGCCAAACCGCTTGAGTCCCTTGACTAGAACGTCGTCGGTGATCGGCGAGGCGCCGTAGACAATGGCCCGCACGCTGGAGAAGTCGGCGTCACTGGGTGTCGTGAGCAGCATCTGGATCACCGCGGGTACCAGCAGCATGTTGGTGATCCTGTGCCGCGCAACGGCATCCAGGATCGCAGGCGGGTCGACGTCGCGCAGCACCACAGTGGTGCAGCCCTCGGCGAGCCCGACCAACGCCCACCCCGAGCCGGCCATGTGGAACATCGGCATCACGGCAAGGCTCACACTCTCGGCGTCGAACCGCCACTTCTCCGCGATGCCGGTGGCCTTGCTGAAGTAGTTGTTGTTTGTCAGCATCACGCCCTTGGGCGGGCCGGTCGTCCCCGAGGTGTACATCAAGAACGCGAGGTCATCGGATTTCGTTGTGACGCCGGGATCTTCGGCGGGCTGGGCGGCCACCCAGCCGGCGAAGCCCGGCCAGCGGGCGTGATCGCCGATGGCCACGATGGACGCCGTGAGCCGGTCTTCGATCGCTTCGACCCGATCGAAGAACTCCGAGCCGACGACCACCACCTTCGCCTGCGCGTCCGCGACGATGTGCAACATCTCCTGCGCCGTCAACCGCCAGTTCACCGGGACACTGACGGCTCCGAGCTTGGCAAGACCGCAGACGACTTCGAAGAACTCCGCGCCGTTCTTGTCGATGAACGCAACCCGGTCGCCGAATCCCACCCCGGCAGCCGAAAACGCTTGTGCGGCTTGGCTCGAGCGGGCATCGAGCTCGGCGAACGTGATCGCCTGCTCACCGACCACGAGCGCGATGTCCTCGGGCCGGTTGGCCGCGTGCACCCGCACGATGTCGGCGATCGTGGCGATGTCGGGGTGCGGCATGGTCAGTCTTTGGGCTGAACCCGCTGGCGCTTCATGATCGCGTCAACGGCGTTGGGCGCGAAGCTGTTCACGGCATGAGCGGTGACGGCCATCCGGGGTGCGATGCGCACGGGGCGGGTGCGCGCCGCGGTGATCATCCAGTCGGCGGCTTCGGCGGCGGTCAGCCCCGGCAGCCCGTCGTAGGCGCGGGTGGGTTCGATCATCGGCGTCTTCACCAGCGGGTAGTACAGCAGCGTCGAATGCACGCCCTTGTGCGCCCATTCGGTTTCGATCACTCGGCTGACGGCCGACAGTGCCGCCTTCGAGGCGTTGTACACGGCGAACAACGGCGATGACTCGCTCAGCACCCCCCACGTCGAGACGTTGATGATGTGCCCGTCGCCGCGCTCGATCATGCCGGGTGCGATGCCTCGGATCAGCCGCAGCGGTGAGTAGTAGTTCAGCGTCATCGTCCGCTCGACGTCGTGCCACCGGTCCAGCGACTCGGCGAGTGGCCTGCGGATCGACCGGCCGGCGTTGTTGATCAGGATGTCCACGCCGCCGAGGTCCTGCTCGACCTTGGCGACCAGCTCGTCGACGGCGTCGAGATCGGCCAGGTCGACCGCGTGCGCCTTCGCATCGCCGCCCGCCTGGGTGATGCGGTCTACGAGGGCGTCGAGCAGCTCCTGCCTGCGCGCGGCGACAACGACCTGCGCCCCGCGACGGGCGAACTTCTCAGCCGCGGCTTCGCCGATGCCCGACGATGCCCCGGTCAGCAGAACGCGCTTGCCTTCCAGGTCGACGGGGTCGCGCCGGCGGCGCAGCGCCTGTTCGGTCAGCGCAGGCCGCATGCTGGTCAGCAGCAGGGTCTCGGACAGCCTGCGCAGCGGGCTCTTGCTCACAGGTCATGAGTTTAGGTGGTCTAGTTTTTGATGAGTTTTCCGAGCCGACGCGGTCGTATTGGGTATGACGATCAACGGCAAGCTCGACACCCGGTTCAGTCAGGCGACGGAGCCGGTTGACTGGCACCAGGTCAGCGACACTCTGGCCGGCGCCGAGTTGTACTGGCTGACCACTGTCCGCGAGGACGGCCGCCCGCACACCACACCGTTGGTGGGCGCGTGGGTGGATAGCCAACAAGGACAGGCGTTCGTGTTCTGTACGGGACCCGAGGAACAGAAGGCCCGGAATCTGGCGCACGGTACCGCCGTCACGGTCACCACCGGGGTGAACACCTGGCAAGACGGGTTGGACGTCGTCGTCGAGGGCGACGCGGAACGGTTGACCGGCCTCGATACGTTGACGCCATTGGCCGACGCGATTCGCGAAAAGTACAGCGGTGATTGGGATTTCACACCCGACGTCGACGGTTTCGGGCACACCGACAGCAGCGGTGAGCGCCACATCGCCCACGTGTTCCGGGTGCTTCCGGCGAAGGTGCTGGCGTTCACGAAGTCGCCGCACGGCCAGACCCGCTTCCGCCCCACTGGTCAGTCACGCCCTGGCGCGGTCTCCGAGGCGGGCCGTCTGCTCGATTGACGGCAGTGCCAGCAGCGCGATGAGGGGGACAACGCTGAAAAGCAGTCCCAGGGTTGCCCACAGTCGGTCATTGCGGTTCTTTCTCATCGCGATCTCCGAACAGCCGTAAGCAGTCAAGATCCCGAGCATGCCGATCAGCGCGAGCAGCGGATGCGAAATGACCAACTCGATCAACTTCGACGTCTGAAAGAACTCGCGAGAGTGTTGTCGGCTAGCAGGTGTTCGTGGGCCATGAGTCGTCCTTTGTCGGGGTCGCAGTGTGTTGCGCTTCTCAGGTAGGTGCACCAGCGCGGCGTGATGGGGACACTTTTCGGCGGCATGGCGGACGGGCCGGCGGGGACGCCTGGTGGTGATCCCCGCCGGCCCGGGCCGGTGCGACTCGTCGGCAGTCGCTCAGAACGACTGACCCAGCGCGAGTACCGTCCGGGCGCCGGCCAGCTTCACCAGCAGATCGCGCTGGCGAACCGCGAAGTCCGGAACGGGGCGGCCTGCGGCCAGCTTGCGGTGCAGCAGCCCCAACTTGGCGGCCGAGTGCTGGACGTCGACCATCGCGCGCTTGCCTTGCTTGCCACCGATGGACGCGGCCCAGCGCCGGGCTGCGCGGCGACCCTTGAACGTCGTCAGCGCGGGCAGTTCGGTGTGCGCGAACCATCCACGGTTGGCATAGCTCTGCAGGTGCGCCCCAACACTGCGGAGCTCGCGTCGACGGATCCGGCTGACGATGACGATCATCGCGATGAAGACCGCCGCCGATACCCCGAGGAACACGAGAAGCGCTTGCGGCGAGGGGTTTGAGAACAACACGTAGTCCCAAACCGAGTGCAGGGCCATCGCGGCGGCCAGCCCGACGACAGGAGTGATGATCCGCACCGCACGCTTGGCGCTGGCGACTGCGATTCCGAGCCCGATGCCGAACATGACGGTGAACAGCGGATGCGAGAACGGCAGAATCACTCCGCGCATCACGAAATTCAGCAGCACATCGCCGGTG
>Ga0268266_10005680_pt1 | contig 11566 bp, 9 predicted proteins | sample KBSS13metaG_FD_190356 | JGI IMG/M metagenome (GOLD analysis project Ga0268266, IMG submission 190356) | Switchgrass rhizosphere microbial communities from Kellogg Biological Station, Michigan, USA - KBS S1-3 metaG (SPAdes) (version 2) | ecosystem: Host-associated > Plants > Roots > Rhizosphere >... | reverse complement strand
GCCTTTACGCTTGCGGCGCTTCGGTAGGGCCTCGTGGTTGTTCGGGCACACCCAGAAGACACCCTTGTCGTTTGAGATCTCAAGCAGATACGCACTCTCGCACTTGGGGCAGGTCTCATTAATGAGCTTCTGATTCGAGGCGAAGTCGCACTTCGGATAATTTACGCAACCGTAGAAGACATCTCCGCGTTTCGTCTTCCGAGCCGCAATATCTCCCCCACACTTCGGGCAGGGTACCTCGAGCAGATCCTGCTTAATGTACTTGCACTTCGGATAGCCGCTGCAGCTCACGAACTCGCCATACTGCCCATTGCGAAGCAGCAATGGTTTGCCGCACTTCGGACAGCTCTCCTCCAGCTGTACCGGAGGCTTCTGCTGCACCTTCTGGTTCAGCTTGCGGATCGTCTTGCATGGAGGATCCTCGTTGTACCCAGGACACGCCATGAACGGCCCCCACGGTCCATTGCGCAACACCATCACGCGGCCGCAGTTATCGCAGAACTCTTCTTCGTCAATCTCGTCGGCCCCCGGAGCGCTCAGGTCCGGCTTCGACGCGTAGTTCTCCTTGGTGAAGTCGCAGCTGAAGGTCTCGACTACAACCTTCTTACCCTTGCCTTGCGCCTCGTTGATCGCGGCGGACAACTCCTTCGCGTCCGCTGCCTCACGGCTGAAGTCGACCACATCGTCAGTCACCGCCTTCACCGTCATCGGAAAGGTAAAGGCAGAGGTGATCTTCTTTATCAAGGCCTTCGGATCCTTCTTCCACGGCCCCGCCGCAACATTCATTGGCTTCGACTTGGTGAAGTTCGAACACGAAAAGAAGCTACCGAACTTGCCCCACTTCAGAATCAGCGGAGAACCGCACTTCTCGCAGACCTCGGTCGTCGGCTCCTCCATCCGCTTGATATCTTCCATGCTCTTCTCGGCAACCTTGAGTTCATCTTCCAGGTGTCCGTAAAAACCGTTCAGAAGATCGGTCCAACGCTCCAGTCCGTCTTCGACCGCGTCGAGCTCGCCCTCGAGCTTTGCCGTATAACCCGTATCGAAGATGTAGGGGAAGTTCTTCACCAGCAGCTTCGTTACCACGATCCCGATCTCAGTCGGCACAAAACGCCCCGTGATCTTCTTCACGTAATCGCGATCCTGGATCGTATTGATGATCGACGCATAGGTTGAAGGTCGCCCGATGCCGTTCTCCTCCAACGTCTTCACCAGACTCGCTTCGTTGTAGCGCGGAGGAGGCTGCGTGAACTTCTGCTGCGGATCAAGCTTCTCGAGCTTCAATGCCTCACCAGCATTGAGCTCTGGAAGCCGGCGCTCGGACTCATCGTCGCCCTCTGCATCCGCTGCAGCATCCTGTTGGGCCAGCCGCTCTTCCTTTGCGGCCTTCTCTTTCGCCGCAGCGCGAGCGCGCTTCTCCTCTTCTTCGAACTTCAGGTGTCCGTCGAATTTCAGCACGCTTCCACTAACACGGAAGTCATACGTCAGCTTTGCCTTCGCCTCGATCTCCACCGTCGTCTGGTCGAAGACCGCAGGCGTCATCTGGCTTGCAACAAAGCGCTGCCATATCAGCTTGTACAACCGATACTGTTCGTCGGAGAGATACCGGCGAATCGAATCCGGGGTGAACTTTACCGAAGTCGGCCGGATGGCTTCGTGCGCATCCTGAGCCTGAGCCTGCTTCTTGCCCGCATACTCATTTGGCTTCGCCGGAAGATATCCGGCTCCCAGCTTGCCGATAAACTCTCGCGCTTCAGCGATCGCATCCGGGCTTACGCGGGTCGAATCCGTACGCATGTACGTAATCAGACCAACCGTGCCCTCGTTACCCAACTCCACACCTTCGTAGAGACGCTGCGCCACGCCCATCGTGCGGCGCACGTTGAAACCCAACCGGCCGGCAGCATCCTGCTGCAACTTGCTGGTCGTGTATGGAGCCTTCGGATTGTTCCGCCGCTCCTTCTTCTCAACCGACTTAACGCTCCACTTCGCCGTCTTGAGGTCGCCGACCACCTCGTCGACTGCCTCATGATCCGGCAGAGCATTGGCTAGAAACTGCTCCTTACCCTCGGCGTCCACTCCATTCGCCACACGCGAAGGAACGCCGTTCACTCCGACAAACCGCGCCGTGAATCCCTGCTTGCCCCCACCCGGAAGAAGATCCGCATCAATCGTCCAGTACTCGACCGGCTTGAAGTCGTTGATCTCCTGCTCGCGCTCGACGATCAGTCGCAGCGCCACCGTCTGTACCCGTCCCGCGCTCAGTCCGCGCCGAACCTTGTCCCAGAGGAGCGGAGATATCTGATAACCCACCAGCCGGTCCAGCACTCGCCGGGTCTGCTGCGCGTCCACCAGATTTTCGTCTACATCGCGCGCATTTTCGAAGGCGGCCCTCACCGCCTTCTGAGTGATCTCATTAAAGGTGACCCGCCGAACCCGCTTCTTGTCCTTGACTACAGGCAGCAGCTGCATCGAAAGATGCGCCGCAATCGCCTCGCCTTCACGATCGGGGTCAGGTGCCAGATAGACCGTATCGGCCTTCGCCGCCAACTTCTTCAGGCGGTCGACGACCTTCTCCTTCCCAGGAGAGACAATCAGCGTCGGCTCGAAGGTGCGTCTCTTCAACTCAACGCCGATATCGTTTTTGGGCAGATCCATGATGTGGCCCAGCGAGGCCTCCACCAGGTAGTCGCTGCCGAGATATTTATTGATCGTCTTCGCCTTCGCCGGCGACTCCACGATCACAAGTGACTTAGCCATTTATTTCCTTCATTTCAGAACGTCCGGACACAGCCGGAAGTTCCCTTCCTATATCTTCCCAATCCTCGAAAGATTCCCTTGCGAACCTAACACGGTTCTCTGGATACGTCATCCTTCGGCAATTCCCAACAGACGAAGAGCGTGCCAAAAAGTTATCACCCCGAACTGGATCGACCACATCTTCACACTTCAATTGCCGCCCTTCAAGTCATTGAATGACAGATGCTTACCGTCAAGACCAGTTTTTTTCCACCGATGGACCTATGATCCCGCCGTCTTCACATGGTTCGGATGTAATTCTTTCCCGGCAGCTGTCTCACATGCCCTGCGAGCTCCAACTCGAAGAGTGCTGTGAAGATCTCTGCCGAGCCTAACTCGCCATCCAGGTGCTCGATCAACTCATCCAGTTGCGTCGTCTCGTCCTGCCTCAGCCTGTCCAGAACCAACCTTTCATGCCCCGAAAGCCTCGTTTCGCTAAATAAGGATGCGGATGAACCTTCTTTCGATTCATCTCTGCCCTTAACCCCCATCTCATCTTCGAGTTGCAGACGGAGTTCAGAACTCAGGTCCTCCCAGACGTCCTCCCAGGTCGCAGTCAGCTTTGCACCCTGCTTAATCAGGGTGTTGGGTCCCCAGGCATTCTTATTCGTTACATTCCCCGGAACAGCATAGATATCGCGGTTCTGCTCCATCGCCAGCCGTGCCGTTATCCGTGTCCCGCTGTGTTCCGCCGCCTCAATCACCAGCACACCCACACTCATGCCGCTTAGGATGCGGTTGCGAATCGGGAAGTTCTGCGGAGCGGGAAATGTACCCAGCGGATACTCACTCACAATGGCGCCGCCGCTCTCGAGAATCTGTTCGGCCAGTTTCTTGTTCTCCTTCGGATAAATGACGTCGATCCCGGTTCCCCAAACGGCTACCGTCTTGCCCCGAGCCTCCAAAGCCCCCTTGTGGGCTGCTGTGTCCACCCCGCGGGCCATGCCGCTTAATATAGTCAGCCCTCTGGCCGCCAGATCCCGAGACAGCATCTCGGCCATTCCTGTTCCATAGGGAGACGGATGCCGCGTCCCGACCACCGCAATTCCCGCACGGGAGAGAAGCCGCACATCGCCGCGGATCCACAGCACCGCAGGAGGATCGTAGATCTCTCTCAGCCTTTTCGGATACGCCTCGTCAGCCGGCGTCAGGATCGAGCCCCCACTCTCCTTAACGCGATTCCATTCTTCCTCTGCTGCCGCCTTTGCTTTTCCCTCAAAGACGAACTGCGCAGAATGGGCTGGCATTCCCAATCCTTCTAGCTCCGTCAAAGAAGCCTCGAAGAGCCTTCCCGGATCTCCAAGCTGCTTCATCACTCTCCAGGTTCGCGTTGTCCCCATCGCCGGCGTCAGAATCAACGCAAGCCACGCCAGTTGCGCAGCTGTTCGATCCACGTTCCCGATCTCTTCTTCCTGCTGGCCCAACTTCAAGACATCTCCTCTTCAGCCCGTCTACGCCTGCGAACCGACCACCTGGATTAAGCCACGGATGTATCCGTAACAGTACGCGAACGACTGCAACCCATGCGGATCGCTCTCCGCTACAGGAACATGGTCCGGCATCAGCATATAAGGATAGCCGACCTCCTTATACACCTGAATCGCCTTCCACATGTCCACGTCGCCCTCGTCCGGATACACCTCGACGAAATCGTTCCGATGCCCGCGAATATTTCGAAAGTGAACATTGAAGATCTTCTTCCGCATCCCGAAGTATCGGATCACGTCATAGATCTCCCTCCCCGGTTCAGCCAGCATCTCCGACACGGTTCCCTGACAAAAGTTCAGACCGTGATACTCGCTCTCCCGGATCGATACAAACTTCTTCAAACCATCCACGGTTCCAAGCACCCGGTTCACTCCCTGATATCCCTCAGGGGGCACCCCTGGATCGTGCGGATGACATGCCATGCGGATCTTATATTCGTTCGCCACCGGAATCACCCGATCCAGAAAATAAGTAATCCTCTCCCAGAACGCCTCTCCGTCCACATGCCCCGCAATCGTCAGCGGAGTCTTCGGATGCGCCTCGCTCAACTTCCACTGGCTATAGGTTGCGTCTCCTCGTCCAGGAACTCGCCCTGTCCGCAGCACCCCGAGAATGCTCATGTTGTACTTGATCGAAGGCAGCCCCACACGAGCGCAGTTCCGAATCAGCTCCTGAATCTGCTCGATATCCCGATCGCGCTCGGGACTCTTCGCCAACATGATCGCCGGATGTTTCTCATTGTCGATATAACTCGACTCCAGAATCGGCGGCCCCACACACACAATCTCCACGCCATTCTTCTCCGCCAGCTCGCGCATCCGGCTCAATTCTTCAACCGTCGACGCAACCCGTCCGCCTGAAGTCTCCGGATAGCCGCAGATGTGCTTTACTCCATACCGCGCCAAATACTTCAGATGAGCATCCGTCGTAGGTGCGCTCTGGCACCCAAGCTTCATCATCGCCTTGGGCGAGGTCTTTCGAGCACCTTGCGCAGCGGCGGATACTCCTTTCACCTCCGAACCCAAAACCAGGGCCGACGCAGTCGATGCAGACAGAAATCTCCGGCGGTTCATAGCTCACCTCGCAATGCTCTCTTCTCCAATGCTCCAGCCATAACCAGCGATGCTCCGCACATCGCCAGCGCCACAAACGCGTTCGTCCACTCAGGTCCATCATGCCGCGCTCTCATCACTCGCGGCGTGTGTAACACAATCACCCACAACAGGAACATCAATGCCAGCAAGCTCCCCGTCAGCCCCGGCTGCACCTTTGTCATCAGGCTCACCGCCGACAGCAAAAACGCAATCCCTGTGAAATGCACCCAAAACACGTGCCACGGAAACCACGCCGGAATCAGCGCCTTGATAAACACGGCATAGAGCAGATGCTGTACCCCGAACAGTACCAGCGAGACCGCAAACATCCAGCGTCCCACCATCGCCAGCCTCAGCTGCCAGATATTTCCCTGAGGGACGACACCCGGGAATGTCGCACCAATCACCAGGGCTGCTCCTCCCAATGCCGTCAGTTCAAAGAGGTATGTCCACGGACGTGGATAAGTCGGCTCCCTGAGCACCAACGGCAGGTAGACCACCAGGCCTCGCACAAATGCACCCAGGCCAAACAGGTTCGCCCCCAGCCTGCCATACCATCGGAAGACGAGACACCCCGCAACCGCCATCAATCCGAAGCCCACCAAGATGGCAAGGCCACGTCCGCCTTGTGTCCACGGAGGACCGATCGACGGAATCGGAAGCCTGTTTCCAGTCGCCGATGAAAGGCACTGCAGCCCAAAGACAAAGACCGCCACGGCATACAACAGGCGACCTGTACGGATCAAACCATCCATCCCGTCCGCTCCTAGTACACGCCATGAATCCTACAACCCTTGCGTCTCTCTCCGGGCAGAAACTTCATTACTTCTCGTCACATCGCTTACATTCAAGCTCGGTGCCCAAACGCGAAGCCCGACCTTCCTCCGTCGTCACCCAGTCTCGAACCGTCCACGGAGGATCATGCCTCACATGCTGTCCGTGTCCGCACTCCAGATCCGCTACCCAGTGATCCTCTTCATCCTTATGAAAGCCGATGATCGCACGCTGCATCCTCTTTCCTCCGGTCGCATCTTCTACACTAGATCTTTGGGCACTTCATTCAATCCCGTTCGCGTAGCCGCCATCAACTTCCTTAACCCCGCTCCTCTCATGTGGGATTTCGAGCACCCTCCACTCGCCTCCACACTAGCCGAACACTACCAGCTCCACTACACCGCACCCGCTCTCTGTGCCGACGAGCTCCTTGCTAGTCGCGCCGACCTTGGCCTCATTCCCATCGCTTCGCTTACTCCGGAGCTTGCAGTCGTCCCCGGCTGCACCATCGCTTCGCTCGATCGTGTGAGGTCCATTCAACTCCTCGTCAAACATCCTCATACCCTTGAGACGATTCGCACAGTTGCCGCCGACAACGCCTCGCGCAGCTCACGGGCATACGCGGAGATCCTCTTCCGGAAATTCCTTCATACCGAACCTCAGTTCCTGACCATGCCTGCCGATCCCGTCAACATGCTCCAGCAGGCTGACGCTGCCCTGCTCATCGGCGACCCTGCTCTCCTCGCGCTCGAATCCCGGCAACAGATCGAGGATGCGATCGGCCCTTGCCAATGGTTTGACCTTGCTCATGAGTGGATTACTCTCACCGGCCTTCCCTGGGTCGCTGCCGTCTGGGCTGTGCGTCCCGAAGCACTCGCCGCCAGCCATCTCACCGTGGGTGAGATCACCGATCACCTCACCAACTCTCGCGACCACGGCCTCGCCCACATCGACGACCTCGTCCACGAATGGACCCCGCGCATCGCCATCCCACCCGCGACGATCCGGGATTACCTCTCCGTTAACATTCACTACACCCTCACCCCGGACTGCATCCGCGCCGCCGAGCTCTTTCGCCGTTACGCCGCCGAATCCGAAATTCTGCCTCCCCTTCCCGGCCTCCGCTTCCTATAAACCACGCCTCAGATAGTTTTTCTACCTTATTTGCGCGACTTGCTACCGCGTGTAGGCGTCCTATTCTGTATGACAACCACAGGCGCCACTTCGATCGTGGCTGACTCCGCGGCCCATACCGCGCTCGAGATCCTGGCCCCTGGTTCGCATCGATCCCCTCTGCTGCACTTTCTCTTCACCTTCGGCCCCTTCGGACTCTTCGTTGTCTCAATCGTCGATTCGTCCTTTGTCCCATTGCCCGTTCCCGGTATCACCGACATCATGCTGCTTCTGATGGCGGCCCGGCACGCCAACTGGTTCGTGCTCATCGTCGTGGCATCCATTGGATCCATCATCGGCGGATATCTCAGCTACCGAGTCGGGCAATCCGGTGGCATGGCGTTCCTGGAAAAACGCGTCCCTCCACGCATCTTCAACCTCGTTCGCGAATGGATGGAACACCACGCAATCCTCGCAGTCGCGCTTCCCGCAATCCTCCCTCCTCCGGTCCCCTTGTCTCCCTTCGTCCTTGCCGCGGGAGCTCTCAAGATGTCGAAGCGGAAGTTCCTCCTCGCTTTCGCCATCAGCCGCACCGCACGGCACATCATCGCCGTAGGGCTCGGCCTTTACTATGGAAGGCATATCCTTCGACTCTGGAACCATCTCTCCGCGAAGTACGCGACCACGATCCTCATCATCACCTGGACCGCCATCCTGATCAGCTGCGTGGTCGCCTTCCGTCAGCTCTACAAAGCATCCAAGGTCGCCGAAAGAGCCGGGAATCTCACCCCCGAAAGCAGCAGCACCGTCTGAACTTACTCTGGACGCGTCGAAGATCTGCATCGCCGGCGCCCACAGTCGCACCTGGCACACTGTCACTCCGACACCACAGCCGTCATTCCGAGCGAGCGCTAGCGAGTCGAGGAATCCCTGTATTCCCTTCGAAGCGCCACGAATTCACGCCGCGCAAACGCAGTTACCCAATTCCACAACGCACATTCCTGGAACATACCGACGGCGTCCTCCTACGCAACCACCTTCGCCTTCGGTGCAAACTTCCTCTTGTAATAGGCCGTCGTAAGCGCAATCGCCGGAATCCCCACCATCGAAGGCCACAGCCACAGATACCATGTGTTCCCAAGCATCTGCCCCAGGGTCACAACGCTGAACGCGGACCACGCCGCGATATAGCTTGCGATGAAGTTCCCCAGATGCCCGTACCACCAGAACATCTTCTCCTTCGGCTTATAGACGAATGAGATCATCTGACGCATCGCTGCACTGATTCCGATGAAACCGAAGATAATCCCCACTGTAGGAATCACCTCAATCGAAGCCGGTCTGAGAGCGCTCAGCCACACCAGCAGCGCGCTTGTCGCAAAGGTAAAAACTCCGGCAATCCAGTCGATCGGTCCCGCGCTGCCTCCACGTGCCAGACCCTTCAGCCGCAGCACGCGATACCCCGCAAACGCCATATAAAAACTGAAGACCGCCACCAACGCCAGAAACCGTACCGGAAAGAAGAACGCCATAGGGACCGCGGTCGCCGCCACGGCGCCCATCGACCAGAGATACACCTTTCCCCAGCGTTTATGCTGCTTTCCTCCCTTAGCAGTCGCCAGCGCCACAGGAGCCAGAAGAAACGACATCGCTCCCGCCGCAATATGAATCGTAAGAAACGCCTTCACCCACAGTGGATCCAGTTCATGTCCGTGCATCATCTTCTCCCTTCAGCTCCTGAGTCTGAATTCAGAGGAAAAGGTGTCATCCTGAGCGAGTGAAACGAGTCGAAGGACCTGCGGTAAACGATCTCCGCTTCGACTCAGGACATTAAGACCTCTTCGACCGTCTTCCCTTCATTCCTTCTTCTTTCTGAATCGCATCCAGCTCTTTCAAAGTCTCTTCGCCCCACATCAACATCGCCTGGCTGTAGTGGCGCCCATAATTCACCGTCATCATCCAGAACGGTGCCTGCGAACTGCCGCGATGATCCCGGACAATCTCTTTGCTGATCGTGTCGTACCGCTTCAGCGCAGCTTCGTGCTCTCGAACCAGCGCCTGAACATTCTCCCGGCTCACACTCACCGGAACATGCACCCCGAAGAAGAGCTTCAACAGAAGATCGTTCCTCGGCACCGACGGAACAGCAGGAATCGTCAGCCACTCCTGCAGCCTTTCTTTTCCTTTCTCCGTCAGCGAAAACACATTCCTGTCAGGACGCCCCTTCTGCCGCTCCGTCTTCTTCTGAACCATCCCCTCTGCCGTTAGCCGCTTCAGCGACGGATAGATCTGACCAAAGCTCTCGCTCCAGAAATTTCCGATCGACTGCTCCACCACGGCGCGGATCGTGTAGCCCGACATCGGCCCCAGACTCAAAACCCCCAATAACGCATCCGGGGTCGAAGTTCCGGATTTGTTTGCGGCTATTTTCTTCATATCTAAAAGATATATATCTAATAGATATATGTAGCAAGCTCTTCTCTCCAAATAGATCCTGGAAGATAGCTTTTCTCTCCCATTCCAAAGACGTGCAATTGTTCATAGATTCACTTAATTCTGTCGAATCAATAGGTTCCCCCTTTATAAGATTGGGAAAAATATGCGAACATCTAGCTCGTCTCATGAGGCCATTGCATACGCGGTTTAAGCTGTGAACGAATTCAGGAAAACCATCTGCTATTTCACCTTCATCTGTAGGTAAAAGCATCCCCGGAGCCTTCTCGTGAATCGAGCTACTGCTGCATCTCTTGGAAATGTCAAAGAGCGCGTTTCGTGGACGCTTGCTCAGTTGGAACAGATCGCGGAAGCATTTGAGGCAAAATCCAGTTTCTGGCCGTTTCTTCTTTTCTTTCCCGTCTATCTCACAATCACCATTCTGACGGCCAGCAGAAAACTTCTCTGGGATGACGAGTTCTTCACGCTCTATCTCTCCAGGCCCGACACCATGAATGGCATCCTGAAAGGCTTGAAGACAGGAGCCGACCAGCACCCTCCTCTCTTCTATTACCTCACTCACCAGATCACCTGGATCCTCGGGTTGAGTCACCTCACCGTTCGGCTGCTACCTCTGGCAGGCTATGGGTTGATGTGTGTCTGCCTCTTTTATCTGCTTCGCAGGCGGACCTCGGTGCTATGGGCTTTCTTAGGAATGCTCATGCCATTGGCTTCAACCGCGATTTACTACGCAAGCGAAGCAAGAGGCTATGGCATGATGCTGGGCTTCTGCGCACTGGCTCTTCTCTCCTGGCAAAGAATCTGCTCCTCCTCCAGAAAGCGCGCCTATTGGCTCTGCACTCTTTTCATCGCATGCGCTATGGCAGTCTCCGGCCACTACTATGCCATTTTGTTTATCGGAGCCCTTGCGCTCGGAGAGATCGCACGAACCATACAATTGCGAAGACTCGATATCCTGGTATGGCTTGCATTTTGCGGAGCAGCCATTCCTCCGCTCGCCTTCCTCTCGATCATCCGAAGCGCAAACTCCTATTCAGCTCACTTCTGGGCAATCCCGATCTGGAGCAGTCTGCTCGATTTTTACCCGGGCATGCTGGGCCCCCTTGCCAACATCCTCCTCCTCGGCGCCATTCTTTTTCTTATTGCCGCGCTCCGTTCAGATTCCGATGGAGAAATAAAGGGCGAACGCATCCTGCGTCACTTCTCCACCTACGAAGTTGTAGCCTGGGCCTGTATCATCGCCGTTCCATTCTTCGCCATGTTCCTGGCTAAAACGGTGACGCACGGCTATACCGATCGCTATGCTTTATCAGGCTTGATTGGCGCGATTGTTGCGCTCTGTCATCTCGGCTTTGCTGTGGCTCCCAGGCCTCGCAGTTTTCCGCTCCTGCTGTCCTTCGCCGCTCTGCTTTACTTCACCGTGCACGGAATCACAACCATTCGCATTCAGGCGCTCAATGTCGGCCGGCTCGGAGAGCAGATGCACCTGCTCGGATCGCAGGCTGCGTCTCCGCTCGCTCTCTCTGACATCACGATCTTTCATCGGGTGTCGTTTTACTCTCCACGGAGCCTTATTCAGAACGCGGCTTTTGTAGCAAACCCGGAATCGTCGGTCCGGTATCTCCAGCAGGATACTGTCGATCGTGGACTGCTGGATCTTAGGCCCTGGTTCCCTCTGCACATCGTTCCAAGCCAGGTCTTCCTCTCAGAGCACAACGCCTTCCTCGTCTACTCCTATATCGGCGACTGGAGCTGGCTGACCTACGAGCTTATTCCGCCGCGCTACGATACCAGGATGCTTGACCGGCTCAACGCCGACATTCTCTTGAGCGTAAACCGGGTCG
>Ga0268266_10005671_pt1 | contig 11580 bp, 8 predicted proteins | sample KBSS13metaG_FD_190356 | JGI IMG/M metagenome (GOLD analysis project Ga0268266, IMG submission 190356) | Switchgrass rhizosphere microbial communities from Kellogg Biological Station, Michigan, USA - KBS S1-3 metaG (SPAdes) (version 2) | ecosystem: Host-associated > Plants > Roots > Rhizosphere >... | reverse complement strand
TAACACTTCCCGCCAACTACGCAGTTAGTCAACTTACAGGTAAAGTTCCTACCGCACCCGCCTTTACCGCTCACGCGAGCGCGGTGATAGCATTACCCGCACTTTTCCGATTGAAGGCGAAAACCGGCCATAGGATTGCCGGTAGGAAATCTGATTCTGTTCAGTGAGCGAATGATATTCAGAGGAGTAGTCGCCGAGCCGGGCTTCGGACATTTCAGCAAGTACAGGCCGAAATTCTATCGGGCTGTGTTGGAGCTAAGTGGTGTGGCCCTCTACCAGGGAACCATCAACGTACGAATCGACGGAGAGATGCCTCGCTTTCCGTTGCCTAATACTCAGAGAATTGCTGGGCAAGATCAGATTGACTTCGAGCACAAGCAAGACATTTTGATCACGCCTTGTGTGATGGAGGGCCGTCCCGGGTTCTGGATTCTTCCGGTTTTCAAGGGAACCTGCGACCCGAATCCCGCGGGTCATTTTCCGAAGCACATTATTGAAATCTCGCTCGCCGATGAGTTGCCCAACATAACCCCAGGTTTGAACGTTTCTCTGGAAATCCCAGGCGCCCAGTAAGCCGGACAACCAGCCGCCCATCTGAATCGGTCACACGGAATCGCACGGGTGCGTGAGACTGACGAATCGGGATGCGGCGAAGTCGGACGACCTGGTGCGCAAAGGGACAAAGGTAGTGTTCCGGAAGCAAGCCTGGCGAATCGGAAAGATTCTCCCCGTATTGTTGCAGGGCTAAGAGGCTCGCTGTATTGGCCTTTTCGCGGCACGTAAACCACCGTACTATTCGGCGCCTCCTTGTCGTCCGTCAGACTCTAGCTTCGGTTTCACGCTATGTCCTCTACTGATGTTTCGCCGCTCGCAAGGTTCAGGCCGAGCCTGCAAGTCAGCTTGCGCACAAAACTATTGCTAATGCTGGTGTCCGTCATCGCCGGGCTGACCGGCGCGACGTTGTTTGTTGTTCGACACTCCGCGCAGACACAGGCCAAAGCTCAGATCGAACAGGAAGTAAACAACGCGATTTTGACGGTTCAGGGGTCGCTGAACCAGCGAGAGCTGCTTCTGAGCAAGAAGGGCGACCTGCTGGCAACGGTTGCGTACATAAGAAACGGGGACCCCTCCGCGATCGACGACGCCAGCGAAGATGCCTGGCAATCGAGCGATTGCAATCTGTTCGCTATTGCCGATGCCAAGGGCAAGGTCCTGCGAGTACATTCGATGGTAGTTGGCCTCACCAGCGCAAATGCCAAGGAGTTGCTGGCGAAGTCGCTAAAAGCGAGCCGCAGTTCCGACTGGTGGGTCTATCACGGCAGGATTTTTCAGGTTGTCCTAAAGCCTTATTTCGGAGAAGGCACGCTGCTCGGCACCGTCGTGGTCGGCCGTGAGTTCAGCGACAAAGACGCCAGAGATTTGGCCGGCATCTCATCGAGCGAATTACTGGTCCAGGCAAACGATGACGTCGTTCTGAACACCCTTTCGTCGGCAGCGAGCCTTTCGGCCATCGGAGAGCTTCGCCGGACGCAACAGCGCGGCATTGTGAGCCTTGGCGGTAAGCCCTTCTTCGCTACGTCGGTTCCCATCACCATCACCGGTCAAGAACCTCCCATCAACCTGACTGTGCTCAAATCCTACGAAGGTGCACTTGCGGCGCTTGACCAGTCGAAGCATTTATTGATCGCGCTTGGGATCGGCGCGCTCGTGCTCGGCGGACTTTTTGTGTACGTAATTGCGGACAGATTGACCCGTCCGCTGACAGCGTTGTCACGCGGTGTGCGCGCTCTGGAAAAGGGCGACTATGCGTATCCGTTAAAGCGGGACACGGGTACGGACGAGGTTGCTCAACTAACGCGCGCATTCGACGATATGCGGACTACGTTGCGCCATAGTGAAATTCAGAAACAGGAGCTGGAGGGCCAGCTTCGCCAATCGCAAAAAATGGAAGCGATGGGCCGCCTGGCGGGCGGCGTGGCGCACGATTTCAACAATCTTTTGACGGTCATCAAGGGAAACAGCACCATCCTCGCCGATCGCCTCGGCACCGAGCATCGCTTGATCAAGCTCACCACCCAAATCGACAGTGCAGCGGACCGCGCGGTTTCGCTGACTCGTCAGTTGCTCGCTTTCTGCCGCATGCAGGTCTTGCAACCGAAAATTCTGGATCTCAACGAACTGGTTTCGGAAATGTGCAAGCTGCTGCGACGCCTGGTTCCCGAGGACATTGCCTTCAATTTTCGCGCCGGAGAATCGCTTGGGCGCGTGAAAGCCGACCCTGGCCAGATCGAGCAAGTCATCATGAATCTGGTGGTGAACTCCGGGGATGCCATGCCGACCGGAGGCATCCTTACGGTAGAAACGCGAAACGTCACCGTATCCGAAGAAGAGGCTGCTCGGCGAACGCCGGTTTCTCCCGGCCAGTATGTGCTCCTGTCGGTGACCGACAATGGAATGGGAATGGACGCAGAGACCAAGGCGCGCATATTCGAGCCCTTTTTCACGACCAAGGAACAAGGAAAAGGAACCGGGCTGGGTCTCGCCACCGTATACGGGATTGTCAAACAGAGCGGTGGATTTATTTGGGTGGAGTCAGAACCGGGCAAGGGCACTCAATTTGAAATTTATCTTCCGCGGGTAGCAGGCCGGCCCGATGCCGTGTCTCCTGAGAACGAGGAGGTTCCCGTTTCTTCAGGGCCTAGAACTGTGTTGGTTGCTGAAGACGAGGAAGCGGTCCGAGAACTTACCTGCGAATTCCTGAAATCGGCCGGTTACGAGGTATTGTCGGCGAGCAACGGTTCCGAGGCTTTGGCTCTGGCGCAAGGCTGCAAACAGCCGATTCACGCGCTAGTGACTGACCTCGTCATGCCCAGGATGCGCGGCCCAGAACTGGCGAGACGACTAAGAACGCAACAGCCTCAAATCAAGGTCATCTACGTGAGCGGCTACCTCGACTACCAGAAAAATAGGAATGAATTCGTTGAGGATGCCCTTTTCATCCAGAAGCCGTTTACTCGGAGCGCGTTGGTGGCTCGAATGGCGGAATTACTCGAGGAAGACGCACAGACACCGGCTTGAGTTTCTCCAGCGAGATTTCGCCGCCACGAAAGCAAGAAAGTCAAAACCCTTGCCTTTACAAACCAAGGGTGCAGCCCCCGCCCGAGGCAGGTGAAGACCTGATGGCGCCGGACCGTCGTGCGCCTTACGGTCTGCTAACGACTGGGCCCAGCGTGGATTCTACGAGGCGCCATGAGATTGAAGTGGACAGCTGCGAATCGTGTGTTTGCGGGCGCGATGTTCTTTTCTGGTGCGCTCGGCATGATGGCAGGACAGCGGAGGCCCGAAGGTGCGGCACCCAAGAGAGCAAGCGAGTTAGAGATCCAAGTGCTGCTGGATCGTTCGGGATTCTCCCCCGGCGAGATTGACGGGAAGAACGGAGCAAACGCCCGGAAAGCATTAGCGGCGTTTGCGAAAGTGCACCGGATTACGACTGGTCCAAAGGGCCGCGCGAGACTATTGAAACAGTTGCGTGCCGGTGCGACCGAGCCTGTGGCGACCCGCACAATCGAGCCTTTAGTGATCTATACGATCACGGCGGAAGATGCCGCGGGGCCGTTTGTTGAAGCGATTCCAGACGACATGACCGAACGAGCGAAGCTACCCGGACTCTACTACACGTCGGTGCTGGAAGAATTGAGCGAGAAGTTTCATTCTTCGCCGGCGCTGTTGCACAGCTTGAATCCGGGCGCGAGCTTCACAGCGGGAGAGCACGTGAAAGTGCCGAATGTGCTGCAACCGGCTGATGAAGCCGGCCGAAACGGAAAGACCGGATCGGCAGGGAGAGTGGTGGTAGCAAAACGGACTTCGTCTTTGACGGCGTTCGACAGCAGAGGCCGAATCCTGCTTTATGCGCCGGTGACAGATGGCAGCGAGCACGATCCGCTGCCGTTGGGGACATGGAGGGTGACTGCCGTGCAGCGAAATCCAACCTACAACTACAACCCTGATTTATTTTGGGATGCCGATCCGCAAGACGCCAAGGCCAAGATTGCGGCAGGGCCAAACAATCCTGTGGGCACAGTCTGGATTGACATCAACAAGCCGCACTATGGCATTCATGGGTCGCCTGAGCCGGAGAGAATTGGTCACACGGAATCGCACGGGTGCGTGAGACTGACGAATTGGGACGCGGAGCAGCTGGCCGATCTGGTGCGAAAAGGGACAAAGGTCGTGTTCCGGAAGTAAAACGCCGATCTAGTGTTCATCCGCTTTGGGCGCAGGCGTGTCCGATTTTTGAGTTGCAGAAGGAGGCGGAACCTGCTGAGGAGGAGGCTGATTCGATTTCTGCGTGTCCGAAGAAACCACTTTGAAATTGCCGTTGGTATCGCGAATTTCGACGGTCTTTGACTGCTGCGTTCCCGGGCCCGCGTACTTCACGACATACTTCGTTCTTCCAGTCACTTTCGTGCCGTCACTGGGATTGCCAAGATTCGGCCCCTCAATCTGCTCTTCAGTAGTCTCTCCCTTCGAGTCCTTTCTTTGGACTTTCGTGATTCGTTTGTTCAACTGCGTACCGCCGTCATAAGCTTCGACGGTGCTCGTTTTTTCTCCCGCGGCCGTTTCGCTTTCTTTTGAAACGGTTCGCGAGCTTTCGTGAAGTCTACCGTCCAGATCCGGATTCGAAACGCGCTCTTCCGTGGTCCGGTTCTTGCCGTCGCTCTTGATCGTTTTTTCGGTGACGCCGCTTACCTTCCAGCTGCCGTTGCCATCCGGCACCTGCGTCGTCTTCTTCACTGCAACACGGTCGTCCGCCCCGTGCGTTTTCAGTTCCTGCGTCTGTTCGGCCTGGGTGAATCCACCATAACTGTCCGCCCGATATACCGTAGTTTTTGTCTCCTCGGCATCCGGACCTAACTTTTTCGTGTCCGCAACCTCGCGCCGCACAACCTGAAAATTCCCATTCACATCGGCGCTCGAAGTCTTACGTTCGGTGCGAACATCGCCGCCGGCTGTAGTTTTGGAGTTCTCCTCAGTTACCTGTGCCAGCATTCTTCGCCCATTTCCATCCCATTGATAGGTGCGCACGACGGTCCGTGTCGTGGCGGCATCTACCTGGACAGTTTCCGTTTCGGTCTCCGAATATGGCTGATAGCGGCCGCCGGATCCCAGGACTTCCAGTCTTTGTTTGTCCACGGTCCGGTTGCCGGATTTCGTGTGGCTCTCGGTAGTCCGGGAGGGATTGACGTTCTGTGAGGAATTTTCTTTGGTTGTGGTCCACGATTCGTCGCCGCTTTTCTGCGGGTCTTGCGCCTGGACGGGAACTGCCGTAACGGCGCACAGGGCAAAAAAAACGATGTGCGCATGAAGACTGAGGAGTGTCATGTTCGTGCTCCGTTAATTCGATGCTGAACGTTATTTTCGCGTTCTAGCGGACTTTTGCGCGGGGAAAGAAGGAGAGAGGCGCTCGGGTAGTCATAAGCGCCTCCTCGACTGCGTCAACGTAAACCGTACCTCACTGGATCACCTCCCTCTCGGCGTGGTCGCCGATATCGACGAGATGTCGCATGGCCCGAGTATAGCTCCACGCAAAGAAAGCGAAAGACTTTTTCTTCATGGGAGTGAGCATCGAGAGGGCAGAATTCTGTTAGGCTACAACGCCTATGCGACTCTGGCTCACTTCGGTAGTACTTTTTTCCCTGCCTGTTTCCACGTTTTCTCAGGACAAAGCGCTAGACAAAAACCTGCCGGCGGTGGCTGAACGGCTGGCCACGCAAAATGCCCTCTTCGACGAACAGTACGAGTCGGACTTGCACGAGTTCCCTGAGCGAGCGACGAGCTTTGGCGACTATCGCTACAACGACAAGCTGGCTGAGCGATCGCTGGCGGCGCTTCTGCGGAGGGAGAAGACCGACGAGACGTTTCTCGCGCGATTGAAGGCAATCGCGACCGAGGGCTTCCCTGAGCAAGACCAGCTTTCGCACGACCTGCTGGTGCGTGGGCTGGAGCAGCGTGTGGCGGACTTCGAGTTCAAAGAGTACGAGATGCCGGTGAACCAGTTTAACGGCATCCACACTTCGCTGGCCGACTTGCCGAATTCCGTTCCGCTGGATTCGGTGAAGCATTACGAGGACTACATCGCGCGGCTGCATCAGATTCCGCGGAATCTTTCGGATACGGTCGAAGTTTTGCGCGCGGGGATGAAAGACAAGCTGATGCCAGTACGGTTTTTGCTGGAGAAGGTGCCGGTGCAGTGCCAGGGCATCATCGACGCCGATCCGTTTCTGAACCCGACGAAAAAGTATCCGGCGCGAATCTCCGCGGAAGATCAAAAGCGCCTGACGCAGCAGATTACGGACGCAGTGAACGGCGAAGTGTTGCCGGCGTACAAAGCGTTTGCGGACTTTGTGAAAACAGAATACGCGCCACAAGGGCGGACAACTTTATCGGTGACTTCCCTGCCGGATGGTCAAAAGCGCTACGAGAGCAACATCTACGGGCGGACCACGACGCACATGACGGCGGAGCAGATTCACCAGCTGGGACTGCGGGAGATCGAGCGCATTGAAGCGGAGATGACGGCAATCGCGAAGAAAGAAGGGTTCGCGGATTTGGCGACGTTTCGCGCTTCGCTGAAGAAAAACCCAAAGTACGTGCCGACATCTTCGGAACAGATTCTGCAGGATTTTAGCCGCTACATTGCGCAAATGGAGCCGAAGCTACCGCAACTTTTCGGCGTGCTGCCGAAGTCGCCGGTGACGGTGGAAGCGATCCCGGCGTTTCAGGCGGCGACGGCGACGCACTACGTTGCGGGTACGCCGGACGGAAAACGGCCGGGACGCGTCGTAGTGGCGACGTCTAATTTTGCCGAGCGGTCGCTGGTGGATGATGAAGCGGTGGCTTACCACGAAGGAATTCCGGGCCATCACATGCAGATTGCGATTCAGAGGCAACTGACCGGACTGCCGAAGTTCCGGCTGCAAGGACTGGGCTTCGCGGCATTCAGCGAAGGCTGGGCGCTGTACTCGGAGCAGCTCGGGAAAGAAGTTGGCTTCTACCAGGATCCGGTTTCGGATTATGGGCGGCTTTCGTCGGAGCTTTTCCGAGCGGTGCGGCTGGTGGTGGATACAGGAATTCACGCGAAGGGATGGTTGCGCGAGCAAGTGGTGGAGTTCATGCGTAAGTCTGGCGCGATCGATGAGCCGACGATTCAGTCGGAGACGGACCGCTACATTGCGTGGCCGGCGCAGGCGTGCAGCTACAAGATCGGGCAGCTGAAGTTTCGCGAACTGCGGGAACGGGCGCAAAAAGAACTTGGCGCGAAATTCGACATTCGCAAATTTCACGACGAAATGCTGAACGGCGGAAGCATGCCGTTGGACTTGCTCGACACACGCACGGAAACGTGGATCGCCGCCCAAAAGGCGGCAGCGACTAATTAATTCGCCGCGAGTGGCGCTACGCGGCAAGCTCCCGGGAACCAAGCTAAATTCGACAAATTCGGGCTCAGTGATTGGGAGTGCTAACAACGGCGACGGCGCTGTCAGGTCCCGGCACGGTCTGGCTAGCAGAGAGCAACGAGCCGCCGGGGCCGAAATTGTAGACCGCAACTCCGCTGGCTTCATTGGCGACGTACACAAACTTGCCGGACGGATCGAAAGTGACGCGATAAGGCTCCATTCCGGTGGTGATCGTATTGAGAGAACTCAAGTTGCCCGTAGTGTGATCGATGGAGAATATCGAGACAGAATTGTCGAGACGGTTGGTGACATAGGCAAACTTTCCGGATGGAGCGTCTGTTGACGCCCCTCCAGACCACAGTCGCAAACGATTGAAGTTAGCGGCGGAACCCGCGATACCAGCCGCCGCGGTAGCCCCACCCGCCGTAGTAGGCAAATCCAACCGAAGGCCAATAGCTGTAGTAATAGGGCGCACATCCGTATGGGCCACAAGGCGCGTAATACGCTGGGGGCGGCGGATACGCGACATAGGCATCGCCGCGGTGGCGCAGCGATGGTGAGCCGTAGTCATTCGGGCCAACCGGCAAAAAAGCCTGCTGGCTGCGCACTGTGGAGATGGTCACTGGATCTTTGAGCTGAAAACTAAGCAAGGTTTCCGGCGCGAGAACCGTCGGCTTGCCGCGCGTGAGCAAGACCAGTGCGATTCCGGCAGCAGCGCCGGCACCGGCACCAATGCCCGCACCGACTCCGCCATCGGCGGCGGCGCCGATGATTGTGCCCGCTCCCGTTGTCGTCGCTATACCGGCTGCATCTGTGCCGTGCGAAGTTCCGGCCGAACCCTTCCACAATCCGGTCAGAATCGGGAGCTGCTGGCCGTCGACAATCGTGAGGTCGGTGAGTTCCAATCCGAGCTGCGAAACTCCTTTGATGCGGCCCGCTTTTTGCGCGGTGCTGACGGAACCGATGATGGTTTCGCCACGGCGCGCGACGACCCAACTGTCCACGATGATGGGCCGGTCGAGCGTCGCTGTAAAAGTGTCTCCGGCTTGGTTGCGATCACTGGAGAGAGGCTCGGTGATGCGCGCGAAAATCACCGTGCCTGCAGGAATGGTCAGGCTCGCGGGAACCGGCGCGGGACCGTTGGACCGCATCGGCGGCCGATTGGGAGAAGGCGGACGCTGCGCAGGCGTCGGCACCGGTTGTTGGTCTTGCGGAAATGTATCGCGCGAAGTGACAGGGCGGGGATCTGCTCCGTCCTGCTGGTCAGGCGGTGGCGCAGGCTGAGCGTAAGGGGGCGGCGATTGCTGCGACGGTTGGGCACCTTGACCCTGATCCTGGTCTTGCGAGTCTTGTGCCTTGGCGGTGGCGGCAGAAAGTAGAAGAACGCTGGCGAATGCGGTGGTGAGTACGAACGCAGAACGAGTGGTTGAACCCATGGCGTGGTCCCTAAACATGATTTCCTTGGTGCGCAAGGGCCAGACCTCGCGCGGCGTGAGGCTACAACTTGTCTAACACTGGTGTTGGATGAAAGTTGCGGCTGCCGGATGCCCGCGGCGAGGCCTCAGTGCGTCGGACTTGGCGTCAATCCCAGACCTTCGATGGCGCGGTTCGTGAGGTCTTCCGGCGTTCCCGCCACATCCAGAGTTAGGGCGTCGATTGGCTCTTCGAGGTCAGCGAACTGGCCGGCAAGAATCGATTCACCGGCGAAGTGGCCACGGCGCGCCAGGATGTGCTTGCGCATCTGCTCGTACGTACCGCGCAAATAGACAATACGGAAATCGAGCCCGGCGGAAAGCGTGTCGCGATAACTTTGCTTGAGGGCGGAACATGCGAGCACAGCATCCTTCTTTTTGGCAGTAAGCTGCGCCAGCCGCGAATGCATGTTGGCGAGCCACGGCGCACGGTCTGCGTCAGTCAACGGAATGCCGTGCTTCATTTTTTCGATGTTGGCAGGCGGGTGAAAGTCATCCGCATCGAGAAAGATCCAGCCAAGGCGCCGGGCAATGAGTTTGCCCACTGTGGTCTTCCCTGCTCCGGTTGTGCCCATGACGAAGATGACCATGGTGATTTGTCGTCCGTTGCGGCGGCTGCGTCAGGCGCTGCGAAGCACCAGCAGCGAGATTTCTGGTGGAACACCGAGGCGAACAGGCGCGCCGACAGTTCCCAAGCCGCGATTCACGTAGATAGCGGCGTGAGGACCCTGAAGCGTGGCTGCGTGCAGAAACTTCTGCGACGCGACCGTCTTCGCCGGGGTGAACAGCGGACGCATGTAAAGGCCGGCGATGTAATCCGTGATGAAACGCGCCGGACTGAGGCGGTGATCCAGAATCTCGACTTGCACTTGGCCGCCATGTGTATGGCCAGCGAGGGATAGTTCGATACCAAGTTCCGCGGCGCGATTGAATGAATTCGGGTTGTGCGACAGCAGAATGTTCGGCATGTCCTTGCGAACAAGTTGTTGCGCGCTGGAGAGCAGCCCCACTCGACGGCCGCCCGGCGTGCGTTCGCGTTGGTAGTCGACACCAATTAAGTTCACTTGCGCTCCGCGGTAATTCAGCAGAGCGTTCTCCTGGCGCAGCAGTTTCATGCCGGCTTGAGCAAAGAGCCATTGCGCGCGATCTTCGGCATCCGCGTAAATTTCGTGATTTCCATTGCAGCCGTAAACGCCAAGCGGCGAAGACAACTTACGAATTTCCTCCACGCAATCTTCCAGAGGATCGCCGGCGCCGGTGATGAAGTCGCCCGTGACAACCGCGACATCGCCGCTCAGTTCGTTGGCCATTTCGATGGCGCGGCGCACTTCTGCGCGCGGCATGTAGCTGCTCAGGTGGATGTCGCTGAGCTGCGTGATTTTGAATCCATCGAGGGCGGCAGGCAGGTTCGACACTGGAATTTCCACGCGATGAACCTGGTAGTTGAGGCGCTCGGACGCAAATCCGTAGACCGCGCCAATGAAAGGCGCGGCGCCAGCGGCTGCGGTTGCTGTCTTGAAGAAATAACGTCGGCTAGGATCGGTCGGCAAATCCAGTTCCGGCGCGTCCGGATCGTTCACCTTCGGTGTAGGCCGGAAGAAATGCCAAACCTTGTCGAGAGCGTGCACGATTTTTACGGATAAGTAAGCAAAAAGCGCGCTGAAGAACCACAAACCAGCGAGGACATTCAGAAATGTGCCGCGGGGCAGCAGGCGTCCATGGCCATTCCGAATGGAATCCACCAGGCTAAGGACGATGAGTAGAAGTCCCGCAACATAGATGAGGCGCGCTGCCACGCGCAAGACTCGGCTTCCCCACTTGGCGCTCCAGCGCCACAGAGAGCGGTACCAGAATCGCTGAGAGAGAAACAGAAGCAGCAGCATGGTCGCTGCGATGACGACTCGCAGCGTGAGCCAGGACCAGTTCAAACTTGCCTCCACAGCCACTCCTTTCAGGGTATCACGCGAGAGGGCTCTTACACTTTTACGCGTGCGGAGGGCGATTCGTGTCAGTAAGATGGCTGCCGCAGCGGGCCGATTTCCAGGTTGTTAAGAATTGTTAAAACTTGTGAAAGATTGTGAAACCCCGGTCGCAGGGGCTTACATTGTGTTTCGGCCAATCGTTGTATCAGGTATGGGCCGACGGGCCTTAACGGAGTTCCCTGCCTAAAGGGAAGAGGGGGAGTGTATGAAGAAAGTAGCGTGTCTCGCGGGAGTCTGTCTTGCCGTATTTCTTGCTGCGATGCCGACAATGGCGCAAAGCGATGCGAAGAAGGAGCCACCTAAGCCGGCATTGGGTCCTTCAGCCGCGGTTTTGGACCAATGGAACGACATCGGTCGAAAGCTGATCGCGATCGCGGAAGATTTGCCGGAGGATAAGTACGACTATAAACCGAACCCCGATTCGCGGACGTTTGTGGCCAATTTGCTTCACGCATCAGCATCGATGTACTTCTTCACGGATGCGGTTCAAGGCAAGAAGGCGCGTTATGGCGATGATCCAAAGCGCGACGAGCTGAAGACGAAAGCTCAAGTCGTGGCGTTCGTGAAGAAGTGTGTCGAGGACGGCGCTGACCTGATCAAATCGAAGGGGGATGCGGGCATGGCGACCGGAGTTGACGCGGGCGGGAAGCGACTCTATCGGGTGGATGA
>Ga0268266_10005669_pt1 | contig 11581 bp, 10 predicted proteins | sample KBSS13metaG_FD_190356 | JGI IMG/M metagenome (GOLD analysis project Ga0268266, IMG submission 190356) | Switchgrass rhizosphere microbial communities from Kellogg Biological Station, Michigan, USA - KBS S1-3 metaG (SPAdes) (version 2) | ecosystem: Host-associated > Plants > Roots > Rhizosphere... | reverse complement strand
GCCCGCGGCGGTCGTCCCCGAGCCGCTGCGCACGCCGCGGCGCATGCACGCCGGCGGCATCCTCATCGAGGCCCTGCGCAGCCTGCGCGAGATGGGGATCCCGCTCATCATCGCCATCGTCGTCGGCGCCGGTGCGGGCAACGCGCGCGGCCTCCTCTACGGCGTTGCCGGCCTGGTGCTCGTCGTCGTCACCGGCCTCGTCCGCTGGTACACGACCTCCTGGTCGCTGGACGGGAACGCGCTCCACCTCCGCACCGGGCTGCTGTCGCGCAACGAGAAGGTCATCCCTCGCGAGCGGATCTCCTCGCTCGACACGACCCAGGGCCCGCTGCAGCGCGTGTTCGGCGTGCTCGAGCTGCGCGTGCAGACGCCGGGCGGCGGCCGTCACGCGGAGATCGTGCTGCGGGCCGTCTCGCGCCGCGACGCGGAGACGCTGCGGCGCGCCCTCGGGCACGCGGCCGAGGCCGCGCCGACACCCGACGCCCGGCTGCGCCTCGCGCCGGGGACCCTCCTCGTCGCCGCGCTCACCGCGCCGCAGCTCGGCGTGCTCCTGCCCATCGCAGGCGGCATCGCCGCCGCGGCGCAGGACGTCATGGGCAACGTCTCGCGCCAGACGTTCGACGGCCTCCCCGACACCGTCGGCCAGTGGCTGCTCGTCGGGGCGGGCGTCGTCGCCCTCGCGTGGCTGCTGTCGATCGCGGGGGCGGTCGTGACGTTCGCCGGCTTCGAGGTCGTCCGCGACGGCGATCGCCTGCGCACCCGCAGCGGGCTGTTCGCGCGGCGCGCGGCGACGCTCCCGCTCAGCCGCGTGCAGGGCGTGCGCATGGTCGAGGGACTGCTGCGCGAGCCGTTCGGGCTCGCGACCCTCCGGGTCGAGACCGCAGGCTACGCCGGCCAGGGCGCCGTGACGCAGACGCTGTTCCCACTCGTGCGGCGCCGCGACGCCGCCGCGGTGATCGAGCGCCTGGTGCCCGCGCTCGCCGGCTCGCTGGACGCGCTGGAGCCGGCGCCCGCCCGCGCGCGCCGGTCCTATCTCATCGGCCTCGTGCTGCTCGCGGTCGCCGTCTGCGCGCTCATCGCGATCGCATGGCGCGACGCCTGGCCTGCGATCCCCGTGCTCCTGGCGCTCGCCGCGGCGCTGGGCGAGCTGCGCTTCCGCGCGGCGGGCTGGCGCCTGGACGACGGGCGCGTCGTGCTGCGCTCTCGCCACGTCGGGCGCTCGACGCTCGTGGCGAGCACCCGCCGCCTGCAGGAGCACGGCACGCGCCAGACGCCCCTGCAGCGCCGCAGGCGCCTGGCGGACGTCACCGTCGCCGTCGGCTCGCGCCGCCGCGCGCGTGTGCGCCACCTCGAGGCGTCGACGGCCCACAGGCTGCTGGGTCTCCTGCGGCCTTCCTAGACTCCTGGGGTGCGAACGTTCTGGCGGCTGCTCGGGTTCCTGCGGCCCTTTCGGAGCGGCGTCATCTGGTCGCTCGTGCTGGCCGGGGCCGCGACCGGAGGGACCGTTGCGATCCCTGCGCTCACGGGCATGGCCGTCGACGCCATCCAGGGCGGGGACAGCAGCAGGCTCCGCATGCTCGGGCTGCTCATCGCCGTCGCCGGCCTCGCGCGGTGGATCCTCAGCGTCGCGCGGCGACTCGTCGCCGGGCGGGTCTCCCTCAACGTCGAGCAGCTGCTGCGGCAGACGCTCTACGACCATCTGCAGTCGCTGGAGCTCGGGTTCTTCGACCGCCAGCAGACCGGTCAGCTCATGTCGCGTGCCACCGTCGACCTGCAGTCCGTGCGCTTCTTCCTCGGCTACGGGCTCGTCTGGATCCTGCAGGCGGCGCTCACCATCTCCTTCACCGCGGTCGCGATGATCGTCATCGACCCGATCCTCGCGATCATCGCGCTGAGCCCCGTCCCCTTCGTCGTCTGGGTGTCGGCCCGCTACGGGCAGCGCTCACGACCCGCGCTGCAGGAGGTGCAGCAGCGCATCGCGGAGCTGACGGCGAACGCCGAGGAGGACATCGGCGGCGTCCGCGTCGTGAAGTCCTTCGCGCAGGAGAACCGCCGCTACGCGAACTTCGAGCGCTCCGCGAGCCGCGTGTTCAGCCAGCAGATGGTGTCGACCCGGATCGCCGCGTTCTACAACCCGCTCATCGGCTTCCTGCCCCAGATCGGCCTCGCGTTGCTGCTCGTCGTCGGCGGGCGCCAGGTCATCAACGGGAACACCTCGCTCGGCGACTTCACCGCCTTCTACACCTACCTGCTCGCGCTCCTCGGCCCGATGCGCACGCTGGGCATCTCGCTCGGCCTCGCCCAGCGCGCCACGGCGTCAGGCGCCCGGCTGTTCCAGATCCTCGACCGCGCGCCCGAGCTCGTCGCGCCGGCCGATGCCCCGCCTCTGCCCGTCGGGGCGGGCGACGTGCGCCTCGACCACGTCACCCTGCGCTACGAGGACGCCACCGCGGAGGCGCTGCACGACGTCAGCCTGCACGTGCAGGCCGGCACGACGCTGGCGCTCGTCGGCGGCACCGGCTCGGGCAAGACGTCGCTCGTCGCGCTCCTCGCGCGCCTCTACGACCCCACGGAGGGCACGATCAGCATCGACGGCGCCGACGTCCGCGAGGTCGACCTCCGCTCGCTGCGCGGCCAGATCGCGATCGTCGACGACAACCCCTTCCTGTTCTCGGCGAGCGTCAGGGACAACATCGCCTACGCGCGCCCGGATGCGACCGACGAGGACGTCGAGCTCGCGGCCCGCCGCGCCCAGGCGCACGAGTTCATCGCGCGGCTGCCCGACGGCTACGCGACGCGCATCGGCGAGCGCGGGCTCACGCTCAGCGGCGGTCAGCGACAGCGCGTCGCCATCGCCCGCGCGCTCGTCGCCGATCCCCGGATCCTCGTGCTGGACGACGCGACGTCATCGGTCGATGCGTCCACCGAACAGCACATCAAGGAGGCGCTCCGCGAGGCGATGGCCGGGCGCACCACGTTCATCATCGCCCACCGGCTGTCCACCATCGCCCTGGCGGACGAGATCGCGGTACTCGAAGACGGACGTCTCGTCGCCAAGGGCACGCACGACGAGCTGCTGCAGACCGACTCGCTGTACCGCGAGATCGTCGAGAAGGGCCTGCCCGACCAGGTCTTCCTCACGCGCAACCCGGCCGAGCGTCAGGCGGCAGGGCTGTGACCGCCGCACGGGACATCCGCCGCCGGATCCGCGAGAGCGGCGGTCGCGGCCGCAAGGTCCGCGCACTGCTGGAGATGCTGCGGCCCTATCGCGGTCGGGCGATCCTCGCCGTCGTCGCGATGACGGCCGCGACCGCGGCGTCGCTGGCGCCGGCACCGCTGGCCAAGACGGCGATCGACTCCGGCATCATCGCGAAGGACCTCTCGACGCTGGACCTCGTGGTCGTCGCGTTCGTCATCAGCGCGATCGTCTACTGGGGCGCGAGCTACGCGCAGACGTTCCTCGTCAACTGGGTCGGAGAGCGTGCGCTGCGCGACCTGCGGATGCGGATCTTCGGGCACCTGCAGGCGATGCCCGTCGGCTTCTTCGAGACGCGTCAGACGGGCGTGCTCATCTCGCGCATGACGAACGACGTCCAGGCGCTGGACTCGCTCGTCACCGACTCGGTGGTGACGCTCTTCACCTCGACGCTGACGCTGCTGGGCACGATCGTGATCCTGCTCCTGCTCGACGTGCAGCTCGCGCTGCTGACGTTCCTGATCATCCCTGTGGTCGGGCTCGCGTCGTTCGTCTTCCGGGTCATCTCGACGGACGCGTACCGCCGCACGCGCGAGACGATCGGCGCGATCACCGCCTACCTGCAGGAGACGCTGTCGGGGATCCGCGTCGTGCGCACGTTCGGGCAGGAGCCGCGCCACAAGGCCGAGTTCGCCTCCCTGAACGAGGCCAACCGGGACGCGAACATGACGACCGTCAACCTGAACGCCGCGTACTTCCCCGCCGTCGAGCTCGCGGGCGCGCTCGCGACCGTCGCCGTGGTGCTCTACGGCGGCAACCAGGCGATCCAGGGCGAGGTGTCGATCGGCGTCCTCGTCGCGTTCGTCGCCGCGCTGAACGGCTTCTTCGACCCGATCCAGCAGCTGTCGCAGGTCTACACGACGTACCAGTCCGGCATGGCGGCGCTCGACAAGATCTTCGAGCTGCTCGCCGTCGAGGCCGACCTCGTCGACAACCCGGACGCGATCGAGCTGCCGCGGGTGCGCGGGGCACTGGAGTTCCGCGACGTGTCGTTCCGCTACGGCGACGGCGCCTACGCGCTGCGGGACATCTCGCTGTCGGTGCCGCCCGGGCAGACGGTCGCGCTCGTGGGCTCCACGGGCGCGGGCAAGTCGACGTTCGCCAAGCTCGTGGCGCGCTTCTACGACCCGACCGAGGGCGCCGTGCTCGTCGACGGGCACGACCTGCGCGACGTCACGCAGGCGTCCTTGCGCGAGCAGCTCGGCGTCGTGCCGCAGGAGGGCTTCCTGTTCAGCGGGACGATCAGGGAGAACATCGCGTTCGGCAGGCCCGACGCGACGCTCGAGGAGGTCAGGGCCGCCGCGCGCGCCGTCGGCGCGGACGAGCTCATCTCCGCGCTCTCGGACGGCTACGACACGCAGGTGGGCGAGCGCGGCGTGTCGCTGAGCGCGGGCCAGCGCCAGCTCATCGGCTTCGCCCGCGCGCTCGTGTCCGATCCGCGGCTGCTCATCTTCGACGAGGCGACCTCGAACGTCGACCTGCGCACCGAGGACCGCATCGAGGCCGGCCTGCGTCGGCTGCTGGCCAACCGCACCGCGATCGTCATCGCGCACCGCCTGTCGACCATCCGCCAGGCGGGGCGCATCGTCGTCATGGAGCAGGGCCGGATCGTCGAGCAGGGCACCCACGAGGAGCTACTGGCCGCGCAGGGCGCCTACTGGCGCCTGTATCGCGACTGGAACCAGCAGGCGAGCTGACGGGAGCTAGGATCCCGGGCCATGCTGGCCGACCTCGACGACGCCCGCGAGGCGCTCGACTACTGGGAGACGCGCGCGACGCGCCTGCCGCGACTCGCGGTGCGGGATCGCCGCGAGGCGCGCGAGATGGCGGTCCGCAGCCGCGCCTGGGTGACCGAGGCCGAGCGCGACGCCTACGGGCGCGGCCTGCCTGGCGCGCTGCTGCTCATGGCGACCGAGATGCGCCTGCCCGAGACCGCGCGCCACACCGGCCGCCAGGTCGCCCGCCGGGCGCGGCAGGTGGCGATCCTCGTCGTCGTGGCGGTGCTCGCGGTCCTGGCCGCGACGACGATCGCCGTCGTGGCGCTCATCGTGGCCCTGCTCGGCGCGCTCTAGCGCTCAGACGCCGCGGACGGAGCGGAACCGCTCGTCCGACAGGCTGCGGAGCATGTCGGCGACGACGGCCATCCGCTCGGCCGCCGCGAGGAGCTCAGGGGCCGTCCGCACGACCGGGACGCCCGCCTCCCGGTCGCGCCGGACGTCCTCGATGGCCTGGATCTGCCAATCGCGCCACTGGCGCAGCGCGCCGACGAGCGCCCCCTCGTCCCGGACGTGCACGACGAACGAATCCCTCGGATCGTCCGTGTGCCAGCCGAGGTCGTCGAGAAGCCAGAACGCGCACTCCACCCGCCGCCGTCGGGCGGACTGCTCCTCCGGGTCCTCCGGATCGAGCTTGAACCCGTCGGCCGCCCAGTCGCCGAGCTCGAGATCGATGACGAGTCGCTGCAGCACGCTGCGCTGTGTGCGGTCGAGCGCCAGCGACCGCACCCCGCTCTCGGACTCGATCCTCCCATCGGTCCTCGGTCGGGGGCGCACGTGCATACCGTGCCCTCGATCGTGTCGAAAGGCACTCGGACATTCGCCTAGCGCCGATGCGCCGGGTTATGGTGCCGTGTCCGCCTCCGCGGGGTCGCCGAAGCCGTGATCCTGCATGAACCGCCCCGCCCCGACGGCGAGCGCGGCGCAGCCCACCCCCCACGCGGCGAGGACCCAGACGTACACGTGGGGCGACATCACGGTGTGCAGGCGGTGCAGCGCGAAGGTCGCGATGAGCAGCAGGACACGCACCGCGCCGCCGACCCGGTTGCCGGGCGCGAGGAAGACGCGGGTCCCGAGCAGGTAGATGCCCAGCCCGACCGAGGCGAGCGTGTAGGCGATCGGCGGCGGGTCCTCCTCGAGCAGCAGCCCGAGGCCCGCGGCCATCAGGAGCAGCGCGAAGCACGGCAGCATGTGCCCGACGGCGAAGATCGCCCGCGCCATCGTCGGCGAGCCGCCGGACGCCTCGAGCACCCGCAGGTTGATGTCGGCGGCCGCGTCGAAGTACAGCCACCACAGCGCCGCCGCGAAGATCATCGCCGCGACGAGCGCGGCCCAGCCGTCGAACGTCGCGACGTGCCCGTCGATCGCGGCCTGCCCCGCCTCGACCACGACCTCGCCGAGCAGGATGATGACGAACGCCCCGAACCGCTCCGCGAAGTGATGCGGATCGAGCGCCTCGTCCGCGTCGGTCGGCCGGAGCGCCTGCAGATCACGCGTGCGGCCCCGCTCGCGCACCGCGCTGCGGTCCTCGTGCAGCAGCGCGCTCGACTCGCCGGCGATGGCGATCCCCCAGAGCACGTAGCGCCACGGCTCGGGCACCCAGATCGAGACCGTGAACAGCGAGGCGGAACCCAGCATCGCCTGCACGATGCGCCGACGGAGGGCCTCCCGGCCCTGCCCGGTGATCACGTGCGCCGAGGCGAGCACGATGCGCGCCGCAGCGAGGCTGAGCGCGAACGCCGTGCTGGCCCCCACGGACGCCGGGGCGATCGCGACGGCGGCCACGCCGACCGGGACGCTGCCGGCCAGGAACAGCAGCCGCTCGCGCGGCACGTCGGCCCCGAGCCGGTTGTAGAGGACCGCGAAGCCGATCCAGGTCCACCACAGGGCGACGAACAGGCCCAGCGCGACCCAGACGCTGTGCATCCTCGGCTCGTCGACGATCACCTCGGCGAGCTGGCTCACGGCCAGCACGAACACGAGGTCGACGTAGAGCTCGACCCACGAGACCCGCTTGCCCGACTCGGCCGCCGCCACTACGCCATCACGGCTCGACGACGAGCTTCACCCCCGGCGAGCTCGTCTGTCGCTTCCAGGCGTCCGCGACGCCGTCCAGCGGGATGCGCTCGACCTCGACCTCCAGGCGGCCGGCGTTGGCGTGCTCCGCCATCGTCTCGTAGGCCGCGCGCTTGTCCTCCGGCGGCACACCGAAGATCGTCATGCCGAGCACGTCGAGCGTCTTGCCGCGGACGAGCGCCGACGGCACGACGGCGGTCGCACCGGCGGACTGCCCGATCTGCACGAGCCGGCCGCGCGCGTTCATCGCGTCGAGCGCCGCGACGGCGGGCTCGCCCCACACGGGGTCGACCACGACGTCCACCCCACCGCCCGCCGCCTCGCGGATTGCGGTCGCGAGGTCGTCGACGGCGCCGATCTGGACGGTGGCGTCGGCGCCCTGCTGGAGCGCGCGGTCGAGGCGCTCCTCGGAGCGCGCTGCGGCGACGACCCGGCCCGCGCCCAACAGCTTGGCCGCCTGCACCGCGACCTGCCCGACGACGCCGCCCGCGCCCAGCACGAGGGCCGTCTCCCCCTGGCGCAGCTGCGCGCGGAAGTCGAGTGCGAGCCACGCGGCGAGGCCGGAGATGCCGAGCACGACCGCGAGCCCCGGATCCAGTCCTTCCGGGCACCCGTAGGTCAGCGCCGGGTCGATCAGCGCCCGCTCGGCGAACGACCCGTAGGGCGCGACCGGCGTGTCGAAGTACACGGTGCGCCCGTCGGCCAGCCGGGCGATCCCCTCCGTGCCCACGACGCTGGGCAGCGGCGGGTTGCCCCCGTAGAAGTGGCCGGACGCCTTGAGGATGTCGACCGGGTTCAGGCCGGCGGCGAGGACGTCGACGACCTCCTGCCCGTCGCCGGGCCGTGGGTCGTCGAACTCGCCGATCTCGGGCGGCTGCCCGAACTCCCTGAGGATCGCTGCGCGCATTCGCGGGACCCTAGACCACGGGCGGCGGATCGCCCTCCACGCTCGCGGGCAGCATCGGATCCCACTCGCACACGATGCACGCGTGGCGGAACGCCGAGCGCGCGAACTCCACTGCGTCCGCGTGCGGGTCGGCGGCCGTGCGCACGTCCTCCTGATCGAGGATGAACTCGCCCAGCTCGCCGTCCCAGTGCGCCGCCGCCGGCGACAGCGTGGCGGTCTCGAAGCCGTCGCGCGCGGGATGCGCGTACGCGTAGAAGGCGGCCTTGCCGTACCGCGCGTCGCCCGGCCACCATCCGACGGCGACCTCCTGGGCGTCCATCGCGTTGCGCATGATGAAGTCGCTCGCCGGCGGGTCGGCGGGGGCGCCGGAGAACAGGTTCACCGCGAGGTCGAACGAGCCCCACCATGCGTTCACCGGCGTCGAGCGGCCGCGGTACGGCGCGCGGAACTCCGCTAGGACGAGCGCGGCGCGCGTCGCCGCGGCGAAGTACGTCGCGATCTGGGCAGGGTCGTAGGTCGCGTGCTCGTCGTCCTCGTCGAAGGGGACGGTCCACGGGACCTCCTGCGGGTTCATCGCGATCTCGAACGTCCCCACCAGCATGTGCAGCGCGCCGACCAGCTCACGCGTGACCTCGCCCACCGACCGATCGGGGCCCAGCACGATCCGCACCGACCGGCCGTCGCTGTGCTCGGCCACCGCCTGGTGCGCCTGCAGATCCAGCGCCACGACGAACGCGCCCGACCCGTCGGGCGCACGCAGCGGCGGCGTCTCCCAGCCTCGCGCGGTGAGCCGCAGCGCCGCGTGCTGCAGCTGCGGCTCGGGCGGCGCCAGCGCCACGCAGAGCTTGCCGAGCACCTGCGTGTGCGCGTGGAGCGTGTCGCAGGTGGCGCTCCAGTCGTCGTAGGCGAGGGACGGCCAGGAAGTTGCCATGAACGGACGCTAGCGCGGGCACGTTGCTGCCAGGTCGAGCCGGGCACGATCGCCCTCTACGCGGGCGGCAGCTCGACCGCGGAGCTCACCGCGTCGCTGCAGGTCACGCCGTGAGGCGGTGAACCACGACGGACTCGCCGTGTGCGCCCCGACCGTGACCGTCGGGGCGCATGCCGAGCTTCTCGGCCACCCGGGCCGACGCGGCGTTGCCGGGCTGGATCAGGGAGACGAGTGACGTGATGCCGAGCGCGTCGAACGCCTGGTCGCGCACCGCGACCGCGCCCTCGGTGGCGAAGCCCTTCCCCCACGCCGCGCGGCGCAGGCGCCAGCCGATCTCCGTGTCCCCTGCCGCCACGCTGCGCCCCGGCACGACCGCGAGCCCGACGAACCCCAGGTACTCGCCGTCCTCGCGCGAGATCGCGGAGCGCAGGCCGCTGCCGTGGCGCGTCCAGTGCGACTGGATGATGGCGAAGCTCCGCTCCGACGTGCCGTGGTCCAGCGGCCGCCCCGTGCCGATGTAGCGCATGACCTCCGGGTCCGCGCACAGGAGCGCGAACGCCTCGAGATCGGCGTCCCGGGGGCGCCGGAGGATGAGGCGCTCGGTCACGAGTGCGTCGGTCGAGGTCGCGGTCACATCCGGCATTGTGGTGCACGGCTCCGCCGTGCGCTCCCTCGGCTATCCTCCTGGGCGCCCAGTGCGGGGTGGTGTAATTGGCAACACGGCTGTCTCTGGAACAGTTATTCGGGGTTCGAGTCCCTGCCCCGCAGTCGCTCACCCGTCGGTTCTGACCTCCGACCGGTCGTCGGACCAGAGGGTGTGGAACGTGCCGGGCTTGTCGATCCGCCCATAGGTGTGGGCGCCGAAGAAGTCGCGCTGGGCCTGGATCAGCGACGCGGGCAGGCGCTCCGACGCGAGCGAGTCGTAGTACGCCAGCGCCGACGAGAACCCCGGCACCGGGACGCCCGACTGCACCGCGGTCGCGACGATTCGCCGCCACGCGGCCTCGCCGTCGCGGATCACGTCGGCGAAGTAGGGATCCTCGAGCAGCGTCGCCGGCTGCGTGTCGCGCGCGTACGCCTCGACGATCCGGTTCAGGAACCGGGCTCGGATGATGCAGCCGCCGCGCCAGATCTTGGCGATGTTCCCGAGGTGGATGTCCCAGTCGTACTCCTCGGCGCCGGCGATGATCGCGTCGAAGCCCTGCGCGTAGGCGACGACCTTCGACGCGTACAGCGCCGCCCGTACGTCGTCCTCGAAGCCGTCGCCCGCCGTGCCGAGCTCCGGACGCGTGTCAACGACGCCGCGCACCGCCTCGCGCTGCGCGGGCTTGCTGGAGACGGCGCGCGCGAAGACCGCCTCGGCGATGCCGCCGACGGGGATCCCGAGGCCCACCGCGTTCTGCACCGTCCACACCCCGGTCCCCTTCGACCCGGCCTGGTCGAGGATGACGTCGACGAGCGGCTCACCCGTCTCGGCGTCGCGGTGGCGCAGCACCTCCGCGGTGATCTCGATGAGGTAGGACTCGAGGTCGCCCTCGTTCCACGCGGCGAAGATGTCCGCGATCGCGTCGGTGTCGTGCCCGCCGACGCGGCGCAGCAGGTCGTAGGACTCGCCGATGAGCTGCATGTCGGCGTACTCGATGCCGTTGTGGATCATCTTCACGAAGTGCCCTGCGCCGTCGGTGCCGACGTGGGTGACGCAGGGCTCGCCCTCCGCGACCGCGGCGATCGACGCGAGGATCGGGCCCAGCGTCTCGTAGGCCTCGGCGGACCCGCCGGGCATGATCGACGGGCCGTTCAGTGCGCCCTCCTCGCCGCCGGAGATCCCGGCGCCGACGAAGTTCAGGCCACGCTCGCGCAGCGCGCCCTCGCGACGGATCGTGTCGTGGAAGTTGGCGTTGCCGCCGTCCACGATGATGTCGCCCTCCTCGAAGCGGTCCGCGAGCTGCTCGATGACCGCGTCGGTCCCGGCGCCGGCCTGGACCATGATGATCGCGGTGCGCGGGCGCGAGAGCGATGCGACGAAGTCGTCGATGTCCTCGCCGGCCACGAAGCCGGCCTCCGGATGCTCGTCGACGAGCCGTCGGATCCGCTCGGGCGACCGGTTGTGGATCGCGACCGTGTTGCCCTCCCGGCCGGCGAGGTTCCGGGCGAGGTTGGCGCCCATCACCGCCAGCCCGACCACGCCGATGTTCGCTGCCCCGTCATCGCTCATGACCGTCTCCTTGCCCGCGGACCGGATCGACTCACACGCAGTACGCTGCGAAGCATGATCGGCGCCCATCATCTCGGCCTCGTCGCAGGCTTCATCGGCAAGGCCCTGATGCCCGGGAAGGATCCCGGCGGCTTCTTCGTCACGATCCTGCTCGGCCTCGCCGGCTCCGTCGTCGGCTTCCTCATCTTCACCGAGCTGCTCGGCATCGGCGACGACCAGATCTTCGACCTCGGCGGCCTCATCGGCGCCATCATCGGCGTGATGATCCTGCTCGGGATCTACCGTGCCGTCGTCGCACGTCGCGGCGGCGTCGCGCGCAGCGGCGTCTGAGCTCAGCCCGCGCCGTTGGGCGCGAACTGGGCGGTGATGTCCTCCTCGAGGCCCGGATCGAGCACGATGAGGACCTCGTCGCCGACGTTGA
>Ga0268266_10005668_pt1 | contig 11581 bp, 10 predicted proteins | sample KBSS13metaG_FD_190356 | JGI IMG/M metagenome (GOLD analysis project Ga0268266, IMG submission 190356) | Switchgrass rhizosphere microbial communities from Kellogg Biological Station, Michigan, USA - KBS S1-3 metaG (SPAdes) (version 2) | ecosystem: Host-associated > Plants > Roots > Rhizosphere... | reverse complement strand
AACTCGGCAGCCACTCGTTGATGAGGTGCAGGGTCTTGAGGTTGGCGACCCTGAACGGCTGCAGGATCCCCTCGATGCCGTTGAGCTGGAGGCAGATCGCAACGAGGCAGACGCCAGCGAAGATCAGCCATTGCCGCAGCGTCTTCCATTGCGCGGTGATCAACGAGTCGAGAGCGAGGAAGCCGCCGATCACTGCCGCCATCGGAAAGCTTCCGTGAAGGTTTGCCCACAAGGTCAGGATCAGCGCCGACCACAAAGCCGGCGGACGTCCGGTCTCGGTCGACCTAGCGAGCAGCACGGTCCAGGCGGCGAGCACCGGCCAGACGAGCACGTGCGGCCGCGCCAGCATGAAGGACACCAGAACCACGTCCATTCCGATGATGCTGAGCGTGAGCCCGATCGGCCCAACCCGGCGGCTCAGGTAGATTAATATGATCGCGTTCAGCGCCATGATCGCGCCGGCGGTAATGGCGGCAAGTCCCGCGTATCCGAATTGGTGGAATGCACCGGCGAACAGCAGGTCGGCTGGCCATTCCATCGCGACCCATGGTTTGGCGAAAGCCGTGAATGAGAAGGGGTCGGCCGTCGGAACGCGGCCGTGCTGCCAGATCCAGCGGCCCACGGCGACGTGCCAGCTCGTGTCGCCGTCGATGAAAATCCGCGAGCTCGACGCGATCCCAAGGGGGAACCCGAGCCCGATGAAAATGAGCAGCAAGTCGCTTGCAAGCTTCGCGCGAAGCTCGGCGAAGTTCATGTCTTTGACCGCCCCCATGGCAGTTGAGTAGCACGGCTGTTCGCATCGCCAACCCGGCAATGTCCGCTGTTTCAGTTCTGTACGCCCACCATGAGAGTGTTGAGCCGGCGCGGGCGCGTGCTAGGTCGGCGTGGGGGTGGGTGTTGGATCAGTTCGCTCAAGAGGGGCCGCGAGCCCGGCGCTTTGGCGTAAAGTTCATATGGCGGTGGATCGGTGCCCACGGAGGCCTTTCCATCCTGATATTCCTGTGGCTGCTGGGGCTCGCCTGCACCGTGCCGAAGTTCGGCTTCGGCGCGATCTGGGAAAGCGACTATTTGAATTACTGGTTCGCGCCGCGGGCAGTCCGTGCCGGGATCAATCCCTACGACGTGGCCGCTTATCAACATTACGGCCTTTCGATCTTCCCGAAGGCCTATCCGCCGCAGTTCAATTTCACCTATCCGCCGCACTCCCTATTCTTGTTCTGGCCGCTTTCCTATTTGCCGGCCTACGTGTCCTGGGTGACGTGGAGCGTCCTGTCGCTTGCCTTCTTCTGGGTTGCCGCCAAGCGCGCTTTGCCGCCCGGCCTACCGAGCTTTCTTGCGGTCCTCACCCCAGCGACGGTCTTCTGCCTGAACTTCGGCCAGACCAGCTTGATCGCTGGCGGCCTGTTTCTTCTGGCCGCCGGCGGAAGCGGAGTGGCGGCAGGCCTGCTCACCTTTAAGCCGCAGCTCGGGTTCCTTGCGGCGCCACTTCTGCTACTCAAGGGACGCAAGCCAGTGTGGATCGCTATCACGACGACGATCGTCCTGATCATCCTGAGCCAGCTAATCTTCGGCGGTTGGAAGGACTTCGTCGAACACGCCAGCGGCTATCAAGCCGGACAGATCTTCGACGAAGAGAAGAAGAACATTTGGTACATCATCGGAACCACGCCCGCGATGGGCTACGGTCGGCTTGGGATGGTGATCTACATGCTGGTGGCGACGATCGTCCTGGTTCGAAACTTCAATGTCTGGACTGCTGCGACGGCGACCTTCCTGATTTCTCCTTACGGGTTTCACTACGACATGTCGGTCGTCACCATTGGGTTCGTGATCTTGCTCCATTCCTACTGGAATAGGATGTCGCTTTGGCAGCGGCTGGTCGCCTCGCTGGTATTCCTGGCGCCGGTGATCGTTCAGTTTGGGACCTGGTGGATTCCGCCGATCGTTTTGCTCGGGTTGTTCATCCAGACCCAGCACTTCCCCGGCGTGCAATTGACGTGGAAGAACGGACGCTTCGCGCTCGCCCAAATTAATCAGTCGGAACCTGGAAGCTGAAGCGAACATTTACCATATGACAACTGTCGGGGCGTTAGGGGCTTGAGTTAGTAGTCCGTGAGGAAGCGCGCCGATGTTAGACCAATTGAGCCACAAGATGACGGCCCGGTCAGCGACCCTGCTGCTCACGCTCGACAATAGGCTCGATAGGATCCTCAAATATTGGCTGCTCGTGGCGGGACTGATCTGCGCGGCTCGCATTGCTTTCACGCCGCATCCAGTCAGTGGCGCGGCCCTTTCGACTTTCACCTCCTACATGCTGATCGTCGTTGCGCCGTTCGCGTCGACGATGCTGGCGCTGCATTGGTTCAGGAATGGCCACCAGCAGCCGCAGCCGGAAATCCGGCTCGCGCGCGTTGGCCGCTGGAAGAACGTGACGAGGTTTGAGGCACAGCGTCATCCGCTGTACGGCCCCAGCGGCATCCTGGTTTCGCTGCTCGTCGGAATGATGCTGAACGTACCGGTGCGCGCTGCGGAATATCTGGCTGCCATGCCGCCGATCCCGGCCGGCTCGCCGCCGTGGCTCTCGGCGCTTCACTTCGCGCTGACCTTCGACGTCGTGCTGTTCGGCAGCCTTTATATGATCGCTTTCGGGGCGGCCCTCCGCAAAGTGCCGCTCTTCCCCCGGCTGCTCGCCGCGATCTGGCTGGGTGATCTCACCATGCAGTTGGTCACGGCGGAGATGGTGACGCGGGCAGGGGACGTTCCACCCGCGGTCGCGACTGCTTTGCACGGCGTTCTGGAAGGCAATGTGAAAAAGGTGCTGATCAGCATCGGCCTGTGGTTGCCCTACCTGTTGCTTTCGAAGCGGGTGAACGTCACTTATCGCCAGCGTCTTCCCGCCTGAACGCTGGACTTAGTCGATAACTGAGGCTCTTCTCCCTTTTGGGGACAGGGGGCTTCACTGCAAAGCGAACAGGCTCACGCAATCCGGCTGCCAAAGGATTGGCCCGCGCTCCTTGCTGTTGGGCTGATCGCCTGCGCTGTAGCCTTCTACGAGCTGGGTAGTCCCACAATTTATTGGTGGGACGAAGCGCGTGTCGCACTGAACTCATTGGAGATGATGCATTCCTCCAATCCCCTGATCGTCACCTACAACGGCCAAGCTGACTTGTGGAACTGCAAGCCGCCGCTCGCGATCTGGCTGAACGCGCTGTCCATGAGATTGTTTGGCGTCAGCGAGTTTGCCGTTCGCCTTCCGTCTGCGCTGGCAGCGTTGGGCACGACGTTCGCAGTATTCCGCTTCACGAAGCGCACATCCGACAGGCGGACGGCCATACTCGCCGCGCTCATCCTCATTGGAATGGCCGGCTATGTCGAAGTCCATGTCGCGCGGAGTGCGGACTATGACTCGCTGCTGGTGCTGTTCACTACGCTGACGACGTTCAGTCTTTACTTCGCCTTGGATTCCGGACGCTTCTATCCAGCCGCCGCCTACGGTTTTCTAGCTTTTCTGACGAAAGGCACCGCGGGAGCTTTGCTGGCCCCGGGCTATCTTCTTTACGCTCTCATTTATCGGAAGAGTCTGCGTCGTGCGATCGTTCCGAGCCTTGCGGTGCTTGGCGGGGTATTTCTCTTCCTGGCCGCGCGAGAGGCGTCGCAGCCAGGCTACCTGCAGGCTGCCATTGGTGAGGAAGTGCTCCGTTTTGGCATTCCTGCTGATGGCGCAAGTGCTCCCGAATTCACCTTTTATATCTGGCGGCTTTTTTGGCCGTGGCAGACATTCGTCGTCGATCCAACTCGGTCCGTGACCTACATAATCGGCGCGTTTCCTTGGAGCTTCATTGCCTTTCTGTCCTTGCTTCGTCCGAGCAGGGTGACGCTCTATCTTTGGTGCTGCGTTGTGCCTTTCGTTCTCCTCATCTCGATCGCCGGAACTCAGCACCCCTGGTATGTTGCGCCAGCCTACCCCGCGATCGCGGTCCTCGCGGCGATTGGAGTACAAAAAGCGGTTGAAAGCTCAGGCCTTACGTGGCTCCGACCTGTCGCGGGGACATTGGCGATTGGTTGCGCGGCCCTCAATCTGTGGCGGCTCCAAAGTTCTTACAGGAACGAGATTTTGTGGCGCGAGTCAGGACAGGCCCAGTTGATCCGCGCTTTGCCTGCCTCAGCGCGGGTGATGGTGAGCCCTGACACTGTGTGGCGGACCCCGGCCGTTGAGAACGGCAAGGTTGTCGGAAGCGAACTCTACTTTGGCGCAGTCGAATTCTATCGTCGCCAGCGCCCCTCCGGCAGCGTTCAGATAGCTTGCTCGTCGCCGCCGTTCGCCGCAGACGGTGGTGCCGTTCTTGAAACGTCATGCTACCCGCCAGGAGGGAGGCCCACGAGGCCGCTTATTCGACGGACGCCTGATTCGCGAATCGTCGCAAATCTGTAACGAAATCCGGCCCTTGCCCTGTGGATAAAAGGTGTCGGTGAGGCGACATTCCGTCCAAAAACGGGACAAAAAAGAATTATTCGAACGGGTTAACTCAGAACTAACGAAAGATAAGGGTCAACGAAATCAATGGCTTAACACCGTTAACTGCAAACCCTAGTGGTTAACGCGCATTATAGTCGTGTAGTTGACAATGTATTAACGCGAGCGCAGCCCAACAGCAGCTGAGCGCTCGGGGGCGCCGGCCACATGCCGAATAACTCGGTTTCCATCGGCAGGTGGCGGGGGGTTTTTGTTCTTTCTCCGATCAACGCGAAGCGAGTGTGAGTCCGCTCTCGAGAAGGAGCGCGGGCATTCGTGAGAGAAGGAATGGTAACATGAAGACTTTCATCAACATGCTGCGCGATGACTCGGGTGCTTCGGCCGCCGAGTACGCGCTTATCCTCGCGATCATCGGTGCGGCCATTGCGCTCGCCGCGATTGCTCTTGGTGGTGCCGTTGCTGGCGCCATGAACCGCGCGTCGAAGTGCGTTGCCTCGAACGGCAGCAGCTACAGCTCGAACTGCGCGTAACCGTATTGGGGGCCGTTCTCGGGCGGCCCCCATTTTTTACCTGCGGCTTGGGAAGGCCGGGGGGACACAGGGAAGGAATGGTAAAATGAAGGCTTTCATCAACATGCTGCGTGACGATTCCGGTGCTTCGGCTGCGGAATATGCTCTTATCCTCGCGATCATCGGTGCGGCCATTGCGCTCGCCGCGATTGCTCTGGGTGGCGCTGTCGCCGGTGCAATGAACCGCGCTTCGAAGTGCGTTGCGTCGAAGTCGTCGACCTACAGCTCGAACTGCGCCTAGGCTGAGTACCGGGGCCGTCCTTCGGGGCGGCCCCTTGTTTCCTTAGTGTTGCGTCAAAGCCGCGGTGGCGGCCCGTTAGTAAACAAAAGCTTACGTCGGAATCCGAAGTAGGTTAGAAGTCGCCGGGGGGTGGACTTATGTTGTCTAGGCAATCGATGATCGCACTGGCAGTTGCGATCGTTCTCGGACTGGTGGCGGTCTACGTCGCCAACATCTACATCGGCGGTAGTAAGCAGCAGCAGGAACTGCAGGGGACATCCAAGGTCGCCGTCGCATCGGTTCCAATGGCTTTCGGCACGGAGTTGACGCCCGACAAGGTTCGCTTCGTCGACTATCCCAAGGCAAGCATCCCGCCCGGCGCCTACGCCGATGGCGTGCAATTGCTCCCGGCCGGACAGAAGCGCTTTGCTTTGATGCCAATTAGCGTCAACGAGCCGATCCTGGCCGACAAGATTTCCGCGCCGGGCGCCGGCGCCTCGATCGCCGCCTTGCTCCCGGAAGGGATGCGCGCGGCAACCGTCGCAATCAACGACGTTTCCGGCGTGGCCGGATTCGTCCAGCCCAACGACACCGTCGACGTGCTCATTACACGTCAGGTGCAGGGTGGGCCCAACGGTGCGCAGCAGGTCACTGACGTGCTCCTCCAGAACATCCGCGTGCTCGCGATCGATCAGCAGGCCAAGAACCCCGACGGAACGCCGAAGGTCGGGCGCACTGCGACGTTCGAGGTCGCTCCGCTTGATGCTCAGAAGCTCGCGCTCGCGCAGACAGCGGGAAGCCTCAGCCTGGTGCTGCGCAAGCCCGGCGACGCCAACAATCCGGTCGTCGAAACCGTCAGCATGAACGACCTTCGCTACAACATGTACAGCGGCGCGCGTTACCCGGCGCCGGCAGTGGTCGGTGGTCTTGGCGGCGCAATCGCGGGCGCCATGAACCGTACGACCGACACCATCAACTCAACGGCTTCGCGTCCGCGCTTAAGCGGCACGGTAAGCCGGAGGAGCACCGCAAGGTCGGCTCCGCGTCCGGCTCCGGAAAAGCCGAGCGTCGAGATTTATCGGGGAACGACCAGCAATTCATACAAGGTGGGGGGTTATGGTCGCTAAGGCTTTCATGAGGGCCGCTCTTGCGGCTGCTGGGGCTGCGGCCCTGGTTGCTGCTTCGCCGGCCTCCGCGCAGATTAGCATCGCCGAAGGCATTCACGCCGGTGAGCTCGATGTTCCAGTCAATAAGAGCCAGGTGATCCGAGCGGATAGGCCGTACGCCAAGGCGTTGATTGGAAGCCCGGAAATCGCCGACGTGCTGCCGCTTACCGACAGCTCGCTATACGTTCTCGGAAAGAAGCCGGGCACAACCAGCCTCACGCTCTATGACCGGTCCAACCGATTGATCGCGGTCGTCGACGTGGTCGTGGGTCCAGACGTGCTGACTCTGAAACGCCAGCTGTCCGACCTGATGCCGGCCAATGCGATTGCCGCGCGCATGTCCAATGACAGCATCGTTCTTGAGGGTACGGTTCCAAGTTCGGTGGACGCGGACAAGGCGGTTCAGCTCGCTGAGACCTATGCTCCGGGCAAGGTGGTGAACCTGCTTTCGCTCGGGTCGTCGCAGCAGGTGATGCTCGAGGTTCGATTCTCCGAAGTGAAGCGATCGGCGCTCAAGCAGCTCGGCGTCAGCTGGTTCGTCGGCAGCGACGCTGGCAAGCTGGGCGGAGCGAGCGGCGGCGGCGCTGGGATCGCGGGCAATGGGCCGCCCACACTCGAAGCCATAACCGGCAGCTTCGGGATCCTATCCCGCAGTTTCCATGCCTTGGGCGAAAACTTCAACGTCACGCTCGATGCGCTCGAAAAGAAGGGCGCAGTTACCACGCTAGCTGAGCCGACTCTGGTTGCGTTGTCAGGCGAAACGGCGAGCTTTCTGGCCGGCGGCGAGTTTCCTGTGCCAACCGTTCAGAGCGGTGGCGGTGTCGGAGCTGGGACAGGAACAGGCGTCTCGACCGCAATCACTGTGCAGTGGAAGCCGTTCGGTGTCAGCCTTGCTTTCACTCCAACAGTTCTCGCTGACGGCGTGATTAATCTTGTCGTCCAGCCGGAGGTCAGCTCAATCGACTCCTCTGCGTCGATCGTTATCAACGGCCTGACGATTCCGGGTATTCAAACTCGGCGCGCCAAGACCGTGGTCGAGATCCGCGACGGCGAGAGCTTCGCGCTCGCCGGTCTGCTGCGAAAGGACTTCAGCGATACCGTCCGCCAGGTGCCGTTCCTCGGCTCCATCCCGATCATCGGTAGCCTATTCCGCTCGACCGGGTTCCAGAACGACCAGACCGAGTTGGTGATCGTCGTCACGCCGCATCTCGTGCGGCCGGTCCCGTCGAACGCGATGAAGTATCCGACCGATCGGGCCGGCCCGCCTCACGAGGCTGACCTGTTCATCAACGGGCGGACCGATACTGCTGTGCCGCCGGCGGCCACGCCGTTCGTGCAGCCGGCGCCGTTGCCACCTCCGCCACCACCGGCACCCATGACCGGCGCTGCGGCGGGCTCGTCCGCGCCTGCCGGGACCGCCCAGAATCAGCCGATCGGCTTTGAAAAGGACTATGGCCATGTCCTCTAAGATCCTGCTCGTTGCTGGTGCAGCGCTCGCGCTTGCCGGCTGCAACACCGTCAACAAGAATATCGGAACCGAAGACCCGGGCATGGGCGAAGCGTTCAAGTACGACACCGCGATCCAGACCATCAATCCGGATCCGGTATACGGTGCTGACTCCGCGCAACCTGGCGACAGTGGCGCTAAGGGTGCTGGTGCGGCGAAGCGATATCGCACGGATGCGGTCAAGCAGGTCGAAGCCGTGTCCTCGACGCAAAGCTCTTCGGGCGGCAGCGGATCTCCGCGCTAAGGATGAGGCATCATGCGCCGCTTTGCCAAGAAGCTTATTCGAGATCATGATGGCGCGGTAGCGCCGACCATCGCTCTCTCGCTCGTCGGCTTGGTCGCGATAGGCGGCGTTGCTTTTGACTATGCTCGCCTCGCGTCGATGGATACCGAACTTCAGAATGCTGCCGACCAGGCGGCCTTAGCTGCCGCATCCCAGTTGGACGGCGGCGCCAATGCCTGCTCGAGAGCCGCGACGGCCGCGCGAAGCATGCTGGCGAACCAAACGCGCATGGCCAATGACGGCAACGCAAGCGGCCGGGCAATAACAATTCCGCTCGAAACCACGTGCGATGCAACTGGCCAGGTGCGTTTCTACCAGAACATTTCGAAGACGACGGCCGCGACCAGCGATGCCAATGCCAAGTTCGTCGAAGTGACCGTCGACGGACGCACGGCCAGATACGCTCTTACTCCGATTGCGGCTGCTTTCTCTTCCGGGTCAATCGCCGCGACGGCCTTTGCCGGCTTGGACACTGCGATCTGCAAGGTGCCGCCGTTGATGCTTTGCAACCCCAACGAGACCGGCGATCCAAGCTTCACGATCGCCAATTACATTGGCAAGGGCGTTCGCCTGGTCGGGAATGATGGCGGCGGTTTTTACGGGCCCGGAAACTTTGGCTTTCTGGACGTTGGTGCCGGCAATGGCGCAGCGACGCTCCGTCAGGAGCTCGGTGGTACAAATGTTCCGGGCAATTGCGTCTCCGGCTCCACGGTTGATTCCGAAACGGGCAACATCATCACGCTCCGCGACGCTTTGAATACACGCTTCGGCATTTACGATGGTGGGAGCCTAAATCAGCCATGCGGCAATGATGGGTCTGGGTGCCCGCCTTCGGCAAACATGCGCAAGGACTTGCTGCTCGACGGCAATGGGAATTCGCTGAACAAGCTAGGGATTGCAACTGGTGGGGGAACCTCTGGTTGGCGTGAAGCCGCTAATCCCTATCCAGGCACATCCAACATAACTGCCGCGGGGACATCAAAGAGCCTGAGCGATGCTGAAATCGCGGCTATTGCCCCCATGGGCTACCCACCGGACCAGTGCCACGCGTTCAAGTCTGATGGGACCGGAACCTGCGCCGGAGGGCGCATTGGCGATGGCCTTTGGGATCGATTTGCTTATTTCAAATCGAACTCTGCCAGCTATTCAGAGATGGCTTCTCTGACGACAGCTAACACCACGTCGTTCAACTCGCTTTTGAACGGCTGGTTTGGGACGGCGACCCCGACGCGGTACCAAGTTTATTTGTGGGAGATGTCGCATCTGACCCCGCGACTCAACTCCCAGGCGTCCTCGCCGTTGAATGCTTATGGGCGGCCCGGCGATCTTAGCGGTGAGCCAACCGGCGTAGTCCCAGGCGCGACTTCGCCCGACCGGCGTCTTTTGACGGTCGCCGTGATCAATTGCGCCGCGGATAGTGTGGCCGGCCACACGACGGGGATGCACGTCAAGAAGTTTGTCGATATCTTCCTGACACAGCCATCGCTTGCGCGATCGAATGGAATTCGGACCGACAACAGCGATGTATACGTCGAGATCGTCGGCGCCACCGCAAACGCCAACGATGAGGGCGCGGTACAGCTCGTAAAAAAGAGCGTTCCGTATCTCATCGAATGACACACACTTTCACCAAACTCGCTTTCGACAGGCGCGGCTCGTCTGCGGTCGAGATGGCGCTCGCGCTGCCGCTCCTGATCTTCCTGATCACGTGCGCGTTTGACGCGGGCAACTATTTCCTGTCGGAGCATGTTGTCCAAAAGGCTACGCGAGACGCTGCTCGTTATGCAGCTCGGCTTCCGATGAGCAATTATCCTTCATGCACGGTACCGGCTGCCGGCACGGCCGAACAGCAGACGCAGCGCGTCGCGAGGTCAGGAGATCCTACCGGCGCCGCCGGGCAGCGGTTGGCCGGCTGGACCGCCGACAATATGACCACGGTCACGATAAATTGCGCTGTCGCAGGCAGCTTCAATAACGCCGGGATTTACACCGACTTTCCGAATGGCGGCGCCGCGCCGGTGATCACTGTATCTGCGACGGTGCCGTATAAACCTTTGTTCTGGTACGTATATCGAGGCGTCAGCTTCGACGCGAGCGCCGAAAGTCAGGCTGCGGTGATCGGGGCATGAAGGTCATTTCGCGTTTTCTGAGAAACGAACACGCCGCAAGTGCTGCGGAGTTTGGACTCGTGTTGCCGCTTTTGATCCTTTTGTTGCTCGGAGTGATCGATGCTGGTCGCTTCATGTGGGAGTGGAACGAGGCCGAAAAGGCGACCCAGATGGGCGTCCGCTATGCTGTCGTCACCGACCCGGCCCTTAACGGTCTTTCGAGCTATAGCTTCTCGGTTAGCGGCGGGATCACCCAGGGCAGCCCAGTTCCCACGTCAAGTTTCAACACCGCGACCTGCACAAGCGCGAGTTGCTCGTGCACGGGTGCCTCGGGATTCTGCAGTGCGACATCCTTGAATTCGACCGCATTCACGAACGTAGTTACGCGGATGGCTAGCATTTATCCGCAGATCAAAGCCGCCAACGTCAATATCGACTACAAGAATGTCGGTCTCGGTTTTGCGGGCGATCCCGATGGCCCGGATGTTTCGCCGCTCGTGACGGTAAGACTTACCGGCATGCAGTTCAAACCAATCTCCTGCCTCGTGTTTACTTGCTCGGTGAACATGCCTGATTTTCGGGCATCGCTGACGCTAGAAGACGCTGCGGGCACAGTTTCGAATTGAGGACTGAAGGTGAGCGTGATCAACCCCAACGAGACCAATAAGAGCTGGCAAGCGACCAAGCGCGAGGCGGCCGTGCAGCTTTACCTGTCGGGGGTCGAGGGAGATGCCGCAGACCTCGTGAACGCGCGCGTCGCCGGTTTCCCGCTAAGCCTCAACGTCATTCCGGTCACTGACTGGATCGATCCCGAGGAACTCTCGACGGCAACTGCCGGGGTGATTCAGGTCGACGCGGACTCGCCAGCTTCGGTCAAGCGCTTCCAGAAGCTTGTTCAATCGGTCGAAACGCCACTAATCGCGGCAGCCTACGATCCGCCGCTCGCCCTTGTTCGCTCACTGATCAAGATGGGCGCGCACGATGTGGTGCCGCTCCCACTCAGCGTCGAAGACTTGGAGACGTCGGTAGCTCCGGTCGCGGATGAGGCTGGCAAGAAGCAGGCGTCTAATTCGAACGTCAACGCAAAGCTGGTCAGCATCATCAAGGGCTCCGGTGGAGGCGGGGCCACCGCGCTCGCAAACCAGCTCGCGATCACATACGCGCAGAGCGAAGCCAGCTACGGCCGCGATGCGTGCCTGATGGACCTCGATGTCCAATTCGGGGACGTCGCTTTCCAGCTCGGCATGCGCCCGA
>Ga0268266_10005667_pt1 | contig 11581 bp, 17 predicted proteins | sample KBSS13metaG_FD_190356 | JGI IMG/M metagenome (GOLD analysis project Ga0268266, IMG submission 190356) | Switchgrass rhizosphere microbial communities from Kellogg Biological Station, Michigan, USA - KBS S1-3 metaG (SPAdes) (version 2) | ecosystem: Host-associated > Plants > Roots > Rhizosphere... | reverse complement strand
AAGAGCAGCTCCGAAAATAGACGCAGTTTGTGCGCCGCCGAAGTGGTGTGCTCGATTTCACGAAAAAGCACACGCAAAAACTCTTGCCACGGCCGGCGTCGTTAGAGATAACGCGGAAACCGGACAAGTGAAATTTCGCAAAACGAGATGTCCGATTATGCGACTTACCAGGATTTGAGTCGTAGATTCCTGCTTCCTCACCGCTGACGTTTCTCCGCATCGCCTTCATAGACTTCTTGAACTTGGTACAGAACATATTCGCGATATAGCTTGCTTCGGAGCGAAAGCACATCGCCGACATTGGCCTTCAGGAGTGCCGGAAGATGTGCCGAGTCGAAATAGTCTAGGCTCCAGAGGCGTCGCGGTGGTGGCGGCCCCTGCCATTGGACCACTTCATACTTCGAGTTGCGCGGCGTGATGTTGGCCATATATCCCTTCCCCAACAGTGGGTCCGGGAAAATTACGAGATGTCCGAGAAGTCCGATTTTGGTGCGTTGGCTACCGTCAGGTTTTGGCGGATAGTTAAATTCCTCGGAGTATCGCTCATATACTTTCGACCACGGCACGCCCGTTCGCAAATCGCTGGTAACTCTTTTTATGACTGTCAAAGCTTGTTGACGCGGCATGTCCCTGTCCTCAATGGATAGCGCATCGACAACAACGTGAGGCCGTGACATTCGCTGACGGACCTCGTTAATCCAAGGCTGGATGTCCTTTGCAGCGGCAGCAGAAAGCTGAGTGCGTAGCAGGTCGAAGAACTGCTTGGGTCCATCGACCTCCAATCCTCGCGAAAGCGCATCTTCCCGGCACTCAGGGTCTGTTCCCGAGTCAACAACAAGTGCCGCAAGCAAAGCTGGATTTTTCACCTGAGCTATCAAGCTGTCACTGTCCAAGGTTGTAGGTATGTCGGCCCCGTAGTGGCGAAATCGGCGAAGCTCTTGGGGTAGAGGGTCGCCACTACGCCAAGAGTCTGCTCTTTGCAATATCCTTTCCGACCCATCGTCCTGTCTGTCAGCACTAGAGCTTTGAGCAGTGGTCGGTGCCGACTGAGCAAGACGACGACCGTAAGCGGCAAGCGTTAGCGGAACGACCATCACCACGAGTAGTGGCCAATCGGAACGAATTCCCATGGTGAAAATTGTAAACGCCGGGAACTCAACAAGACCGCCGGTACATGAGAATTATCACCAAAGAAGCACTGCGGAGCCGCACTCCCTGGGAAACGCGCTTCCCGGTAACTTGGCTCCCAGTACCCAACTTACCGGTTTTGCGACTAATCCGGCCCTTCTTCTAGCGAGTTGTGAGCCGCAGCAACTGGCACCCCTACTTCTTCAAGAATCAGAGGCAGGCGGTCTGCTGGTATTCGACCGTCGTTCAGGATAGCTCCAACCCGATGTGCGAACGTCGGATGTGTCATGAACAATTCAGTAAAAGCGTCAGATGCGGCAGGTAATTCACGAGATTGATGAAGCTTAGCCAAAGCCTGAACGGCAATCTCTGGGGCAGCAGTAAATTCAATCGCTTCGCGGTCCGCAGAATACTCGAATCGACGCGAGCAGTAATAAAGCGCGATGAGCGGGCCGAATATGGCGAGTAGCTGAATGAGCGGATGAAGATTTTTCGCTTGCAACGAAACGAGAAAAAGGGACAGGGCTGTAATTGTGAAAATCGTGACGACCAACAGCAAGTCTTTACGCCCATGCTTCAGTTTGACGTGGGCCACTTCATGAGCAACTACAAAATCCATTTGCCTGTCGTTTAGATGCTGCCCTAGGCTGTCGGTCAGAGCGATTGCGTTTGACATTCCATAGGCATTCGTCAGATGCCCTTTCCCGGCGGGCACAACGAAAACCTTACGGAGGGTTACCTCCATTCCGCGAGCAACCCTAAATGCGCGGTTACGATATTCTCCCGATTTCAGCGTATTAAATTTCAGGCCCTCCGCCCGTCTCAGAAATCCAGTTCCGATTTTCGAGACAACTCCAGCAGCAAGAAGCCACGCTATTCCACGTAACTCTCTATCCAGGATGAGGTCGAAACCAGCGGCGAGCATCAACAACGGAATGACAAAGCTTACGAGTCTCCACCATGTTTGCCGCACCGAGTCTGCGGTTGTCCACTTTAGCCTGAGCACGGTCTTATCGACTTCGGAACACAGGAGCAAAAAGAGACCTAAGGTCGCAGCGGGCGGCAACCAGAAACGCCAGCTCTCGACCGAGGATAGAGGCTTGCCAGCCAAATCCCAGAGCACCCACCAAACTGCCACGATAGCGGTCAGAATGAATCGTCCGAACCTACGAAAACCGGCCCAGATAACCCTCTGTTTTGCTTCCTCGGCGCGAAGCGCAGCCCAACGAAACCAAAGGGCCACAGCAACGGGCAGAAGCAAGACGGCACGCGGGACAATCGATAGATTCGCCAAGTTGGCCAAAATAGATATCTCTTCTCGATGCGAGTACGGAAGGAAAGTGTACCCGAACGGTGATAGATATTGCGTTGGCTAGCGCTTGATTAGCGCGCCTACTGGACACGTGCCATGAATCCATATGTCCGGTAACGCGACTTCCCAGGCACTGCCGCAGATTCCGTTGATGATTGGCCAATTTCGCTCGCTGTGACACACTTGGCTGGTGAAACTACTGCGCTACATCGAACTCAAGAGCGGCGGGTATTCCGCCAATGGTCCCGCGTGGATAGCGTACGTCGAGCAATCCAAAACCGGGCGAACTCTCTACTTCAACGGTCGAGGACTGATAAAGCTCAAAGGGCAGCGGCGTGGCGCAGGTGGCGGGAACTACATTGATATGGAAAGTGGTGAATCGTTTTGGGTTTCTGGCGTCAAAAAGAATGGGGAAGACCGCCATTGGGCCGGGTCGGGAAAAGTTCTGGTTGAAGCCGCAGCGCTAAATGAATACTTGAAAGTCATCAAAGCCAAAAACCTCGATACATCGCGTTGCGAAGTGACAAAATCCCTCCGTCAGACTGACATCAGGCGACTTTCACGGCTGGCCAATTCACCCGGAACCTCTTCCCGAGGAATCGCAGCCTTCGCCACATTCATAAGTAATCGGATAGCGCCTGATTAACGCGCTTCCCGACTTACCGGGCGCCATACATCCCCATTGAACTATTCGTCTAAGCGGCGTTTACTTCCTAGGTACGTCCGTTTTCGATACGGAATGCCGATCTGATTTCTATGCTAAAAGTGATTCATGCCCTCGCGACCACTGTTCGTCCAGGTTCTTCTTAGTTCCTTGTTGTCGATTTTCCTTGCACAGTCAGCGCCACAAGGCACTACGCCGAACTCCCGGCCTCCGCGTATTCGCCTCACGCAAGATCAGCTGTGCTGCATCACCATGGATGTCGTAAAGCCCATTTACCCAAAAGAAGCGCGGCTCGCACACACCGAAGGCGTGATTAAGCTCATCCTGGTCATTGCTAGTGATGGTTCCATTGCCGATTTGCAAGCTGTTTCCGGCGATCCACTCCTTCTGGATTCCGCAATGAAGGCGGTCCGCCGGTGGCGGTTCTCTATAGGCGGTTTTGTGGGTAAGCCCAGCGAAACGGAGGTTCCACTTTCTTTTACTTTCAGGATCGAAGACCCGCCCAAACCGGCATACCTACATCTCACCAGTGGGAGGGTAATCCGTGCGGATGAGGTCCGCGAATTCACCGACCGGATCGAATACACCGTGGGTCGCCGTGTTCAGCACATATCAGCAAACTCTGTCGCTGACATCAATGGTTGCGCCCGTATCGGAGTCATACCGCTAAAAGAGGGTGATTGTATCGCGAGCGGCGGACCTTCCTTTGATATCCGCGCCATTCCCTTGCTGCCCGCTGTCAGAATCAATCATTCCGAGCCCGCTTCGCGTTGACCCTTTGCAGTGGCCCCGTTTCTGCCTGGTTAACGCGCAAACCGGTAAGGTGAAGTACTAGCCGGAACCTTTCCGATTTCGCGACTTATCGGGACTTAGCCTTTCTGTGTAATTCAATTTCAGCTCGCACCTGTGACGCCTTACGATGACTTGAACGCGGCCCTCTTTCAAAGGTAAATTCAGTCAACGACAAAAACAGCGATGAAAACGTTCAAAATGTTCTTTCAGCTGCTTCGGCGTTGTCTTCTGGGGCTTTTCATTGCTTACTGGGTGGTTTTTGTCTTCTACACCGCTGAGAAGTTTCTTACAGGCGGTTCAAGTGCGGTCGTCGGGTGGTACGAGCATATTGACTCATCGCTTGTCCATCGAGGCGATGGGTGGTTTCTTACGAAATGGAGTTGGGGAAAATTCTTGGCTGGCCAGTTTGCAACCCTCGCCATCACTTTGGCGCTGTATTTCGCCGGACGGCAGTCGAAGCGGATGCCACGAAATCAGGACGACTCCCTAGGTCAAATCGGGCCAAAACCAAATGTCCGGTAACGCGACAAACCAGGAGTTGGCTTACGAGAAACTCCGAGCTGTTGCCGCCTTTCCACTGCGCACGCAACCGCATAAGATCAAATGGTCTTCTACCCTCACCCCACGGTTCTGCCAGGAAGGGCTAAGCAATGAACGCCTCATCCCTGTCGAGAAAGATTCCAATTACTGGCGTTTTCGCATTTTTGGTGGCCTGCGCACTGGTTGGCGCGTACCTACTCTGGCCCGAGCCTTTGCGATCAGCGCCAGACCAACTTAATCTGCCCGCCAATCTTGCGAAGTACACGGAGTGGACAGCTCTGCTGAAGTCTCCGTCGCCAGTGCCTCTGGAACTCTGGATTCGATGCGTGGCGCCAACTCCCACTGACTGGGAACAGGCGCGGGAGAAATACGGTCCGCACAATGATCATTACATTCAGGTATATGCCAATCGGATCGCAACTCAAACCATACTCAAAGGTAAGTCAGGACTATTCCAGACCGGTGCGGTGATATCCAAAGAGAAGCTTATGAACTCTCCCAAAGGAACCGTCGTGGGTGTGGCCTTCATGGTCAAGCGAAATACGGCTCAGTTCGCCAGCACCGGTGGCTGGGAGTTCGCCTATTATCCGCGCTCTAGCGACTCCGCAAGTATCCAAGGTTGTGCTACCTGCCATCGCTCGGTGGCATCCAAAGACTACGTCTTCGGGCACTACCCATCCTCGGGCGATGATTTACATCCTATTCAGAATCACTCCCGATAAGGTCCGGGGAAGTTAAAACACAAACCGCGCCACTTGTCCGGTTTTCCGACTTATCGTCCACTGATATTCCGATTGCGGACTGTTCCCTATCTATATAATACGAAGCGAGTAGAAACGCGAAGCTGTACTGCAAAGCTGCGTACTCATCGGAGGAAGTGTGAGTGAAGCAGGCAACAAGGAAAGCGTCCCCATGCCGCCACGTGTTTCCAGTGGCAAGAGGCAGGAAGAAAAGATTTATTTCGCCTACAATGCCACTCTACGAATTTTCGGAAACATTCCGGACCTCGACGAAATCACGCAACGCCTTGGCATTGCCCCGAGTGATACTCATCGAAAAGGCGACCGCGCTTGGGGCCCAGCTTACCGCCGTACGAACACGATATGTGGAGTTATAACGCTCCGGTGAAATCAACCGAGCCCCTTCACGTCCACGTAGACACACTTTGGAATACCTTCAGAGAACGCAAAGAGTATCTTCTTCAGCTCAAACAGGACCTGACAGTGGATGTCTTCTTAGGTTATAGGAGCAATTGCGACCACGCGGGAGTTGAGGTGCCTTATCAAAGTTTGGAAATTTTCAGGGAATTGCAGATACCCTTCGGACTTTCAATCATTGTGGCTTAGAGAGCGGTCGCCCGATGCGACTGAACAATTGCCAAACAACTGGCCAACGCCCGGTAGAACGCGCTAATCGTACAAGTTGATTTTCACTTCTCCGATTACGCGACAAATCGGGGACTGTCAGTATATTGGACCGGGAATTTTCAATTTTGCGAGTTTTTGGAGCATCAACAAACCAATAACCCGCACTGGCCCGTTGTCTGGCGACCACCGGTCAACGATATGATACCTTCCGTCTTTTACGCCCTCGATGACCCATGCTGCTCCATCAGTTCCCATCCGCGACCTGTCGACCGTTGGAAGTTCCCAGAATTTGTTCTCCTCGATTTTCCCCAGAAACCAAGTTGTTTTCTCCCTTGTCAGTGCGTACGTGTCACTCCGCGCTAGTTGGCCAGCGGCGTACCCTCCGGCACCAGTTGTCATCTTAATCGTCAGCCGTGAGGTTCCGTCAGCATTAACGTCAACTCGGACCGCTATCGGGCGGTGAAATGTTCGCAACCATAGAAATCGATACGACTGCTCCTTTTCACTTTTTGAAAGCGACCACAAGGACGGTTCTTCTAACGCCTCAAGGTATTTGGAGCGGGTTTCAGAGAGAAATGGGCCGACGCGGGATGAATCGTCGAATGAACCCGCTGGAAAATATGGGGATTGGGCCACGCTCGCTGTGGCCGACAATAGAAGTATCAAAATGCTTAGGCGAACCGTTGCTCGCATTTGGCACCAACAACGCAAAGTATACTGCAGGAAATACTAGCGCTTATCGGACAAGTGAAAATCGCCTGAAATCCATTTCTCCGGTAACCCAACAAATCGGGAGTCGACCCACGGTCCATTGCCCTCCACAAAGCACGGACGCTATTCTGTATCCACCGGTTTCTCTGGAGAATTGCTTTATGACTGGTTTCGACGAAGCATGGATGGCCGTCGCAAGGGACCGTAACGGAGAACCGGTCTCGCCCCGCTTGCGCCCACTTCTTGAAGCCGTTTATTACCCGAGCCTCGCACATCCGCTGGATTCCTTGAAGTTGAAAAAGAGCCTGGAGGATTTGCTTCTGTTCTTGGTTGAAGAGGGCCGCTCAAATGCCAATTGCTGGGCCACTGACCTATTTTTCGCTCAGAGTGAAGGATGGGAAAAAGATTGGGCAGAACAGAATCTGCCTGGTGGCATCCATGATGTGCTGGCGATGATGGGTGAAGCACTACATGACACAGTCCAGGCTCCCGAAATTGCGAGGAACTTCGGTTGTCTTCCCGAACAACTTCTCGAACGCGTCCGGCAAGTGCCTGAGTAACGCCGTTACCGGACATCAAGTGGATTTCCGGCCAAAAACTATATGTCCGCTGTCCGGGCCGTCTCAATGCGGCGACGCAACACCTGCTCGTTCGCGAGCGATTCCTCGCCAGACATCGCGTGGGCACTCAAATCAGCCTAATGGGGACGGCCATTGGGCCTTTTCTTGATCCAATTTATGAAGTCAGCCACAAGCAGATACAGTCCAAGGAAGAAGGAAATTACCGCGACAAATTGTGCGGCTCGAAATTGCGGAGGCGGCGGAAAGGCCACGGAACCAAATTCATATCCAAACGGCGACTTTCTGACTTCGTTGGTAAACCGCACGAGATAGATCCAGAATGGCACGCCAAGCGCTAGGACGATGGCTCCTCGAACACGCATCATGTTTGCAAGACTCCAGTTTGGGGTTCGAAGAACTGAACATTGGACACCATCACACTGGCGGAAGTGCCCGACAGACGCTCGTGGCACCTTGGAAGAGACTCGCTATCCCAGTCGGGGACCTTCGAGATATTCGAGATTCATTCTTACATCAAGGTTATGTGGTGCGATTACACCGCCGTTACGGGCTTCTGAAATCTTTCACGGTCCCTTGGTTTTTTGGCCAGGACAGGACCGAACTTGGTAAAGCAATCGAAAGCATCGTCAGTCGGCGAATGACGCAACCGAACCCTTAAACTCAGCCCGACCCGCCGTCAGCTCCCGATTAACGCATTACCGGAGAAGTGCTTTTCCGGCCCTCAAAGGCCGAATCGTCCTATTTGCGAAGAAACATTTTCCGCAGTTTGCCGAAAAGACCAAGTTCCGATGATGCGGAAAGCGTGAACTTTGGTGGTGGGCCTGAAACAGACAGATACGGAGCGGGATTCAGCTTGAGGTCCGGTCGAAGATGGTCGCAATCCTCGGCTGGAAGCCTTCGCAATATCGCCGGGTCTTTTCCCCCGTATCTGTGGCAACCAAGTTCCTGCGTATGAAAAATCTTGATGGCTCGGTCCAGTTCATCCGCCGTCTGCGGCTGTTTTAGCCAGTAGCATTGGGTTAGATTTTCGTTCGTCCACCCCACAAGGTCGGGAGCAATCGCTTGGGGTACCCCGCAACTCGTGCAGCATACATCTTGGACGTAGAAATCCCCGAAAGCTGATTTTGCTTCGGCACTTTCAGATTCTCTAGTCATTGGCATCTAGCGGAATTGTACTCGGTTCTTGCGAGTCAGCCACATACGGCACCACTCAACGCCTGATTAACGCCGAAATCGGAAACTAGAACCGTCCCCCGTTTTGCTGGGTGTAGAATGACCATGAATGACACCTCGTCTCATGGTCGGAATCGTTGCACTGGCGTGCGTCTCCATTTGTGGTTTGGTCGCGAGTCTCGCAAGCTTCGAGATGGTGGACAAAGTAAACGAGATGCTCCCGAAAGGGCAACAGTTCGCAGCGTTAGGCTGGTATTTTTCCAAGTACCAGCGACTCAATCGCGAATATAAAAGGCTTTATCCCGGTGGGCACCTTCTCCTGAAGGTCCGCTTACTTACGGCGCTGATGTTTGCCTGTTTGCTCATTTGTGCTTGGGGTTTCGGATTCTTTACAAAATGAGCGACAGATAATCGTCGATAGGAGACCGTCTACCATTCTCGGTGGTAGGTCCTGGTAAACGCGCTTCCCAGTAACTTGGCTCCCATTACCCAACTTACCGATTTCGCGACTTCCCAGGAGTTAGAGTGTATTGCTTCGAACTGTAAGTCGAAGGCGACGTTAACATCCAGTCTGACTGCCGCAAGAGTTCTCTTCCCCAGACGAGCTATTCCGGAGAGAATTATCGGGTGTCAATGAGGAATGGTTCTCTTGCGTTCGTTGTGGCTCTTTCCTTGTTTGCCATAGCTGCGTTCATCCGGTTAAGTCACAGGAAGTCGACTGAACTGAATACAGCCGCGCGAAACAATTCAAATTTCGAAATCTCTGTTGCCATTGCGCCCGCTGGTAAAGTGGCCTTTCCGAAGACGCCCTCGGTGCCGAAGGAAAATATAATCTCCGCTGATTACGAAACCCTGACTGACGTGGATTTGCTTCCGGACGCCCTCAAACGATTCTACGGAATAGGGAATAACAGTCCGTTTTCCGGTATGTCAAACCCAGGCGGGGTATTTAACGAATCGGATGTGACTACGGACAACAAAATTCCTCGAATGCGCCTAGTGATTGCGGCGGTGAGCCGCTCCGAGAATCTTTGGATCATTCACTATGAGTTCGGTGGATACACCCATGGCTACAATGTTGCGGTTTTAACTATTTCGGGTTCCCTCACGCAACCAATCTGGTTGTGTAGGTTAACTCGGCCTGCGGCCAATATTGACGGCCTCTTGGGCACGATGCGCAGCGGAGCATGCGTCGCTCCTTAGACAGAAAGTTTAAGGTCGAATCAAAGTCCCCGATTAACGCCGTTCCCGGTAACTTGGCTCCCAGTACCCAACTTACCGATTTCGCGACTTACCAGGAGTTGACGACTGTTTGCAAATTCTGAGGGCCTCTTGGAATACTCGGTGGGCGAAGAACAGCTGATTATGGTCAATGCGGCTTGTTGAATAAATCTTTTGGTGAGTCGCGGTCATGGAGCCACTCAAAGAAGGTCTTGCGGCGCTCTTTCCATCGTTTGAGAATCGGTGGCCGATAACGGGCAGACATTAATTTTAGGTACAGGGAGACAGGTATCCAAATCAGAATCGTACCGACAACAAATCCGATAATCGACCTGACGTGCAAGACAGCAAGTGTTCCGATTGCGATTAGGAGCGAGATGATTGCAACCATCCGAAAGTAGGGATAGAACACACGAACACGTTCACCGCAGCGCGGGCAGTACGCACCCGCAGAAGCGCCAGCAGGCATTTGTAATTCAGTGACACCGAAGTCTTTCTGGCAATACGGGCAGTTATACGTCATTTCACCATTTCACCGCTCCGGCTCAATCATAACCTGCCCAGCGCCCTGGTAAACGCTAGTGCTTTACCGGATGCGCGACCAACCAGGAGTTAGGCAAGACCCTCGGGTCGAAAAATCGACGGGATTTCGTTTCGACAAACTTTAGGTTTTCAGACTCCGGCGAGTAAACTCCAAGAAAGTGTTGCGTCGACCCATTGAGACCACCCGACTTATCAGGCATAGCCCCCAATAGGCTTGCCGCGAACCTCAGTCCCAGTGTTGAATAGCAGCGTGCAATCAGTCGATTACCCTGGCGCAGTCGACCCAAGCCTCGTGGGTACGTACTCAGCTTCTGCAAAGGCGGGCGGGGGCTTTGTGTGGGACGATGTTCTGGAATATCGCGTTTGGTGTCACCCGAAGGACGGCACTGACGACTATTTTTATCCGTTCGCGACCTATGCCGAGGCCCTAGCATTTTCCAAAGAAACCGAAGAGGCCGAAGCGCCACTTGCCCTAATTCGACAGCGTGAGTACATAGCAGAGCCTAACCGTGGCGAGTATCTTCACGTTAAGGAAGAGCGCATCACTGAGTGGCCCGTGGAGTTCCTTAGCCGCCCTCGACGGACACAAAACACAATCCCTGATTTTCTTTCGTCAAATGCTCCACCCAACCGGCTCGATATACTGCGAGGTCTGGCAAAGTGAAAAGGTTCAAGAGCAAGATGTCCGATAACGCGACTACACAGGAGTTTGCCCACTACTGCCCGCCGATTAATCATGAGCTGTAGATTTGCTGCTTGGCCCTTGGGCTTGTTCTCGTACCCACATGAGCCACGGGTCGCTTACAGAGTGCAGTTGTTCGTTCACGGGAGCGAGCGGATACCAATCCAGCGTAAACTCGCGGTCATTTTTCTTCTTGAGCATCAACAGAAACTCCCCTCTGGAACGATAGGAACTGGCGAAGCAACTGCCCCTTCTGCCGTCAGGACGCACGAGATTGTAGGGTGAAACGTGGTCGTTAAAGTCGTCCGTGTCGGCAAGAACACCGGGAAGAATCAGGTCCCCAGGCACTTTTCCATGAATGACCTCAAGTACTTTGAAGCGAATCCTTGAGTCCGACTCCACGTCGAAACCCGTCGAGGAGGGAGGCGCCTTCGGTGCGACAGTGTAGTTTTCAGCGCGAGCACGCACAATGGCATCGGCTTCTCGAATCATATCCACGTTCGAGACGCGGCGGGTAGTCTTGCAAGGGTATGCAACAACCGCGTAAACCATCGCGGCAATAGACACGGAGGCTAGTTTCACATTCATCGTTCTTTGCTCCTCGCGTGTTCGACTTGCCTCATTTGACCTGTGTCTGTTTGACACCGGAAATGAGGCAAGAGTTTCGGAGAAAATCGGTCATTCCTGATTGGCAACTTATTCTAACTCCTGGTAAACGCCGTAATCGGACTTGTGTCCGGTAACGCGACAAATCAGGAGTTAGCCTTTCGCTGCTTCTGGGTCCGATTGGTGGATTTCCTCTGTTGGCCTAGGCAACAGATCGGCAACCGCTAGGAACTTTCTCACAAATAATTAGTACAACTCTCG
>Ga0268266_10005663_pt1 | contig 11586 bp, 9 predicted proteins | sample KBSS13metaG_FD_190356 | JGI IMG/M metagenome (GOLD analysis project Ga0268266, IMG submission 190356) | Switchgrass rhizosphere microbial communities from Kellogg Biological Station, Michigan, USA - KBS S1-3 metaG (SPAdes) (version 2) | ecosystem: Host-associated > Plants > Roots > Rhizosphere >... | reverse complement strand
TCGCCCCGGCGACATCAGCCTCAGCAGCTGCGTGTGCATCGTTGCCCGGGGCCCTCTGGGCGCAAACGTTACCCATGCCTGACGGCGCCGGGCCACTGCCTCCCACAGGAGCGGCGAGTTGTTCCACGTGTGGTGGCGCCGTTGGGCATATCGCCGGCGATAACGCCGTGACGGCGTCCGTGATGCCGTGGTACGCGAATTTCATCACGAGCGCACCCTCGTGCCCCGTATGCGCCTTCGCCATCCGCCACGCGATGTCATTCGCCTCGCTGCCCGAGTTCACGAACAAACAGGCGTTGAGATCTGGCGGGAGCGTCTCCGTGAGGCGCTCTACGTATTCGAGTATCCGCGTATCCAAATACCGCGTATTGCTGGCAATCCGCTTCGCCTGATTGGCGATGGCCGCCACAACAGCAGGGTGCGCGTGGCCAACATGCGGGACGTTGTTGTAAACGTCGAGGAATCGCTCGGCATCGGATGTATACACCCAGACACCTTCGCCCCTCACCAAATGCAGCGGTTGGTCATACGACAACTCAGCGCTGGCCCCCAGGGCGTTGTGACGCCGTTGAACGAGGTCGGCCGGCAGCACCCGCCCCCGACCCACATTCACAGACACCACCCCAGCCGCTTCCAACCACCGCTGCGTAAGCTCTTCCTTCCCCCGCGCTGCCAGCACCCCGAGCGCTCTCACAGAAGCGGTGACAAGATCCCCAGCGCCCGCCGCCGCCCCACCGCCGGCTGTTGCCCCACCGCCGGCCGTTGCTCCACCGCCGGCCGTTGCTCCACCGCCGGCCGTTGCCCCACCGTCCGCCGTTAGCCCATCGCCGGCTGTCGCCTCAGCGCCTGCCGTCCCAGCGTTCGCCGCCCGCGCGGTCTGCGCACCATTTCGGTCGCGCCATTCGTGAATCAACACCCCAACGGCAATCCTAGCCGCCATCAAGTCGTACAACACCTCAACATCTGCCCGCTCCAGCGGCTGCAAGCTCGTGTACCCCGCCAACACCTCGGCGAGCTCATCCAACGACGCCACGTCGTCGGTCAGCAATTCCGCCATCGTAACGGCAATCTCCAGCGCCAACGGCGCATGGATCATGTCCCCGAGGTCGATGATCCCAACACACTCATCCCCGGCATCATTCACCAACAGATTGCGCCCATGGCAATCGCCATGAATGGCCTGCGACCGCAACCCCCGCATACGCAACAGCAGCCGCTCCAGCGGCTCCAGCGCCGTGTCCAGCACCCGCCGCACCGCAGCGGATCGAATCCCCTCCAACACCGGCAACAACACCGCCGCCCGCCGCACATCCCAGGCAATCGGCTGCGCCAGGGCAGGGTGGAAAAACCCCACCAACGCCCGGTCGAGCCGAGCAATCTGACTCCCCACCGACCGCAGCAGGTCTACCCGCGCCCCAGGTGCCCGCATCCCGCCCGGCGTAGGATCAACCGCCGCCGCAGGGGGCGCCACATCCTGCAACAACCGCCCCGGCAGGTAACTCACCAACCGCACCCGACACAACACGCCGGTGGACTCATCACCGACGCCGCCGGCGAGCGACACAACGCCCACCAAATCCCCACCCACCGTAGGCATCACCCGCGGCGCCGGCAGCAACGCATCCTGCTCAGCAATATGCACCAACGCAGCCGACTGCCCCTCAACCACAACCTCGTCAGCTTCGTGGTCAATAAATTTCAACACGAGCCGCCGCCCGTCACCCACCTCGAGCCGAAAATTCCGATCCCGCTCCCCATCCAGCGGCGTCGCCCGCGCCGTCACGCCATAAAGCTCACGAGCCACCGCCTCAGCTGCCGTCACATCAACGAAGGGAGTTCTACCCCGAAGAGCCAGCAAGCCGTCCATTCCTGGCCCGCGCGCCATCAAGGCGGCCCGCCGGTGGCGCGGTACATCCTCACGCCGCGGCGACAGTCACTCCGCGTCATGCATGATTGGCTCGTCACCTCACAGCCTCCAAGCCAGCGTGCCTTCGAAACACCGCGTTGCCGATGTTCATCTTGTCGACTCATTGACCCTTGCCCAACACATTCTTGATAGGCGGTGCCGCCTCAGGCACGTCCTTCACGTAATCCTTCCCCATCAGCGCTGCAACAGTCGCCGCAATCTGCGCCTGTGTAACCGCCTCAACATGCTTGCGCTCCCCGAGCGCCGCCGTATCCGGCCCCATCACCGCAATCCAAACATTCTCCGACCCCTTCTCCTCAACCCCATGCTCCTTCCACTCAACAGGCCCGCTGCCGCGCCCGTGATCGGCGGTGATGATGAATGTCGTGGTACCTCGATACTGCGGCATCGCCTGCATCGTATCCCACAGCTCTTTGATGAACGCATCAGTCCGATGCGCACTCTCCAACACCAGATCGTACCGCCCCTGGTGCGCCCAGTTGTCCGTCTCCCCATACCCCACAAACAACACCCGGGGTTGGGCCGTCCGCACATAATCCAACAGCCCCACCTGCACAAACGAATTCCCCACATCCTCCTCGTCAAAGCGTGTGGTCGTCTCATACAGCCGGTTAAAAAGCGCATCCTTCGACGCATCGCCCGTCTTCACCGGCGGCGTCCACCCAGCCTGAACGATCAGATGGCTGCGCTTCTGATTGAAGATGTCGTAATAAGCCTGCCACGTCCCATAAACGGCAACGTGCCCCGCCAGCTCCGGTGCCGCGTTCAGCCACTCGAATACCGTGGCATCCGGGTTCGGCCCAAACTCATTGCTGTTGATGGCGGGGTTGGGATACCCCACCGACATCTCGTTGTACCCCGGATAGGAAAAAGCCTTCCCATTGGTCACATGCGCGTCGCTACCCTCGGTGCGGTTGCCGAAGATCTGCCCTTGCCTGGCCACCGTGCCCCACAGAAAGGGGAATATCACCTGGCGCCGCTCCTGGGGCGTCGCGCGCCAGTAGCGCTTTTTCAGATCGTCATCGGCCACCCAGTTGCCGCCCACCTTGGCGTCCAGCAACAGCGGATCGGCTCCCTGAAACACTTCCTGCCATCGCAATCCATCGCTGACAATCAAAACCACATTCCGGGTCTTCCCGGCCAAGGCGGGGGCTGCGAGTCCGGTGAGCACGAGCAGACCGAACAGCGAGGCGAGCTTGCGCATGAGGGAGTGATCCTTGCGGTTGTTTTATTTCTCCGCGGCCAGTGTCTCTGCAGCAATCTGCTGCAGCTTGCCTGCGAGCGACGGTTCGATACCCAAAGCCGCCGCCGATTGCTCCGCAGCGCCCAGCGATCTCGGATCCCGTCCCGTCACGTTACCGAAGATCACCAGCGCTTCGAGGTAATAGCCGTAGGTGCTCCCATGGTAATGGTCGCTCGCCCACAAATCGATCTCTCCCTTCGGCACGCGCACGTACGGGTTCGCCGTGGCCAGATGCGAGACCATCGCTCGATTCCACGCTTGTCCAACAGGGATGACGGCGTGGATCGCATGGGAGGTGGCTGCCGCCTGGTCGTAGGCCACGCGCACATCATGCGCCATCACATCGATCGGTTTGCCGTGCCAATGTCCGGTGCGAAGGTAGGTCTGATCAGCTCGCGACCAGGTGGACACCAGGCGAATATCCACGTGCGGATTCTTTGCCACAAACAGCGAGGCCAGCTTGCCGGCGTACTCGATGAGCACGGACGGATCGCCGGGATTGTGCTCATTGAGCGTGCTGTAGCCCTGGAGCAGCACATGATCCCAGGCGCGATTCAGCACCGCCGACTTCTGCTGCAGGTGGAAGTCGAAGTTCTTGCCCGGCGAGGTTTCCAGGCTCACGTCGTAGTCGAGATGCGCCTGCACGGTGAAGCTCTTGAAGAGTGCAGGCACTCCGCCGATGCCATCGCCATTCAGGTCGTGGACCGTGTCCGGCCGATAGTGTTTGACGTCCGACAACTCACCAAACGTAAAGCTGTTACCTACAAACAAAATGGACGCAGCGCGTCCCGGCGAATCCAGGATCAGGGTCAGAGCTCCCAATACAATCAACCACAGCGTCCGCATCACAGCTCCAGGGGACGAGGCAGAAACATCAAAATCAAAGCCGCCAGCGCCGCCACCGCCGTGATGGGCAGAAGACTCTGCAACACCTGGGTCGCCGTGGCGCCCGCGCCCAGTAACAGGCCCGCAAGATACGGCCCCATGGCCGAGCCCAGCCGGCTGGCCGCCACGGAGGCGCCGGTGCCCGTGCCGCGAGTCATCGTCTCGTAGTAGGTCGGGGTCAAACCGTACAGCGTAAATTGGGCGCCGATCAGGCAAATGCCGAGCACACCGGCGGTGCTGGCAACCAACACGAGGTCGCGGCCCAGCGCTGCAATGATGAACAGCGCTACCGCAAGTCCCGCATAGCACAGGAGCAGCAGCACGCGGCTCGGCCGAACCTGCATGATCCACGCAACCCCGATCGAGCCGGCGGCGGAGGCCAGATTGAACACCATCTGGATCAGAAAAGATTGCGGCTTGGTGAAGCCCTTGGCCACCATCAGGCTCGGCATCCAGTTCAGCAACAGATGCAACATCAGCGCCGAACAGAAAAACGCCACCCACAACAACAACGTCTGCCGCACCCGCGCCCGATCAAACAAAGTGTAGAACACCCCCAGGTTCGCTCTGGCGCTGGAGCGCGCCGTCTGGAACAGACTGGATTCCGGCAGCAGTGCCGCCATGATGGGCGCCAACACCAGCGGTGCGATGCCGCCGACATAGAAAATAACCCGCCAATCTCCGGTCGGGCCGCCCGCGAAGGCTATGAACGCGGCGAGCGCGCCACCCGCCGGCATGCCCGCCGCGGTAATCACGACATTGAGGATGTTGTTGCGCCCCCCGGAGGCTTCAGCCGTGAGCGCGATCAGATTGGGAAAGGCACCGCCCAGGCCCAGTCCGCACAGGAACCGGATGACGACCATGCCGGAATAGCCGGGAGCCCAGGGCGTAGCGAGCTGGAAGATGCCGAATACGACGATCGACGCAATGAGCGCCGTGCGCCGGCCCCAGGCGTCCGCTGCGCGCCCACCGAGAAACGCCCCGAAAAACAGGCCCAAGGGGCTGGCCGTCAGCACCGACCGCAGGGCCTGCGTAGGCAAATGAAATTCGGCCGCAATTGCGGAGGCCGCAATCCCCATCGACTGCAGATCGATGCCTTCGATGATCGCTGCGCAGAAGCACAACGCCAGTGTCAGCCCGGCACGCCGCGAATCGGTAGACTGGATATTCAATGCATCGTTCCCTGGTAAAATCGACATTTGAGGCGGCTGCTTGGGTGGCATCGGGGCGGTCAGTATAAATTGAAGATCATCGCCGTAACGAATATCAAAGGGGGTGTAGGCAAGACCACCTCTGCGGTGAACCTGGCGTATCTCGCGAGCAGCGCAGGCCGCCGCACCGTATTGTGGGATCTCGATCCCCAGGGGGCTGCGACCTACACGTTGAAATGTGAGCCCAACGAACGGGCGTCCGTAAAGAAGCTGCTGGCCGGCAAGCGTGAGTTACCCGAGCTCGTCGTACCCTCGGAGTACGAGCGGCTCGATGTGTTGCCCGCCGACTTCTCCTATCGCAACTTCGATGTACACCTGAGCGAGCGCCGCAATCCAACCCAACGGCTGTTGCGGATGAGCCGGCCGCTCGCGGAAAGCTATGACGTTCTGTTCCTCGACTGTCCGCCCGGCATCTCCCTGTTGTCGGAAAATGTATTGCGCGCGGCGGACCTGGTGGTGGTGCCGCTGTTGCCGACTCCGTTGTCAGTGCGAATGTTGGTACAGCTGAAGGAGTTCGTGGAGGCGGAGGGTTGGTCGGATGTGAAGCTGCTGCCGTTCTTTTCCATGGTGGACCGGCGCAAGTCGCTGCACGCCGAGGTCATCACCAGCACGCGCGAGCTGTTCGCCGCGATGCTCGCCACGGAGGTACCGTATTCGAGTGAGATCGAGCGGATGACCGAGAGGCGCGCGCCGCTGCCGGCGTTCTCGCCGCGCAGTCCGGTGGGTCTGATATATGCGGCTCTCTGGGCGGAGGTTGAGGGACGCATGGGGAACTGAATTTTGCGTCGTGGATGGGAATAGATGGCGGGTTTCGCGAGTCTTACCGGTTATGGATTTGTCAGTCTTGCGGAGATTACGCGCCATGGACAATCCAACCCTCAATGTATCAGACCTTGGTCTCACCGCGCGAATCAGAAATATCGTATTCACGCCCCGGTCGGAATGGCGGGTGATCCAGGCGGAGCCGACTTCGATCAGCCGGCTCTACAGCGGCTATGTGATGCCGATGGCCGCGTTTGCCGCGCTGATGTCTTTTATCCGGATGTCTGTTGTGGGCGTGGATGTGCCGAGCGGCGGTACGATCCGCGTACCGTTTGCCAGTGGTGTATTCACATCGCTTCTCACCTTCCTGATGAGCCTCGTCGGGTTGTATCTCGTTGGGTTGGTGATCAACGCGTTGGCATCGGCTTTCGGCGGGCGACCGGATCAACGCCAGGCATTGAAGACAGCGGCTTACGCACTGACTCCCGCCTGGTTGGGGACGGCCCTGTCGTTGTTGCCCATGGGCAACTTGTTGCAGTTCATCGCCGGCCTGTACGGCGTGTATGTTTTGTACATCGGGCTCCCGGTCATGATGCAGGCAAAAGAAGATGGCGCAGGCGGCTACGCGTCGTCCGTAGTCGCCTGCGCCCTTGGCGTGGGAGTTTTGTTGGGTCTGGGCGCTGCCTCGCTGGTCTGATGCGCTCAAAGAGAATTCAGGAACGTGACGAGTTGCTGTTTCTCTTGCGGCGTCAGTTTCATCTGGAAGCGCTGATTGTAGAAATTGATCGCCGACATTCGGTGCGTCGTGGCAGGTGGTGCAGGTTCCCTGGAAAGAGGTCGGGTTGTTCAGCGCCACGTTGTCATTGAGCCCGCGGACGTTGCTGGCGAGCACCGCCGAGCGCACCGCCACGGTCCAGCCTGTCGGCCGACCAATCGAACACCTGCGCGGGGAGGGGCGGCGGGAGGATCGTTGCGAGCGCAACTGTGCTGGCGAGGCCCTGCGACACTTTCCGCGGTCGTAACAGTAACTCGTTGAAAGCTAAAGAACCGGTAATCGGCATGTGGACCCCCCTGAAAGATCTGCGGCGCACAGGTGTCGCTGTCACGTTCCTGCTCTACCTGGATCATAAGCCCCTGCCGAAAGGGGACACCGACACGGGCGGATGGGGCGAATTGGTTGCCCCTGACACAATTCTTCAGACAAGATCCTGATATGGCGGAGCTGACCCAACTATTAGAAGCAGTGCGCGCGGGTGAGGCGGGGGCCATTGATCAGGTTTTCTCCCTGACCTATCGCGAGCTGCACGAGATGGCGCACCAGCGCCTCCACCGGTCCAACCGGGTCACCTCCCTGGATACGACGACGCTGGTACACGAGTGCTACTTGCGCCTGGTGAGGGTCGGGCAGCTGCAGACGCGGGATCGTTCGCATTTTCTGGGGTATGCCGCCCGAGTCATGCGCTCCATTGTCGTGGACTTTGTCCGACAGAGGTTGGCCAAGCGACGCGGCGGGGATGAGTTGCGGGTCACTCTGGGCACCGACATCCGGGATTGCACACCCGTCAGCGAAGAACAAATCATGCAAGTGGATGAAGCATTGCAGGAGCTCGCGGTCCTGGACCCGAGGTTGGTGGAAGTCGTCGAGATGCGTTATTTCGCCGGCTTCACGGTTGAGCAGATCGCCGAATCGCGCGGCGTCACGACGCGGACCATTCGCAGGGACTGGGAGAAAGCAAGGCTGCTGTTGTACGCCGCTCTGCAGAAATAACGCTGTGGAAATCGACCCGGCGCAATGGCCCGCACTATCGCGCCTCCTGGACGCAGCGCTGGAGGTCCCGAGTAACAGCTTGGAACAGTGGCTGGACACGCTGCCGCCGACGGATGCGGTGCATCGGAACCAGTTACGAGAGCTGCTGCGCCGGCGTGCTGAAGCGGAGACCGGCGACTTCCTGGTCACGCTGCCCCCGGTCGGCGGCCGGGAGAAGGGACCTCATCCCGACGGCATCGCACCGGGTTCGGTGATCGGCCCGTATATCCTGGAGGAAGAAATCGGCCGGGGCGGCATGGGAGCCGTGTGGCGCGTGCGGCGCCGGGACGGCGCAATCAAACGCCCGTTGGCTCTCAAGCTCCCCCATGCGGGGTTGCAATCTGCAGCGCTCGCAGAGCGCTTTCAGCGCGAGCGCGAGATCCTCAGCGAGCTGTCGCATCCCAACATCGCGCGGCTCGATGACGCCGGTGTAACCGAGTCGGGTCAGCCGTTTCTCGCACTGGAGTTCGTCGCGGGATTGCCGTTCGTCGAATACTGCGATCGCCAGCATCTCAACGTACGGGCCCGGTTGGAGCTGTTTCTGCAGGTGCTGCGTGCGGTGCAGTACGCGCATTCCAACCTCGTGATCCACCGTGACCTGAAGCCCTCCAACATCATAGTCACGGCCGCGGGACAGGCGATGTTGCTGGATTTCGGCATCGCCAAGCTGATTCCGGATGAGCCGTTTGACAAAGCGGGATTGACGGAGATGGCCGGTATTGCGCTGACTCCGGAATATGCCTCGCCCGAGCAGATTGCCGGCAAGCCCGTGTCGACGGCCACCGACATCTACTCCCTCGGCGTGTTGTTGTTTGAGTTGTTGACGGGCGAGCGTCCCTATCGCCTCCAGCGCGTGAGCCGCGGTGCGCTCGAAGATGCGATTCTGGGCGCTGAGCCGTCCCGGCCCAGCGCTGTGGTTACGGCCGCTGCGGCTGAATCGCGCGGCACCACTCAGAAGAGCCTGGTCCGAGCGTTGCGTGGTGACCTGGATACCATCGCGCTGCAGGCGCTCAGGAAAGAGGCTGCCGACCGGTATCTGACCGTGGACGCGATGGCGCGCGACATCGAGCACCACCTGCGCGGGGAGCCTATCGCTGCGCGTGCCGACGGCACCTGGTATCGATTTGCGAAGTTCATCGGCCGCTACAAACTGCCGGTCGCCGCCGGTACCGTGGCGGCGCTGATCCTGATTGCAACAACCAGCATTGCGCTCATCGAAGCACGGACGGCCGCCGCCGAACGAGATCGGGCGTTGGCGCATTCCCGACGCAGTGAAGCCGTAACCGAATTCGTCAAGATGTTGGTTACGGAGTCCGGTGGATCGGATGTGCCCGTCACGGTCAGCGACATGATGGAGCGCAGCGCGGCGCTGCTGGCGTCCGAATACTCTGAGACCCCGGAGAATCGCGCTGCGATCCTGGCGGTACTCGGTGACTACTATCACACTGTCGGCAAGGACAAGCTCGCCGAGCCGTTGTTTCGCAGCGCGCTGCAGTCGTTGCGCAACACTGCGGATCCGGATTTGCGCCTGGAGTTGACTTGCGGTCAGGGATTGACGTTGGCCGGCCAGGGCGATGTGCCCGGTGGGATCCGGATCCTGGAGGGGGCGCTGGCCGATCCGGCCGTGCGCGACGAGGTGGCGGCGGGGTGCCTGGAATTCCTCGCCTACATCTACCAGGACGGCAACGATGGGCCCAACGCGCTCAAATATAGCCAGCTCGCGCTCGAGCGCTTGCATCGGGTCAAAAATCCCTTGCCTACGCAGGAGGCGCTGTTTCTCGGCACCATCGGTTTCGCGTACCAGGTGAGCGGCGAGAACGATGCCGCCGAGCGCTATTTCAGTCGCTCGCTCGAGCAGTTCAATCGGGCCGGGCGACAGCGCAGTCCGGAAGCGGTTTCCATCCGTAACAACTGGGCGGTGGTCAGCCTGGGCGCCGGGGAGCCGCGTAAGGCGCTCGAGCTCTACGTTCAAACTTTGCAGATTGTGGAGCAGAAGAATCCAGGATCGCAGCCGCCGGCGTATCTGTTAGCCAACCGGGCCCGTGCGCTCGAGGCCCTGGGCCGCTACCAGCAGGCACGCGAGGCGTATGAAGCTTGTGCCCCGAAAGCGGCCGGCGCTTCAGGGCCGGTCTCGCCGGCAGAGCTCTTCTGCATGCTGGGCATCGCTGCAGTGGAGCAGGAGCGCGGCAATCTCACCGCTGCCGAGGACTATCTCAACAGGGCCGCCGCTGCCATCAGCCCGCAACTTCCTCCCGGATTTCCAGCGCGCACGACATTGCGTTTGATTCGCGCGAAGTTGGCAACGCAGCGGCAACAGTTTGGGGCGGCCCACGAGGAGCTGACCGCCGTCTTCGCCAACGCAAAACAGCCGCCATTGATTCTCACAGCCTCGTTAGCCAGAGGCGAGCTCAGTCTGGCTGAAAACCAACTGCCCGCAGCCCTGCAGGATGCCCGCACCGCCGTGGCCACCGCAAAGCAACTTCAGGGCGGCGTCCCGCATTCCAGCCGAGTGGGGCAGGCAACATTGCTCCTGGCACGCGTACAGATGCGCCAGGGCGAAACTGCCCAGGCGCGCCAAGCCGCACAGACCGCCTACGAACACCTGTCTGCCACCGTCGACGAAAGTCACCCAGCCTTGGTTGAGGCTCGATCCCTGAGTCGTGGCACGAATTGAGACGGCGCGGCCAGTGCCGCGCCAATCAACTAATGCGGTGACATCTTGTTTTCGGTGTTGCCGCGCGCGATCGCCCGTGCCATCTCGTCCACGGACACCATGTTGTCCGTCTTCTTCATGGAATCGAACTTCTTCCCGGCGTACGCCACGAACTCCGCCTTGGTGATGCTCCCGTCGTGGTCCGTATCGATTGTGCGCGCCTTGAAGTTGACGCCACCGGTGGCGAAGTCCTTCTCGGCCGCGGCGATCGGAATGGAGTCCTTACCATGGGACATCATCTCCCACTGCTTCTCGGCATAAGCGACCATCTCTTCGCGGGTGATCATGTGATCCCCGTTGGTGTCCATGTCCTTGGCATCAAAATGCATGTTGCCGGTCGCGAACTCGTTGCTTTGCGCCAACGCAGCCCCGGCCTGCAGCAGTAACCACCCGACAATGATTGAACGCGCCTTGTGCATGGTCCTCCCCCCGTTTGAATGCCCGCTCCAGTAGACCCACTGTAGGGTCACGAAATTGCGCGGTCTTGTCAAAAACTGCCGTTACTTGGCTCGAACCGAAGGGGTGCCGGCACGGGTGTGCCCATGGTTATGGAACAACTGTGTTCCGCTCACGATGCGCTCGGCATCTGGTTCATGGCTACCCAATAGTAGCCCACGCGCGTCACTTCTTCGGAGAATCGCTGGAAATCCACCGGCTTGACCAGGTAGCTGTTGACCCCGAGATCATAGCTGCGCACCAGGTCCGACTCTTCCTTGCTCGAAGTCAGCATGACCACCGGAATCGAGCGGGTGCGGCTGTCCGCCTTGATCCGCTTCAATACCTCGATGCCATCCACTTTAGGCATCTTGATGTCGAGCAACATGACGCGCGGCCGCGGCGTCGGCTGGTCCGTGAACTCTCCTTCCGAAAACAGAAACGCCAACGCCTCCTCACCGTCCTTCAGCCACTGTACGTGATTGGCGAAGTTGGCGCGCTTCAGGGCGCGCAAGGTGATCTCCGCATCGTGCGGGTTGTCCTCGACCAGCAGGATCTCTACCGGCTCGTAGCTGCCGTTGGAGATCCTGCTGGTCGAGGACA
>Ga0268266_10005656_pt1 | contig 11594 bp, 8 predicted proteins | sample KBSS13metaG_FD_190356 | JGI IMG/M metagenome (GOLD analysis project Ga0268266, IMG submission 190356) | Switchgrass rhizosphere microbial communities from Kellogg Biological Station, Michigan, USA - KBS S1-3 metaG (SPAdes) (version 2) | ecosystem: Host-associated > Plants > Roots > Rhizosphere >... | reverse complement strand
GCGACCGCGTTCCTTCCGCTCAAGCAGCAGGTGGCCGACGCGGTGGCAGGACCCGCGCCTGATCGGCCGGGGCTGGTGCATCGGATGGCGTTTCGCACGCTGCTGGCGCTTCACCTGCGGCGCGACGAAGATATCCTCGATCGTCGGGCAGGGCGGGTTGCGCGTCTGCTGTCGATGATCAAGTTCGTGTTCGGGTTTGGGTCGTTCCGTGGATTGGGTTTGGTTCATCCGCCGGGGTCGCTGAAAAAAGCCGGGCTCTTCGAGGCGTCGCCTCTCGCGGCAACCCCGGTGGAAATGGCGTTGCTGTGGCGCCTCGTCCGGAACAAGGTCGAGGCAATCCAGTTCATGGGGAAGGCGAACCGCGACCGCGATTTCCTCACCGGCCTGCGGTCGCTCGCGCTGCTCTATCCGCTCACGCTCGCAACAGCGCGATACCGCGCCGCTAACCGGGGTGCGACGCAAATCGAGCCGGCCGACGTCGATTACGCCGTCGCCGCGATCGACCACAGCTTCGGCCGCGCGGCGGTGCTGCGCAAACCGTTCGTCCGCACGATCGAGACGCTGCTGCTGCGGCGCGACGACTTCACGCGGCTCGTCCGCACCATCTAACGCTCGCCGCAAAACAAGAACGCCCGGCGCGGAGCCAGGCGTTCGTTGCAGTGTATTTCAGTTGCGTGCGAGCGTGCTTATTTGCACTTCTTCGGCAGCTTGCACGGCGTCGCGGGGCCCGGGTGGCCGGGGTGTTCAGGATGCTCGGGGTGCTCAGGATGCTCCGGGTGATCCTTCTTGTCTTTATCCTTCTTATCCTTGTCCTTCTTATCGTCCACCTTCGTGTTTTTGTCGTCCTTCTTGTCGTCCACTTTCGCAGCCTGCGGCGCGGGCGTGTTCTTAGCGGGCGCGGCGGTGGCGACGGTGTACGTTGAACAGAACGCGACGAGGATCGCGACGATAAGAAGTCTCTGGGCCATGGGGCGACATCCAATGTAGAAATCTATGGGGGCTACTACAGGCGCTACAACTTCGGCAGTGAAGTACGTCTGCGTTTACAACATCGGCCAGTATACGAACCGCAATTATCGAGAATCAAGCGAGATCGTGAAAAATGGAGCGAGCGCGATAAAAATGTTGCGCAGGCACGAGTAACAGCTGTTACAGATTCCCCATGTTTCGCGCTAGCAACTGAAACTCAATCCAAACGCGCTGCGACACATATGTGGTGCGAGCGAAAAAAAATCTCAAAAGATGTTAAGTGACGGCATGGGTGATGAGGCGCGATCCATGCGGCGTTTGCAGTGAATCGCAAGAATTGAATATTCATCAGCGCCGACGAATCTAGGGGCAAGCGCGTCTCCGCTGAATCGAGTCATCCGCCATTCGTCACTAAATAACCCTTCGCGATCGATGCGAACTCCGCGATCTGCTGCTGCTCCCACGCGACGTCGCGCTTCAGCTCGGCCGCCATGAGTTTCGCAACGGCCGGGGCCATGGCGATGGCGGCCTTGGCGTCGAGTAGCAACGCTCGCGTTCGCCTCGCGAGTACGTCGTCGACAGTTCGCGCCATCTCGAACCGCACGGCCCACACCACTTGCGCCGCGATAATCGGCAGCCGATCGTCGATCGTCGCCGCCATGTCCGGTTCATCCTGCATCATCTGCAAAAGGGCCGGCGCGTCGGAGCCATAGAACCGCAGTTCACCGAACTGGTCAGCGTGCTGGTGATACCCGTGGATCTGCAGCGACCGCGTTACGCAAGGTCGCTCGTCGAGCTTACCGAGCGTGGCCGCTTGATCGACGCAGTCCTCGGCCATCCGGCGGTACGTCGTCCACTTGCCGCCGGCGATCGTGAGCAGCCCGCTCTTGCTGACGGCGATTGTGTGATCGCGCGACAGCGCCGCGGTGTTCGTGCCGTCCGTCGCTTTCACGAGCGGCCGAACGCCCGCGAACGTGCTGCGGATGTCGGCTCGCGTTGGATGGCGGCTGAGGTATTGCCCGGCCGTCTCGAGGATGAAGTCGATCTCCTTCTCCAGCGGCACCGGCTCGAGCGTGGCGTGTTCGATTTCCGTATCGGTCGTACCAATGAGCGCGTGCCCGTGCCAAGGGATCGCGAACATCACGCGGCCGTCGCTGGTGTGCGGCACCATGATGGCCGAGTCGCCCGGCAGGAAGCTGCGGTCCAGCATGATGTGCACGCCCTGGCTCGGCGCGATCATCGGCTTGGATTCGGGGTCGTCGATCTGCCGAACCGCATCGCAAAACGCGCCGGTGGCGTTGACGACGGCCCGCGCTTTCACGGCATGCGTTTGGCCGCTCTCCACGTCGAGAAACGAAAACCCGTCGGTGAATCCGTCGCTGTCATGACTGAGGGCGGTGACCCGCGCGTAGTTCACCAGCGATGCGCCTTGTGCTTCGGCCGTGAGCATCAAATCGACCAGCAAACGCGAATCGTCGAACTGCCCGTCGTAATACAGCACGCCGCCACGTAAGCCGTTCTGCTCCAGTGTTGGGATCCGCTCCAGCACCTGCTCTTTCGACAACAGCCGCGATTTGCCGAATCCGTATCGGCCCGCGAGCATGTCGTAAACCTTCATGCCAATGCCATAAAACGGCGCCTCCCACCACACGTAATTGGGCACGACAAACGCCAGATCATGCACGAGGTGCGGCGCGTTCTGCCGCAGCAGGCCGCGTTCTTTAAGGGCTTCCGTCACCAGCGAAATGTTTCCCTGCTGCAGATAGCGAACGCCGCCGTGTACGAGTTTGGTGGACCTGCTGCTGGTGCCTTTGCCGAAGTCGGACTGCTCGACGAGACAGACCGAATACCCGCGCGACGCCGCATCGACGGCTACGCCCACACCGGTCGCGCCGCCGCCGATGATAGCGATGTCCCAGACCTTGCTGGTGTCGCTGAGGCGGCGGATGGAGGCTTGTCGCTGCATGTTTGATCCTACGATACAAAGCATTCGAACGCTTTCGACACAATGTCGTCCTGAGCGTACTCGCGAAGGATCTGGCATCGTTCGACGATTGACGCAGATCCTTCGCGAGTACGCTCAGAGGGTATCTAAAAAGTCATTTAGCATCGACTTACAGAGCATCGTCATCCTGAGAGGGTGTCTAAGAAGTCAATCGTCCGCGACTTGCGGGGCGATGTCATCCTGAGCGTACCCGCGAAGGATCTGCGTTTTACAGCGATCGGGCCAGATCCTTCGCGAGTACGCTCAGGATGACGATTCTATGAATTGCGAGATTTTGGACTTTTTAGACACCCTCTCAGGATGACAATCCTCTGTCTTGGCGCTTCTCAAATACATACTCAGGCCGACGGTGAGCGTAAGTGGCGATGCGCGGCGCGTTCTACATCGTCTTCCACGAATCGATCTTCGAATGCTCTTCCCAATCGCCCGCACGGCGGAGCGCCTCGGTCCACCGCTTGCGCCGGTGCGCCGCTTCGTCGGCCGATAGCTTCGGCTCGAATTTCCGGTCGGTCTGCCAGTTGGCTTGTACGTCCGAAGGGTTCTTCCAATACCCGACCGCGAGCCCGGCCAAGTACGCCGCACCGAGGGCCGTCGTCTCCGTCACCTTCGGCCGCACGACGGGCACGCGGAGCAGGTCGGCCTGGAACTGCATCAGCAGATTGTTCGCCGCGGCGCCGCCGTCGACTCTTAGTTCCTTCAGATCGATGCCCGAATCCTTCTGCATCACGTCTGCGATGTCGGCCACCTGAAACGCGATGCTTTCCAGTGCCGCTCGTGCGAAGTGGGCGCCGGTGGTTCCGCGGGTGATGCCTGTGATCGTGCCGCGGGCGTACTGGTCCCAGTGCGGCGCGCCGAGGCCCGCAAAGGCCGGCACCATGTACACGCCACCCGTGTCGGGGACGGTTTGGGCGAGTGTTTCGATGTCGGTCGCGCTTTTCACGAGACCGAGGCCGTCGCGGAGCCACTGCACGACCGCGCCGCCGATGAATACACTGCCTTCGAGGGCGTACTCGGTCTTGTCACGGAGTTGCCACGCGACGGTGGTGAGCAGTTGGTGCTGACTGACCGGCGCTTCGGTTCCCACGTTCATCAGCATGAAACAGCCGGTGCCGTAAGTGTTTTTCGCGAGGCCGCGCGTGAAACAGGTTTGCCCGAAGAGGGCCGCCTGTTGGTCGCCCGCGATGCCGGCGAGCTTGATCGGTTTGCCAAACAGATCCGCCTTGGTTTCGCCGTACACGTCGCTGCTTGATTTCACCTCCGGCAGCATCGATCTTGGCACGCCGATGAGCTTGAGCAACTCATCATCCCATTGTTTCGTGCGGATGTTGTAGAGCATCGTCCGCGAGGCGTTGGTCGCATCCGTCACGTAGGCCGCGCCGCCGGTGAGGTTCCACATCAGCCACGTGTCGATTGTGCCGAACGCGAGTTTGCCTGCCTCGGCCAGTTGTCGGGCGCCACTCACGTGGTCCAGCAGCCACCGCACCTTGCTGCCGGAAAAGTACGCGTCGATGACGAGGCCGGTCTTCTGCTGGATGGCGTCCGCGTGGCCGTCGCGTTTGAGCTGGTCGCAGAACTCGGCCGTGCGACGATCCTGCCAGACGATCGCGCGGTGGATTGGCCTGCCTGTCTCTCGGTTCCACACAACGGTCGTTTCGCGCTGGTTCGTGATACCTATCGCGGCGATGTCGCTTGCTGAGAGGTTCGCTTTCTTAAGCACCGCCTGCGCCACGCCGAGTTGCGATCGCCAGATTTCCTCTGCGTCGTGCTCCACCCAGCCGGCCTGCGGGAAGTGCTGCGTGAACTCCTTCTGCTCTAGGGCGACGATGGTCCCTTCATGATTGAACAGGATGGCTCGGGAACTGGTTGTCCCCTGATCCAGTGCGAGGATGCAGGCCACTGTCACCTCCGGTCAAGAGCGCTGCGCCGCGTTTGAACGGTCACGCCACCGCTCTCTGCGGCACATCGTAGCTCTAGCTCGGACGGGAGTGCAACGCGGATTAGAGTGCGTCCCATTCGCCAGAAGAGCTCGCCGGCGACAAAAAGGTTGCGACGGGTATGGATGTGACATATCGCCCGGTTACCATGTCTACTTCATCTCTGGGAGAAACTCATGAAATCATGTCTTCAGAATCGTCGCGCAGGCGTCGTCGTTGAGTCACTGGAGTCACGCCGGCTGTTCACTGCGTACCTGGTTGATACCAGCGCCGCCCTAGCCGCCGTCAATGCAAGAAACCTTCTGGCCGGCGACAGCGTGCTCTTGAAAGGCGGCACGACGATCAGCGGCAACCTCGTGTTCGACGCCAATGATCACGGCACGGCCGCGAGCCCGATCATCGTGAGTAGTTACGATCCCTCCACCGGCCAGGCGATCAGTCCCACCGCGGCAAGTTCGTCGCGCGCCACGCTGAGCGCCGGCAATGGCGACGGCATTGCCGTGACCAACACGGCGGGCATCAACGTGATCGCCCTTAACGTCGTCGGCTCTGGTCGCACGGTAAACACGGGCAGCGGTATCCGTTTCGTCAACAACCTTGCCGGCAACGTGAAACTGCAGCACCTGCGCGTCGATCACGTCGACGTCGGCGGGTTCCGCAATTTCGGCATCAACCTCGTCGGAGCGGCGGGCAAGAGCGGATTTGCCGATGTCCGCTTCACGTATGTGGCTGCCCACGACAACGGGCAGGCAGGCATCGTGACGCAGGGGGCCTTTAACGCGACCTCCACTGCATATGCGCACACGGATGTTTACGTCGGCTACTGCACCACCTTCAACAACCCCGGCATTGCCGGATTTTCGTCCAACAGCGGCAATGGGGTTGTACTGTCGGACATTGATCGCGGAACCGTGGAGTACTCGCAGGCCTACGGCAACGGCGCGCTGAACACGCATGACGGCGGGCCCGTCGGCATCTGGGCGTGGGATGCCAACGCGATCGTCATTCAGTACAACGAGTCGCACCACAACCACACCAACTCCAGCTCCGACGGCGGCGGTTTTGACTTGGACGGCGGCGTGACCAATTCGGTCATTCAATACAACTACAGCCACGACAACGACGGCTCCGGATATGGGATGTACCAGTTCTCCGGCGCGCGGCCGTGGCATGACAACATCGTGCGTTTCAATCGCAGCGTGAACGACGCGCGAAAGAACGGGTACGGAGCGCTCGGATTCTGGAACGGCGGCTCGGGGCTCAAGAACGCGGAGTTTTACAACAACACGGTAGTCATCGATTCCGCAGGCGCTGCCAAGCAGCCGTGGGCTGTGAAGTTCATGAGCGAGAAGCTGACTTCGATCCACCTGCGCAACAACAATTTCGTCACGCAGGGAACGGCCGGGATGCTGTATGCCTTCAGCACCAGGAAAGACACCGATCTGCTACTGCAGGGAAACAACTACTACGCCGTCAACACGTTCGACATCAAGTGGAGCAAGAAGAGTTACAGCACAATGACGGCGTGGCGGACCGGTTCGGGTCAAGAGCGGTTGGCCAACGGCACGTACGTGGGACTGAGCGTCAACCCGCAGTTCATCGACGCACAGCACCAGATTGCCTCCGCGTCGCCGCTGGCGCACTCGGGCTTGAACCTTCGGTCACTGTTCAACATCAATGTGGGAAGTGTGGACCTGTACGGCACGGTGATTCCAGCCAGTCCGTCGACCTACAGCATTGGCGCGGATTGGATCACCTAAGCTGCGCGTCGCAGGGGAAAGCCACGAAAACAAGCTCGCCCGCCTTCGGTCGACCGGCCGAAAGCCCGGCCCGGCCATGGGTTGGGAGAATCTTCAAAAATCCCCGGAATTTGGCCGACTTTTGCGATTGGCGGCGGTAAGAATAAGGGGTCGCGCGTTAGGCGCGATGGTGATGGGCGATCCTTGAAATCGGCTCGTCATTGCTCTTTGACAATTGAATAGAAACGACGTGCCGCACCGCACGCGATTCGGTCTGGTTGCGTACCTTTAGGCTACCTTTCCGTACCTTTGCGCTCGTTTGCGCTCGTTTACACCCGCCTGCGACCGTTTACAACCGTTTGCGAGCGCGTCCACAACGGGGCCAACCACCGGCCGGGCCGGCAGTTACGCGGCCGCGTGGGTCGGCAGCGGAAAAATGCGCGCGGGGGCGTCAGGGATCAGTTGATCGCCAGCAGATCCATGAACTCATTCACCGGCGTGTTCTCCAGCTTCGTCTGATCGGCACACAGCGCGACGATCTGCTGGCAGCGGCCTTCCGGGAATCGTGTGCGCAAGTTGCTGACGAACTTCTCCTCCAGCAGCGGAATGCCCTCGGCGCGACGACGACGGTGGCCGATCGGGTATTCCACCGCGATGCGCTCGGTCTTTGAGCCGTCTAGGAACTCCACCTGAATCGCATTGGCGATCGAGCGCTTTTCCGGGTCGAGGTAGTCCTTGGTGTATGCGGGTTCTTCCTCGATCGACATCGTGTCGCGCAGACGGTCGATCATCGGGTCGCCCTTGGCGAAGGCATCCTCGTAATGCTCCGCCGTGAGGTTGCCGTAGAGCAGGCCGATCGCGGTCATATACTGCAGGCAGTGGTCGCGGTCGGCGGGGTTATTCAGCGGGCCGGTTTTGCAGATGATTCTGACGGCCGACTCGTGCGTCCACATGTGAATCTTTTTGATCTCGTTCAGTCGTGTCTTGATCAGCGGATGCAACCGCACGGCGGCTTCCACGGCGGTTTGTGCGTGGAACTCAGCCGGGAAGGAGATTTTGAACAGGATGTGTTCCATCACGTACGATGCGAACGGCCGATCGAATTCGAACGGCTTTCCTTTGAACAACACGTCGTAAAAACCCCACTTGGGCGCGGTGAGGACGGAAGGCAAACCCATCTCGCCGTGCAGCGTGATGTACGCGAGCCGAACCGCCCGGCTGGTCGCGTCGCCGGCGGCCCAGCTCTTGCGCGAGCCGGCGTTGGGCGAGTGGCGATAGGTTCGCATCGATTGGCCGTCGACGAAGGCTTGCGAAAGGGCGTCGATGATTTGCTCGCGTGTGCCGCCGAGCATTTTGGTGACCACGCCGGTGCTGGCGAGTTTGACGAGGATCACGTGATCGAGACCCACACGGTTGAAGGAGTTTTTAAGGGCCATCACGCCCTGCACTTCGTGCGCCTGGATCATGCCGGCCAGCACGTCGCGCATGAGCACGGGCTTGCCGTTGCGGCTGAGGTAATCGGCGACCGCGAGGATGCCTCCCAGGTTGTCCGATGGATGGCCCCATTCGGCGGCGAGCCAGGTGTCGTTGAAGTCGAGCCAGCGGACCATGCAGCCGATGTTGAAGGCCGCGTGAATCGGATCAAGCTGGTGCGACGTGCCGGGAACGCGGGCGCCATTGGGCAGCGTAGCGCCGGGCACGATCGGGCCGAGGTGCTTGGTGCATTCCGGGAAGCGCAGCGCGAGCAGGCCGCAGCCGAGCGTGTCCATGAGGCAGTGACGGGCCGTGGTGTACGCCTCAGCGGTGAAGGAGGTCGGGCCGGTGATGTAGTCGGCGATGTCGACGAGGACTTTGTCAGGTTCGGGACGAATGTTGTCGGCGGTGGAGACGTGCATATGGATAAACCTTTTCGATCGTCGAGGACTGTCATCCTGAGCGTACTCGCGAAGGATCTGACCGCGAGCGCTCGGTGCCAGATCCTTCGCGAATACGCTCAGGATGACGGCTTGTTTAATTTACGACCGCTTGTCGATATCGACCCACTCGGCGGACATCGGCCCGACGTAGTCGGCGCTCGGCCGGATGATACGGTTCTTCGCCCGCTGTTCCATCACATGGGCGCACCATCCGGTCACGCGGGAGCAGACGAAAATCGGCGTGAAGAGCTCCGTCGGAATGCCGAGTGCGCGGTAGGCCGGCGCGTGAAAGAAGTCGGCGTTGGGGAAGAGCTTCTTCTCACGCCACATGACGGCGGCGGTTCGCTCGGCGATGTCGTAGAGCTTTGTGTCGCCGGAGTCGGTCGCGAGCTTCTTCGCCCAGCCCTGGATGATCGGGCTGCGCGGGTCGGACTCGCGGTAAATCGGATGGCCGAAGCCCATCACGAGGACTTTGCCGGCGAGCGATTTGACCAACGCGGCCTCGGCGTCGTCGGGCGAGTTCCACTGCTCGAGCATTTTCATCGCCGCTTCGTTCGCGCCGCCGTGCAGCGGGCCGCGGAGAGCGCCGATGGCGGCCGTCACGCAGGAGTGCAGGTCGGACAGCGTCGACGCGACCACGCGGGCGGTAAACGTCGACGCGTTGAATTCGTGCTCGGCGTAGAGGATGAGCGAGGCCTGCATCACGCGCTCGTGCAACGCGGCCGGCTTCTTGCCGTGCAGCAGGTGCAGGAAATGGCCGGCGATCGATTCGTCGTCGGTGGCGGTTTCAATCCGCGTCCCGCCGTGGCTGAAGCGGTACCAGTAAAGGAGGATCGACGGCATGACAGCGAGCAGGCGGAGCGAGACTTCCTGCTGCTGCGCGAAGCTCGGCTCGGGCTCGAAGTTGCCGAGCATGGAGACACCGGTACGCAGCACGTCCATCGGATGCGTGTTGGCCGGGATCAACTCCAGCGTTTGCTTCACCGCGGCGGGGAGCGAGCGGTTGGCCTTGATCTGTTTGATAAACGCGGTGAGTTCTGCCCGGTTCGGCAGCTTACCGCGAAGGAGCATGTGGGCGACTTCTTCGAACGTCGCCTTCTCCGCGAGTTCGGCGATGCCGTAGCCGCGGTAGGTGAGTCCCGCGCCGGTTTTGCCGACGGTGGCGAGCGAAGTTTCGCCCGCCGATTGTCCACGAAGGCCCGCGCCGCCGAGTTTTGCATCTGCCATGGGGTGTTCCTATGTAGTTTTTCTGGCGTTCAAACTGTCAATCCGCCGCTCGTACTCATGATAGTTCAGGACTTCGTACAGCTCGTCGCGCGTCTGCATCTTGGGGACGGCCGATTTTTGCGTGCCTTCGCTGCCGATCGTGCGATACACCTCGTCGGCGGCCCGGCTCATGGCGCGGAAGGCGCTGAGCGGGTAGAGCACCATCGCCACGCCGGCGGCGCCAAGCTCTTCACGCGTGAAGAGGGGCGTTTTGCCGAATTCGGTGATGTTGGCCAGCACCGGCACGTCTACCTTGCTGCAGAAGGTCTTGTAGTCGTCGAGCTTCGTGAGGGCCTCGGCGAAAATCATGTCCGCACCGGCCTGCACGTACTTGATGCTTCGCTCGATGGCGCGGTCGATTCCTTCGGTGGCCACCGCATCGGTGCGGGCCATGATGACAAAGTCGTTGCCATCTCGGCCGTCGACGGCGCTCTTGATGCGGTCGACCATTTCCTCTGTCGATACGATTTCCTTGTTGGGCCGATGCCCGCAACGCTTGAGTCCCGCCTGGTCTTCCATATGAACGGCGGCGGCGCCGGCACGTTGCATGAGGCGAATAGTGCGGGAAATGCTGAGGGCGGCGCCCCAGCCGGTGTCGATGTCGACCAGCAGCGGCAAGTCGCACGCGTCGACGATGCGGCGGGTGTCTTCGAGCACGTTGTCGAGGGAAGTCATCGCCAGATCGGGTACGCCGAAGGAAGCGTTAGCGACGCCCGCGCCGGAAAGGTAGATCGCCGCGTGACCCGCCCGCTTGGCCAGCAACGCGCAGTAGGCATTGATTGTTCCAACGATCTGCAGCGGCCGATGTGCCGCCACCGCGGCTCTAAACTTCGCGCCGGGAGTGGCTGGCGATTGCGTGGTCACTGGGTGTCTCCGAGTCCTCTGCCGCACACACGACGTCCGAGCGTCGCGAACGCATCGATCATAGCGGCGCGATTCAGCAAGACAAAGAAATCTTCGTTGAGACCGGTTAGGATTAAGCGCCATCAGTTCGAACAACACCTCAGTCGAAGGAGACGCTATGGGATTCGATCAATACCACGAACCGCCGGAAGAATTGCCGCAGAAGACACGGACGTTCGCGCGGATGATTGCGTCGCTGATGGAGGAGGCCGAGGCGATCGGCTGGTACGAGCAGCGGATCGCGGTCGAAAAAGACAAGCAGGCCAAGGCGATCATGCACAACGCGCAGACTGAGGAATTCAAACATTTCGGGATGGACCTGGAATTCCTGCTCCGTCAGAAATCCGACTGGCGGGCGGTGCTGAAGGAGATCCTGTTCACGACCGGCGACATCGTGAAGCGGGGCGAAAAGGGCGAGGAGAAGGTCGATTAGGGGTGGTCAGCCCCATGTACTTGAGCACGGTTGGCCATCCCGAATTTCTGAACATCCACTGTTCATCCAGCACATCAATTATGTCTGATGCGCTTCGGCGCTCTGGCAAGCATTACGTAATACGCACCGAGTTCGGGCGCACGAAAACCTACCTGCGACCTCACGAACGGCATTTTCTGCGCTTTCAGTTATAGATCGACCGCAGTCAATACTTGAGAACTGGTAGTATACCGGCAATACATTTTGTACTAATTATGAGTTCCGATATTCTCAAAATCGCTCACAAAAGTCCTTTGACAACGATGTAACGCATGATTAGACTTGCTATCAATGAGCGGTAATACCGGTAGCAGCATTGGTCCTTCGATGTACTCCACCTTGGCGGAGCGGCTGCGTCGTTCCATCAAGGAGCTGGAATACCTTCCCGGC
>Ga0268266_10005655_pt1 | contig 11594 bp, 11 predicted proteins | sample KBSS13metaG_FD_190356 | JGI IMG/M metagenome (GOLD analysis project Ga0268266, IMG submission 190356) | Switchgrass rhizosphere microbial communities from Kellogg Biological Station, Michigan, USA - KBS S1-3 metaG (SPAdes) (version 2) | ecosystem: Host-associated > Plants > Roots > Rhizosphere... | reverse complement strand
GCGTATATATGTAGATGCACTTGAGTGGCACCACCGGACATGCGGGACACCAAATGCGCAAACGATTGTTGTTTGTGCATTCAGTAGATAAATACGAAGATGGCTGCGTGAGTCTCCCTTGGCATCAGATGATGGAATGGGTGGAAGCAATGCGAATCGTCCCGCTTCTCGCAGTGTTAGCGTTGTTGCCGATCGGACTCTGCTTCGCGCAGAGTAATGTTGACAAACCTACTAAGCCTAATGCGCCCGCAAAGTCGCAATCCTCGGAAACAAAAGCAAAGCCCCCTAAACCTAAGAAGGACAAGCAGCCGGCACAGAACGGATCGAAGATGCGTCCCGAGCAGGAACGCTCCTATGCGCAAGCCTACAAATCAGGAGCGGTGCGTAAGCCATAGGCAGAAGCTAGCCGTTGTGTATGGCGTGCAAAGTTCAGTCGGCGATATTTTCAGGGCTCTGATCGACTCATAGCCTTACTCGGCAGCCTAAGAATCACCTAGCAGCTCATCCAACGCATCGATTGTTCAGGCACTCCCGCGAATGGACAACTCGGATGGATAGCATACCGTCATATTGAATACTGCACTTCGCGCCCACCCCTTCGCCCGTTGATCTGGAAAGCCGAATACCCAGTTGAAAGGGCAATCATGAAGATAATAAGAAGCGTCATCGTGGCCTCAGCCGCGTTAGGGGTGGTTTGTTCAATCTCGCCGCATTTGAGTGCCGCTCAGATGTCTGAGCAAACACCATCGAATCAGCAGGTACAACCAGATAATTCCAAAGTCAACAAACATCACAAAACAACTGCAGACGATCAGCCCAATGACTCGTCCGATCGCGCCACTACTGCAAAGGTTCGTAAAGCGATCGTCGCGGATAAGAGTTTGTCCACCTACGCACACAACGTGAAGATCATCACCTTAAATGGGAAAGTCACGTTGAAGGGTCCGGTTCAGTCAGACGAAGAGAAACAGCGGATCGAGTCAGATTTGGCCGAGATCGTTCCGGCCGACAGTCTCACCAATCAACTGACTGTTAAGCGCTAGCCGTTCAGACGTCACCCACTCTCAGAAGTTCAGGAGTTTTCAATGTCCAATAAAAACGTAGCAGTATTCGGAATCTACAAAACCGTAGGCACAGCGGAAGCTGCTGTCGATCATTTGCTATCCAAGGGATTCACGAATGAGGCAATCTCTGTCCTTCTTCCAGACAACGACAGCACGAAGGCATTCGCTCATCAAAAGAACACCAAAGCGCCGGAAGGAACCGCAGCCGGTGTTGTCGCGGGCGGAGCGGTCTTCGGTACGTTGGGGCTTCTGGCTGGAATTGGAGCCCTGGCCATCCCAGGCGTAGGTCCGTTGATTGCTGCTGGTCCGATCGTAGGTGCGCTCGCCGGGGTCGGAATTGGAAGTGCTGCTGGCGGAATCGTCGGCGCGCTGATCGGCCTGGGTATTCCTGAGTATGAAGCGAAACGCTACGAAGGTGCAGTCAAGGATGGCGGCATCCTTCTCTCGGTTCATTGCGATACCGATGAGCAGGTGACGAGCGCAAAGGATTCTCTCAAGGAGTCGGGAGCCACCGATATATCTTCGGCCCACGAATCAGGCAAAGACGATAAGAGCGGCGAGAGAAGCACCTTTGGGAATATCTCGAATGGGGAGAAAATCCCGACACACGACACGGAAGAGACGATGGTGCAGAAGTAACTAAGATGGTGGTAGAGGCTGCGACCTCTGACAGTCCGGCTTGATTTGGTTTCGAACCGGACGTGTCAAGTCCAATTCCAGCTAAGTCCATGGAGAGTCACCCGCTTACATCTGCCGATCAGTTTCCACCGGTTCAGTAGAATAGAAACAGAATAGAAAAAGCCCCGGCCAACCCAGCCGGGGCTCTTCTGTTAAATATTTGATAGGTCGAGGTCCGGACCTAACTCCTTATTCATGAAGATTTTGCACTAAATCAATATGGGGGTGGGTCCTAGACCAGCGTCGCGTCCAGTGTGATCTCCGCTGCCTTCAGGACCTTGGAGACCGGGCAGCCCAGCTCGGCGTTGTGAGCCAGTTCGTCGAACTTCGCCTTATCGATATTCGGAATCTTCGACGTGTTGGTGAGGTGAATCTTCGTGATTGTTGGGCCCTCCCCGTGCAGGTCCAGCGTGACCACCGCCTTAGTTTCGATCGTCTCCGGGTTGAAGCCGGCCTCGGTCAGCTGCGCGCTCAGTGCCATGGTGAAGCAGCCGGCATGTGCGGCGGCGATCAGCTCCTCCGGGTTGGTGCCCACGCCCTCAGCAAAGCGGGCCGCAAAGCTGTACTGCGTATCCTTGAGCGTGCCGCTCTGGGTCGAAATGGTGCCTTTGCCCTCTTTGAGGGTGCCGTGCCAGATGGCGCTTGCGCTGCGATCCATAACAGTTCTCCTTATCTTTGGTTCCAAACCGCTCTTTCGACGGTACATGATTCGATGCTCCCCTGCCGGATGCGGCCAGTTGAAAATTCTGCAAACTGCGCTAGCCTTACGGAATGCACCTCATCGACTCTACCCTCGAGGAAGCGGCGGCTGAAACGCCGGTCGCCGAGGTCTGTTCGCTGCCCGCGGAGCATCATCAGGTCTACTGCCCCACCTGCTCCTCGCGCCTCGAAGACAGCCGCTGCAAGCTCATCTGCCGAACCTGCGGCTACTTCCTCAGCTGCGCCGATTTTTACTGAGCTGTCACACGACTTCACCCCAAGCAGATGCTTCATCTCACGCTCTGCAATCATCTTAGGAAGATGCCTCTCCTTCGAGAGCGCCTTACGGGATGGAAAAGCAGAGCGTGACATTCGAACCAGGACAGGCCGAAGCGCCGGTCGCCGAATCTAAAGCCGAGTCCAGAGCCGAGCCCAGACCCGCTGGCCGCTTCTCGCACGCCTGGCGCGCCCTGCGGCACCGCAACTTCCGGCTCTACTTCACCGGCCAGAGTATCTCGCTCATCGGAACCTGGATCACACGCATCGCCACCAGCTGGCTGGTCTATCGACTCACCGGCTCGGCCATGCTGCTCGGACTCGTCAGCTTCGCCGGACAGATCCCGACCTTCCTGCTGGCGCCCTTCGCCGGAGTCGTCGTCGAGCGAATGGATCGCCGCCGCCTGCTCGTCTGGACGCAGGTCCTCGCGGGCATCCAGTCGTTGATGCTCGCCGCCCTTACGCTGGCCAAGGTGATCACGATCCACGAGATCCTCGCCCTCAGCGTCTTCCAGGGGCTGATCAACGCCTTCGACATGCCGGGACGGCAGTCGTTCCTGGTCCAGATGGTGAGCCCGGCTGGACTCAAGCCCGATAAAGGCGACCTCGGCAACGCGATCGCTCTGAACTCCTCCATCGTCAACCTCGCCCGCCTCGTCGGACCCGCGATCGCAGGATTCATCATCGCGGCGGTCGGCGAGGGCTGGTGCTTCCTGATCGATGGCACCAGCTACATCGCCGTGGTCGCCTCGCTCCTGATGATTAGGCTGACCCGCAACACCGCCGAACGTCCCACAGCCTCCATGCTGGGCCAGCTCAAAGAGGGATGGTCGTATGTAATCAACTTCAAACCCATTCGCACCATCCTCTCGCTCTTCGCTCTCATCAGCCTGATGGGAATGCCGTTCATGGTGCTGATGCCGGTCTTCGCGGCCCAGGTGCTGCACGGCGGCCCGCACACGCTGGGCTTCCTGACGGGAGCCTGTGGGGTCGGCGCGCTGGTCTCGGCGATCTCGCTGGCCATACGCAAATCGGTGCGTGGGCTGACGACCATGATCCAGATCTCCGCCTTCTGCTTCGGCGGAGGGCTAATTCTCTTCGGTCTCTCGCGACACCTCGCGCTCTCGCTTGTTGTCCTGCTGTTTACAGGTTTCGGCATGATGCAGGGACTTGCGGCGAGCAACACCGTCATCCAGACCCTCGTCCCCGAAGACAAGCGCGGCCGCGTCATGAGTTACTACACGATGGCCTTCGTCGGAATGGCGCCCTTCGGCAGTCTTCTGGCCGGAGCGCTGGCGCACCGCTTCGGCGCGCCGCACACAGTCATGATTACCGGCTCTGTCTGCGTACTAGGTGGAGTCTGGTTCACGACGCAGCTGCGCTCTGTTCGTAAAGTGATGAAGCCTATCTATATAGAGATGGGAATCCTTCCGGGAGCAGAGCAAGCCACCGCCGCAGCCGAGCAGACCTTGTCAGGGAACTAGCCCAGTTTGATATCGTCAACTGCGATGAAGAATAAAAAAGATTCACTGCTCCGAGTGGTATGTATTTACTTTGCGCTGACATTGTCTCTAGCCGCACATGCGCAGAAGCGCGACGTAGTCGATTGGGTGAACCCGTACATCGGCACCGGCTCAGGCGCGATCGGCTACGGCGGAACCATGCCCTTCGTCACGCCGCCCTTTGGCATGACCGACTGGACCGCGCAGACGAGGCAGAACCGCTTGAGTGTGGTCAGCTACAAGTACGAGGACACGGCGATCCAGGGCTTCATGGGAACGCATCAGCCCGCTATCTGGATGGGCGATTACGGATACATAACTATCGTTCCGCAGGTCGGGCCACTGGCGACAACGCCTGAGGCGCGTCAGATGCGCTTTACGCACAAAGAGGAGATTACGCGGCCTGATTATTATTCGGTGTGGATGACCGCAAAGAATGGCAGCCGCATCCGCGCCGAGATGACCGCGACCGAGCGCTGTGCCTACATGCGGTTTACCTTTCCCAAAGGAGCAAACGGGCGCGTGCTCGTAGAGGCCTCGCGGCCGGGCATCGCGGGCGAAGCGAAGTTCGATGCAACAAAGCATGAGATCTCCGGCTACAACCCCGATCGCGTTGACAAGCGATTGGGACCATTCGCTCTGCCCAACTTCAAAGGCTACTTTGTGGTGGAGTTCCATAAGGTGTGGAGCGACGCCAAGACGTACGGTGCTGACGGCGCAGGCGCGCGCGGAGCTTATGCCGAGTTCGCGCCCGGCGAGGTGGTGGAGGCTCGCGTAGGCACTTCGTTCCTCAGCGTCGACCAGGCGCGGGAGAATCTTCATCGCGAGATTCCTGCATGGGACTTCGACGCCGTGCAGAAGAAACTTCGTTCCACATGGAACGACAAGCTGAGCCGCGTGAGCGTCGAAGGCGCAACCGACGATCAGAAGAAGATCGTCTACACCGGCGTCTACCACGCGCTGTTGTATCCGCGCATCTTCTCCGAGTATGGCCGCTACTACAGCGCGTTCGACGACAAGGTGCACCAGGGCGAGTCCTACACGGCGTACTCCATCTGGGATACGTTTCGTGCGGAGAACAGTCTGCTGACGCTGCTGGCTCCCGAACGGGCGCACGAGATGATCACGGCTCTGCTGCAGAACTATAAAGAGGGTGGATGGATGCCGAAGTGGCCTAATCCCTCCTACACCAACATCATGATCGGAACCCATGCGGATTCGCTGGTCGCCGAAGCGATGCTGAAGGGGCTGGACGGCTTCGACAAAAAGACTGCTTGGGATGCTGTTTACAAAGATGCAATGACTCCGCCCGATGGAGACACAACGCGACGCTGGCTCGACCGCGAGCCGCACACGCCGTACGAGGCTCGCGCAGGACTGACCTACTACAAGCAACTCGGTTTCATCCCGACCGACAAGACGGATGAAGCGGCCTCCCGCACCATCGAGGACAGCTACGACGACTGGTGTGTCGCGCAGGTTGCGAAGAAGCTGGGAAGACAGAAGGATTATGAGTTCTTCCTTCACCGTTCGCTGAACTACAAGCATCTCTTCAACCCTGCTGTCGGCCTGATGAATGGCAAAACCTCCGATGGCAAATGGGCTCCTCTCGGAGGCACACGCGATAATCCTGGAAATCGTTCTATCTCCGGATGGACTGAGGGCGATGCTTGGGTGTACACGTGGGCTCCTTTGCACGACCTCGGCGGAGTAATGCAGTTGATGGGTGGAGCGGACAAGTACAACGCGAAGCTCGATCAACACTTCGCGGGCGGCCACAATAAGCACTCGAATGAGCCGAGCCATCACTATGGATACCTGTACGACTACAGCGGGCAGCCGTGGAAGACGCAAGCCAAGGTGCGCGAGATCGCAAAAGCGGAGTACGCCAACCAGCCCTCGGGAATCGATGGAGATGACGACTGCGGCCAGATGTCGGCTTGGTTCCTGTTCACCGCGATGGGATTCTATCCGGTGAATCCTGCGAGCGGAGAGTACATGATCGGCAGCCCCATGTTCTCGAAGTTCGCCCTACGACTAGAGAACGGAAAGACCTTCACTGTAGTGGCAAAGAATTCGAGCGCGGCCAATGTTTACATCCAGTCGGCAAGCTTGAATGGAAAGGCATTGGACAAACCGGTACTGAGCTATAGCGAGATCCACCAAGGTGCAACGCTTGAGTTTGTCATGGGCCCGAAGCCATCGCAATGGGCAAGTAAATGGAGACCGGTTCCTATCGCAGACTAAATTTTAGTTAGCGAACCTCGATGAGGTTGACTACAATTCCGCCAGCTTCACGAACTTGAATTCTGGAATCTGAACGCGAGGCTTCACATGAATTCAGTGCGTCACTCTCCTCTGGCAATCATCGTCGCCACACTTTGCTACTTCGGCCTCGGCGCCATCTGGTTCACGGTGTTCCGCTACGCATGGCTGGAAGGAATCGGTCGTACGATGGAGCAGCTCCAGATGAGCGGCGTGAGTCCAGCGCTGGCTTATGGCGTGGCGCTTCTTCTGACTCTGGCCCTGGCGCTGTTTCTCTCGTGGCTTATCCAGGCAACGGGGCCGCTGACGGTAGCGCGAGGAGTTCAGGTTGCGATCATCCTATGGTTTTGCGTCGTGTTCGCAACCTTTGCGACGGAGTACGTCTTCGAAGGCCGCGGCGTAAAGATTCTAGCAATCACTTCCGGCTACTGTCTTGTTGGCATGGTGCTGATGGGCGCTGTGCTGGGCGGATGGGCGAAGAAGACGGAGTGAGTTGATCGTTTTGCTGCGAATGGCGTTAGTGGTTGAGAAGCAGATCCCTCCACTTCGCTGCGCTCCGATCGGGATGACAGATTCGATTAGGGGTAAACAAGAGCGGCGCCTACTTCTCCGAAGCCTTTCGGGCAGCCTCGAACTCATCTCCCTTTAGCCACTCGACCGTCTTCGGTGCGGAGATCGCCTCCCAGCCCAGCTCCATGCCGAAGCGCACGAGCTTCGCATTGCCAGCGAAGTCCCAATCGGGCTGATAGTTGTCGGAGAAGTTGTGATAGTTGTGATCGACGTAGTCCTTGCTCTTTGCTTCTCCCCATGCCTTGTCGTGGCCTTCGAAGAGCTCACCCTGATCGATGGAGAAGGCGGGAATTCCAACGCGCGAGAGTGAGAAGTGGTCCGAGCGATAGTACGTTCCTGCTTCCGGGTGAGAATCGGGAACGATGGCGAGATCGAAGCGTTTCGCCGTGGCATCGACGACCGAGTTGAAGTTGGTGCGCTGAGCTCCATTGAGAGAGACCTCGCGCGGAATCCCGACCGGCAGGATCATGTCGTAGTTGATATCGAGCGCGATCTGCGACGCAGGGATGGGAGTGTGCTGGCCGAGGTACTCGCTGCCCAGCAGGCCCTGCTCTTCGGCAGCAACTGAGGCGAAGACGACAGAGTGCGGTGGAGGAGTCTTGATGGTGGACCACGCGCGGGCCATCTCCAGCAACATACCGCAGCCGGTGGCGTTGTCGGCGGCTCCGTTATAGATGTTGTCGCCACTGACGTCGGGAGCGATACCGAGATGATCGTAGTGCGCGGTGTACATTACCGCCTGATCAGGCTTGCCTGCGGCGACGTTCGCGCCGGGAATCGTCGCGACGACGTTCGGCGATTGGAAGTTGCGTACCTTCGCTTCAATGTGCGCTTCGAGTGACACTGGCAGCGGGATGGCCTTGAAGCCTTTCTTGCCTGCAGCGGTTATCTCTGCATCGCGGTCGAGGTTCGCGGCGTGGAAGAGAGTTCCGGCACTGTCGAGTGTGATCCAGCTGGCCGCGGCGAGTTGGGGGTCCTTGTTATCGCGCAGGTAGGTTTTCTCGCTGGTGTTGGAGTTCTTCACGACATCCCAGCCATAGCTGGCAAGGTCGGTGCGATGGATGATGAGCGCGCCGATGGCGCCGTGGCGCGCGGCCTCTTCGAACTTGTAGGTCCAGCGTCCGTAGTAGGTGAGCGCCTTGCCGCCGAAGAACTTGGGATCGTCCGACGGTGGATCGCCGACGATACAGAGGACGACCTTGTCCTTGACGTCGATGCCTGCGTAGTCATCCCAACTGTACTCAGGCGCAACGACACCGTAACCGACGAAGACAATCGGAGCATTGATGTCGACCGACTGAGTAAGGCGGCGATTGTTGACCGTGTAGTCGTTGGCGTAGGTAAGGTCGTAGCTGTGCAGCATAATACTCATGCCGCCGCCCTTGGGCTTGTCGGGCACGAACGAGAGGTGGGTCTTGTCGCCGATGGTCTTGGTGCCGACGAAGTTGACCATCTGCATGTAGGTGCCGTTATCGCCTGCAGGTTTGAGGCCATAGAGCGCGAACTGCGTGGCGATGTACTCGGCTGCGATCTCACCGCCGCGCGTTCCAGGGCCGCGGCCCTCAAGAAGATCGTCTGCGAGAAATTTCACGTGCGCACGAATCTTCTCGGCATCGACAGCGGCCTCTGCGGACTTTATCGCGGGAGGCACGGTCTGCGCCATTGCGGCACCGGAAAACATGAGCAGCGGAAGGACAGTAATGCGGAGTGATCTCATCTGCGGGCTCCTGTGAGTCGGGACGGTGCTTTTAGTTTAGCGGGTGCCCGTTTTGTCTTGCTCTGTTTCTCGACCGGCGGATCGGATTCGGGGAGTCGCACCGCTTGGACCTCCATTACGTCAAGCCGTTGAAGGATCTTTCGTGCGAGTCCCGTGAGTGGAATCGATCCCAAGCGGCGAGTTCGCACCCAGTGAAGATCGTCCTTCGATGCGGGCACCGCGCGACGAAGGGCTCGATCCTCGCGGTCGCGCGCAGCGAAGACCTGTACGTAGTAGTTGGTATTGGTGATGGAGTGGCGCAGACGAAGCATCGGCTCCCGTCCCTCTACGGCATCCATCGGCAACGGGGGAAGCTCATACATTCCAGCCATCAGGCTGACATCTTCCCCACGCTGTTCCAGCAGAACCTCGGTGATGGTGCCGCGCTTGCGAATCATCAGCAGATGCGCGACGGGACGACTGCGCTGCGCCGCACGCAGCAGGGTGACGTGCTCGCCTCTTGTCTTGCACATTGAAAACACCGGGCAGTTCAGGCAGAGAGGAGCGCGGGGCAGACAGATGGTCGCTCCCAGCTCCATCATCGCCTGGTTGTGATCGCCCGCCGCATTGAGGTCGCGGTCGAATCGGCGGCGCGGAACCAGTGTGGCGGCCTGCCGCTGCAGGAAGGTCCTGCTGATCAGCGTACCCTCTTTAGGCCGCCCCAGAATGCGCAGAAGCACGCGTTCGACGTTACCGTCGAGGACAGGGATGCTCTCTCCGAACGCAATGCTTGCAATGGCGGCACACGTATATTCGCCGATGCCGGGAAGCGTACGCAGCTCGGCCGAGGTGTTGGGAAGCACGCCACTGCGCTCTTCGGTGATGAATTTGGCGGCTTTGTGGAGCATCCGCGCGCGGCGATAGTACCCCAATCCCGACCAGGCAGCGAGCACATCCGCTTCTTTTGCCAGGGCGAGCGAGAGGATCGTGGGGAAGCGACGAAGGAAGTCGTGATAGTGCTCGATGACCGCGGCGACCCGAGTCTGCTGCAGCATGACCTCGGAGACCCATGTCTGGTAGGGATCGTTGATGCCGCGCCAGGGAAGCTCGCGCGCATGGGTGCGATACCAGCTCATCAGGCGCCGACGGAAGACAGTCGGATCAAGCTCGGCCTGAGGAATTTCGTTACCGTTAATCTCTGGCTCGTCGTGAGAGTGGGAGAGCTGTCGAGCTTGCATCGGAGGACAGTCTATCGCCTCTTGTGAGGACGTACTATGGGTAAGTATGCAGGTATCCCCTTTTCCACCATCAAAAGTAACGAGACGAGGCCTCTTCAAGTGCGCGGTGGCTACAGTCGGTCTGGAGCTGGCCAGACCGCTCTCCTGGGCTATGCAGTCACCCCATCCCGCAGAAACTGTGCCACCTTCTGAACAGAAAGACCGATGGAGCGAGACGTGGAATGCTGCACTCGCGTGCCTGGCAGGTAACGTGCGAATTGTGCCACGGTATGACCATCCGGTTCTGTTTGAAGGAGCCGTCTATCCTGGCATCTGGCAGGAGTGCGGTCCGCACGAAGGTCTGGTATATGGAACGCTGGCAAAGTATGTGGTGGAGAAGGATCCTGCCAAGGCTCCGCTGGCCGTGGCAAAGAACAATCACATGGCCTTCTTCGCCCTGCAGCGGGAAGACGGTCAGTTACCTGCCTCGATCAAGATGAGCGAGGCGGGCTTTGGGCAGATCCAGATGGTCGTTCCCATTGCGGCGACAGCCTGGGATCTCGTCCAGCTTACCCATGATGACGAGCTGCTCGTAGCCACCTATAAATCCTGCAGCCGGTGGGATGCCTGGCTGCGTCGCTATCGCAACACCCGCGGGACCGGGCTGGTCGAAGGTTTCTGCACCTATGACACGGGCCATGACAACAGTCCGCGCTGGAAGGGTGTTCCCAATCGCTGTCCTGATGCTGATGCAAAGAAATTTCCCTCCGGCGTGGGAGTTCCCAGATTGTGTCCCGATCTGTCTGCAACGGTATACGGTGGGCGCATCGCTTTGGCTGCGATGGCCAAGGCGTTGGGCAAGCCCGACGAGGCCGCACGATGGGAGTCCGATGCCGAGCAACTGCGTCTGCTGATCCTGTCGAAGCTTTACGACGAGACGGATGCTTCTTTTTACGACCTGGATACCGAAAATGAATTTGTACGGGTGCGATCGGATGTGAACAGCCGCGTCCTGGGCGAGCATGTGTTGAAGATGTCGGAGGCTCGTGACCGCACGATCTTCGAAGCCCTATGGATGAGGCAGATCCATAACCCGAAGGCATTCTGGGCTCCCTATCCTCTCACCTCGGTCGCCATGGACGATCCGTCATTCGTACGACCCATTCCGCGCAATAGCTGGGGCGGCGCTACACAGGCTCTCACGGCGCTACGCACGCCGAGGTGGATGGAGCACTACGGCAAACAGGCTGAGCTGAAACAGTTGATGCAGAAGTGGTGCGAGGCGATTATGCGGCATATCGAGTTCCGTCAGCAGATGGATCCTTTGACGGGAGACTTCACTCAGAAAGATCCCAGCGGATACTCGCCTGCGGCGCTGGTGTTTCTCGAATTTGCACGCAGGCTAGGGCAAGCTCCCGAGGCGAGATGATCTTGTTGCAGACGACAGTCGCACCGTCTCTGAAGCCGGAGTCCAATGGGGTCTGATCGTCTGACTTGAACTGGCCGGACCTCCGCATCTTAGGGCATTTGCCTGTTGCTTAAGGAGGCGGCCATCACCGATTCTGTCTGCACTTTAAAACATTGAGGTTTCTATGCGGATGAAGCTTGCCGGCCTGCTTGTGGGCAC
>Ga0268266_10005652_pt1 | contig 11596 bp, 8 predicted proteins | sample KBSS13metaG_FD_190356 | JGI IMG/M metagenome (GOLD analysis project Ga0268266, IMG submission 190356) | Switchgrass rhizosphere microbial communities from Kellogg Biological Station, Michigan, USA - KBS S1-3 metaG (SPAdes) (version 2) | ecosystem: Host-associated > Plants > Roots > Rhizosphere >... | reverse complement strand
CGCCGGCGGAATCTCGGTGCACATCCTCATGACCTCGCCCGCGGCCCGCGGGTTGTTCAACAAGGCCATTGTGCAGTCCGGTGGCGGACGGCCGGGCATCTTCCGTGACCGCCAGTTGAAAGGGGGCCCGGAATCTGCTGAAGGGCTCGGGGTCGCCTTTGCCAGGAAGGAGGGCATCGAAGGGCAAGGAGCAGAAGCCCTGCGCAAGCTGCGCGAGCTGCCCGCGGACGAGCTCGCCAAGGGTCTGAATCTGGCCAGCATGAGCGATCCCACCTATGTCGGCGGTCCGGTAGTCGATGGGCAGATCATCACTGCAAACCCCTCGCAGCTGTACGCGGACGGCAAAGGCGCGCGGGTGGCGATGATGGTTGGCGCCACGAGCCAGGATATCGGTTTCATGCAAGCCAGTAGCGTCGACGAGCTTTTGAAGCAGTTTGGCGCGAATGCCGAGAAGGCGCGCTCGGTCTACGCGGTGCACGATAGTGATGATGTCAGGTTCCTGGCCTTCCGCATGGGCGGGGACCAGATGATGATCGAGCCGGCACGCTATGTCGCTCGGGAGCTCGCCGGGCGTGGGCAACCTGTTTACGAGTTCCGTTTTTCCTACGTGGCCGAGTCGATACGCGGCCAGTTCGGGGGCGTGATGGGGGCCATGCACGCCTCGGATATTCCCTTCGCGTTCGATACGGTGGCGGCGAAGTATGGCAAGGACCTCACCCCGGGCGATGCAGCGGCGGCGCGTGCCATGAACGCGTACTGGGTTGCTTTCACGAAGACGGGCAAGCCCGAAGCGCCTGGCCAGCCAGCGTGGCCACCCTACGATCATCGGACCGATTCCATCATGAATTTTACCAACACCGGACCAGTTGCAGGGCCCGACCCCTGGAAGGCGCGGTTGGATCTTGCGGAGGCGGTGAGTGAGTCCAAGCAAAGCGGCGCACCGAGTGGACGGTGATGCGAAACGCTATCTGGCCGCTCCGCGCGCGCGACCTTTTGCTGGGCTGGCTCATTGCGGTAGCGCTGCTGGGCGCAGTCCGACCGGCTCCGGCGCAGGCGACCCAAGGGACGGTAGCACCGGCCGACCCGGCTGCAACCTATAAAAATCCAACAGCACCGCTCGAGCAGCGGGTGGAGGACCTGCTCGCCCGGCTGACGCTGAAAGAGAAGATGGCGCTCATGGCCGGTGGCTCGGCTTTCGCCATGCACGGGATCGAGCGCTTCAGTATCCCCGGGCTGAACCTGTCCGATGGCCCGAACGGGGTCCGTTCCAATGCCGGCGAGGCGACGACCGTCTTCCCCACCGGCTCGGCGCTTGCAGCGACCTGGAATCCCGTGTTGCTCGAGTCAGTCGGACAGGCCATTGCCCGCGAAGCGCTGGCCTTGAACATCCAGGTCATGTTGGGCCCGAATGTCAACATCCAGCGCTCGCCCTTGGGCGGACGCAATTTCGAGTCCTATTCCGAGGACCCGTACCTCGCCGGTCGGATCGGGATCGGTTTTGTAAAAGGCGTACAAGCCCAAGGGATCGGCACTTCGGTGAAGCACTTCGTGGCGAACGAGCAGGAAGCGGACCGCATGCGGGGCAACTCGGTGGTGGATGAGCGCGCACTGCGGGAAATCTACCTGTTGCCGTTCGAGATGATCGTCAAGGAGGCGCGTCCGTGGACGATCATGGCCTCCTACAATCGGTTGAACGGGACGTACATGTCGGAGAATGACCGGCTCATCCGTAAGGTTCTCAAGGGCGAGTGGGGTTTTGACGGGCTGTTGATGTCCGACTGGGGAGCGGTGCACACGACCGTGGAGGCGGCGAACGCCGGCATGGACCTGGAGATGCCCGGGCCGCCCCGCTATTTCGGAGCGCTCCTGGCCCAGGCCGTGCGCAACTGGCAGGTGGAGCAATCTGTGGTCGATGAAGCCGCAGGCCGTGCGTTGCGCCTGATCATTCGCTCGGGTGTCCTGGACGGTAAGCACGGCACCGGGGAGTTACAGAGCGAGCGCAACCGCGCGGCTGCACTGTCGGCGGCGCGCGAGGCGATTGTGTTATTGAAGAATGACAAAGGGCTGCTGCCGTTGGAGGGAGCAAAACTCCGATCACTGGCGATCATCGGTCCGAACGCAGACGTGCCCTTGTATCAAGGTGGCGGGAGCGCCGGCGTCGTGCCGTCGCGCATTCTGACACCTCTGTCCTCGTTGCGCGCCGCCCTCGGGCCGAAGGTGGAAATCCATTTCGCACAGGGTGCCGATAACGACCCCCTGCCGCCACCGGCGGATGCCCGGTTGCTGAGTCCCACCGAGCAGCGCAGCGAGAGCGGCTTGCGGTTCTCACATTTCAACAATCCCTCGTTCCAGGGGCAGCCGGATCGCACCGGTATGGATAACTTCTTCGACAAGGTCGCGCTGCAATTCGGCGGTGCGGGGCCTGCCCAGGTGAGCATTCGTTGGGAGGGGTTTTTCTGGCCACCGCGCAGCGGTGTGTATGAGTTTGGTTTGAGCCAGGTGGGTACGGCAACGCTCTACATCGATGAGCAGAAACTCGTCGACGAGAAGTCAGGTACCTTGCATCCGCCGCAGTTGGATTTCGGGGCGCCGGTACGCACGGCGAGCACGACCCTCGAGGCCGGACGAGCCCACCGCATCCGGATCGACTATGTCAGCCTGCCGTTTCCGTTCCACTCGATGCACCTGGGCATCCGTGTGCCCGCGGGCAGCATTCAGGAGGCAGTCGAAGCAGCCCATGGTGCCGATGCGGCCATTGTATTTGTCGGTTCGTCACGCTCGTCGGAAACGGAAGGTCGCGACCGGTCCGACATGGAGCTCGCCGGGCAGCAGAATGAGCTCGTGGAAGCCGTGCTTGCCGCGAATCCGCGGACCATCGTGGTACTCAACAACGGCGCGCCAGTGAACTTGCCGTGGGCTGAGCGCGCACCTGCGCTGGTCGAAGGATGGTTGGCCGGGGAGGAGGGGCCGCAAGCGCTCGCGGAGATCCTCTTGGGAAAAACCAACCCGTCCGGCAAGCTGCCGTTCACCCTGCCACGACGGCTCGAGGATAATCCCGCCTACCTCTATTACTCCCCCGGCCGCGAAGCCCGCTATGGGGAAGGTGTATTTGTCGGGTATCGCTATTACGACAAACGCAAGCTCGCGCCGTTGTTTCCTTTCGGTCACGGACTTTCGTACACGACGTTCGAGTACAAGAACCTACGGGTTCCGGCCTCAGCGGCGAGCGGTGCTCCTTTCGAGGTGTCGGTCGACATCCGCAACAGCGGCGGGCGAATGGGGCAGGAAACCGTGCAGCTCTATGTCGGCGATGAAGCAACCACGGACGTCGTCCGGCCGGTCAGGGAGCTCAAGGGTTTCCAGAAAGTGAATCTCGCTCCCGGTCAGAGTACAACTGTCAGATTCACCGTGACGCCACGCGACCTGTCGTACTACGACGTGAATGGACAGGGCTGGAAGAGCTCGCCGGGCACGCACCGCATCTACGTGGGAAGCTCGTCAGCCGATATCCGGTTGCAACAGGCGTTTCAGTGGACCGTACCACGCGATCCGCGCACACCATCGGCGGAAGCGCCGGGTCTGGCGGACTTCTTCTGAAGAAGCGCCGGTTGGCGCGGGCGTAAAGTCGCCCGCGTCAATGCAGGATCGAGCTCAGCTTCCCCCGACCGGCTGCAAGACCTCCACACTGAAGGTCGGGGAACAGCCGGACCCCGGATTACGCGTCGCAAACAAAGGCAGTATGCGCCGCCTCACCTGCTCCAACAGCGCGCACGAACCCTCGGCGTTGAGAGTCACTTTCTGCCACCGGGCCGCCACCTTGGGCGACTCACTCTGATCACCACCGTTGGCCGGCACGAGCGCCGAGAATGTCGCGTCGACGCCCGGGAACTTTTCCGGCCCTCCATTGGTGAAACACCCGAAGGGCTTGACGGTCGTGTCCCGCGCGCCGAGCCGACTCAGGATCTCCGTGACCAGCCCCTGAAGACGATCGCAGGAATAGAACGTCGTCTCGGAGCTCGCACCCACGGCCGAGTACATGAAGTGAATCGTGCGGGGCACCCACCTGGCGTTGGCAACCGCGCTCGCCGGCGCGTTCCCCGCCAAGGATGTAGCACCGGCCGACGCCGACGCCAGGCAGCTCACAAGCATCAGCGTTGCGATTCGCCGCGAGGTTGATCTGAGCAGGACAAGTCCAGGGGCCGCTTCCATGTCCACCGAACATAGGCTTCTTCGCACTCTCCCACAAGAGCTCTCACACCCGGCGGCAGCCCACTATTCCTGCAGCGGCGCATTCCAATCACTGACGCGACGGAACTCCCATTCCGCCACCTTGCCATCGGCCGCGTACCCCAGCTTCACTTCCAGCACCCCTCGGTCACAACGCACCCGGTAGCGGTACACCTGGTCATCCCCCAGTTCCCTGCGCTCGAACAACGCGATCTCCCGCACCGATCCGAGTGGCAGCAAGCTCTTCCGAACCTCGGACATCCGTTCCGTGAACTCGGGCCTGGAGACGAACGCAAACTCCTTGTAGTCCGCCTTCCCGTCACTGATCCGCCGCAGCAAACTCCTGAGCCGATCCGTGACCTCCGGCTCGTGATCTTCGCGCGCAGCGCCAGGGCTCTGCGCCAACTTCGAATCCAACAGTCCGGCAACGTGCCGCACGATCGTCTCCGGATCGCCGCTATCGCTGTTGGCGAGCGCGACGAGCGTGAGCTCATCACCGCGATAGTGGATCACGAAGCTCTGAAAACCCAACCACGCGCCGGAGTGTCGCCACACCTCCTGCACCGCAGTGTGCTCCAGATACCAACCGAACCCGTACGGATAGCTCCGCCCGCTCTTAAGAGCCGCGGGCCGTTCGATCTCGGCCCAGGATTGCGGCGCAAGCAGCTTGCGGCCGAGCAAACTCGCATCCCAGCGTGCGTAATCCAGAACGGACAGCATGAGCGAGCCATCTGCCGTGGTATTCGCAGTGGGAGACACCCAGTCCTGGTTGCGCAACACGCCGTCATCGAGTTGATAGCCCGCAGCCCGATTCGGGACGATGGCGAGATTGTCGATCAGCCGCGCCGTTCGCATCCCGAGCGGCCCGAAGATCCGGCGGGCGAGCAGGGCACCGTAGAACTCGCCGCTGACACGCTTGATGAGAAAGCCGAGCGTCACATAATCGGTGTAACTGAAGTTCCAGTGCGCGCCAGGCGGGAAATTCAACTGCTGTTTGTAGATGATCCCGAGCAACTCCTCATCCGTATAGTCGCGACGGAATTCACCGTCCGGCGTCGACGGCAGGCCCGAGGTGTGATTGAGGAGATTGCGGACGGTGATCGGCGCCCAGCTCGCGGGCGCCTCCGGCAGGTACTTGCGAACCGACTCATCGAGCCGGATCTTGCCGTCCTCCACGAGGAACATCACCGCGACTGCGGTGAACTGCATCCCGGCGGAGCCGATTTCAAACACCGTGTCGGGATGCACCGGCACCTGGTGCTCGAGATTCGCGAACCCATAACCTTGCGCGCGCACGAGCTGCCCCTGTCGCATGATCGCAAGAGCGAGCCCCGGCACATGCTGCCGAGCCATCTCGGCGTTGATATAGTCATCGATCGCATCGGCGCGCACGGCCCCCACGAATCCCGCACACGCGAGCGTTGCCAACAACGTTTTCATGGACCCCGCCTTGCTCCATTGCCGATACTCGAGAGTATAGGTAGGTGAGAGCGCCGCCCGTGGCCGCCTTTGCAAACATAGTTGCCGTTTCTGCAATCAAGCTGCCCCGGGGTGAGAGGCACAATGACGGCGAGTGCGCGCCGCAGTCGACCCACTCGAGCCAACTTCAACACAAATCGAGGACCTATGAAGAAAACACTCCTGAGGATCGCGCTCGCAGGACTGGGTGTCACGCTGCTCGCGCCTCACCCGGCGGCCGCTACGGAACAGGACGAGGTCATGAAGATCGTGCGCCAGTGGGTCGAGAGCCTGAACAAAGGTGACCCGAAAACCGCGATCGCCGCCTGCGCCGAGCAAACCTCGATCGTCGACGAGTTCCCGCCGCACGAGTGGCACGGGGACGGAGCCTGCGCGAGGTGGGTGACCGAGCTGGATGCCTACAATCAAAAGCTCGGCCTCACGGACTCGATCGTGACGCTGAAAAAACCGCGGCGCGTCGACATTACCGCGGACCGCGCCTATGTGGTCGCGCCCACCGATTTCCACTTCAAGGAAAACGGCAAGCCCGGGACCGAGCTCGGCGCCCTTTTCACCGTAGCGCTGCAAAAAGGCCAGGCGGGCTGGCGCATCACTGGATGGGCCTGGTCCAGACCTTGAAGACAGTGCTGCCTGGGCATGCTCGAGCCGTCGTTGGGGGTTTTGCGTCCCTCGAGGGTCGTTGGATAAGGCCTCGAGGTGAATCTTGATGAGATATCTGCGACCCGCGAGTGCGCTCGGGGTCATCCTGTTGCTCGCGACGGGTGCGGCGTATTGCGCCACCCCGGATTTCTCCGGTGTCTGGGAGCGGTACCCCGACCCCTACGGCGATTCGCGTTTTCCTGACGACCCGCCGCCTCCGGCCGGCGGCCCGCAGCTCAAGGAGCCCTACGCCAGCGCGTACAAGAAGGCCAATCAGCGCAAGGCTGAGGCCGACAAGAAGGGCAAACCCCTCGCGGACGCCGCAACCCGATGTCTGCCCCAGGGCATGCCGACCATCATGGCCGCCGTCGAGCCCATCGAAATCCTGCAGACACCCCGGCAGTTGGTGGTTCTCGCCGAGTTCCTCACGCAGACCCGCCGCGTCTACCTGAACGAGAAAATGCCGGCTCCTGAGGACATCTCCCCGGGCTACAACGGTTACTCCGTGGCCCAGTGGGAGGGCCAAACCCTCGTCGTCCACACGCAAGGGGTGCGCGAGGACATCCAGTTCATGGCGATTCCCCACTCCGCGCAGATGAAGATCACCGAGCGATTGCGCCTCACCGGGCCCGGCCTGCTCGAAGATCAGATCACCATCGACGATCCCAGCGTGCTCGCGAAGCCGTACGCTTTCACGTTCGGCTACAAGCGCAACCTGCAATACCGGATCATGGAATACATCTGCGACAACAACCGCGAGCGCCCCGACGCCCAAGGCGGTGTGAGCCTGGATGTCAGCCCTGACAAAAAATAACCCAACAGTGATGACGCAACCCACGCCATGCCAAGCCGACGCGACATCCTGAAACAAACGTGCGCACTGGCCCTGGGCGCGGCGGTCACCCCCGCCCCACGTATCCAACGCGTCATCCGTCGCGACGAGACGATCCGGCGGCTCGGCGGACTCGGGGATGGGTTCGAGATGACCTGGGATGACCGGGATCGCCAGTACGTGGTGGTCAACGACGGCACGGGCTGGGCAGACAAACCCAAGGCGTTCTACAACACCCGACTGTGGACCCTCACCGGGGGCACTCAGGATGCCGCCCACGAGGAAGTCAGTGGTTACCCGGAGTTGAATGACACGACCCGCCCGGAGAATGGCGCCCAGTACTTCGGCCGCGGCCTGCTGGCCGTGCGCGGCCAGCTCTACCAATTCCTGAGCACCCTCGATCAAGCAACCGAGCGGCCGCGACACTGGATTGGAGCCAAACTCATCTACTCCAAGGACCACGGACGTACCTGGTGTAACCGGGACGGCACATCCCCCGTGGTCTGGGAGAATGTACCCGCGCGATCGCGCGCCAACCTCACGTTCTTCCAGGAGCCTGACGAGGCCTTCTCGCTCCTGTCAATCGTGCAGATGGGCCAGGACTATCGCGCCAACCGCGACGGCTACATTTATGTTTACGGACTCAACGGCAACGTCGACGGCCGCATGAACGAGCTCGTGTTGTTCCGGGTCCCGATCGCGAAGTTTCTCGACCGGGACGCGTACGAGTATTTCGGGGGCAGGGGAGTCAACGGCAGCGCCCGTTGGGTCAGGGACATCCAGGCGCGAGCCGTCGTCCATAGCTTCCCGCGCGGTTGGGTGAATCGCACGAATCTCCTCCCCGACGATCTGGTCGTGGAATCCTGGTTGCCGAGTGTCGTCTACAACGAGCCGCTCGGGGTGTATCTCATGGCGAGCGCCGGCATTGGCTGCACGCCGGAGGGCATCGAATTCGGAAAGCCGAGCTACCTGGGATTCTGGGTCTCGACAACCCCGTGGGGCCCCTGGAGGCAGATCCACGAAGAAACCGCGTGGACTCCCGCAGGCGATCCAGCAGCCCGCTGTTATGTCCCCCGAATCGCTCCCAAGTGGATGGCGCCCGACGGCAAATCCTTCTACCTCGTCTGGTCGGACCTCAAAGGCCTCATCACCTTCTCGGGCATTGAGGCCCGCATGACCGCCGCGCAAGAGAAGGCGACAACCCCGGAGCAACGCAGCGCCATCCAGGCGGACTTTACCCGGCGTTACTTGCCGGGCTATTCCTTCAACGTCCAACAAGTGGAGCTCGTGATGAGTTGAGCAAACTTCAGCCCCAGGTGAGGCTCGAATCGGATAACCTGGCGGCACACGCCGAACGCGGAACGCAGCAGCGAGCTCCCTGCCTGTGAAAACAACGAATGACGTACGGGTCGACTACCGCCATCCTTTGCCAGTGCGGTTGTGGCACTGGGCCAATGCCGCGGCCGTTCTGGTGTTGCTGCTGACCGGGCTGCTGATTTTCGATATCCACCCGCACCTGTACTGGGGCGAGGCGGGGCAGGAAGGTGAGGCTGCCTTCGTGTCGTTTTCCGGTGCTCACCTGGACAAAAAAGTGGCCGATACTGAGTTGCAGGTCGGCAGTGCCCGCTGGAATACCACGGGGATACTGGGCACCATTATCGAAGACGGCTTCGGGGGACGGTATCTGCTCGTCGCGTCACCTCCCGAGGACTGGCAGTTCGGCGCCACCCGGGGCTGGCATTTCGCGTTCGCCTGGTTCCTTGGGCTGAGCTTACCGCTCTATGCCGTGTATCTGCTGGCGAGCCGCCGGCTGACCCGTGCCTTGTTGCCGACCCGCGGCGAGCTGCGGATCCGGAACGTGGTGCACGAGTTGTGGGAGCATCTGCGGCTACGCCGGGCCCGCGGCGAGGCGGCGCGCCATTACAACTCGCTGCAGAAAATTGCTTACCTGTTGGTCATTTTCGTGCTCATTCCGGGCATGGTGTTGAGCGGCTTGGCGATGTCGAACACACTGAGCGCCGCCTGGCCCGCGCTGAGCGAGCTCTTCGGGGGCCACCAGTCCGCCCGCTCGGTGCACTTCATCATCGCGCTGCTGTTGGTAATTTTTATCCTCGTACACCTCTTCCAGGTGGTCGTGTCTGGATTCGTCAACCTGACCCGATCGATGATCACCGGACGATTCGTCGTCGACCGGGAGGGCACGCCATGATTGATCCGATTTCCCGGCGAATGGTGTTGGGCGGCCTGGCGGCGACGGGCGCCGTGCTGGCCGGTTGCAGTCGCTTGGACGACAAGACCCCCTTCCGCCAGATACTTGGTTTCTCCGACGCCTTCACCCTGCGAGCGCAGCGGATACTGTTGGCAAAGCGCCCGCTGGTGCGCGAATACTCCCTGTCGCAATTGTCTGCGACTTTTCCCGTGAATGGGACGAGGCTGCCACCTGGCGATGCCTATAAGAGGCTGCTGGACAGCGAGTTCCGTGACTGGCAGCTGAAGGTGCACGGCTTCGTGAATCGGCCGCTGACACTGTCGCTCGCGCAACTCCAGGACATGCCTTCCCGTACGCAGATTACCCTGCACAATTGCGACGAAGGCTGGAGTGCTATCGGCCAGTGGACCGGTGTTCAGTTGGGACACGTGCTGTCACTGGCCGGATTGCGCCCCGAGGCTCGCTACGTCGTGTTCCACTGCCTCGACAAGATCAACATGGACGGGAACTACTACTACGAAAGCCTGGACCTGTTGGATGCGATCCATCCGCAGACGGTGCTCGCCTACGGCATGAACGGTAAGCCGCTGCCGATCGGCCATGGTGCTCCATTACGCCTGCGGGTCGAGCTGCAGATTGGCTACAAGAACGCGAAGTTCGTGGACCGCATCGAAGTCGTGGACCGTCTCGACTCGATCGGTAAAGGTCGTGGCGGTTGGTGGGAGGACTTCGATCGGGCTGTGTGGTACGCCGGCCAGTAGGGCTTGCTCTGCATGAGGATTTGTCTTCAGGGAGCGTTCTCTCCAAGAAACCGCTCGAACGGTATGATGTGCGCGAAGAATCGGCTCTGCACCACCGCCTCAGATACATCACCGCAGTGGATGAGCACGGGTCGCAGTGACATCGAGCGGGGGACTTTCAGGCTCTCCAGCTTCCTGGTCATAGCGCCGATGACTTCCTGACTCAACTCACCACGCGTGAACTTGATCTCACAGACGAACAGCGAGCCGAAACGCTCCTGAATGAGGAGGTCCACCTGTGCGCCGGGACGATCTTTTGTAGCGGTCTGGAAGTAAGGTGCGGCGTTGAGGATATCCACGGCAGACAGTCCGAGCGCGTCCACCACTTGTGCCGAATTGTTGAGGACCAGATTCTCGAACTGCAGTGCCATGACCGAATCCCAGCCCGGCAGGAATGTCAGCACGCGGTCCGGGTAGCGGCTGGCCACGATCTGCTCCTTGTGAGGCTGAATGTATTTCAGATAGAACCGACTGTAGTTGTCGCTGAGTCGATATTTGAGGTACTTCAGCGTGCGGCCATCGTTCAAGGACCACGCCCTATGCCGTTGGAGAAAGCCGGCGCTGACGAGATCGTCCAGATGCTGGGTCAGTGTTCCTCCTGGCGCGCGCCCGAGGGCGCGCGCGATTTCCTGGTAATCCTTCGCGCCCTTGGCGAGTTGCTGGACAATCTTCCGATACGCCTGTGCCTTCTTGTCAAAAAGATCGGAGAACACCCGGTCGAATTCATCGAACAGTAGCGCGCCTTCGCGAAAGCACAGCCGCCCGATGTTTTGTTCGGCGGTCTGCTGTGACTGGATTTCCTCCAGATAGCGCGGCACACCGCCGGTGACTGCCAGAACTTTGAGCTTATCCTGCGCGGCGGTGCGCTCGGCCTGGGCACCCCAGAACTGGTTGCAATAGGGCAGGGAGAGTTCCCGGACCACCAGGCGCAGAGAGATCCGGCCCACAAAACCTGTATGGCTGAGAATATTTTTCTCGATCCATGACGAGATCGAGCCGCACAGCACCAGGATCAGCCGGGGATTTCTGCTGAAATGCAGATCCCAGGCGTTCTTGAGCTGGGAAAGGAACAACTCATCGCCGCGCGCCATCCAGGAGATCTCATCCAGCAGAATGAGCACCCGATCTCGTGTGGTCTCGCGCGCGAGTAACCGGAACAACTCGCCCCAGTCGTCGCTTTGGAACCGTGGCAGATCGCATTGCTCAGCCAGGAGCCTCGCGAACTCGGCCCGCTGCTCAACCGCTCCGATGCCGTCGCGCGGGGCTAGCCCGGCGAACTCCAGAAATCGTGGGAATTCGCGGCCGAACTCCCGAGCCAATCGGCTCTTGCCGATTCGTCTGCGCCCGGTAATCACCACGAGGCTGGCCGCATCCTTGGCCTTCAGTTCCTCGAGCCGCCGCATCTCGCTC
>Ga0268266_10005644_pt1 | contig 11607 bp, 6 predicted proteins | sample KBSS13metaG_FD_190356 | JGI IMG/M metagenome (GOLD analysis project Ga0268266, IMG submission 190356) | Switchgrass rhizosphere microbial communities from Kellogg Biological Station, Michigan, USA - KBS S1-3 metaG (SPAdes) (version 2) | ecosystem: Host-associated > Plants > Roots > Rhizosphere >... | reverse complement strand
TCCCTACGGCGCGCAGACGGTCACCATCGAGACCGGCGAGCTGGCACGGCAGGCCGAAGCCTCTGTGCGTGTTTCGATGGGCGATACCGTTGTTCTCGTCACGGCGTGCGCGGCCAAGAAGCCGACCCCGGGGCGTGACTTCTTCCCGCTCACGGTGAACTACGTCGAGAAGACGTACGCCGCGGGCCGCATCCCCGGTGGCTTCTTCAAGCGCGAAGGCCGTCCGACGGAGAAAGAGACGCTGACGTCGCGCCTCATCGACCGTCCGATCCGTCCGCTGTTCCCGGATGGTTTCTACAACGACCTGCAGGTCGTCGCGACCGTCATCTCGCTGGACCCGGATATCGACGCGGACATCCCGTCGCTGCTCGGTGCGTCCGCGGCGCTGGCGCTGTCCGGCCTGCCGTTCGGCGGCCCGATCGGCGCCGCCCGCGTCGGTTACAAGGATGGCCAGTACATCCTGAACCCGGGCGCCAAGCAGCTGGCGGAGTCGGATCTGCACCTCGTCGTCGCGGGCACCAAGGCCGCGGTGCTGATGGTGGAGTCCGAAGCGAAGCAGCTTTCTGAAGAAGTGATGCTCGGCGCGGTGGTGTTCGGCCACCAGCAGATGCAGGTCGCGATCGACGCGATCAACGATCTGGTGAAGCAGGCTGGCAAGCCGCGCTGGACCTGGCAGGCTCCGGCGGCCAACAACGAGCTCGACGCCGCGCTCGCCGGTATCGCGCAGGCTGCGGTATCGCAGGCCTACCAGATCACGGTCAAGAAGGATCGCGTCGCCAAGCTGAGCGAGATCAAGCAGCAGGTGCTCGAGCAGCTCGCCGGCGGCGATGCGCCGAAGTTCAGCAAGGAAGATGTCGACAACGCGCTCTTCAAGCTCGAGAGCAACATCGTCCGTCAGCGCGTGCTGAACGGCGAGCCGCGTATCGACGGCCGCGATCACAAGACCGTTCGTCCGATCACCGTGAAGGTGGGCGTGCTGCCGCGTGCGCACGGTTCCGCGCTCTTCACGCGCGGTGAGACGCAGGCCCTCGTCGTCACGACGCTCGGCACCGGTCGCGACGCGCAGATCATCGACGCGCTCGAAGGCGAACGCCGCGAGCCGTTCATGCTCCACTACAACTTCCCGCCGTACTCGGTCGGTGAGACCGGCATGATGGGTTCGCCGAAGCGCCGCGAAATCGGCCACGGCAACCTGGCTCGCCGCGGCGTCGCCGCCGTGATGCCGGACATGACGAAGTTCCCGTATGTCATCCGCATCGTCTCGGAAATTCTCGAGTCGAACGGTTCGAGCTCGATGGCCAGCGTCTGCGGCACCTCGCTGTCGCTGATGGACGCGGGCGTGCCCATCAAGGCGCCGGTCGCCGGTGTCGCCATGGGTCTCGTGCTCGAAGGCGGCCGCTTCGCCGTGCTCACCGACATCCTCGGTGACGAAGATCATCTCGGCGACATGGACTTCAAGGTCGCTGGCAGCAAGGACGGCGTCACGGCGCTGCAGATGGACATCAAGGTCGAAGGCGTCACGCCGGAGATCATGAAGGTCGCGCTGGAGCAGGCGAAGGCCGGCCGTCTGTACATCCTCGACGAGATGAACAGGGTCATCTCCACCTCGCGCGAGAAGATGTCGGAGTGGGCGCCCTCGATCATCACGATCAAGATCGACGCGGAGAAGATCCGCGACGTCATCGGCAAGGGTGGCGCGGTCATCCGCCAGATCACGGAAGAGACCGGCACGACCATCGACATCGAGAACGACGGCACGGTGAAGATCGCCTCGGTCAGCGGTGCCGCGGGCCGCGAAGCCCAGCGCCGCATCGAGCTCATCACGGCGGACGTCGAAGTCGGTCGCGTCTACGAAGGCCGCGTGGCGCGCCTCATGGACTTCGGCGCGTTCGTCACGATCCTGCCGGGTCGCGACGGCCTCGTGCATATCTCGCAGATCTCCGACGAGCGCGTCGAGCGCGTCAGCGACAAGCTGAAGGAAGGCGATGTGGTGCGCGTGAAGGTGCTGGAAGTCGACCGCCAGGGTCGCGTGCGCCTCTCCATGCGTAACGTCGACGCAGCGTAAACGGCAGCTCGCCGCGCTCTTAGCCGCGCGACGACTGAGCGCTCTTCCATGCGAAACAGGCCCGTGCCGATGGCACGGGCCTTTTTTCTGTCAACTCAAACTGAACGAATCTACTGGCGCGCGCGAGCCGCGAGCTCGTCGTCTTCGGCGCCGCGACCGGCTGCCCGAACGAGCGTGCTGTAGATTTCGTCCTGCACTGATTTCCACCGCTGATAGTTGCGGCTCGCAAGGCCCGCTACGGCTTCGGTGTCATTCGACGCGAAAGGCTTGCCTCGCTCGCGCATCTCGCGCTGCTGGGCGACGAACAGCTTCACGCTCTGCTCGAGGTAACTGCCGATCATGCTATGAAGGGACCCGCCGTAGGTTCGAATGATGTGCGACAGGAAGTCGCGGCTCATCACAGGTTCCCCGGTGTGTTCCTGATCGGCGATCACCTGCAGCAGGATGCTGCGCGTGATGTCGTTCTGGCTTTTCTTGTCGATGACGACGAAGTCGATGCGGTCGACTACGAGTTTACGTACGTCAGCCAGTGTGATGTATCGGCTCTCGACGGTGTCGTACAACCGCCGATTCGGATACTTCTTGATAACCCGCGGATCGCTCATCGCACCCCCTGTACCAATTAATGGACATTCCTCATCCAGAAGCGTCAGGGTCAACACAGTACATACGGTAATACAAAATTTCGCGCCGAACCAAATTTAAAACGGGTCGAAAACGTGAAGGGACTCTCAGGCCGGGGATGCAAACCGTGATCGGATGGCATGCAGGCCGACGGGATCCCAATTTTCGACGGCACGCCGAAGTATCGACTCCGGTGCCTCGAATTCGAGGCTCGGGTCGCAGCGTTGGCCGAGCAGTTGCAGGGCGCTGAGCAAAAGCGGGGTGATTCGCGCCCGATCGAGCGCGATGGAGCGTCGGGTCTTCGATAGCTTCGTGCCGTCGGGCTCGACGATGACGGGCAGGTGTGCGTAGGTGGGTGAGATTACGTTCAACGCGCGCTGCAGACAAACCTGCCACGCGGTGCTGCTGAGAAGGTCAGCGCCCCTCACGACGTCGGTGATGCCCTGGTCCGCGTCATCAACCACAACCGCTAGCTGATACGCGAAGATTCCGTCCCTGCGACGGATCACCACGTCCCCCATCGAGCGCACCGGCAACTCGCAGCGGCCCTGGAAGCGGTCCTCGAGCGTCACGGTGTCGTCGTCGATGCGGAAGCGGGTCGCGGTGGAGTGAGGCGCCGTGACGAGCGGGGCGGGCTTGTTCCGGCAGGTGCCCGGATATCCCCGATCCTCGTTTTCCAGCCGTAGCCGGCGCGGGCAGGAGCACTCGAAAGTCAGTCCCTTCGACTGCAGGTCCACCAGGGCCGCCCGGTAGAGCTCGGTCCGGCGGCTCTGCCAGACCACTTCGCCGTCCCAGGTCAGGCCGAAGGATTCGAGGGTACGCAGGATGCCATCGGCGCAACCGGGCACGACCCGGGGCGTGTCCAGGTCTTCCATGCGCAGGAGCCACTGCCCGCCGTGATGGCGGGCATCGAGGTAACTGCCCAGGGCCGCGACTAGCGACCCCAGGTGCAGAGAGCCGGTAGGAGAGGGGGCAAAGCGGCCGACGTACGCCGGCGCGCCTTGCGGTCGGTTACCGATAGCGGTCGTCGCGGTCGCCGTACTGGCGCTCGCGCCGCTCGCGGCGTTCCTGCGCTTCGATGGTAAGCGTGGCGACCGGGCGGGCTTCGAGGCGCTTGACCCCGATCTCTTCGCCGGTCTCGAGGCAATAGCCGTACGAGCCATCCTCGGTGCGCTTCAGCGCCTCGTCGATCTTTCGAATGAGCTTACGCTCGCGATCCCGCGTCCGCAGCTCGAGGCTGAACTCCTCCTCCTGCGTGGCGCGGTCGTTGGGATCCGGGAAGTTGGCCGCCTCGTCCTTCATGTGGGACACGGTGCGATCCACTTCTTCCATCAGATCTTTCTTCCACGTCTGCAGGATGTTGCGGAAGTGGTCGAGCTGTTCCTTGCTCATGTACTGCTCGCCACGCTTGGCGATGTACGGCGTGACGTTGCGCGGGCCGGCCAGCAGGCTGCCCGGCTCGTAGCCTTCGCCATCGTCGTCAGACGAGGCGGCGGCAGGCACGGCGTTCGAGCGAGCTGGGGGCGGCGTGGCCTTCGGGGCAACGCTCGCGGCCGGAGCTGGCGGTGCGGCTGCCGGCTCGTCTACGACACGGGTCGCGGCGGCGGCGGCAGTTTCGGTTTCGGCGGCGGGAGGGCGGGAGCTGGGGGCTTTCTTCGGAGCAGGTGACACGGGTACAGGTTTCCTCACGGGTGCGGGCGGCGCTGCGGCGGCCTTGGGACGCTCGGCGGGCCGGCGGGATTCGGCCTTTTTCGCAACCGGCCGGGCCGCCGCGGGCTTCTTGGCCTTGGCAGACTTGGGCGCGGGTCGTTTGGCCGCCATCAGTCGCTCCTCAAAAGCAGTCTGGCTTGTGAAGGACGCGGGATTATACCGGCCGACTTTCGCATGTAAACGGGGCGGTAAGGTCTCCAGAATCAGGTTGGTTTCAGGGCAGGGTGACGGGCGGGGCCGGACGCCACCCCTCCTGGCGTCGCTCGGCCACGACGGTGGTGTAGATTCCACCCCGAACGTTAAAACGGGCGGTCAACCGCATGAAGCGCGGATGTATCGCGCCGGACAGGCGGTCCACGATCTCGTTCGTCACGGCCTCGTGGAACGCGCCCCGGTCGCGGAACGACCAGATGTACAGCTTCAGCGACTTCAGCTCCACGCACAAACGGTCCGGCACGTACTCCAGTTCCAGCGTCGCGAAATCTGGCTGGCCGGTCACCGGACACAGGCACGTGAACTCCGGCAGCGTCATGCGAATGGTGTAGTCGCGCTCTGCTGCAGGGTTGTTGAAAGTAACGATCTCGCCGGACGGCCCGCTCGCGTTTCGATTGAGTTCAACAGGTGTTGTAGCCATGACATTTACCTTACACTACGCGCCGCCGCCGAGTGGGGTGTCGAACAGAGTGAGTATCGCTAGATGCGGCTGACCAAGATCAAGCTCGCTGGTTTTAAATCCTTCGTCGACCCTACCCACGTCACCTTCCCCAGTAATCTCTCCGGCATCGTCGGCCCCAATGGCTGCGGCAAGTCGAACGTCATCGACGCCGTGCGCTGGGTCATGGGCGAGCTCTCCGCGAAACATCTGCGCGGCGACTCCATGGCGGACGTCATCTTCAACGGCTCGACGTCACGCAAACCCGTCGGCACCGCCTCCGTCGAGCTCGTCTTCGACAATTCGGACGGCAAACTTGGGGGCGCTTACGCCAGTTACAACGAGGTCGCGCTGAAACGTCAGGTGGAACGTGACGGCAGCTCGGGCTACTTCCTGAACGGCATTCGTTGCCGCCGCAAGGACATCACGCAGCTCTTCCTCGGCACCGGCCTTGGCTCGCGCAGCTACGCGATCATCGAGCAGGGCATGATCTCCCGCGTCATCGAGAGCAAGCCCGAAGACATGCGCGCCTTCGTCGAGGAGGCGGCGGGCATCTCGCGCTACAAGGAGCGTCGCAAGGAGACCGAGAGCCGCATCCGCGACACCCGCGAGAATCTCGAACGACTTCAGGACGTTCGCGATGAAGTCGAGAAACAGATTCGACATCTGCAGCGCCAGGCCGCCACGGCCCGCCGCTACCAGAACTTCAAGGAGCAGGAGCGCCGCCTCACCGCGGAAGTGCTGGCCCTGCGCCTGCGCGAGCTCGATAGCGGCACCGAGACGCACGACAGCGCCGTCCGCGAATGCGATCTTGCCATGCAGGCGGCGTTGGCCGACCAGCGCTCGGCGGAAGCCGCGATCGAAAAGCAGCGCGCGTTCCATCACGAGCAGACCGAGCAGGTCAACGGCGTCCAGGCTCGCTACTACGAGATCGGCGCGGAAATCTCCCGCACCGAGCAGACGATCGAGCACACCCGCCAGCTGCGCGATCGCCAGAAGAACGATCTCGCGCAATCGCGCGGCACGCTGAACGACACCGCGCTCCACATCGAGCGTGACGAGAAGCAGCTTGCGGACCTGCGCGCCGAGCTCGAACTGCTCGAGCCGCAGCTCGAGACCTCACAGCTCACCGAAGAATCCGCCGCCACGGCGCTCGCGGATGCCGAACAGGCGCTGCAGCTCTGGCAGCAGACCTGGGAAGACTTCAACCGCTCGCTCGGCGCCGCGCACCAGACCACGCAGGTCGAGCGCGCCCGCATCGAGCAGCTCGAGAACCAGCTGCGCCGGTTCATGGCGCAGGCGGATCGCCTCGCCGTCGAGCGCGAGACACTGGCCGCGCAGAGCCCGGACGAGCAGCTCGCCACGCTCGCGGAACGCGAAGCCGAAGCGCGCCTCACGGGCGAAGAGCTTGCGGACACGCTGGCCCGCGCGCTCGAAGTGGTGCAGAGCCTGCGTTCGGAACAGATCACCGTCGAATCCCGGCTGGAGCAGTCGCGCGCCGATCGCGAGCGCAAGCGTTCCGAGCTGATGTCGCTCGAGGCGCTGCAGAAGGCGGCGCTGAGCCATCAGGCCGGCAAGGCCGCGGACTGGCTCGCTGGCCGCGGCCTCGCGCACAACACGCGCGTCGGCCAGACGCTCGAGGTGGAGCAGGGCTGGGAGCGCGCCGTCGAAACCGCGCTCGGTGACTATCTCGAAGCCGTGTGCGTCGATCGCCTCGAAGAGGTGGCGGGTGCGCTCGAAGGCTTCAACAGCGGCCGGCTCGCACTCGTCGAGCCGAGCGAACGCGCCGATCTGAATGAGCCCGGCAGCCTCGCCTCGAAGGTGAAGGGGCCCGCGGCGGTTGTCGGTCCGCTCGCTGACGTCATTACTGCGGATACGCTTTACGAGGCACTCGCCGCTCGCGGTTCACTGCCGCCCGGCAAGTCCATCATCACGCGGCAGGGCGAATGGCTCGGCCGCAACTGGCTGCGCATCAGCCGCGGCGAGGATCGGCACAGCGGCATCATCGAGCGCGAGCACCGCCTCAAGTCGCTGCGCACGGAATTCGACGTCGCGGAAGAGCGCGTCAAAGGCATGGAGTCGCACCTCGGCTCCGTCCGCCAGTCGCTGGCTGATGCCGAGCGCGAGCGCGATAGCGCGCAGGCTGGCATCCAGGGCGCTCACAAGCAGCACACCGATCTGCTCGGCCAGCTCGAAGCCACGCGCGCCCGCGCGCAGGAATCGGCGCTGCGTCGCGCTCGCCTCGAAGAGGAAGGGACCGAAGTCGCTCGCGAGATCGGCGTCGCGCAGGAAACGTTGGCGCGCGCCCGCGGCGAGCTGGATCGGGGCCTGCAGACCCTCGGCGAGCTGGACTCGCGCCGTCCGGACCTCGAATACGAACGCGAAGAGCGCCGTGAGATGGTTGCGTCTCGCCGCTCTGCCGCCCAGCAGGCGCAGCTCGCGGCTCGCGACCTGATGGTGCGCATGGAATCCCGTCGCTCCACCGAAAGCTCGGTGAGTGTCGGCCTCGCTCGCATGACTGAGCAGCGAGCCACGCTGACCCAGCGCGTGGCGGAGCTCGAGCGCGAGCTCGCGAATGGCGATGCGCCGATCGAAGAGCTGCGTGTCCGTCTCGACAGCGCGCTGGAACGGCGCCTCGAAGTGGAAGGCGAGCTGTCGACGGCTCGTCGCGCCCTCGAAGATGCCGAGAACGAGCTGCGTGAGCTCGATGAATCCCGCCTCGAAGCCGAGCAGCGCGTGAATAGCGCGCGCGAGGCGATGGAGGCTGCGAAGCTTGCCGCGCAGGAAACGCGCGTGCGTCGCGAATCCATTGCGGAACAGTTTGCGACCACCCGCTTCGAGCTCGGCGAAATCCAGCTCGGGTTGCCCGGGGATGCCAGCGTCATCACGTGGGAAGAGAACCTGAAGAGTGTTCAGAGCGACATCGAACGCCTGGGCCAGGTGAACCTTGCCGCGATCGACGAGCTGAAGGAACAGACGGAGCGCAAGGAATACCTCGACAGCCAGTTCACCGATCTCACCTCGGCGCTCGAGACGCTCGAAGACGCCATGAAGAAGATCGACAAGGAAACGCGTACCCGCTTCGAGGAAACGTTCAACAAGATCAACGCCGGGCTGCAGGCCAAATTCCCGCGGCTGTTCGGCGGCGGTCATGCCTATCTCGAAGTGAATGGCGACGATCCGCTGCTGGGCATCTCGATCATGGCGCGCCCGCCGGGCAAGCGGAACAGCACCATCCACCAGCTTTCGGGCGGTGAGAAAGCGCTGACCGCGGTGGCGCTCGTGTTCTCGATCTTCGACCTGAATCCGGCGCCGTTCTGCCTGCTCGACGAGGTGGACGCGCCGCTCGACGAGCACAACGTCGGGCGCTTCTGCGACATCGTGCGTGACATGTCGGAGCGCGTGCAGTTCATCTTCATCACGCACAACAAGACCACGATGGAGCTTGCTTCGCAGCTCATCGGCGTCACCATGAACGAGCCTGGCGTCTCCCGCCTCGTGGCGGTGGACGTCGATGAAGCCGTGCGGCTCGCGGCGGTCTGAACCAGGGGTTGTCGCTCGCAATGCCGGAGTTGCGCTGGACATTGCTCATCCTCGGGGCGCTGTTCATTGGCGGGCTGGCACTGTGGGAATGGCGCCGGCAGCGGCATGCGCGCGGGCCGGATAACCTGACGTCCTCGCACCATCCGGGTGGCGGCGGGGCTGAGGGGCAGCGCGTTTCGCCGACGTTTGACGGTGGCGGCGGGCGCGACGGCGGTCGCGTTTCGCCTATCTTCGATGGTGCGGGCGGCCGCGATGGCGGGCGTATCTCGCCGACCTTCGACGGGCCGGGCGCGCGCGACGGGGTGCGCATCTCGCCGACCTTCGATGGCGCCGGCGATGATTCCTTCGCCAACGGTTCCTCCTCGCTGACGTCGGGGCGCGGCACGTTCCGCGAGCCGACGCTGACGTTCCCCGAGGTGTCCGTCGAGATTCCCGCCGATTCGCGCGATCGCTTTGCCGACCCGCCGGTCGTCGAGCTGGACGACGAGTCACTCGACCGCTTGAAGGTCGAAGCGGGCGAGGCGGTCGACGAGTTTTCCGAGCCCCGTGAGCCGGGTGAGGCCGTCGACGACTTCTCCGAAAACATCGACGAGCCGTCGCCGGCCGCGCCAATGGTGCCCCGGTTGTCGCCGGCCGCTGTGGCGCCGACGCTGGCCCCGGTAGGCCAGGGTGGTTCGGCCCGCCGCGGCGAGTTGCAGGTCGAACGGGAGCCGGGCGCGCCGCTCGATCCTCACGACGAGCCGACGACGCGGTTCGAGGTCGAGTCGGAGTCTGCGAGCGAAGATGTGTCGGCGTCGCGCCCCGCGGCGGGCGTGCCGCTCAGCACGGACTCGCTCGATCCGGTCGAGCCCATCGTCGACTGGCCGGAAGAGGACACGCGCAAGATCGTCGCGCTCCGGTTGGTCTCGGGCACCGGCGAGCGCTTCGCGGGTCGTGCGGTCCGCCTGGCGCTGGCGGCCGAGGGCTTCGTGCTCGGCAAGTTCGACATCTTCCACAAGCCCGGCCCAGACGCGCGCGCCGTGCTGAGTGCCGCGAGCCTCACGAAGCCCGGCACGTTCTCGCTCGCCACCATGGACGCGCAGCGTTTCGGTGGCATCAGCCTGTTCGCGGTGCTCCCCGGACCGCTGTCACCGCTCGCCACCTTCGATGAGTTGTTGACGACCGCCCGCTCTCTGAACGATCGCCTGCGCGGCGCTCTTCAAGACGAGCGCGGCGAGCCGCTCACGCCGATGCGCAGCTCGAACATCCGCGACAGCCTGACCGCCTCCGCGACCGCAGCCGCCCCCGTCGTCGGCGCCGCCGCCGCACCGCCCACCGTCGGCGGCCCGGACGGCGCCAGCCCGCCGTAGGCACGCCATGAGCGGGAAGGACCCGGACAAAAAAACCGGTGCCCGCCGCGCCGGCGCCCGCAGCACCAAAGCCAAAGGCGACGTCGACGGGGTCGACGCCGGCGCAGCCGAGACCGACCTCTCGGCTGCGGCTGAGCGTGTCGCAGCCCTGCGCAAGGAAATCGCGCATCACAACCAGCGCTATCACGAGCTCGATGCGCCCGAGATCTCGGACGCCGATTTCGACGCGTTGATGCGCGAGCTGCGCGAGCTCGAGGCGCAGCATCCCGATCTCGTCACTCCGGACTCACCCACCCAGCGCGTCGGCTCCGCGCCGTCTTCACGGTTCGCGAAGGTCCGCCACAGCGTCCCGATGCTCTCGCTGGGCAACGCCTTCAGCGAAGAAGACGTCACGGACTTCGTCGACCGGATCCGCAAGTTCCTGCGCCTGCCGGCCGAGGAGCCGGTGATCTTCACCGCCGAGCCCAAAATCGACGGCCTTTCGATGTCGCTGCGCTACGAGCACGGCAAGCTCGTGAAAGCGGCCACCCGCGGCGACGGCTACGAAGGCGAAGACGTCACCGCGAACATCCGCACGCTGAAGCGCGTACCAAAGGAACTGAAGGGCAAAGTCCCTGAGGTCTGCGAAGTGCGAGGCGAGGTCTACATGACCAAGCCCGCTTTCCGCACGCTCAACGAACAACGCGCCGCAGCGGGCGAACCGATCTTCGCGAACCCGCGCAATTCCGCCGCCGGGTCGATACGCCAGCTCGACTCCAGCATCACCGCGAGCCGCGACCTCGGTTTCTTTGCCTACGCCTGGGGCACGATCAGCGAAATGCCCGCGGACACGCAGTCCGGCATGCTGAAGTGGTTCAAGCACGCAGGGTTCGTGACGAACCCGCTGTGGCGAACGTGCAGCTCCGTCGAAGAGCTGATCGAGTTTCACAAGGAAATCGGGCTGGGCCGCGCCGAGCTCGAATACGACATCGACGGCGTCGTCTACAAAGTCGACCGCCTCGACTGGCAGGAACGCCTCGGCTTCGTCTCGCGCAACCCGCGCTGGGCGGTCGCGCACAAGTTCCCCGCCGAAAAAGCCACGACGATCGTCCGCGACATCGACATCCAGGTCGGCCGCACGGGAACGCTCACTCCGGTGGCGAAACTCGAGCCGGTGACGGTCGGCGGCGTCGTCGTGCAGAACGCGACGCTCCACAACGCCGACTACATCGCCGAGCTCGACGTGCGCATCGGCGACACGGTGACGATCCAACGCGCCGGCGACGTGATTCCGCAGGTGCTGGGCGTCGTGCTCGAAAAGCGCCCGACGAACGCCGACGGCGACTCGACGCTGAAGCCCTATGAGTTCCCGCGCAAGTGCCCGTGTCCGCTGCACACCGCCGTGGTGCGCGAAACCATCGCCAGCGGAGAAGAGGGCGCGCGCGCCCGGTGCACCGGCGAGTTCGCCTGCCCGTTCCAGAAAACCGAGCACCTGCGCCACTTCGTGTCGCGGCTGGCGTTCGACATCGAGGGGCTCGGTGAAAAGCAGATTCAGTTTTTCTTCGAGAAGGGCTGGCTGAAAGAGCCCGCCGACATCTTCACGCTGGAAGCGCGCAATAAAGCCGGCGAGCTGAAGAGCGAAGCCGAAGGCGAGCAAAAGGCGGCAGCGACCCTCGAAGAACATG
>Ga0268266_10005643_pt1 | contig 11609 bp, 8 predicted proteins | sample KBSS13metaG_FD_190356 | JGI IMG/M metagenome (GOLD analysis project Ga0268266, IMG submission 190356) | Switchgrass rhizosphere microbial communities from Kellogg Biological Station, Michigan, USA - KBS S1-3 metaG (SPAdes) (version 2) | ecosystem: Host-associated > Plants > Roots > Rhizosphere >... | reverse complement strand
ACGTTTAGCTTTGGCGGGAGATAACCCACAATAAAGGCCTCGAATTTGATCCCACTCACGTTCATAAGTTTTTACAAATAATAAATAGGATAGGTCACAAGAAAGGCAGTTTACTTATTCAGTTTCCCAAGAGCTTAACCGCGATTTATTTTCAACAGTTGGTCAATCTGCTGATTATATTAAAAGACGCAGGTGCAGATCAGGACTGGAAATTATCATTTGAGTTTCGGCACAAATCCTGGTATCGGGAAAATGTTTATGCTCTGCTTAAGGAATACAATGCAGGAATAGTAGTACATGATATGCCTGCATCTGCCCCCCCTTTAATAGAAAACAATGCTGATTTTGTTTATTTACGTTTTCATGGCCCTACCGGAGATTACAAGGGTTCTTATTCCAATGATTTTCTGCATGAATATGCACAATATATAAATGAATGGCATGCTAAGGGCAAATCAGTATATGTTTACTTCAACAATACAATGGGTGATGCGGTAAAAAATCTTATTACGCTAAATAAGTTTTTATAGCAATCACCCAAACATATCTGCATCCGTTCATTCTTAACTTTAATAAAAGAACAAAAGGGTGCATTTCAAAATAAATGTTCTGCCGTACATTTTTTGTAGTTAACAGCGTCTGTTTTGCTATACTGCACATACAGGTTTATTCCCTTATTCCCAGTTTGTTCATTTGCGCAATACTAAAATTTATACATTGCGCTAAGTTTTAAAAAGAACGGTGTACCCGGAGTAAAGCAAAGATCTGTTTGTCCCGGAAGTCCCGAAACTACTTCCGATCTTAATCTGGTTTCTGTGGCAAATGCGGCTTCATCCCATTGTACGTTAAATAGGTTTTGCAGCTGTAGCCCAAGCTCATATTTAGGCCTTATGTAGTTTACCACAGCATCGCATATAGTATAGCCCGGCGCAGTTATTGTATTGGTTTCATTTGCCGGTCTATCAGCCATGTGGCGAAAACGCAGACTTGCAGACAAATTTTTATTAAGTTTTACCATCACGCCACCTATTGAAGTAAAGCCTGCAGCAAGAGGCACATAGTTGTGTCCTGTTGGGGAGTCAAGATAACGTGCCCGGGCAAAATTCAGATCAGCATCCAGGTACAGCCATTTCACCAACTCATAGCGCAGGGAAAAATCCAAACCCTGTCTGCGGGTTCTTCCTGATGGTAATACAATAGATACATCGCCGTCATAAGTAAATTCTTGTTGTAAATCGAGTCCCCATATGGCAGCGGACAACAGTAGTTTACTATATAGCTTAACTATTACACCCAAATCCATAGAAGACGCCAGTGGCAATACATATTGCACAGGCACATTCGTGCCTTGCCCGGCCGAAGCTATCGTACGTGTATCATTTGAATGGAAACCTATGCCATAATTGTAATAAATACGTGCCCTATCTCCAAAGTTGTAGTAAAGACTTGCTTTAGGGCTAAACGCATGAGGATAAGAAGTCGTTACAAGATTTTCGCTGCTAAGTTTATTTTCATACTGTTGTACAAAATAATCGAATCGCGTGCCAATAGTGGCAACCAATTGAGGCAATATATAAATACGCTGATTTATATAGGCATACATATTTGTCTCATGTACATTACCCAAAGCACTATCCCCTAACAGTTTCCATTTGTCTATAGTATGCCCTAGCTCATCATTCATCACATTATCATACCGAAACCCCAAGCCGGCTTGCGCTTTCATTTGCACCCCAAAATAGCTATAACTATTATTATACTCAGAGCTATATCCTGCTATTGCCCTTTTTTCTGCCTGGTGTATCTGATCTCCATTTACTGTATCGCGCAGGAAAAAAGTAAAATCAGAATAAAGACTGAATTGGTAATAAGTAAAAAAAATATTGCTTTTGAAAGAACTATGCTCATTTATTGATTGATAATATTGCAGATTAACATTGTACCGACTGGTCACACCACCTTCAGGATCTATATCGCCAAAGCGATTTATTATACCTTCCGTTACTGCTCTTGTGGGTATCTGGCCTGAGGCATTCCACGTAGTGCTAAAGCCCGATAGGGTAAGGCTAAATATTTTATCCTTAGATAAATAGTTAGTGTATTTACCAATCAGGTTGAGGCGATTAAAGTCTTGAGGCTCGTCAAAATAGCTTCTATTATAGCCATATTCCCCAGCAATATACGCTGTCTGACGTCCGTTTGCGGTATTCTTATCTATCAAGTCAAGACCCATCACTGTCCTAAAATAACCAAAGGAACCACCGTCCACTTTTACAAAACTGTTATCCAGGTAATTCTTTGTTTTAAACGACACCCAGCCTGCCGTCGCAAAATCACCTTTATCTATGCTATATGGTCCCTTGCCAAAATCTATCTCCTGTACCGTCTCTGGTATAATAAAATGGGTATCGGCAAAGCCCTGGCCATGTGCATGTGAAACCATGTTTACTGGCATACCATCTACACTTACATTTATATCTGTACCATGGTCAGCGTCAAAGCCCCTTAAAAATAGTTGTTCTGCTTTCCCGCCACCCTGATGTTGTGCTGTAAAAAGTCCGGGAACCAGGCGCATCATATCCTGTGTATTATTTATAGGCCTTGCCTTTAAATCCAGTCCACTTATAGAACTTAGATCAAGGTCCTTCTTTGCATTGATTGACACCTCGCTCATCTTTACACTTGCCGGTTGCAAGTTGTAGTCATTATCAGTTGTTACACCGTCGTCTATGGTTATTTCATTACTAATAGTTTCATACCCAATATAACTAAGTACAACTATGTAGTCCCCCTTAGGCAAGTCTTTTATAAAGAATCTACCTAACGCATCTGTAACCGCGCTGCTATTTGCTTTCTTAATATAGACAGTTACCCCTTCCAGTGGCTTTTTGTGTACCCCATCATATACTATCCCCCGCATACTGCCGGTATGTGCAATTGCTGCCAGCGTATAGCAGCAGCATATAAATAGCAATAAGGCTTTGCGGGTAAAATTAGCTGGCATAGTTCATGTAGTATTGTAAGCTATTACTTAACATACGTATAGGCTATCACAATAGTTTTCTCAAAAGTTATTGATACAAAAAGTGCCCTGCGAACAGGGCACTTCATATTACACATGAAAAAACTAACCTAAGAAAAATATGCGCTCAATAGTCCAGTATCCAGCTATCAAGGCAATGAGCAGGGAAGAAGGAATAACAACACGGCTGCGGTACCATACTTTCCCTGAAAATGCTTTGGCTACCACAAAATACATGAGCAGAATAATAGAAAGTTGCCCTATCTCTACACCCACATTAAAGCTAATAAGCGCTGTGGCAAATGCATATTGCGGCATCCCCAGTTGAGATAAGGCACCTGCGAAACCCATGCCATGCACCATACCAAACAAAAAAACCATTACCATGCGCCATGGCTTTACTTTATCTGAAAAAATATTTTCAAGCGCAAGAAATACAATAGACAGTGCTATTAATGGCTCTACTATATTGGTAGGCGGCTTTATAATGCCATACATAGCAAGCCCCAGTGTAATGGAGTGTGCAATGGTGAACATAGAGGCTTGTAGTATTATCTTTCTAAGGCTTGTATTGAGAAAAAAAACACACATTATAAACAGGATATGGTCATAACCATAAGGTATAATATGCGTAAAACCCAGTACCAAATACTTCCAGAAAACCACACCATTATCCATTTTATCAAGCTGGTAGTTTATAGTATGTGCATTTGCACTAAAGCAAGCCACTACAAATAACAGCAATATAAAAAAGTACTTTTTCATGGCGTTATTTAACAAGAGCAATCACCTTTGCATTATTTGATTCATTTGTTATCAACGGGTCCATATAAGGATTTATAGCCTTTGCTTCTTGTGCATAAGAGGCTGACTTAGCCATATCTCCTGCTTTTGCATATATAAGGCTTGCTTTGTACATAGCATTAGCATTTTTTGTATTCATGTGCAGCATTTTATCTGCATGCATTTTAGCATTTGGGTAATCACCTTTCAGGTAGTAGATCCACGCTATCAGTTCATTTGCATCTATATTGTCCGGGCGCATACTCAGGTCTTTCTGTGCATATTCCAGGGCCTTGTCCATTTTATTGTCACTCATGTATGCCATCGCCATTTCGCGGCTCACGTTATGTTTTATCGGCGCATCGCTTGGCTGGTTCTTTTCTCCATCTTCCAGTAGGTTCACTACATCGCTTCTCACTTCTGCAGCTTTTTTTGTATCACCTTTCAGCGCATACATATCACCGAGAAATGAAACAAATGCAGCTTCGCTTATTGTATTTATCGCACCCTTGGTTCGTTCTAATGCCTCATCGTAGTTCTTATTTGCTTTAGATACTCTTGACAGTCCCATTTGTGCAAATACATAACTAGGTCTATATACTAATGATGTTCTGTATGTAAGGCTTGCGCTATCTATTTTTCCTATGTTCATATACAGGTCGCCCAGTTGCACCCGTGCCCATTCGGTGCTTTCTTCACCGGGCACACCTGCCCCTACAGCCATTTTCATGGCATCTATAGCGCCCCTGTTATCTCCATATATTTGCCGCAGGTAAGAAGCGCGTGAATAAGAACGCAAATCAGGGCGAATGCTCAGCATCTTATCGCAATCTTTTACTGCTTCTGCATAGTTGCCCAATTCCACATTGGCATCTACCAGCGCGCCCCAAATGCCCGCATTGTATGGACTTATTGCTACGCCCTTCTGTGCCATATCCAGCGCGTCTTTAAACTGGTGCATATTTAGCAGCACAGCAGATTTAAGGCTGTATGATTGAAATAAAATATCTTTATCTGCGCTGCTGTCTGTAATTACTCTGTCCAGCATTTTCACCGCAGCATTGCTATAGTAAGAGCCATTGCCCGTAATACGGCCTTCAGTTATGAATACACTTGCCAATGCGATATACTGTTTGTCATCATCCGGGTTGACCTTCAAAGCTGCAACCGCTTTATCATAGGCCGATTTTATATTTTGTGTTTCGTTTGCTGGTGCCAGGTTGGTTTTAGTTTCCAATAGTGGCGGTACTTTTAGTGCTCCCTTATCTGCAGTAGAAGAACAGGAAGACATGAATAAAGCACCGGAACAAAGAAGAATTGCAAAAAAATTATTTGTTAGTTTTTTCATGACATATCTTTTTGTAGGCTTTGTTAGTTTTTAAAATAAAGGAGGGTCTATTAACACCCTCCTTTATTATTCATTGGCTATTTAATCTTTACCAGCTTTACTGTATTAAGATCTTTGCCATTTACAGATAGTTTGGCGAAATAGTTACCTGCTGCCAGGTTGCTGCCATTCCATTGCACTTTATGATCACCGTTTTGTTTATTGCCTTCATTAATCACCTGTATCATGCGGCCGTTAATATCTACAATCTGTATTTGCACATTGCCATTAGAAACCAGCCTGTAGCGGAATGATACTTGCGATGTAAAAGGATTTGGATATGCTACCATTGCTGCGTCTGGCGCAGTTATGTTCAGCTCTTGCACAGCAGTAGGATTACCTGAGTAGTTAGGGCCATTATAGCCGCGCCATGGGTCCTGCAGGTATGGGAAGCAATCTTTGAAAGTCGTATCGTTATGCGTTACACCTGCATTGAAGCCAAGAACATTTGTAAGCATAGTTGTCACCGGGCTGCCACTGCCGGTATAGTCATCATACCAAAGGCCAATAGCTGCCAATGCCACACCAGATACTGCCTGTAGCTCTATAGTGGTTACATCATCCTCCAGGCGGCGACCGTTAGGGAAGCCATCCATGTTCGGAATATTCTGCAGACTTGCAGTAGTATTATATCTTGAATCAGTAAGTCCTAATACTGCCGCTTTAACTATACCTAAAGAACTGAAATCCGGGCTGGTGCGTGGCGTAACAGGTACAGCCATATTCAGGCGCAGCATATCTCCTAATGTAGGCAGGAAGTTATTAATAAACGGCTTGCCGGCAGACAATGGACCACTGCTTTTGCCTGTAGCCAGTTGATACGGCGCAAGGTTTGGTACGCCAGTATAGAATATCGGCAGGATATCTACAGCACGTGGGCTATGATTATCCGGCAAAAGGATATTAGAATAACCGGTGACAGGGTCAAAGGCCGTTCCGACAGTTGCCAGTGTACCTTTCACTGCATACAAGCCCGGCTTGCCATTACGAAAATCAAATGAACCCAATGAATTAGCCTGTATGCGAAGGGCTGATAAGCCTGGCACAGCACTGCCATATGCAGAAGCATCCATATACAGGGCCAGCTCAGGGTTTTCAAAATAAGGAATGAACTGACCGTCATTGTATGGTGTAGTTGCATTCCAAAGATCCTTGCTGCCTATAGGTATAATGGCTTCATTTGTAAGCGGCATTCCTATTCGCGATACCTGTACCCAGTTACCTGATGTGGTAGGTGCAGCACCTGTTGCGCTCAGGGTTGTAATTTCCTGGCGGCTGGCTGAAGCCCATACGCCAATTACAAAATTAGGGTCAAGAATAGAAGTAGCAGATGATGTACCAAGTCCCGATTTTTGCAAAGTAGCAATTGGTATTTCCAGCACTATAGCATGTACATTGAACTTAGCAAGACCATCCCGTCCCGGTGTACGAAAATTACCCACATCGAAAACGCCGCCAAGGTCCACAAAGAAAGGATCATCAGCTGGTCCGCAGAATATTTTTTCGCCTGTAGAGCTGGTAACATTTCTTGACAACATGTACGAATCATAAGAAGATTCTCCTAAACCTAATGTAGCATTCTCAATGGAACGCGGGCCTATATTATTAGCCGGCACTGGGCCGCTGCTCACTATTTTAGTAAACGTAACACCGTTGTCCACACTGCGCTCGCAATCATAGGTAGTCCTTAGGTTCTGTTTACCGAGGCGTATGTTGAAGAACGTTGTCGTGTCTTCATTTACATGGTGAAATGTAAATCGGTACACAATATTATCTCCGCTTGTAGCCGTAGTGTTCTTTATATGTATCTCATAGCGGATGTTTTCGCCAAAAGTATAATAGTTAGGACCTCCTGCGGGATGTTCAAAAGGGATGTAGTTGGCAATAATCACTATTTTACTGCTATCACATGGGCTTCTGAATGCGTATAAATCTGTATTGTCTGCTAATGGATCATTCGAGATCAATGGCGCTTCTCTATGGGAAGATGCCATCGCCTTTATCTGCGGCAAGCAAAATATCATTACTGCCACCAGAAATTTATTAAAAAAGTTTTTCATAATCATTAATTGCTTTGGTGGTTAATTAAAATCTTGCTTGTATTGTATAGTCGTAACCTCTCCATGGCTGTTGTACATACGGGAACGATGCCTGGAATGTGGTATCATTATGCGTAGGGCCAGCCGTAAATTTCAGTACGTCCTGTAGTTGTTGTGTTACAGGGCTCGGACTTGTGCCTGGCACATAGTCATCATACCAAAGTCCAATGGCAGCAAGAGCCACACCTGACACTGCCTGTATTTCTATAGTCGTCACATCATCTTCCAGGCGGCGACCGTTAGGAAATCCGTCCATATTAGGTATATTCTGCAACGAAGTATCACCATCATATACAGGATCGGTGAGCCCAAGTACCGCAGCCTTAATAATGCCTAAAGAACTGAAATTAGGATCGTTTCTTGGCGTTGGTGGCACAGCCATGTTTACACGTAGCATATCGCCAAGCGTTGGTAAAAAGTTATTGATGAATGGTTTACCATGTGCCAGTGGGTTACCACCTTTCCCGGTAGCAAGCTGGTATGGGTCCAGGTTTGGAACACCGGTATAGAATATCGGCAATATGTCCGCTGCGCGTGGGCTCATACTATCCGGCAATAATACGGTACCGAATGCGGCATCATCCAGTGCTGTGCCTGTTACCGCAGCAGAGCCTTTAAGACCATATAAACCTTTATGTCCGTTACGGAAGTCAAAAGAACCTAATGAATGACTTGGAATACGAAGGCCATTTAATGACGGTACAGCTCCCGCAAATTTAGAGGCATCCATATAAAGGGCTATCTCAGGGTTTGAGAAAAATTTAGCGAACTGAAGATCATTATATGGTGTCGAGGCATTCCATCTGTCTTTTGATCCTATTGGTATAATCACTTCATTAGTAAGTGGCATACCTATACGCGATACCTGCACCCATGGTCCTGACATCGCAGCACCTGCGGCACCGCTTGTTAGCGTAGATATTTGCTGGCGGCTGGCTGAAGCCCATACACCAATCACGAAATTTGGATCAAGAATAGATGTAGCTGAAGAAACAGGCAAACCACTTTTTTGCAAGGAAGCTATTGGCACTTTCAGACATATTGTGTGGACATTAAACCTTGCCAGTCCATCCTTCGGTGGGTTGGTGGTATTATTTTCCGGGCGAAAATTACCAACATCAAATGCACCTGCCAGATCTACGAAAAACGGATCATCTACCGGACCGCAGAACACTTTTTCGCCTGTACTGGCAGAAGCAATAGCAGATGCCATTAGCGTTGGGTATGTAGTACCCAGGCCCACTGTGGCATTTTCTATAGAGCGTGGGCCTATATTAGCCGGCGGCACTATTCCATTACTCACTATAGTAGTAAAGGCCCCGCCACCTATACTTTTTTCACAGGTATAAGTAACCTTTAGGTTTTGCTTACCAAGCCTGATATTGAAAAAAGTTGTGGTATCCTCGTTTACCTGGCTAAATGTGAAACGGTAGGTGATGTCATCACCTGTAGTTGCTGTGTTGTTTTTAATGTGTATCTCGTATCGCACATTTGGGCTGAAGTTGAAGTAGTTAGGCCCACCCTCCGGCGATTCAAACGGAATGTAATTAGCGATGATCGTCATCGTAGTGGGATCATCTGGGCTTCTGAACACATAAAGGTCTGTGTTGTCAGCCTGCGGATCGGAGGATATGAGTGGTGCTTCTCTATGGCTGGAGGCTATGCCTGGAGCGGACACCGCCATCATACCTAAAAAGACGCACCAAGTCCGCAATCTTTTTAATAGTAATTGACTTTTCTTCATGGATTGTGTTTTTATCATTATTTACAATAATCTCATATACGGCTTAACATTCCGTTTAGATTTCTGATTTGAAGTAAATAACTATTCAGCACGCCTGATACGTGCCTGATAAAACAGCAATCATCATTGGCTATTACTACTGAGGCTCGTAGCATCGGCCATACCTTGGGGGGGAATATCTATTGCAACAGGCTGTACAATAACTAATTATCTGAAAAAAATCGCTTCAGGTTTTTAACCCGGTTCTGAAAATCGAGTTGGCACGGCAGAATATTGCCCATATTATAGTTGAGCAACGCACCGCCAATATCTTTTCTAAAAAGAAAAAGCCTCGCAATTTGCGAGGCTCACAAATGATTATATATGGATAAGATTAGATAACACGAACGTTAACTGCATTTAAACCTTTTTTACCATTTTGTACTTCATAAGACACTTGATTGTTTTCGCGGATCTCATCTATAAGACCTGAAACGTGAACAAAAATGTCTGCACCACCTGCTGAAGGTGTGATGAAACCGAAACCTTTAGTTTCATTAAAGAATTTTACTGTACCTTCTTGCATTGTATTATTTTTAATTTTTAATAAAAAGCAAAGATACAACACTTTTTTATAATTTATCAACTTGCGTACAAATCGTTTATTTTTCTTTTTTACAAAGGCATTTACTTTCTTCCATTGTCAAGCTAAAATGTTGATATCTTAATTTGGAACCCCCTTGTTAATAATAGTAAATTGCAATTTGCTGATGCTGGCTAATATGTATTAGCAATTGAAAAAGTTCTTTTACATGAAACCATTTTCAGGACGAGGCAAAAATCTCCCATGTCCGGGAAATGTGACATTTTGAGACATTTTGGGACATAATGTTACATTTAGAGAAAGTAACATAACTCAACAAAATAAGCCCATACACCATTTTATCCACCTATAATGTCCCAAAAACTTTTTTTTAGCTTTATGGTACATTTCTCATATCACTACACATGTTCAGGCTTTCTTATCTAATTATTGGCATTTTTCTGTTCATCTCCTGCAGCTCTGGCACCCCTGCCCAAAGCAGTACCTCCGCTCAGGATACTTCCGTGGCAATAACAATTGCTTATGACAATACATTGGCAAAAGGCAAAGTCACAGATACAATTACCTGCAACGCTCAAAAGGAACAAAGTTATGCACTATATCTGCCCTCCTATTATACATCTACTAAAGCTTATCCCTGCATATTCTTTTTCGATGCACATGCGCGTGGCCCATTGCCACTTAAGATATACAAGGATCTGGCAGAAAAATATGGGTTCATTCTCATAGGCTCAAACGTTTCAAAAAATGGCATGCAGTGGAATCAGGCAAGTGATATAGCAACTGTAATGATGAGCGATGCCCGCTCGCGTATTAATATTGACCCAAAGCAAATTTATGTAGCAGGCTTTTCAGGCGGTGCACGTGTAGCAGGCAATCTGGCTATACAAAATGCCGACATAGCCGGTGTCATAAGCTGTGCAGCTGGCATATCCACAAATCAACCTTTACAGAGAAGATTTGATTATGTAGGCATCGTAGGCACTTTCGATTTTAATCATAACGAAATGATCCATACGGATGAAATGCTTGAACAAAATGGCTTTCAGCATCAACTGCTCACTTTTAACGGCAAACACACATGGCCGCCTACTGCCGATTTTGAAACAGCTATTTTGTGGTTGCAGGCCAACGCTATTATAGAAAAGAGACAAACACAAAATGACACCATATTCAGTTTATTAGAACGCAATTACGAGAAACAGATTAGTGCAGCGGGAAAAGCAAAGGATATCATTAAAGAAGAGCGACTGCTTGCAGGACTTATAAAAGCTGTACATGACAAAGTAGTAGATGGCACCGCATTGATAGAGGAGCTTGGCAAATTGAAAACTACACAGGAATATAAAACAGCGCTTGAAGCACAGCAACAAATACTGCAGGAAGAACAAAACCAGCAACACGATCTTGCACAGGAGTTTACTCAACATGACGATAAGTGGTGGGAAGCTAAAATTGCGGAACTGAAACACAATAGCTCAAAAACAAAAACACAGCAGGAAGCTCAGATGTACCAGCGACTGATAAATTTCCTGGGCCTTATCTGCTATACGAACATAGATCATGCACTGAATATTAATGATATTTCAAATGTACCCACATATTTAAAGATCTTTAAAACAGCCGACCCTCAAAATCCTGATTATGCATACCTGTCAGCTATTTATTATATGAAACAAAACAATTCACAACAAGCTATAGCCTCATTGCACGCTGCCGCCTCATTAGGTTACGATGATATTGCTCAACTTCAGGCAAACCCGGCATTTGCATCCATTAAAAATGAGCCCGGTTTTGTAGATGTATTAAATATCGTAGCAAAGAATATAGTACAATAAGTATGTACAGTATTAAACTTTTTCCACATTGGCCATTTTATCCTTAAAAGTCACGGATGAACGTTAATTTTGCATATCGCACTACACAGGCATTTATTAACATTTTTAAAAATACTCCATGAAGTTTACCTATTATGGCCATGCTTGTTTTGC
>Ga0268266_10005642_pt1 | contig 11614 bp, 8 predicted proteins | sample KBSS13metaG_FD_190356 | JGI IMG/M metagenome (GOLD analysis project Ga0268266, IMG submission 190356) | Switchgrass rhizosphere microbial communities from Kellogg Biological Station, Michigan, USA - KBS S1-3 metaG (SPAdes) (version 2) | ecosystem: Host-associated > Plants > Roots > Rhizosphere >... | reverse complement strand
TGGCGCAAGGCTACTCCCTCTAACCTGTCTGAATCCTGTATAACGCTGTAATAATTTGTCTGTTTACCTGACATTTTTTTCACAAATGGATGACCTGACGCTGACACGCCGCTCCCTAAGGTGGTGACATCAGCAATTCAGGAGTCCTGGTGATGGCCGGCCCGATCAAACTCGATTTTTCCGAGAAGTACGACGATCAACACGCGCAAAAATACCTGCGCAAGCACAAAGAAAGCCTTGGACGACGACTCTCCCACTGGCGTGACGAACAACTGGCCCGCAAGGCGCTGGCGTTGGTCGGTGAGCCGGGACTGGTGCTGGATCTGCCCTGCGGTGCAGGGCGTTTCTGGCCACTTCTGGGGGAAAAGGCCAACCGGGTGATCATCGGTGCGGACAATTCCGAGTCGATGATCAAGACGGCCATGCAGGCGCAACCGGCTGATGTGGTGAAACGGGTACAACCCTTGCACACCTCAGCATTCGACATTGCCTTGCCTGACAACGCCGTCGACAGCATTTTTTGCATGCGTCTGCTCCACCACATCGGTGAAGCCGAGCATCGCCGGGCGATTCTGCGCGAATTCGAGCGCGTCACCCGGGACAGTGTGATCGTTTCGCTGTGGGTTGATGGCAATTTCAAGGCCTGGAAACGCCAGCGTGCCGAGCGCAACCGTGACAAACGCGAGTATCAGAATCGCTATGTGTTACCGGCTGCTACGGTCGAAAAGGAGTTCGAGGAGGCAGGTTTTCGAATTCAGGAACAACTGGACTTTATTCCGCTCTATGCCATGTGGCGAGTTTACGTATTACGCAAGAGGTAACAGGATGGCAGTGCAATTTGCAGCGGGAACGGAAGTCGCTCCGCAAGACCGCTTCGACTACTACTGGAATCAGCGCGGCGAATGGGTAGAAGAGCCCAACGTGCGCAGGGGTGGCGAAAGCGGTGTGCAACGTATCGTTGGACGCGACGGACAACTGCTGTACGCCAAGCGTCAGACGGGTCATATCTACCGCAGTTGGTTGCACCCGTTTGGCCGTCCTACGGTTTTGCGCGAGCTGGATGCGCTGACCGGCGTCAGCAAACTCGGGGTTCGCGTGCCGGAAATCGTTTTCTGCGGCGCCCAGCCTGATCCGCAACACAAATGGCGTGCGCTGCTGGTAACCAAGTCCCTGGACGGTTTTCAGGAACTGGAACACTGGCTGGCGGCTGCCGGTGGTCGTGATCAGTGTGGCAACGTGGTTTATGAGCGGGTGCTCAAAGACCTCGCCGAAAATCTCGCGCGCATGCACAAAGGCCGGTGGCAGCACAGCTGCATCTACATCAAGCACGTATTTGTGCGGGTGACAGGCGAAGGCGAGTCGGCCAAGGTCGAGGTTGCCTTGATTGATCTGGAGAAATGCCGCCAGCGTCTGACCGCCTATCGCGCCGCCTCCCATGACATGAAGCAATTGCGTCGCCATTCGTCGTTCCGCGACGCGGACTGGAAGAAACTCGTCTATTTTTATGAGACGGCGTTTGGCAGCGCTATCAAAGGTTTATAGCGATGAAACTAGAAATTGCACGAGGTTTGTTTTTGGTTGGAGCCTTGGCAGTTGCTTCATTGGCGGTGGCTGCCTGGGAGCAGCCTCGCATGCAGGTGATAGGCGCGTCCGTGGACGACGCCCACTGCGCAGTCCCACGGGTGGCAAAAGCCTCCGTGGCGACCAAACCCGATCATGATCTGTTGCTGTTCATGTTCGGACTTTCTCAAGGGATGAGGCCGCAGAGTTGAAACGATTGAAGCCCATATAAAGGCCTCGCAGTTGCGAGGCCTTTTTTTATGCCAGGAATTCGGGTCTGGCCCCTTGTGGGAGCGAGCCTGCTCGCGAAAGCGGTATGTCAGGCACCACAAGTATTAACTGACAGACCGCCTTCGCGAGCAGGCTCGCTCCCACAGGGTACGGCAATTATTTGAGGTCGGGTTTCGCCAGCAGGGTGTAAACGCATGGCAGGACAAACAGCGTAAACAACGTGCCGATCGACATCCCCGTGGCAATCACCATGCCGATATCAAAACGGCTGACGGCCCCCGCACCCGTGGCGAGAATCAACGGCACCATGCCAAACACCATCGCCGCTGTGGTCATCAGCACTGGCCGCAAACGAATCGCCGCCGCTTCCTCCACGGCTTCACGCGCCGTCAGGCCTTTGTCCTTGCGCAACTGGTTAGCGAACTCGACGATCAGAATCCCGTGTTTACTGATCAGACCGATCAGCGTCACCAGCCCGACCTGGGTGTAGATGTTCATGCTTGACCAGCCGAGGAACAGCGGAATCAAAGCACCGCAGATCGACAACGGCACCGTCACCAGAATCACCAGCGGATCGCGGAAGCTCTCGAACTGCGCCGCCAGCACCAGAAAAATGATCGCCAAGGCCAGGGCAAACGTCACCCACAGCGCGCTGCCTTCCTGAACGAACTGTCGCGAGGCGCCGCCATAGTCGAAGGCAAACCCGGCCGGCGCTTCTTCCCGGGCGATCTGCAACACGGTGTCGATGGCTTCGCCCATGCTCACCAACGGGAATCCGGAAATCTTCGCCGCGTTGAGCTGCTGGAACTGGTTGAGCTGGCGCGGTCGTGCGCGGTCACTGACCTTGATCAGCGTCGACAACGGCAGCAATTCGCCCTGGGTGTTTTTCACGTAGTAGTTGTTCAGCCAGTCCGGGTTGTCGCGATATGGCCGTTCGACCTGAGCGATCACCTTGTAGCTGCGGCCTTCAATGGTGAAGCGGTTGATTTCCGCCTCGCCGAGCAGCGTCGCCAGCGTGCTGCCCAGGTCGAGCATTGACACGCCCATCTGCGCTGCTTTGGCGCGGTCGATATCGACGACAACTTCAGGTTTGTCGAACGCCAGATCGAGGTCGACGAAGGCGAACTTGCCCGACTCCATGGCGCGCTTCTTGATCCGGTCGGCGACTTGCAACAACACCTCGTAGTCGTTGGCGGTGTTGACCACGAACTCGAACGGCAATCCTTCACCGGTGCCGGGCAAGGAGGGCAGGTTGAAGCCGAAAATCTGCAGGCCCGGAATGCCTTCGAGTTTGCCTTGCACCTCGGGGAGGATCTGCATTTGTGTGCGGCTGCGCTCGTTCCATGGTTTGAGCAGGAAACCACCGATGCCCGCCTGCACACCGCTGTAGCCGTTGATCTGGAACGAGGAGTAGTACTCCGGGAACTCCTTGAAGATCTTGATGAATTCGTCGGTGTAGGTGCTCAGGTAATCGAGGTTGGTCGGCTGCGGCGCGTTGGCCATCATGAAAATGATGCCTTGGTCTTCGTCCGGGGCCAGTTCCGATTTGGTGAACTTGAGGAACACCGGGATCAGGCACAACACGATCACGGCGAACACCAGCACCACCGGACGCGTGTTCAGCGTGCCATGGAGCATGCTCTGATAGCGGCGCTTGAGACCTTCGAAGATGCGGTCGAGGCGGTGCGCCAGGCCGCTGGGGTTTTCCTCGTGGCGCAGCAAAAACGCGCACATCATCGGCGACAGGGTCAGGGCGACGATTCCGGAAATCACCACCGCACCGGCGAGGGTCAGGGCAAACTCCTTGAACAGCGCCCCGGTCAGCCCGGTGAGGAAACCGATCGGCGCGTACACCGCCGCCAGGGTGATGGTCATCGACACCACCGGTATGGCGATTTCCCGTGCGCCTTCCAGCGCCGCATCAAACGGCGTCTTGCCTTCCTCGATGTGTCGATGAATGTTTTCCACTACGACAATCGCGTCGTCGACCACCAGACCGATGGCCAGCACCATCGCCAGCAGCGTCAGCAGGTTCATCGAGTAGCCCATCATTTGCATGAAGAACATCACGCCGATCATCGACAGCGGAATGGTCACCACCGGGATCACCACCGAACGCAGGGCGCCGAGGAACAGGAACACCACGACAATCACGATCAGCACCGCTTCGAACAGGGTTTTCACCACTTCGTCGATCGAGGCCTGGATGAACAGTGTGGCGTCGTAGGCGATTTCGCTTTTCAGGTTCGGCGGTAGCTGCGCTTCCAGCTCGGGCATCAGCTTGCGCACTTCCTTGATCACGTCCAGCGGGTTGGCGCCGGGGGTGGCCTTGATGCCGATGTACACCGACGGCGTGCCGCCAAACGAGCTGATCGAATCGTAGTTTTCCGCGCCCATTTCCACCCGCGCGACATCGCTGAGCAGCACGCGGCTGTCACCACTGACCTTGAGCGGAATCGCCGCGAAGGCTTCAGCGGATTTCAGTTCGGTATTGGCGTTGATGCTGGTGACCACGTACTCGCCTTTCACTTCACCGGCGGCGGAGAGGAAGTTGTACTGGCGCACGGCGTTGGTCACATCGCTGGCGCTGAGACCGAAACCGGCGAGTTTCACCGGGTCGAGCCACAGGCGCATGGCGAACACCTGATTACCGAGAATCTCCGCTTCGGCCATGCCCGGCAGCGTTGCCAGTTTTGGCTGGATCACCCGTGACAGGTAATCGGTGATCTGCGGGTTGCTCAAGTCCTTGCTGAAGAAGCTGATGTACATCAGTGCCGAGGCATCGGCCGATTCCTTGCTCAGCACCGGGTCTTCGGCGTCCTGCGGCAGCTTGTTCTTCACCTCGTTGGCCTTGGCCAGCAGCTCGGTGAACAAACGGTCGGTGTTCGAGCCGATGCGTGCGTAGATCGAGATTACCGAGAAGTTCTGCCGACTGACCGAGGTCATGTAGTCGATGCCCTCGGCGCTGGCCAGACTCTGCTGCATCGGCTGGGTGATGTAACCCTGAATGGTTTCGGCGTTGGCCCCGGGGTAAGCGGTGGTTACTGTGATCAGGGCGTTTTCCATTTGCGGGTATTGGCGTAGCGGCAACTTGCTCCAGGCCTGAAAGCCGAGCAGCACAATCAACAGGCTGACCACGGTGGCGAGCACCGGGCGGCGGATGAACGGATCAGTAAAAGCCATGGGGATTCCTTGATCAGTCGGCGCGAGGCGGACTGTTCTGCTCGCCGAGGGTCTTGTCGTCGCTGATGGCAATGTGGGCGCCGTTGTCCAGTTTGATCTGGCCGGCCGTCACCACTTGTTCGCCGCTCTGCACGCCCTTGTTGATCATCACCAGGCCATCGCGGCGTTCACCGGTTTCGATGAAGCGACGTTCGGCGATCAGTACGGGTTGGCCCTTGTCATCCTTTTCGACGCTGCCATCTTCGGCTTTCTTCTGCCCGACCACGTAGATCGAGTTGCCGTAGAGGGTGTAGGTGATTGCGCTTTCCGGTACGACGATGTGTTTTTGCGGATCGGGCAGCAGCACTTCAAGGCTGGCGAACATGCCCGGCAGCAGTTTGCCGTCGGGGTTGGCCAGGGTGGCTCGAATCAGAATGTTGCGCGTGGTGCTTTCGACGATCGGGTTGATCGCGCTGATCTTGCCAGCGAAGGTTTGCTTGGGATACGCGGCGACGGTGATCTGCACCGGCTGACCGATGGCCAGCTTCGGCACTGATTGCTCAGGCAGGTAGAAGTCGGCGTAGAGGCTGCTCAAATCCTGCAGCGTGGCGATTTTGCTGCCGCTGGCCAGATAGTCGCCGACGTCGACCTGACGGATGCCGATGGTGCCGCTGAACGGCGCGAGGATGCGTTTCTTCGCCAGCGAAGCGTTGAGCTGATTGACCGTGGCTTTGTTCTTTTGCAGAACGGAGAGGCGGTCGTATTCGCCTTTGGAAATGGCGCGGCTGTCGACCAGTTGGCTGCCACGGCCGAAATCCAGTTGCGCCAGACCGAGATCAGCCTTGGCGGTTTCCAGCAGGGCGGTCTCGACGGCGCTGTCGAGTTGCAGCAAAGGTTGCCCGGCCTTGACCTTCTGTCCGGATTCGAATTTGAGCTCGGTGACGGTGCCGGCGACTTCCAGGCTCAACTCGACACCTTGTAGCGCCTTGAGCGTGCCGACGGTGGGCAAGCGCAGCTGCCACGGTTGTTCGGTCGCGTTGGCCACGGCGACGCTGATCGGCGGTTTCGGCTTGGAAAAGCCCTGGATCATCGTGTAGATCGAAAAGGCTTTGTACCCGCCCAGCACCAGGACGATCAACAAAACAACACCCAACATGATCAGCATGCGGCGACGCAGCATATTTCCAGTTCCTTGGAGAAATCAGGTGAGACAGGCGGGCACATTACTCCGAGTAGAGGGGGGATTCCAACTGGCAGTTCTTACAGGGGGGCGCAAAAAGATCGCAGCCTGCGGCAGCTCCTACAGGGGAGAGCATTCCAATGTAGGAGCTGCCGCAGGCTGCGATCTTTTAAGGCTGTTTTACGCCATCAAGTGAAGATGGTTGTCCCAGAGCCCCGCCGGCAATTCCAGCGGCTTGGCCAACAGCTCATCCTGGCGGCAATCGTAGTAACGGCAACGGCCTTGGCCGGAGGTCACGACAAAACCGTCCTTCACCGCACCGACGCCAGCGCAATCAGGCAATGGTGCATCGAGGCGCACTTCGCCGCTGTCCAGATCCCAGATGAAGAAGCGATTGCCACGCGGCGCCGTCAGCGCGACCAGACGCAATTCACTGTGCACCGCGACGCTGGCGGTGTAGTGCCCCATCGACTGCAACTGATGCTCCGGTACCGGAAACGCCACGAACGGCTGCCCCGGACGCTTGATCGCCAACAGCTCCGAGCGCTCATGCGAGGCGCCCATGAACTGCTGACCGGCAACGATGGTGCCGTCGCTGGCGATGCCCAGATGACGCACGCTGTTCATCTGCTGGGCGAGGGTTTCCTTGCTCAGCAGGGTGCCGTCACGTTGCATCAAGACCAGGCTCGGCTCCATGGCGTTGAGGTTCATGTCGACGCGGCTTTCCGCCTCGGTGCGAATCCCGCCATTGGCCACCACCAGCGTCTCGCCATCGGGCATCCATGACACCTGATGCGGGCCGAGGCCGTGGGTGGAAATCTCGCCGCTGTGCACCAGTCGCGCGCCTTCGAACTTGTACACGCCGAGCAAACCACGGCCAGGATCGGTGGTGTCGTTCTCGGTGGCGTACAGGTATTCGCCGTCCTTGTGCACCACGGCGTGCCCGTAGAAATGCCGGTTCGGCTGCGACGTCACGGTCTGCAGCAACGTGCCGTCGCGCAGGTCGATCAGGTAACTCTCGGTGCCCGGACGACGGGCGACGAACAGCGCGATTGGCTGCGTCGGGTGGTTGATGATGTCGTGGCAACGCTGGCCGACTTCGGTGGCGAACACCCGTGTGCCATCCAGCCGATAGCCGACGGCATAATGCTTGCCGTCAGTGTCGTCGCGCGCCGACAGCAACAGCGGGCTCTGATCCTTGCGTTTGAACAGCGTCCAGCCGCCCAGCGTCACTGCTCCCAGCAGCGTACTAGCTAAAGTCAGAACCTGACGTCGCAGCATGGCACTTGCCCTCATCAGTCACCGTCGTTGGCGTTGAAGCCCAGTTGAATGCCCAGCGCCTTGGCCAGTTCGCCTTCGTGCAGGCGATGGACGACGTTGAGGCTGTCATAGATGTCGTTGAGTTGCTGGCGACCGGCGTCGTCTTCAAGCATTTCGCCGAGCGAACGCTGGGTGCTGTCGAACAGTTTCAGCGACGCGGCGTAAGCGGCATCGATCTTGTCGGCCAGTGGCTTTTGCTCAGCCGGCAACAGACCGCGCAGGCCTTTGTTGTCGACGCCTTCCCAAACGGTTTTGGCGGCGGCGAGGCTCGCTTCCAGCGCGGTCAGCGACGACTGGCTGCGCCATGCATCGGCCTGGAACGGCTGTGGCACGCCTTTGCTCTGGCGGCCCATTGGCGTGCCGAGTTTTTTCTTCAGGGTGTCCAGTGCGGTGACCTGCACACGCAGCAGATCAGCGATCGCTTCGTGGGAGTCGGCGTAGCGCTGGTTGGGGAACTTGGTCATCTGCGCGAGCATGCCGTCGGTGTTGTTCCAGTTCTGCAGAATCTCTTCAGCCAGTTGCTTCTGGCGCTCGCCAATGGCGATCAGCAGTGGGCAGTATTTGGCTTTTTGTTCTTCGTTGGCCACGTCAGGTTTGGCGTCGAACAGGATGTATTCGTAGGCCGACAGGCCTTGCACGACAACGCTGGATTTGGCCAGTGCGGCGGCATCGATCTGCGGTTGCGCGACCACCAGTTGCTCGACCTGACGGCCGACGAGGTTTTTCTTGTCCGGCCAGAACTGCACCTGCCACGAACGGTTGCCCTCGGCCAGCGGCCCGATCAGCAGCGGTTGCAACTCGGCCCAGGCTTTCTGTGCATGCAGGAAGTCGGCGCGGGCGGTTTCCAGGGTTTCTTTGCCCTGGCAGTAGGCGAGGGCGCTGACCGCCAGTTGCTTGTCGGCTTCGACCCAACGGGTGTAGGTCGGCAGGATCACCGATTTGGCGATGGCCGCCGAGGTGACCGCTTGCGGATCCTGTGGCGAGCAAGCGCCGAGGGCAAGGGCGGCAAGGCTGGTGAACAGTAGCTTGGGACGGAACATGTCGGGCTCCCGATTCTTTATCAGTGTTTAAAGTGAGTTCAAAAACGCCAGCAGCGCGGCACGCTGCTCGGCATTGAATGACAAAACCTGTTGTTGCGCGGCTTGCGCTTCGCCGCCGTGCCAAAGCACCGCTTCGAGAAGATTGCGCGCGCGACCGTCATGCAAAAACTGCGTGTGTCCGCTGACCGCTTGCGTCAGGCCTATGCCCCACAACGGCGGCGTGCGCCAGTCGCGGCCGGAGGCCTGGAATTCCGTGCGGTTGTCGGCCAGACCGTCGCCCATGTCATGCAGCAGCAGATCGCTGTACGGGCGAATCACTTGATTGGCCAGTTCAGGTTCGGCCGCGTTGGCGGCGGTGGTGTATTTCGGCGTGTGGCACGAATCGCAGCCAGCCTGGAAAAACAGGTTCTTGCCGGCGATGACGTCTGCATCGTTAACGCCACGGCGTGCAGGCACGGCAAGGTTTCGGCTATAGAACAACACCAGACGCAGGATGTTGTCGCTGACTTCCGGTTCGCCGTTCGGGCCATTGCCGTTCGGCGCCTGTTTGCAGGCGGTCTGTGCATCGCTGCAGTCATCGAAGGGTCGCAGACTGGTCGTAAGACCCATATCACCGGAAAACGCGTGAACATTTTGTTGATTGAGGTTCGGTTGCCCGGCTTTCCAGCCAAATCTGCCCATGACGGTTTTTTGCAACGCGTCATCCCAGACCTGATTGGGACGGCCATTGATACCGTTTTTCTCTTTTGCCTGAGCGGCGGCGTTGGCGAGGATGACTTCTTCGGGGATCGCTTCGAGCAGGCCCAGGCCAATCATCGGCGGCGCGACGCGGGCGGAAAAACGCGTGTCCGGGTGCATCGGGCCGTAGCCCAGTTGCGTGATCTGCAAGACGGGTTTGCGCAACTCGACTTCGGTGCCGTCCTTGAAACGCACGGGCACTGGCGTGTAGTCGACGCGCACTTTGCCTTCGGGGGCGACGCCGGGCACGGCCATGTCCTGGAACTGGCCGCCGTAGACCGGCTCCGGCACTACGCCAACCTGTTCAATGACTTTGGCAAACTCCGGCGCATCGGGAATCGACAGGCGCACGAGCATCGACACGGCGTTAGGCGCATCCGGCGGTGGCGGATGACCACGACCGTCCTTGATGTGGCAGCCCTGACAAGCGTTGGTGTTGAACAACGGGCCGAGGCCGTCGCGCGCGGTGGTGGTCGACGGCGCAATCACCCACGGGCTGCGGAAGAAGCTGTTGCCGACACTGAAATCCACCCGCCGCGACGGTGGCAGATTCGCTGAAGGCAACGAGAACGCATTCTGATCGGTCTTGCGCACGGTCGCTGCACCACCGGAACGTGCTTCACCAGGCTCGGCCTTGGTGAAACGCGGGGCGTCATCGCAGGCACTCAGGCCCAGGGCCAGCAACAGTGCGGACAAGCGAAGAGGCAGCGAAGGCATCAGAAATCCTGCGGACGGGCAAAAATAAAGGCGCAAAGTCTAACAGGGCCGGGGTGATTGAATAAGAGGAATTATCGTTTGCTTGATATCGCGCAAGCCTTGAACACCATGGAAACCCTGTGGGAGCGAGCCTGCTCGCGAAAGCGGTGTCCGACGCGCTGAAAATGTGGCGGCCGATACAGCCTTCGCGAGCAGGCTCGCTCCCACAGGGATGGGTGGTGTACCTGATATCGAACACACCATGGAGCAGGGTTTTGTGTAGGGCAGGTATGAAAAAGGCGACCCGAAGGTCGCCTTTTTTTGACGCAGACGCAGTTGATCAGAACTCGTGATCAGCGTTGTCCGGGTTCAGGTCGCTGATGCCCAGTTTGCCGGCCGCGGCTTCGATCGAACCGGTCTGCTTGACCAAGGACGCGATCGCGTCGCGAACGATCTGGTTGCCAGCGGTGTTGCCAGCGGCGATCAGCTGGTCGTAGTGCTCACCCTTGTTGGCGTGATCGACCATGACCTGGATTTTCGCTTCGGTGGCCGCCAGATCGGCTTTCAGCGCGGTGTCGGCAGCCGGGTCGGCCTTGGCTACCAGCGACGACAGGCTGGCGCCGGTCATCTTGGTGCCGTCAACGCGGGTGTACTCGCCCAGGTAAACGTTACGGATGCCTTTGGCATCGTAGAAGTGCGAGTTGTGCGTGTTGTCGCTGAAGCAGTCCTGCTCGTCTTCTGGGGAGTTGGCTTCCAGAGAAACCTTCATGCGCTCGCCCGCCAGTTCACCCAGGGACAGGCTGCCCATGCCGAAGAGCATTTTGCGCAGACCGGTTTCGCCCGGCTCGGCTTCCAGAGTGGCGCGGTAGTTGTCAGCCACGTTTGGCTTCCAGTTGCCGACCATTTCTTCCAGATCGCTGACCAGCAGTTGAGTCACCGACTTCAGGTAGGCACGACGACGATCGTTGTGACCGCCAGTAGCGCCGGCGCCTTCCAGGTAGTCGGAGGCCGGACGGTTGCCAGCGCCAGGGCCGGTGCCGTTCAGATCCTGACCCCAGAGCAGGAATTCGATGGCGTGGTAGCCGGTGGCAACGTTGGCTTCGGAACCGCCCAGCTCGTTGAGGCTGGCGAGTTTTTCCGGGGTGATGTCTTTGACGTCGACCTTGTCTTCGCCGACCTGAACTTCGGTGTTGGCGATGATGTTGGCGGTGGCGCCCGGGTTACCCAGTGCGTGCTCGTAGGATTTGTCGACGTAGTCGATCAGACCTTCGTCCAGCGGCCAGGCGTTAACCTGACCTTCCCAATCGTCGATGATGGTGTTGCCGAAGCGGAACACTTCACTCTGCAGGTACGGAACGCGCGCGGCGACCCAAGCAGCCTTGGCGGCTTTCAGGGTGTCGGCGTTCGGCTTGGCGAGGAAGGCGTCGACGGCGGTCTGCAGGGTTTTCGCGGTGGATTCGGCATCGCTGTAAACGGCGAAGACTACGTCGGCGTAGTGCGCGACCACAGCCTTGGCGGCGGCTTCATCGACTTTACCGGCAGCGGCAGGAGCAGCCGCAGGTGCGGTGGTGCTGGCGGCTGGCGTCGGTGCGGCCGGAGCGGCAGCCTTGTCTTTGCCTTCGCCGCAACCGGCGAGGGAAATAGCGATGGCCAGCAGACTGGCGGTAGCCAGAGGCATACGAATCAT
>Ga0268266_10005636_pt1 | contig 11619 bp, 10 predicted proteins | sample KBSS13metaG_FD_190356 | JGI IMG/M metagenome (GOLD analysis project Ga0268266, IMG submission 190356) | Switchgrass rhizosphere microbial communities from Kellogg Biological Station, Michigan, USA - KBS S1-3 metaG (SPAdes) (version 2) | ecosystem: Host-associated > Plants > Roots > Rhizosphere... | reverse complement strand
GCACAATACCGCGATGATCATCACCGGCGCTTTGGTCGGCTCGTCGGGCGCGATCCTCAGCTACATCATGTGCCGGGCGATGAACCGCAGCTTCATTTCGGTCATCGCCGGCGGCTTCGGCACCGATGGCGCCGCGGCGGGCGGCGGCGAGGTCATCGACCGCGCGTTCAAACGCGGCTCGGCCGAGGATGCGGCGTTCCTGATGAAACAGGCCGACCAGGTGATCATCGTCCCCGGCTACGGCATGGCGGTGAGCCAGGCGCAGCACGCGCTCAAGGAAATGGCCGACAAGCTCAAGGCCGAAGGGGTGCGGGTTAAGTATGCGATCCATCCGGTCGCCGGCCGCATGCCGGGGCACATGAACGTGCTGCTGGCCGAGGCCAACGTGCCCTATGACGAGGTGTTCGAGCTCGAGGATGTCAACAGCGAGTTCGCGCAGACCGACGTCGCCTTCGTGATCGGCGCCAACGACGTCACCAACCCGGCGGCCAAGACCGACAAGAGCTCGCCGATCTACGGCATGCCGGTACTCGACGTGGAGAAGGCGCGGACGGTGCTGTTCGTGAAGCGCTCGATGGGCGGCGTCGGCTATGCCGGCGTCGACAACGAACTCTTCTACCGCGACAACACGATGATGCTGCTCGCCGACGCCAAGAAGATGGTCGAGGAAATCGTCAAAGCGCTCGGCTGACCGCAAGCTCGTTAATTTTGCGGTAAATCAGGCGTTTACGGGTTGCAAGAATCGCTGACCTTGGTTGAAAAGACGGGCCAGCCGGGGGTGATTCCACCGGCCGGTGGGGAAGGGGTTCGAACGTTGCGCAAGCTCGGGATTATCGGGGGCATGAGCTGGTCGTCGACCGGCCTCTATTACGAGCACATCAACCGCGGGATCGGCCAGCGCCTCGGTGGGCTGCACAGTGCCTTGCTTGCCGTCGAGAGCGTCGAGTTTGCCGAGATCGCGAAGATGGAGTTTGCCGGCGACTGGGACGGGATCGCCAAGATCCTGATCGACGCCGCCAAGCGCCTGCAGGCGAGCCGCTGCGAAGGCATCGTCATCGCCTGCAACACGGTCCACAAGAGCTATGACGCAATCGCCGCCAACGTCGGCGTGCCCGTGCTGCACATCGCCGACGCGGTCGCCGACCGGCTGGTGGCCGACGGGCGGTCGCGGGTCGCGCTGCTCGGCTCGCGCTTCACCATGACCGAAAGCTTCATCCGCGAACGGATCGAACGCCGCGGCATCACCCTCGCGCCGATCGACAATGGCTGGATGAATGAGGTCGACCGGATCATCTTCGACGAGCTGGCCGCCGGCCGCGTCGTCCGCGACAGCCAGCGCAAGCTCAAGACCCTGATCACCGAGCTCGGCAAGCAGAAAGTCCAGGCGGTCGTGCTCGGCTGCACCGAGCTGGTGCTGGCGGTCGACGTCCGCGCCAATGTGCTCCCGGTGTACGACACCACCGCCATCCACGCCCGCGCGGCGGTCGAATGGATGCTGGCCGAGGAAGAAGAGGCGCGGGCGGCCGCCTAGGCGACGCTGATCGCGCGCACCCGGACGATCTGGCCCGGACCGGGGAACTCGATCTCCTCACCTACTTCGGCTTCCAACAAGGCGCGCGCTAGCGGCGCCGAGAAAGCGATCTTGTCGGCGTTGGGGTCGGCCTCGTCATGGCCGACGATCTCCAGCGTTTGCGCCTTGCCGCCCCGGTCGATGCTGACGCGCGTGCCGATGGTGACCTTGGACCCGTCGGGGACCGGAGCGACCTGGGCGCTGGCCAGCTGGTGCCGCCAGTAGCGGGCGTCGCGCAGCACCTTCTTGCGTTCTTCCTCGCCAAGCTCGCCTTCAAGCTGCGCTTCGAGCGCGTCGTGCCGCTCCTTGATCAGCGCGTAGCCGCGCTCCGTCACCAGGTTCGGCCCGGGCGGGATCGGCAGCTCGAACTTGGGCTCGAGATGCTCCTCATCGCTCTCGCGGCGGAAGGCGACGCTCATGGGACTGACGACTGGCAGGACATCGGTCGCTGATAAACCTATCCGCCGTCACCGGGAAGCGACCGGTGGCAAACAGCGGTCGCACGCCTTAGATCGCCTTGCGTGAGCAAAGCCGACCGTCCCGACCAACCTGGCGCCGCCGACCGCTTCAACGAGGATCAGGCGTCTTATGCCGTGCGCGGTGACGGCCAGCCCGATCTCGAGGCGGGCGTGGCGGCGATCCGCGAGGTGCTGAAGACCTTGCCGCGGCGGCCCGGCGTCTACCGCATGCAGGATGCGCGCGGCGACGTGCTCTACGTCGGCAAGGCGCGGGTGCTGCGCAACCGGGTGACCAGCTACACCCAGGTCAACAAGCTGCCCAAGCGGCTCCAGCGGATGGTCGCGCAGACGCGGTCGATGACCATCGTCACGACGCGGACCGAGGCCGAGGCGCTGTTGCTCGAGGCGCAGCTGATCAAGCGCTTCCGCCCGGCCTACAACGTGCTGCTGCGGGACGACAAAAGCTTCCCGTTCATCCTGCTGCGGGAGGATCACGCGTTCCCGCGGGTCCAGAAGCATCGCGGCGCGCGGCGGATCAAAGGGCAATATTACGGCCCGTTCGCAAGCGCCGGTTCGGTCACCCGGACGCTTAACGCACTGCAGAAGCTGTTCCTGCTAAGAAGCTGTTCGGACAGCTTTTTCGAAAACCGGTCGCGGCCGTGCCTGCTCTACCAGATCAAGCGCTGCTCGGCGCCGTGCGTGGGGCGGATCGAGGCGGCCGAGTATGACGAGCTGGTCGGCGAGGCCAAGGAGTTCCTCGCCGGCAAGTCGATCGGCGTCCAGACCCGGCTGTCGAAGCAGATGGCAGCGGCCGCGGAGAAGCAGGATTATGAGCTCGCCGCCGTTTATCGCGACCGGTTGCGGGCGCTGACCTACATCCAGGGCAGCCAGACGGTGCATGCCGAGGGACTGGGCGACGCCGACGTGTTCGCCCTCGCGTGCAAGGGCGGGACGATGTCGATCCAGGCCTTCTTCATCCGCGGCGGGCAGAATTGGGGGCATCGGGCTTTCTTTCCGGCGCATACCAACGACGTGCCGGAAACCGAGGTATTGTCGAGCTTTCTTGTCCAGTTCTACGAAGACATGCCGCCGCCGCGGCGGATCCTGGTCGACCGCGAGCTGCCCGATGATGAGTTGCTCGAAGAAGCGCTGTCCGAGCGAGCCGAACGCCGCGTCGCGATCGAGGTCCCGCAGCGCGGTGCCCGGCGCAAGCTCATGGAACAGGCGCGGCGCAATGCAGAGGAGGCGCTCGACCGCCGGCTGGCCGAGACCACGACCCAGACGAAGATCCTGCGCGAACTCGCCGATACGTTCGAGCTGGGCGACATTCCCAAGCGGATCGAAGTGTACGACAACAGCCACATCATGGGCACCAATGCGACCGGGGCGATGATCGTCGCCGGGCCCGAGGGCTTCCGCAAGAACAGCTATCGCAAGTTCAACATCAAATCGGCCCAGACCGACGACGACTTCGGGATGATGAAGGAGGTCCTCGAACGCCGCTTTGCCCGGCTTGAGAAGGAAGATCCCGACCGGCAGAGCGGCGAGTGGCCCGACCTCGTCCTGATTGACGGCGGCAAAGGCCAGTTGAACGCCGTCTGCGAAATCATGGAGGATGCCGGCGTTCACGACGTTCCCGTCGTCGGCGTCGCCAAGGGCCCGCACCATGGCCGCGAGGGGCGCGAGGTGTTTCACCTGCCGGGCGGGCGAGAGATCACGCTGCCGCCTAACTCGGCGCTGCTGTTCTACCTCCAGCGCCTGCGCGACGAGGCCCACCGGTTCGCCATCGGCACCCACCGCGCCAAGCGCGCCAAGAGCCTGACGACGTCGACTCTCGACGACGTCCCCGGCATCGGGCCTAACCGCAAGCGGGCGCTGCTGATGCACTTCGGCACGGCGCGGGCGGTGAAGGGCGCGGCATTGGACGATCTCGAGAAGGCGCCAGGGATCAGCAGCGCGATGGCGCGCCAGCTTTACGATTACTTCCACCCGGCCGGGTGATGCGCGCCGATACCACGGCCATCGTCTGCGCCCTTCGCAACCATGGTGAGCATGGTGCGGTGGTGCGGATCATGACGCCCGACCAGGGCCTGGTCGCGGCCTACGTCCGTGGCGCGCGCGGACGGCGGATGCGCCCGGTGCTGATCGCCGGCAACGTCGTCCAGGCGCAGCTTTCGGCGCGGACCGAAACCCAATTGCCCCAAGCGGCGATCGAACTGGTGCATAGCCGCGGGCAATTGCTGTCGGAGCCGCTGCCGGCGGTGGCGATCGAGTGGGTGACCGTGCTCACCGCGAGCGCGCTGCCCGAAGGCCAGCCCTATCCGCGGCTCTACGAGGCGCTCGACGGCCTGCTGGCGGCGATCGAGGCCGCGCCGTCAGCCGCCGGATGGGGCGCGGCGCTGGTCCGCTACGAATTGCTGATGCTGGCGGAATTGGGCTTCGGCCTCGACCTCGAACGCTGCGCGGTCACCGGCTCCAGCGACGATTTGGTCGCGGTCAGCCCGAAATCGGGCCGTGCGGTCAGTGCGGGCGAGGCCGAGCCCTACGCCGGGAAGCTGTTGGCGCTGCCGGCGTTCGTCCGCGCAGGCGGCCAGGCGACTTGGCCGGAGATTCTCCAGGGACTCGACCTCACCGGTCACTTCGTCGAGCGCGATTTATTGACCGATCGCGCCAAGCCCATCGCCGAGGCGCGATTCCGGCTCGTCGACCGGTTGCGCCGCGCTGCCGGACTCGCCTAGGTGAAGCGGTGACCATCGACGCGATCGCCATGCTGTTCCCCAACGTCGCCCTGACGCGCGGGGTCGCGGTGCGGGTCGCGGTCAGCTACCTCGCCGAGCAGTCGGACCCGTCGACCAACCGCTGGTTCTGGTCCTATCACGTGCGGATCGAGAATGGTGGCGACTTGGCGGTGCAATTGCTGTCGCGCAGCTGGACCATCGTCGACGGCCGCGGGACGGTCCACGAGGTGGTCGGCGAGGGCGTCGTCGGCGAGATGCCGCTGATCGCTCCCGGCGCAAGCTTCGACTATGTCTCGGGTTGCCCGCTCGACACCCCCGAAGGGACGATGAGCGGCAGCTACCGCATGGTCGACGAGGACGGGACCGCGTTCGACGTCGCCATCCCGCACTTCCAGCTGCTCAGCGCCTGAGGCCAGTGCCGCGACGGGTCGTCCTCGCCGCCAACAGCTCGTGGAATATCGTCAACTTTCGCGCCGGACTGATCCGGGCGCTCAAGGCCGCGGGCTACGAGCCGGTGGTGGTTGCGCCGATCGAGCCGGCAGCGGAGCGAAGAATGGCCGAGCTGGATGCCGAGCGGGTCGTGGTCGACCTTCAGCGCTCAGGGCTCAATCCGCTCGCCGATTTCAGTCTGCTCAGGGAATACCGGAGGATTCTCAAAAGCATGCAGCCCGTTGCTTATCTCGGTTTCACGATCAAGCCGAACATCTATGGCTGCCTGGCAGCGGGCGACCTCGGGATTCCGGCAATCGCCAACGTCAGCGGCCTCGGCACGGTCTTCATCAAGCGCGGCCCGCTGCTCGCGCTGGTGACGAAGCTCTATCGACGGGCGTTGCGCAAGGCTGGCGTGGTGTTCTTCCAGAACCCGGATGACCGCGACGAATTTGTCGGCCGCCGCCTGGTGCGGCCGGACCAGGCCCGGCTGCTGCCGGGATCCGGCGTCGATCTCGAGCGATTTGCGCCGGTTCCGCTCCCCGCCGGACCCGCGACGTTCCTGTTCATCGGGCGACTGCTGGGCGACAAGGGCGTGCGCGAGTTCGTCGGCGCCGCGCGGCAGCTCAAGGGTGCGGGGCTGCGGTTCCAGTTGCTCGGTCCGCTCGACGAGGGCAATCGGAGCGGAATTTCCCGACGCGAGCTCGACGAATGGATTGCCGAGGGCGTGATCGACTATCTCGGCGAAACCGACGATGTCCGGCCAAGCATCGTGCAGGCGACGGCCGTGGTGCTGCCGTCCTACCGCGAAGGCTTGCCGCGCTCGCTGCTGGAGGCGGCGGCGATGGGGCGGCCGCTCATCGCCACGGACGTGCCGGGCTGTCGCGAAGTCGTCGAAGACGGCGTCAACGGCTTCCGGTGCGCGCCCGCGGACGCGACGTCGCTGGCCGCTGCGATCAGTTCGCTCGCCGCGGTCTCGGCCGACCGGCGCGAAGCGATGGGCGCGGCCTCGCGCCAGATGGTCGAGCAACGATTTGGCGAAAACGTCGTAATTGCCGCTTATCTTGATGCGCTCGGAAAACTAACCGGCGCGCGGAGTTAGTATCTCGATGTTCAGTCGATCTCGTGCCCCAGCCGCGCCAAGCGGACCGCCGCGGCGGCGCGCCTACGTCGTCGGCGACGTCCACGGGCGGCTGGACCTGCTCGACCAGTTGCTCGACCAGATCCATGCCGAACTGGCCGAGCGGCCCATCGACGAAGCCTTGTTGATTTTCCTTGGCGACCTGATCGATCGGGGTCCCAGTTCGGCCCAAGTCGTCGAGCGCCTGCGCACCTATCGTCATCCCGGCGTGCGGCCGATCTTCCTGCTCGGCAACCATGAGGAAGTGCTGCTGCGGATTCTGGGCGGGGAAGCGGCCTTGATTTCGGGCTGGCTCCGGTTCGGTGGCGGGCAATGCCTCGAGAGCTACGGTGCCGACCCGAAGGCCATCCGCGAGAGCGATGTGGCGACATCGCTGGCCGCCATTCGCGCCGCCATTCCCGCCGAGCATGTGGCGTTCCTGGAGACGTTCGCGGATACCTGCCGCTTCGGCGACTATTTGCTGGTTCACGCCGGCATCCGGCCCGGCATTCCGCTCGAGCAGCAGCGCCAATCGGACCTGCGCTGGATTCGCGAGCCGTTCCTGCTCGATCAAGCCGACCATGGCTTCCTGGTCGTTCACGGACACACCATCAGCCCGTCGGTCGATGAGCAGACCAACCGGATCGGCATCGATACGGGCGCCTACCGCAGCGGCGTCCTGACCGCTTTGGCCATCGAGTTGGACCAGCGCTGGTACCTGGATACTGCACCGGCCGTTGGAACCCCCGTTCCGGCTGCGCATTGATTTGGTCCATTCTGGGGATTAGTCGGCCCACGCCGGGTCGAACCTCGTTATGGGGAACGCGGTAAGCGCGGGGTGAACAAGTGCGTGCAGATCCAATCGACGGCCGGCCGGTTATTTTGAAGTTCCTCGTGATCGTTGCGACGCTGATGCTCGCGGCGTGCGCGGACAGCCGCGGCGGGCCCATCCCGTACAATGTCAGCATGGGCGTGCCCGATGCGCCGACGCTGGCCCCGCTGGAGACCGGGTACAAGATTGCGCCGATGGACACAGTCGCAGTCAAAGTATTCAAATCTCAGGAATTGTCGGGCGACTATCAGGTCGACCTTGCCGGCAATATTTCGATGCCGTTGGTGGGCGAGGTGCCGGCCGCCAACCTCACGACGGCGCAGCTGGATGACAAGCTCACCCAAGTGCTCGGCACCAAATATTTCGAGCATCCCGACGTGTCCGTCGGGATCAAGGCGTCCACGCGGCGCTCGGTCACCGTCGACGGCGCGGTGAAGCAAGCCGGTACGTTCCCGATTTCCGGGCCGACGTCGCTGATGCAGGCGGTCGCCCTGGCCGGCGGGACGACCGAGGACGCCAATGTCAAACGCGTTGCCGTGTTCCGCACGATCGGCGGCCAGCGCCAGGCCGCGGCGTTCGATCTTGCTGCGATCCGCCATGGCCAGGGCCAGGACCCGCAGCTCTATCCCGGCGACATCGTCATCGTTGACGGTTCGGCGATCAAAGAGGGCTTCAAGCGCTTCACCCAGGCCTTCCCGCTCTTTTCAATCTTCCGGCCATTCTAGCGCATGGGCCCGCGCCAAACCCGCAAGGCGGTTCGAGATGAATAACAATGTGGCAGTACCGAACCAGGGGCCATGGCCGCTCGCCCCTTATGCGCCGGGGCAAGCGCAGCCGCTGCCGCCGGGCCAGCGGACCTATTCGGCCGCCAGCATCCTCGACCTTCCGACCTTCCTGCGGATCGTCCAGCACTGGCGCTGGCTGATCCTCGGCGCGGTCGCCGTCGGCCTCGCCGCCGCGATCATCACGACGTTGCTGACGACCCCGGTCTATCGCGCCTTCGTCACGCTCGAGGTCAACCCGCCGACGGTCGAGGTCACCAGCGACCAGGCCAAAGAGCGGCAGGGGTATCAGGATCCGTACGACCTCGTCGCGACGCAGGTCGGCCTGCTGACTAGCAAAGCCGTGGCCGAACGCACGGCCCAGGAACTCAATCTCGGCAACAACCCCGACTTCGTGCCACAGACCGGCGATGCCTCGGCGCGGCTGCGGACGGCAGCGGCGAAGGTCCAGCAAGGCCTTAAGGCGGAGGTGCCGAAAGAGGGCCAGCTGATCAAATACAGCTTCGATTTTACGTCTGCCCCGCTCGCTGGGACGGTCGCCAACGGGATTGCCGAGAGCTTCATTAACTCGTCGCTGCAGCGGCGCTACGAAGCCTCGGCCTATGCTCGCAAGTTCCTCGAGCGGCAGATCGCCAAGACCCGCGGCGACCTCGAAAAGTCCGAACGGTCGCTGGTCGCTTATGCGCAGGCGCAGGGCATCATCAACACGTCGATGGCCTCGGACGGAAAGGCCGGCAGCACCGACGCCGGCTCACCGCAGTCGGAATCCTTGATGGCGTTGAACAAGGCGCTGGCCGATGCGACGGCGCGGCGCGTGTCGGCGGAAGGCGCCTATCGCGGCGCCCTGTCATCGGGTCCGACGACGGAGGTAACGGCGAGCACGCAGGCGCTACGTGGTCAGCGCGCGGCGCTCCAGGCCGATTACCAGCAGAAGCGGACTTTCATGAAGCCGGATCACCCGGACATGCAGAGCCTCCAGGCGCAGATCGCCGAGCTCGACAAGGCGATTGCCCAGGAAGGGTCGCAGATGTCGGCGAGCCGCAACAACACGCTGCTCCAGGAATATCGCGCGGCGTCTTCGGCCGAGAGCGCGCTGCGTGGTCAGGTCGCCGGCCTGAAGGGCCAGGTGCTCGACCTGCGCGGGCGCAGCATCCAGTACAATATCCTGCAGCGCGAGGTGGATACCAACCGCAGCCTCTATGATGCCCTGCTTCAGCGCTACAAGGAGATCGGCGTCGCCGGCGGTGTGGGCGCGTCGCCGGTGTCGATCGTCGACCGCGCCGACACGCCCGGCTTCCCCTACAAGCCGAAGCTGCTGCTGAACCTCCTGTTCGGCCTGGTCGGCGGGCTGCTCGCCGGTATCGGCGCGGCGGTCGGTCTCGAATTCCTCAACGACACGATCAAGACCCGCGAAGACGTGCGCAGCAAGCTCGCGCTTGCCTGCCTAGGCGCGGTTCCGCGAACGTCGGCGAAGGAAGCGTTCGTCGAGGACCTCAAGAACCCCGCCTCGGTGGTCTCCGAAGCTTATTCGGCAATCGTCGCGGCGCTCCGGTTCAGCACGGAAACGGGCATGCCCAAGGTGCTGCTGGTCACCAGCACCCAACCGAGCGAGGGCAAGTCGTCGACGGCCTTGGCGCTGGCGCAGAATTTCGCCCGCCGCGACCGGCGCGTTCTGCTGATCGACTCCGACTTGCGCAAGCCGGCGTTCAAGGCGGCGTCGGACAAGGTCGGCCTGACCAAGCTGTTGACCAACGACGAGCGGATCGACGGCCACATCGTCGATACGCAGCACGACAATTTGCGGCTGCTGCCGAGCGGTCCGATCCCGCCCAATCCCGCCGACCTGCTGTCGACCGGCCGCATCCGCGCCATCCTGAACGAGGCGGCCGATGCGTTCGACGTCGTCATCGTCGACGCCCCACCGACCCTGGGCCTCGCTGACGTTCCGCTGCTGGCTTCGGCCGCCGGGCATGTGATGTTCGTGGTCGAAAGCGGCCGGACCCGGACCCGGGCGGCGATCGAGGCCCTCAACCGGATCGAGGCGACCGGCGCGCATATCGTCGGCGCGACGCTGACCAAGTCGTCGGATTCGGGTGCCGGCTACGGCTACAAGCGCTATGGCTACGGCTATGGTTACGGCAAGCTCGACACCAAGCGGACCGAGATCCTGATGATTCCTCAGGGCAGCGATAGCTAGGCGCGACGGGGGGAGGACGCTGAGCGGACGGTTGATCCTGGCGGTTGCCGCAACCCTGCTCGCGGCTGTCGTGGTCGTCCGCAATGCCGCCGTCCTGCAATTCGCCGAGAGCCAACCGCAGCGGGCGGCAGCAGTGTGGGCGGCGCATCCGTCATCGGAGGTGTGGCTCGGCCTCACCGAGATCGGGCTGACGGCGCGCAAGCGCGGGGCGGTTTCCGCCGCAACCCTGAGCCGCATCCGCGACGCGGCGGTCAAGTCGCCGCTCTCTCCCGAACCCTATCTCGTCCGCGGGGTCGAGGCCCAGCTGGCAAATGAACCGGAGCAGGCGCGCCGCGCGTTCCTGGCCGCGAAGCTGCGCGATGGCCGCTCGATCCCTGCGCGATACTTCCTGGCCGAGCTGTACTTCCGCAAAGGGGACGTCAGTCACGGCCTGCGCGAAATCGCGCTGCTGGCGCGGATGGTCCCGAGCGGGACGGCAAGTCTGGCCCCCTACATCGCCACTTATGCGAAGAACCCGCGCACACGGCCTGAGCTTCAGGCCCTGTTCCGCAGCGATCCGATGCTGGAGAATGCGGCCCTGACGGCACTGGCGACCGACGCCGCGAATACGGACCTGGTGCTCGATCTTGCCGGCCCGCGCGGGGCGACACCGACTTGGACGACAACATTGCTCGATAGCCTCGTGCGCGCCGGCCAGTATGGCAAGGCGCGAGCCGTGTGGGCCAGGCTGGCGCATGTCGCCAGCAGCCCGGACGCGCTGTTGTTCGATCCGCAATTTCAAGGCAGCCCGGCGCCGGGGCCGTTCAACTGGACCCTTGTTTCATCGACTCTCGGGCTCGCCGAGCGCCAGTCGGGCGGGAGGCTCCATGTCCTTTATTATGGCCAGGACGAAGGCGTGCTGGCGAGCCAGTTGCTGGTCCTTCCGGCGGGTAAATACCGGCTGGCCATGCGGGTCGCCGGGGACGTCAACCACGCCAGCGCGCTGCGCTGGACGGTGACCTGCCAGGGGTCGAATTCCGTGATCGCGTCGCTGCCGCTCAGCGATGCCGCCCGGCTGGGCAAAGGCCTGACCTTCGACGTTCCGGCGGGGTGCGCGGCGCAGAGCTTCGCGCTCACCGGTCATGCGCCGGAAATCGTCCAGCAGACCGACGTCACGATTTCGGGCCTGCAGCTGTCGCGGGAGGGCGCGGATGGGTAGGCGCCTGCGCGTGGCGGCCGTGCCCGCTTACCTCTTCATGTGCCTCCTGTTCGGCGGGAGCGGGCAGGGCATCTGGGCAAACATGGTGCTCCAGCTGTTGGGCCTCGGCCTGATTTGCTGGAGCGCGGTGGCGCGCACCGAACAACCGCAAACGAAAGGGCAGCGGACTCTGCTGATCCTGGTGGCGCTGGGCTTGGCCCTCGTGCTCGTCCAGCTGGTTCCGCTGCCATTCTCGTTGTGGCGCGCACTTGGGCCGCGCGAGACGATCGCGGCAGATTATCAACTGCTGGGTGTC
>Ga0268266_10005633_pt1 | contig 11624 bp, 10 predicted proteins | sample KBSS13metaG_FD_190356 | JGI IMG/M metagenome (GOLD analysis project Ga0268266, IMG submission 190356) | Switchgrass rhizosphere microbial communities from Kellogg Biological Station, Michigan, USA - KBS S1-3 metaG (SPAdes) (version 2) | ecosystem: Host-associated > Plants > Roots > Rhizosphere... | reverse complement strand
TCGCATCCTGGCCGATCCGCGCGGTGGCCGGACGCATCGTGGCCGGCTCGCGCTCGCCCGGTTCAAGCATGGTTGGCTCAAGCATGGCCGGCTCAAGCAACGCGGGTTGCAACCGGGGGAGGTGAAGGGCGGGCGGCGCGGCGGCGGGCATGGCCGTTGCCGGCTCGCCGGCTTCGGGGGCACGCAATACCGGATCGGTGGAAACGGCATCGAACAGGGGGAGTGCCGGTGGCGCCCCTGGCGCGCCGTTCGTCGCCGCGCCATTTATCGTCGCGCCATGGGGATCATCAGAGCCGGCTTGCCCATTGGCGGCCCATTGCGGCGCGTCTGTGTTTATCGCAGACGGGAAAGGTGGGGTGCCCGTCGCGGTTGGTTCGAGCGCCGATATGGCCATCAATGCCGCTGCTGGCGCTAAATGCGGCTCTGCGTGTGCTGGATATGCGGTGTCGGCGAGGGCCAGGCTGGCGGGGCGAGGGGCCGCCCCGCCTTTCGCCTTGGCCGTAGCGGCGCGGCCCTGGGCGCGGCGCCGCCGCTCAGGCATAGTAGCTCTCATAGCTGCGATAGAAAGCGGACTCGCCATAATCGAAACGCGGCTGCTTGCGCATGTCCACCCGCGTCAGTGCCACGCCGGCAAGTTGCACCCGATCGATCGGCAATAGGCGCAGGGCAGAGCGCAAGGCCTGTTCTGCCGTCTTGCGCCAGCGCACCACGAAGACCGAGGCATCGGCCTTGCCCAGCAGCAGGCGCGCGTCGGCAATCGGCAAGACCGGCGCCGTATCGATGATCACCGCGTCGAACCGTTCACGCGCGGTCGCCAGCAGGCGGTCCATTTCCTCGCCCGTCATCAGCTCGGAACGGTCGGCCTTGTCGGAGGATAGCGGCAAGATCGACAAGCCGGTCGCCGGGTCCACCACCAGGGCATCGTCCAGGCTGGCCGTGCCGTGAAGCACTTCCATCAGCCCGGGGCGCCCATCGGCACCGCGCAGGAAACGGCTCACCCCTTGGCGTCGCAAGTCTCCGTCGATCAACAGGATGCGATCGCCAGCCGCCGCCATCGATCGCGCCAGGCAGATCGACGTGGTGGTCTTGCCCTCTTCGGGCAGGGCCGAAGTAATCGCGATGATCCGCGCCTCGTTGGTGTTCATCGCGATCGAGGCGCGCAGCGAGCGGAAGCTTTCGGCAAAGACCGAACGCGGATCTTCGAGCAGGGCGCTGGCCGGCACGCGTTCTCCCCGCCGGGCCACCGATTGCAGCGCGGGAATGGCGCAAAGATAGCGCACGCCCAGGCGTTCCTCGATGTCCTCGCCCGTGGTCAGGCCGGTGAAGGTCATTTCCGTCAGGAATGCGGCGGCAACGCCAAGGCCGGTGCCTAGTGCCAGCGCCAGCACCGCATTGATCAGGATGTGCGGGCTGCTGGGTTGGCGCGGCACGTCTGCCCGGTGCAGCATGTCGGCGTCGGCCTGCTCGGTGCCTTCGCGGGCGGTCAATTCCTTGTAGCGGTTGAGATAGCTCTCATAGAGCGCGTTTGACGTTTCGGCGCGCTTTTCCAGGTCGTTGAGACCGGTCATGGCCGCATTGTTTTGCGCCAGCGCCCCGCGCGAGGCATCGAGCGAACCAGACAGCGAGGCAAGGCGCTGCTGCGATACGCGGGCCTTGGCTTCCAGGCTGGCCAGGACGCGCTGCGTCTCTGCCGCAATCTGGCGGTTGACTGCTTCAAGCTGCGCCTTGGCGCGCAAGACATCGGGATGCTGTGGGCCATAGCGCGACGACAGGGCCGCAAATTCGCCAACCAGCCCAGCCTGTTGCGCGCGCATCTGGCCGATTACCGGGGAAAGTGACGCTTCGCCGACGCCGCCGCTGCCACCGGCCTGCAATTGGCGCTGTGCGGCATCGAGACGCGCGGTGTCTTCGCTCGCCTGTGCGCGGGCCGATGTCACTTCCTGATTGTACGACGAGATTTCCTGTTCGGTGAGCGTGCCCTGCGTGGTGCTGAGAAGGTTGTGGGCAATGCGATAGCGTTGCGCCGTCGCGCTGTCGGCAAGGGCCTGGCCGCGCAGCTGCTCCAGTCGGTTGGCGATCATTGCCGTCGTTTCGTGCGCGCCGCTGCGCTTGGCTTCCAATGCGCCCAGCGTGTATTGTTCGGCAAAGGCGTTGGCGATGCGCGCAGCCTCCTTGGGATCGCGGCTTTCGAACGTGATGGCGATGCCATAGGTCGTGCCGATGCGCTGCGCGGAAACATTCTTGGCGAGATAGGCGATGGCTGCCTCGCGCGCGCTTTCCTGCGCGCCGGCGGCCTTGGCGTCGGCCGCCTGGGGGGCAAAGCGCTGATCGCGGGCAAGTCCCAGGGCATCGGCCACGGCGGCCGTGTTGGTTTCCGACGTGATGACCGACACTTGCGTGTCGACAAAGCTTTCGCTGGGAATGGCAGGCTGTTCGGCCCGGTCGTTTGTGCTGGTCGGGGCAACCGGCTGCAACTTGCTGTTGAGCGTGATCTCGGCCCGCGCCTGGTAGGTGCGGGGCTGCAATGCGGTTATGATCAGCCCCGTTGCCAGCACGGCCAGCGTCACGCCCAGGAACACGCCCACGCGACGGCGGAACATGGCCATCAGGCGGCGCAGGTCGATCCGGTCGGTTGCAGCCGCGCTGTTGGCGCGCGGTTCGGCCGGCGTTGCCGGCATGATTCCGGCTGGCGCACGATAAAAGTCGATTGCGGTGTTCACCATTGCCCCCTTCGGCCAGTCAAGCTTTGCACCCGGCAGGCGCGCTCTGGCGGCATGGCTGCCGCGCCGGGCGCTGCCCTTTCCCGGTATGGGCAGAGCCTGTGGCCGTTCCCCCGCGCAAGGAAGGCCAAGCATATCCGCAGCGGAGCTTTAGCGATCCGGCGAGCGCACCGCGTGCGCCGGTGTCGGCGTCGGCACGCCGATGCTGTGCGCAATGAGCGTTGATCGCGGCCGAACCCTATCGGTAAATGACCGTACATCACCGGAAAAGTGCGTAGGAATTGCCCGCATTGCCATGTCTTGCCCACGGCCTGTGGCACCGGCCTGTTGCAGCATCGCCAAGGCCTTGTCGCTGCCCTCACGGGCCGTTTCGATCTGTCCGGATTGCCTCCAAGTCGGAGCCTTCATCACGGGCCGCTCCATTGTCTTCGCGGGCCTTGCGCATAGAACACCATGGAAACGAACGCACACGGAGGGTGTAACGTGATTCCGCAAACCGAACCGGCCCCGCGCCGCTCACTTCCGGCCCGCCGCCGCCCGACTGCCGCGCTGGTTGCCATGCTCTGCCTGTCCGTGGCGCTGCCGGGTTGCGCCGGATCGACGGCGCAGCCGTTGTCCATGTCAGACCAGGCCGCCGGCCTTGCCGGATACCGCGTGGGCGCGGGGGACAAGCTGCGCATCACGGTGTTCAACGAACCGACGTTGACCGGTGAATACAACGTCGCGTCCAATGGTGCAGTGGCCTTCCCGCTGATCGGGGTGGTGCAGGCTGGCAACCGCTCGATCGACGATGTCACGCACGAGATCACGGGCCGCCTGTCTGGCGCCTATGTCAACGATCCGCGCGTCAGCGTCGAAGTGCTCAACTATCGCCCGTTCTATATCCTGGGCGAAGTGAACAAGCCGGGCGAATACCCCTATGCCTCGGGCATGACGGTGGAACAGGCCATCGCCAAGGCAGGCGGCTTCACCTATCGCGCCAATGAGAAAGCCGCGTTCTTGCGCCGCCAGACCGCTACCGGTGAAAGCAGCGTCCTGCTGCGCGGGGCCGCTCCTGTCGCCGTGCTTCCGGGCGATACTATCCGGGTGGGTGAACGCTATTTCTGAGCGGCAAATACCTTTTGTTTCAGATTGACAGAAACGGAAACTTGACGCGATCGCTGGCAGCATTACCGTTTGGCAATGCCGCTCGGCGGTGGAGTCAAAGGGGGACGGGGATGCGTGACTGGAAGCTGGCCGGAACGGCCGTGATATTGGGTGCGTTGCTGCTGGCTTCGCCGGCGGTTGCGGCAGAACCGGCCGCAGCATCGGCTACCGCGAGCGCCACAGCAGATGTTGGCGTGCCCGTGTTTCCCTATGACATCACCGATCGCCCCTATAAGGTGCTGGGCGAGGTAAAGGCCGGCGTCCGCAAGGCAACCGTGTTCAGCAAGGCGCCAGACCAGGGCAAGGTCTATCGCGAGTTGTGGGAGCGGGCGCAGAAGCTTGGCGCCGATGCCGTGGTCAAGGCGACCTATGGCGATCCGCATATGACCGCGTTCAGCTGGGGTTCGGTGAGTGCCACGGGTGTGGCGGTCAAGTTCTTGGCACCCGGCGAAACCGCGCCGGCGGCCGCACCCGCCGCGCAGTGACCGTGGGCCGTCCGTCGTCCCGGCGCGGGATGAAGTTGGGCGCGGGCTTGCTTGCATGCGCGGCTCTGGTTGTTGCCGGAGCCGCCGTTGCCTCGCCGACCGGTACACCGTTGGCCTCACCACCAACGATCGCCGGCAATCCGGTATCGCCGGCCGCTTCACCAGGTTTGGCCGACAGCCCGTCGGCAAGTCTGGTCCCGTCCAGGCCGGCGGTGCTGCTTGCCGCGGCCAAAGATGATGTGCCAGGCGTTCCCGGCCTTGCAGTGGGTACGCGGTTGCACCTGATGTTGCTCAATGAAGTGACCAGCCGAACTGCGCACGCTGGCGATCGGTTCAAGCTCCGGGTGAACGAGGCGGTGGTAACCGATGGCAAGACGATAGTACCCGTCGGCGCCACCGCTTGGGGTGAGATCAAGAGCCTGCAGGCGAACGGATCAGTGGGCAAGAGCGGACGACTAGGCGCGGAATTGCTCTACCTCGAACTGCCGTCCGGTCGCGTTCCGCTCGAAGGCAGCATTGCCCGCAAGGGTGAGAGTGGCGGCGGCCAAGTCGCCATGGCCATAGTCGGGTTTGGCATACTGGGGCTGTTGGCCCAGGGTGACAGTGCCCGGTTGCGGGCAGGTGATATTTTCATCGGCACCGTAGCGCGAGCGCCTGCTGCCGAATCGGTGCCTTTACCGACGCCGGCTTCACCAGTGGTTCCTGTTCCCGCTGCTGTCACGCCGCCCGCCGCAATGCCGTGATCGCCGTGGGCTGATGGCGGCGGGATTGTCGGCATCTTGGCTGAACCGCGAGACCGGTTGGTAACCGCGATTGGCCCCTGACGGTCACCCCACGATGCCCGGCAGGTCCAGCCCCTGTTCGCGGGCGCAGTCTTGGGCGATGGCATAGCCGGCGTCGGCGTGGCGCATCACGCCGGTGGCCGGGTCGTTCCACAACACGCGTTCCAGGCGGCGGGCGGCTTCCGGCGTGCCATCGGCCACGATCACCATGCCCGAATGCTGGGAATAGCCCATGCCCACGCCGCCGCCATGGTGCAGCGAAACCCACGTGGCGCCGCTGGCGCAGTTGAGCAGGGCGTTGAGCAGCGGCCAGTCGGACACCGCGTCCGATCCGTCCTGCATCGCTTCGGTTTCGCGGTTGGGGCTGGCGACAGAGCCGCTGTCCAGATGGTCTCGGCCGATGACCACGGGTGCTTTCAACTCGCCCTTGGCGACCATTTCGTTGAAGGCCAGCCCCAGCCGATGGCGATCGCCCAGGCCCACCCAGCAGATGCGCGCCGGCAGGCCCTGGAAGTGGATGCGCTCGCGCGCCATGTCCAGCCAGTTGTGCAGGTGGGCGTTGTCGGGCAGCAGCTCCTTCACTTTCTGATCGGTCTTGTAGATGTCTTCGGGATCGCCCGACAGCGCGGCCCAGCGGAACGGGCCGATGCCCCGGCAGAACAGCGGGCGGATGTAGGCCGGCACGAAGCCGGGGAAATCGAATGCGTTTTCAACCCCTTCGTCCAGCGCCACCTGGCGAATGTTGTTGCCATAGTCTGTCGTGGGCACGCCGCGCGCCTGGAAGCCAAGCATGGCGCGCACATGGGTGGCCATGCTGGCGCGGGCGGCACGGGCGACGGTTGCGGGCTCCCGCTCGCGCTTGTCGATCCATTCCGCCACGGTCCACCCGGCCGGCAGGTATCCGTTGATCGGATCATGGGCGCTGGTCTGGTCGGTCAGGAGATCGGGCAGGATTCCCGCTTCCAGCATCTGTGGCAGCACTTCGGCAGCGTTGCCGACCAGGCCCACGGAGACCGGCTTCCTGTCAGCGCAGGACTGGCGGATGACCGCCATGGCTTCATCCAGCGTTTCGGCCGCGTGATCGAGGTATCCGGTGCGCAGCCGCATCTCGATCCGGCTGCGCTGGCATTCGATGGCCAGGCACGAAGCGCCAGCCATCACGGCGGCCAGCGGCTGCGCGCCGCCCATGCCGCCCAGGCCCGCCGTCAGCAGCCACTTGCCGGAAAGATCGCCGCCATGGTGCTGGCGCCCCATTTCCACGAAGGTTTCGTAAGTGCCCTGCACGATGCCCTGCGTGCCGATATAGATCCACGAGCCGGCGGTCATCTGGCCGTACATGGCCAGGCCCTTGCGATCCAGTTCGTTGAAATGCTCCCAATTGGCCCATTGCGGCACCAGGTTGGAATTGGCGATCAGCACGCGCGGGGCATCGACATGCGTGCGGAACACGCCCACCGGCTTGCCCGATTGCACCAGCAGGGTCTGGTCGCTTTCCAGCCGGCGCAGGGTTTCGACGATCTTGTCATAGCTTTCCCAATCGCGCGCGGCGCGGCCGATCCCGCCATAGACCACCAATTCCTGCGGGTTTTCCGCCACATCGGGGTGCAGGTTGTTCATCAGCATGCGCAAGGGCGCTTCGGTGAGCCACGACTTGGCGGAAAGCGCGGTGCCCGTGGCGGGGCGGATAACGCGGCTGTTGTCCAAACGGGTCATCGTCATTCTCCGGCGAAGGCAAGGCACGCGTCCAGCACGCGCTTCAGAATGGGTTGCAGGTGGGCCAGGCGCGCCGGATCGGGCCGGGGCGGCCAATTTTCCGGCTTGGGTTCAAGCGGTTCGGCCAGGTAGCCGCGCATCGCCAATTCCATCTGGATGGCATGGATGCCGGCCTCGGGCGCGCCGTGATGGCGCGTGGTCCAGCCGCCCTTGAACCGGCCGTTGACCACGTGGCTTTCTGTGCTGCTCGCGCAGACGGCGGCCACCGCGCGTTCCAGTTCGGGGGCGCAGGATCGTCCATCGTTGGTGCCGATATTGAACAGCGGCAGTTCCCCGTCGAACAGGCGCGGAACCCGGCTGCGGATCGAATGGGCATCGTAGACAACGACTTGGGGATGAACGGAACGAAGCCGTCCCATTTCTGTGCGCAAGGCGGCGTGGTAGGGTGCGTGCCAGGTTTCGTGGCGTCGGGCGATCTCCGCCTCGTCCAGCGGAGTGGGAATCAGGGGTTCGCCGTCGAAACTTGTTTCCGGGCACAGGCCGGTGGTGGCCATGCCGGGATAGAGCGAGGCGCCGGACGGATCGCGGTTGACGTCGATCACGCTGCGCGAGACGCGCGTGCCCACAAGCGTCGCGCCCAGATCACGGGCAAAGCCATAGACATCCTCGATCCACCAATCGGCATCGCGCCGCGCCAGCCATTGCGAACCGAACAGGCAATCGGCCAAGTCAATGCCGCCGTGGGGAAAAGCCACGATCAGCGGCGCGGTGCCGCGATGTATGGTGAGCCAGTCCATCAGCGCAGCACCGGCAGCGTCGTGGGGCAGGCGGCCAGCACGGCGCCACTTTCCACCAGGGCGCGGGCCATGGCGATGTCGGGCGCGAAGTGGCGGTCTTGCACCAGGGGCGGGACGTGGGCGCGCAGCATGGCGCGCACCGATTCCAGCGCGCCGCTCGATCGCAGGGGCGCGTGGAACTCTATGCCCTGCACGGCAGCGAGCAGTTCCAATCCCAGGATCGCATCGAGATTGCCCGCCATGTCGAGCAGGCGGCGCGCGCCGTGGGCGGCCATCGAGACGTGGTCTTCCTGGTTGGCCGAGGTGGGAATGGAATCGACGCTGCACGGCGCGGCGCGCTGCTTGTTTTCCGAAACCAGCGCGGCGGCAGTCACTTGGGGGATCATGAAGCCCGAATGCAGGCCGGGCAGCGGCGTCAGGAATGCGGGCAGGCCCGACAGCGCCGGATCGACCAGCATGGCGAGGCGCCGTTCCGACAACGAGCCGATTTCCGCGAGCGCCAGTGCGACCATGTCGGCGGCAAAGGCCACCGGCTCGGCATGGAAATTGCCGCCCGAAAGCGCTTCGTCGGCCTCCGGGAAAATCAGCGGGTTGTCGGTCACGCCATTGGCTTCGATCTCCAGCGTGCGGGCGGCGTGGCGCAGAATGTCGAGCGCGGCGCCCATCACTTGCGGCTGGCAGCGCAGGCAATAGGGATCCTGCACGCGCGGATCGTTCATCGCATGGCTGGCGCGGATCGCACTGCCGGCCATCAATCCGCGCAGCGCAGCGGCGGTTTCGATCTGGCCGCCATGGCCGCGAAGGGCGTGGATGCGGTGGTCAAACGGCGTATCGGTGCCGCGCGCCGCCTCTGTTGAAAGCGCGCCGGTGACCAGACCCGTGGCCAGCAGGCGTTCGGCGGCGAACAGGCCAGCAAGGGCATTGGCGGTTGAGAACTGCGTGCCGTTGAGCAGGGCGAGGCCTTCCTTTGGGCCAAGTGCGACCGGTTCGAGGCCGTGATCGGCCAGCGCCTGGGCGGCCGGAACCGCCACGCCTTTCACGAACACCTCGCCCACGCCGAGCATCGTGGCGGTCATGTGCGCCAGGGGCGCCAGATCGCCGCTGGCGCCCACCGAGCCCTGGCACGGCACCACCGGCACGAGGCCGCGCGCCAGCATGGCTTCGAGCAGTCGGACGGTTTCAGCGCGCACGCCCGAGGCGCCCTGGGCGAGGCTGGCGAGCTTGAGTGCCATCATGAGCCGCACCACGGGAATGGGCGAGGGTGCGCCGGTGCCGGCGGCGTGGCTGAGCACGATGTTGCGCTGGAGCGCGGCCAGGTCATGATCGGCAATGCGCACGCTGGCCAGCTTGCCGAAGCCCGTGTTGATGCCATAGACCGCATCGCCCTTGGCCAGAATGCGCGCCACCGCCGCCGCGCTGGCGGCAATCGCGCCCCACGCCTGGTCATGCAGCGCCACGTCGGCACCGGCGTGGATGGCGCGCCAATCGGCCAGTGTCGCCGCGCCGGGGGTGAGGACGATGGGGCTCATTTTCCACTCCAGATGCGGGCATGGAGCGGCGCGGCGCCCATCCCGTGAACAAGATCGGCGGGGCGCGCGATGTTCCAGATCGCCAGGTCGGCATTCTGGCCGGGCACGAGCTGGCCCACCGTTCCGGCAAGGCCCAGCGCACGGGCGGCATGGGCCGTGGCGCCCAGAAGGCACTCTTCCACCGTCAGGCCGAACAGCGTGGCGCCCATGTTCATGGCCAGCAGCAGCGACGTGAGCGGCGAGGTGCCGGGATTGCAATCGGTGGCCAGCGCCATGGGCACGCCGGCTGCGCGCAAGGCGGCAACCGGCGGCTTGACGGTTTCGCGCATGAAATAGAATGCGCCGGGCAGCAGCACCGCGACGGTGCCGCTCTTGGCCATGGCTGCCACGCCGGTTCCGTCCAGATGCTCCAGGTGATCGGCACAGAGCGCGCCATGCCGGGCGGCAAGCGCGCCGCCGCCCAGGTTGGAAAGCTGTTCGGCATGGAGGCGCACCGACAGGCCCAGCGCGCGGGCCGCATGGAACAGCCGATCGACTTGGCGTGGTGAAAAGGCGATCCCCTCGCAAAAGGCATCGACGGCATCGACCAGCCCTTCGCCGGCCAGCGTGGGCAGCCAACGATCGGCGAGTTCCGCCACGTAGCCATCGGCATTTCCGGCCCATTCCGGCGGCAGGGCATGGGCGCCCAGGAACGTGGTCACCACCTTTACCTGCCGCAGCGTGCCGAGCATGCGCGCAGCGCGCAGCATCGTGCGCTCTGCATCGAGCGTCAGGCCATAGCCCGACTTGATCTCCACCGTGGTGACGCCTTGCGCGATCAGGGCATCGAGCCGGGGCAGGGCGGCGGCAATCAAGTCGTCCACGCTGGCGCCGCGCGTGGCGCGCACGGTGGCCATGATCCCACCCCCGGCGCGCGCAATGTCCTGATAGGTGGCGCCGGAAAGATGCGCTTCCCATTCGTCTGACCGGTTACCGGCAAAGACCAGGTGGGTATGCGCGTCGATCAGGCCCGGCGTGATCCAACGGCCCTGGCAATCGACGGTTTGCGCCGACTGGAACGAGGGCGCGGCGTCGTCCCGGCCGGCATGGATGATCACGCCATCGCGCGCGGCCACCACGCCATTTTCGACCACGCCCAGCCCCGGCCCGGCCATCGTGGCGAGGCGCGCGTTGGTCCAGATCGTGTCGCACTGCATCGCGCTTGGTCCTTGCTGGAAAGCAATAATGTCTATACATAATCACGCAAGGAGCGTGCCGATGCAAGTGGATTCTCAAACCTTGTGGTTCGATGCGGCCTGGTTGCCCGGCGGCTGGGCGCGGGACGTGCGGCTGACGCTCGCCGATGGACGGATCACCGCTGTCGAGGCGGGCGCCGCTGTCGAGGCGGGCGCGGCCGGCGAGGCTGCGGTGAGCGCGCGCAGCTCGAGCAGCGCCGTGCCCACATCGCCGGCCAGGGCACGGGTCAGCACGCTGGCGACCGGATTGCTGATCAGCACGCTGATCAGGCCGCCGGGGCGTACCGCGGCGGCGATGCCGGCCAGGGCGATCTGCGGGTGGTCGACCGCTTCCAGCACGCCGTGGGCCAGGGCCAGGTCGAACGAGTCCGGCGCCAGCTCGGGCAGCGCGCCGATGAGGTCGGCGAGCGCCTCGACGTCGCCGGGCACCGCCTGCACGAGGTCGTCGACGCCGGCCTCGGCGGCTCGGCGCCGCAACGTGGCCAGCGCGTCGGGGCTGACGTCGACCACCGTGACCCGTGCACCGGCCTGGGCCAGCGGCACGGCGGTGCTGCCGCTGCCTCCGCCGCAGTCGAGGACGGTGGGCACGGCGCCCGGCGCCGCGACCGAGCGCACCGCGTCGGCCAGCAGCTGCACGACGAGCCGCTGGCGCAACGGTGCGCCACGTTCGCGGCGACTGGTGGTCTCCACGGTGCGAACACTAGTGCCCGGCACCGACAGCAGCGTGGACCCGACTCAGCTCGCCAGGGGCGTGGCCAGCAGGCCCAGCGACTGCTCGACCAGCACCAGGAACTGCTCGGCGGCGTGCACCTGGTCGTCGGCATCGCGGGCCGACACCGCGCTGCGGGCGCCGGCCTCGACAGCAGCCCGTTGGCCGGCGGTGCCGGCGAAGTAGGCCGACCACTCGGCCAGCTCGGGCGCCACCGCGTCGACGAGCACCCAGGCACTGACCAGCCGGCGTTTCCCGGCCGGCCGGGCCCGTTCCGCGAACAGTGCCGCGGCTCCCCGCAGGGCGGCCAGATGGGCCAGCCGAAACTGCTCGCCCGGATCGGCCTGGCTCTCGGCGTCGCGCAACATCGCCCGAGCGTGTTCGATCAGCGAGGCGGCGGAACGGCTCGCCGGAGGCCGGATGGTGGCGACGGTACGCGCGGGAACGGACCGGGTGGCCATGAGCGGATCTCCCTTGTTCGAACTTCTGTTCGAACAGTAGCGCGAAC
>Ga0268266_10005629_pt1 | contig 11630 bp, 11 predicted proteins | sample KBSS13metaG_FD_190356 | JGI IMG/M metagenome (GOLD analysis project Ga0268266, IMG submission 190356) | Switchgrass rhizosphere microbial communities from Kellogg Biological Station, Michigan, USA - KBS S1-3 metaG (SPAdes) (version 2) | ecosystem: Host-associated > Plants > Roots > Rhizosphere... | reverse complement strand
GTCACGGAAAAGCGCAGTGATCCACTCGACGCGCAAGCGCGGATGCTTGACTACGCCAACAGTTTCGAAGCGCGGTGGCGCGCGCGGGCGATCACCGACTAGAGTTGGTCACGAAGCCGCAGCAAAAGTAAGTCGGCGAATGCGTGCGTACGGCAGCAGTGTCCGCGCCGTTTTATGGCGCCACCGGAGACCGGCCCAGATGGCGTTTTGAGGGCCTTGCCGTGGACGCCGGCCAGATTTTCGACCTCATATAACCAGAATAGAAGGCGAAGGTACTCCTGCGCTCGACTAACCGCAGGGGGAGTGACCGATGAAGATGCAAATTCGGCTTGTGTTTTTCGCCGTTTGCATTGCTGTGCTCGTACCGATCGGCATGCTGACCGCACAGGCCAAAGCGCAGATGAAGCAATGCATTGCTTCGCCGTCAAAGACGCAAGGGCATTGGTCCTGGCGCCTGATTGACGGGCGAAAATGCTGGTACGCCGGCAAGACCGTAATCTCGAAATCATTGTTGCGGTGGCCTGCAGCGGCGCCCGCGCAAGCCGCGGTCAAGGCGGCGCCGCCCGTCAGCGCCGTCACGGAGAAACGCAGCGACCCGATGAATGCACAGGCGCGGATGCTCGACGACGATAGTTTCGAGGCGCGCTGGCGTGCGCGTGTGAGTACCGAGTAGGTGAGGCGGTGGTGAATGAGGCGCGGCGCTGTCCGCGCGATGCGTTCGCTTCCCTTCCGAAGCACAAGCTGCCGCCTTGCACTATTTGACTTGGGCGCTCGAAGAAATGGGAAAAAGGAGGCAATCTCAAAGCTGCCCACCACGCTCGCATGGCTTTAGAGTAGCTGCGCGGCACCTTGCAATTAGCTGATAAACCGCTGAGCCGTCCTGATCTATCACTAGTCAGGTTTTCCCAGCGCGAAGGTCTGATCGATTCGCACCCCCTCGCGCACAAAGGCGTTGCCGCGCCCGGTGCGATCGGGGCGCCTGTCATCGACCTGCTGCCATACGCGCCTTCCAGGACGGACCGCCTCACTGCGGCAAATCCTTGCAGAGCTTGACCACGATCATGACCGTCGAGCCGATTGCGACGACCACCGGGCAGACAAACGGCAACTCCTCCAGCAGGCCGACAAGGACCGCTCGGACGCGGAGAGTTCTCTTGACACGCGCGAAGCGCCAGCCTGCCACTCCCATCGGACATCTCCGTTTGGCCCCCACTGAAGCGGCCTGATTTTTTCTCGCGAAACGAGCGCCGGCCATTTGCCAATTCGGGTGTTCCCTGGATCAAGGTGAAGGAACTCTTTAGGTCAGAGGGACGCGTTGCCAAGGCAGGATAATGGCCCGCGCGATGGCTGCCCTTGTGACAAGCCACGTGGCTTTGATTGGACACTTCGCACACCGTGATCGTTGATATGATCCCGAAAGCTGTTGCCTTGCTAGGAATATCGCAGCATGTGGAACTGGGTGATGCTGGGGCTTGAAAGCAATCGTGTGATCGGACTGCGCATAGCGAAGTTGATGCGCGGCGGCAAAGCGGCCCAACGTGAAGCCCGCCGCATGGTCAGTGAAAAAATGATTGCGGCGGCGAAGGCCGGTACAAGCCTGATGGCTGGCGCATCCGGAGAAAAGATTGTTGAGCAATACCGAAGGAAGGTGGCGGCAAACGCCAAACGGCTCAGCCGGACACGAACGCGGCGCAAACGGAAATAAAGCTGACCCTTCGGACCACTTATAGGGTTCACTGGCTTCGCTGCTTGGAACGCCTGGGCCGGTGCAAGGTTAGAACCATCGTGCAGCATCGCGGCTGCGCTGGCGGGGCGTTGCATTGGAGGCAGCGCATGAAAGTCATCATCGACGAAGCCGGCGAGATTATCGCCAAAGCAACGGACGACCATATTCTAATCGGCGGCCACCATCGTCTCTCGCAGGCGGCTAGCCTAGGCAAGCGACTTTTCTGGCGAGATACCGGCGAACCTGTGAGGCTCGATAACTTCTTCAAGCATTATGGAAGTCCCCTTAGATATACAGCCTGAGCCGCTCGCCGCATCATCAGGCGATGCACGTTATTAAATGAAAAAGGCCGCCAACTGAGGGCGGCCTTACTGCATGAACACTACGGCAGTCAGATACCTTACACCCGACGGCAGCCGATGCCATGTCCCTATTTGGCCCGCGCCTCAATCCACCACGATCTTCACGCGGTCCCTTGGCTTGACCTGCGCGTGCTGGTCGAGGCCGTTGAGGATGCGGAAGCGCTCGGCGGGGCGGTCGACGCCGGTCATGCGGTGGGCGAGGGATTCCACCGTGTCGCCGGGCTGCGCGGTGATGACCTTGATGCGCAACGGACGCGCAGCCTGGATTTCTTCCAGCGTCAGGCGGCGGAATGAATTCACGGTCTCGCGCGCGTTGCGCTCGCTCTCGGTGTTGCGCTGCTTGGCGGCGAAGATGAAACGGTAGACGTCGCTGCCATAGCGCAGCGCAAAGACCTTGAACTGCCACTGGTCGCCGTTCGCGTTGGCCGCAGCCACCGGGAAACCGTTGATCATGAGGTCTTCGGTCGAGCCCTTGTCGACGCCTTCCATCCAGCCGGAATTGAGATAATCGGCAAGCGACTGTTCGGCCGGTACGCGCACCACGTCGAAACGCATCGCCTGCGTGCCGCCCTCGCGCACGCCGATCACGGCCTGCGCGGTGTTGTCGAGCGTGAAGGTATCGGGTGCCTGGAAGGTGAAGCCGAGTTTCGGATGCAGGAAGCGCCGGCCGCGCACAAAGCCTTCGCTGGGATCCTCGCCATAGACGATGTTGTCGATCGCGGCGAGATAGGTCTCGCGATCGCGCTCGGCGCTCTGCGGCGAGGTGTATTGCCGGGCGCTGGCCTGCGCGTTCTGCACGCGCTCGGGGGTCGCAGGGTGCGAGGACAGGAAATCCTGCGCGCGGGGATCGAGCGAGGTCTTGCCGGCTTTCATCGCTGCATTGCGCTCCATCGAGGCCAGGAAGCGCGCCGCGCCGTAGGGATCGAAATGGGCACGGGCCGCAATGCTGACGCCGATGCCGTCGGCCTCGAATTCCTGAGCGCGAGAGAAGCTCGCCATCGTCAGCTTGGTTTTCGCCAGCGCCAGCGCCGTCAGATCGGGGTCGTTGCTCATGTCGGTAACGACACGGGTCACCACCGCAGCCTGCCGCGCCTGGTCTTCCCGGATCGAGGCGTGTTTTGCGATGACATGCGCCATTTCGTGGCTCAGCACCGAGGACAATTCGGAGGTGTCGCTGGCGAGCGCAACCAGCCCGCGCGTCACATAGAGCTGGCCGGTCGGCAGCGCGAAGGCGTTTACGGCTCCGGAATTGAGGATGGTCACCCGGTAGGGCTGCTCGGGGCGGTCGGAGGCCGCGACCAGCCTGTCGACCGTCTTGCCGATCAGGGTCGCGAGTTTCGGATCGTCATAGGCGCCGCCATAGGAAGCCAGAATGCGTTCATGTTCGCGCTCGCTCGCAGGCGTCTGCGCGACGGCGCGGCTCGGCTTCGGTAAAGGCACTGTCGGCGCGGCTGTCTCGAGTTTTCCGAGATTTCCACAGGAAGAGAGCGTAAGCGCGGCGCACAACAACGCCGGCGCAGCCAAAAGGCGGCAGCCCGTGTTTCCTTCGCGCCGTTCTGCACGATACGTCAAATCAGCCACTGGACCCACGATCCGACCGGAATCGTCGATCTCATCCCTGTTTTGCGCCTGATCCAACCGAAAACCGGTGCCCAGTCTTCGAATCAAGCACTATTTCCCGCCCAGCACCTCAAGCTGCCCCACCCGAAGCAGTTCGATTCGTGGTCCTCCCCGCGACGAAACAATGCCGCGGACACGAATCCGTCGATTTTCGAGCGACTTAGGCCCAAGGTTGGCGCTTTCGAACGCCGGTATGATGCGCCTTGAAATAGTCGCAGCAAAGTCCCGTGTCCAGTTTCGCCCGAAATTTAGGTAGGTGATTGCCCCTGCCTGCCGAACGGACAGTACTCTGCCCTCGACCACCGTAAAGTGCCCAATCGCGGACAGAATATCGCCCGGACTTTCCGCGTTTTTTATGGCCGACGGGTCAGCCCAAATGCCCAATTTGGCATCCCGCGCCACGCCTTCGGCGGCGGTCAGTGCTACCGCGCAATTCTTGTCGGATACATCGCTCGAAACCAGCGCCTCGCCACGGCGCAGCAGCTCGCTTTGCACCGAGTGTTCCGAGCCGGTCACGAACACAAAGGCGCCCTGGCGGCCATAGCGATCCGGCATGTCGTCCTCGCCATGCAGGGTCACGTCGCGGCCGCCTGCGATGGCAGACAAGGCGGTCCTGCCGCCGGCCCTGTCGGTCCCACCACGCTCGATGCCGGCGAGGCGGATTTCGCGGCCGTCTTCGAGGCGAAGGCTGCGCCCATCGACCACGGCGACAACACGGCCTTCGCCCTGCGGCTCAAGCAGGCAATCGTCGGCGCCGGCCGGCCCGACGCACGCCAGCATGAGAAACGGCACGGCGAATGCCGGGCGCGCAGCGCTGCAACGCAATGCCGGACGGATCATGCCGCTGCTCTCTGCCCCGCTTGTTCCTGTATGCTCAACTATCAACGGGCTAGTACTACCTGAGATTGTATTGAAGGGGGAGACCATGGAAGTCAACGGCATCGCGCATATTTTTCTTACCGCCTCGAATTACGCACGCTCCCGCGAATTTTATCGTGAACTGCTGCCGTTTCTCGGGCTGAAGCCGGTAATCGACACCGAGACGACCTACTACTGCGTCGGCGGCCGGACCGCAGTCGGCATCAGCGCGCCGTCAGCCGAGCATGAAGGCGCCGCGTTCGAGCAGAAGCGCGTTGGCCTGCATCATCTCTGCTTCCGCGCCCGCGAGCGGGCCGACGTCGACGAACTGCATGGCTTCCTTGTCACGCGCGGCGCCAAGATCATCCGCGCGCCGCGTGAGGATCAATGGGCGCCGGGATATTATTCGATCCTGTTCGAAGATCCCGATGGCATCCGGCTCGAGCTCAACCATGTGCCGGGCAAGGGGCTGCTGGGGTAGTTCACAGCGATGCGCAGGATGGATAGAGCGAAGCGAAACCCATCAATGCCGGGAGTCGATGACCTGTTCTGACCGCCCGTCAGCCGGATATTCGCCACGCGACACGATTACCGTGATCCAACCCCATCCTGCGCGCTAGTCCTCGGGCTTCAGCGGCAGCGTTGCGAGAAACTGGCGATGCGGCTCAAGCCAGTCGGGATTTTGGGTGGCAATGATCCCAACGCTGAGTTGGACGCACTCATTGCAAATGAAGGCGCTGGGGCCTGCAATCAGTTGCAAGACCTCCGCCTGGCTCTTTCCGCAAAATGAGCATGTCATTTCGAGTGAGGTGTTCGTTGCTTCCACAACGTCTATGCCTTCATTTCGCAAGGCCTGAAGCAAGTTCTCGATATCTTCCGGTCCGAGATTGGATGCGATCAATTCGTTGAGCTGATCGAACGTAATGGTGCCGTTGACCTTTCCAATCTCAACCGCTTTACGGACTAATTCTGGCAGTTTCATCTAGTCGATAACTCCTTCAACACGGACATCGGCCTCATCCGTAATATTGTGCTCTTCGAGCAGTTCCCGGATGAGCACCAGGCACCGCCGAACTTTGCGCTTTCGTATTTGGTAGTCCGGACATGCGTCGTCGCGGCGTCCGCCTTATCCATCGGCAGCAGGCCCAACTCGGATCGTTCCAACCGGCATGAAACCATCCTCGCTATCGGAACCAGAGGAAAGGGCTTCATCACCGGTGCAGTGCCTGCGATTGACGGAAAGGATACACCGTGATCCCGATGTCTGCGTCGATGCGCGCTATCCGGCGCAGCAGGTCGGCGCTGATCGTCGTGTCAAGCGCTGGATGGTCCGCTCCGCCATCAAACCCGTAGGAGAAGGTGCGCGAGGTGCAGGCCCTCCAAACGTCCATTGCGGCGTCCGGCAGCGCATCGATGATCGTCAGGAATTGCTGCGTGCACAGCTGCGCCTCTTGCACTTGTTCAGCCAGTTCAAGAACGAGGATAAACTGCCCTTCGTACTCTTGATCCGAGATTACAAAAACTCTTTCGTCCAGATACTCGACGAGAGCGCTCAGGTTCGAGCTCGACCTCAAAACGACATCCAGGTTTCGGAATTGAGCCGGCGCGGTCATTTTCATCCATGCCCCCGAGCGGCAGCTTTGCGACGTCGCAGCCGTGGTGTCTGGAGATTGCGTTGCGCGCCGCAGTTTAGCAACCTCAGCGTGGGAGGATCGCACGTGAAGCGAGTGTTCAGGATTAACGGGTGGTTGCTGTTTATGTGATGATATCGGATCGAGGCCGCATGTAGGGTGGGTATCGTTCGCTCCAGCCATCCTACGCACTGGTTGTGCAACGCTGCTTTCTGCAAATCACGCGCGCATCAAAATCCAGTTGTCGGCATCACGTCATGCGCTGCTTGGTAGTGAACGTCCGTAGCCGAGCACCGCTTCGCAAGAAATAGCGAGCTGATCGCAGTCGAATTGCTGCATCAAGGCGTGCCATCCGAGGGACATTGGGATAGAGTTTTTGTTGCCTTGGTCCAACATGCCGCCTGGTGTCAACCACGTATCCGGTGGAGCCAATGCAGCGGATTTCAGACTGGCTCGGGAAGCTTGCGCTCGAACAATACGCGCTGCGTTTTGCCGAGAACGGGATCGATCTTGATGTCCTTCCCGAGCTGACGGACCAGGACTTCGATAGGCTCGGGGTTCTGCTCGGCCATCGACGCAAAATGCTGCGTGCGATCGCCGAACTCAATCAAGGCCAATTGGTCGCCGAGCCGGCGTCTCGGCATGATGCCGAACGACGCCACCTCTCCGTCATGTTCTGCGATCTGGTCGGCTCGACTGCGCTCTCGGCTCGCCTCGATCCCGAGGACATGTGGGACGTGATCCGCGCCTACCGTGCCGCCTGCGCGAGGGTGATTGCCACTTACGATGGCAGTGTCGCCAGGTTTGTGGGCGACGGGATACTCGCCTATTTCGGCTACCCCCGCGCACACGAGGATGACGCGGAGCGCGCAGTGCGGGCGGGGCTCGACATCATCGCCGCGGTAGCACCGCTTGAAACGCACGCCGAACGGGTTGGCGTGCGGATCGCGATTGCCACCGGCCTGGTGGTGGTGGGCGATCTCATCAGCGGCGGCGCATCAGAGCGGCAGGCAATGGTCGGCGATACACCGAACATCGCTGCCCGGCTCCAGAGCCTGGCCGAGCCGGGAGCGGTCGTCGTTGCTGCCTCGACGCGCGAACTGCTCGGCGACCTGTTTATTTTTCGCAACCTCGGCCTCCGTGAGGTCAAGGGCATCTCCGAACCCATCGCGGTCTGGGCGGTCGAAGGTGGAGTTGCATCGGAGAGCCGCTTCGAGGCGGTGCGTACCGCGCGCTCGATGGGCTTTGTCGGCCGCAAGGCAGAGATCGAATTCGCGCTCTCGCGCCAGCAACTGGCGTGGCAGGGCCACGGCCAAATGGTGCTGATTTCCGGCGAGGCCGGGATCGGCAAGTCGCGCATCGTGGCAACGCTCTCCGAAAGCCTCGCGTTGGGGACGCACCGCCGGATACGGTACCAGTGCTCGCCCTACCACACCAACAGCGCGCTCCATCCCTTTGTCGCCCAGTTCGAACGGGCCGCCGGCATCGGGTCACAAGATACATCCGAGCAAAAGCTCGACAAGCTCGAGGCGATGCTTTCGCTTGGAACGGACCAGGTCGCCAACGCGACACCGCTCATCGCCGCGCTGCTTTCGATTCCCACCGGCGAGCGCTATCCACCGCTCGGCTTGAATCCTGCGCAGCAACGGCGGCAGACGTTCGCTACCCTTCTCGACCAGCTTGAGGGTTTGGCGCGGCAGCAACCCGTGTTGATTGTCTGCGAGGACATGCATTGGGCCGATGCCACGACGCTCGAGCTGTTCGATCTTACCGTCGACCGGATCAGGGGGCTTCCGATACTCGTGCTCATGACCTTCCGGCCCGAGTTCGAGCCGCCCTGGGCGGGCCTTCCCAATGTCAGCCTGCTGCGGCTCGATCGGCTTGACCGGCAGGACACGCGCGCTCTGGTCGAGCAGGTGACCGTCGGCCGGCATCTGCCGGGCGAAATGATGACGCAGATCATCGACAGGACGGATGGTATCCCGCTGTTTGTCGAGGAATTGACCAAGATGGTGCTGGAGTCCGGATTGCTCGTGGAGAATGCCGGGCGCTACCGCCTCGATAGCCCACTGCCGCCGCTCGCGATACCCGCGACGCTGCAGGATTCCCTGATGGCGAGGCTCGACCGGATGGCGCCGGTCAAGGAGGTGGCACAGATCGGCGCTGCGATTGGCCGCGACTTCTCATACACGCTGCTGCGAAGTGTAGCGGGGCGCGATGATCTGACGCTGTGCGCCGCGCTGACGCAGCTTGAAGGGGCGGAACTGCTATCGCGCCACGGGACGCCGCCGGAAGCGAACTACAGCTTCAAGCATGCGCTGGTTCAGGAAGCGGCTTACGAGAGCCTGCTCAAGAGCCGCCGGCAACTGCTGCATCGGCAAATCGGCGATGTCCTGCGTGAGAAGTTTCCGGCCATCGCCGAGACCGAGCCGGAACTGCTGGCATATCACTTCACGGAAGCGGGGCTGAACGGGATTGCGCTTGAGTGGTGGCGCAGGGCGGGTCAGCAGGCACTGAAGCGCTCGGCATATACAGAAGCAATCGCACATCTCGGCAAGGCGGTTGCGATCGCCGATGGTTTGCCCGATGAGCCGGGCCGGACCATGAACCGGCTCCATCTTCAAATCGCCTATGGCCGCGCGCTGCGAGGCAGCCTTGGGCACAGCGCCCCCGATACGGTCGCCGCATGGACGCGCGCCCGACAATTCGCGGCCGACATCAATGATCCGGTCGAACTGGCGCCGATCCATTCGGGCCTGTTCAATGCCAGCCTGACCCATGGCGAGATCGCGCCGATGCGGGAGTTGACGGAGGCGATCATGGGCGTCGCCCTGCAGCGCCCGGAATCGCCGGTGGCCGCCGTCGTCGCACACTGGACAGCCGGGGTAACCTGCTGGTTCGGCGGTGATTACCTCAATGCGCGACGGCATCTCGATCGCGCGCTCGCGATCTATGAGGCTGAGCCTGATCCGGCGACCTTCAAGGCGTCGGCGCTGGACCTGCCTTTCGTCATCAAGAGGTTTCTTGCACTGGTGCTTTGGCCGCTCGGCAGCATTGATCGATCGCGCCGGCTCGCCGCCGAAGCGGTGCGCGCGATCGGAGAAAAGCCGGCGCTTTCCCAAGCCAATGCGCTCGTCCACAAGGCGGTCTTCGATGGATTATGCGGGGGCATGTTGCAGGAAACAGAGACTATTCTGGCTCTCGCCCTCGCGCGCGAACATACGATGCCGCTGTATGTCGCCGCCGGCAGCTATCTGAACGGCCTGGCAAGGTGGCGCGCCGGCGACCGGATGGGTGGGCTTTCGGAAATGCGGTGGGGCTGGACATTGCTTCACGAGAATGACTGCTACCTCTGCGAACCATTTTGGGGGATGCAGATTGCGGTGGCGAATGCGGAGGCCGGGCACGCTGAGACCGGGTTGGAAATCTTGCGGGGGTTGATCGCCTGGACGAAACAATCCGGCCAGCATTGGCTCGATGCCGAACTTCATCGCAGCCAGGCTGAGCTCTCGTTGCGTCTTGACCCGCCGAACGTTTCCATGGCCGAAGACGCCTACCGCACGGCCCTGGAAATCGCCCGCACCCAGCAGACGAAGACTTTCGAGCTGCGCAGTGCAGTTGGACTTGCGCGCCTCTACCGCGCAAATGGGCGAGCCGCGGCAGTTCCCGAGGTGCTCGCACCAGTTCTTGTTGATTTCGACAGGGAACAGGATCTGCCCGAAATCGAGGAAGCAGAAACCTTGCTCAGGCAGGAGCAGGCCTTCGAGGGCTCCGTCGAGCCAGTGCGCAGGATGGGTTGAGCGACTTTGTCCGCCGTAGCTCAACGAGCGAAGGCGAAAGCGAAACCCATGCTGCGCAGCGCGGTCGCGGCAGTCATTCCGTTCAACGGAAAACGCGGCCGTGTCGTCAGCGCCTTGCCGCTGTGGATGGCATGCGGCATGATCGCGGCGAGCAAAATTCGAAGCCGCAGGCAATGCGGCAGCCGACGAGGGAGGCCTTCCATGAAGAGAGCAATCACAGGCATTTTCGCCGCAGCATTGGCGATGTCGGCGACCGCGGCCCTTGCGCAAAGCAAGCCGCCGCTCAAGCTCGGCGGCATTCTCGACATGTCCAGCCTGTATGCCGACATCACCGGCCCCGGCTCGGAGATGGCGGCGAAGATGGCGGCCGAGGATTTCGGTGGCGAAGTGCTGGGTCGCAAGATCGAAATCATTGCTGCCGATCATCAGAACAAGGCCGACCTTTCCGCCAACATCGCGCGCGACATGCTGGACAACCAGGGCGTCGAGATGCTGTTCGACGTCGCGGCGTCCGCCACCGCGCTCGCCGCCGGCGAGATTGCGAAGGCGCGCAACAAGATCGTGATATTCAACGGCCCCGGCTCGATCCGGCTCACCAACGAGGCCTGCGGTCCGTACACCGTCCATTATGTGTTCGACACCTTCGGCCAGGCCAATGTGACCGGTCTCGCCGCCGTCAAGCAGGGCCTCGATAGCTGGTACTTCCTGACTGCCGACTACGCCTTCGGCCAGGATCTCGAAAAGGACACCACCAATGTGGTGCTGAAGTCAGGTGGCAAGGTGCTCGGCGCCGTACGGCATCCGCTCAATACGTCGGACTTCTCCTCCTTCCTGCTGCAGGCGCAGGCGTCGAAAGCCAAGGTGATCGGGCTCGCCAACGCCGGCGGCGACACCGTCAACGGCATCAAGCAGGCGGCCGAGTTCGGCTTGATGAAGGGCGGCCAAAAGGTCGCGCCGCTGCTCGCCTTCGTCACCGATATCGACAGCATCGGTCTGGAAACCGCGCAGGGCTTGCTGCTTTCGGAAGCGTTCTATTGGGATCTTAACGACGACACCCGCGCATTTTCCAAGCGTTTCCAGGAACGCATCAAGCGGGTCCCGACTTCGGCGCAGGCCGGCGTTTATTCTTCCGTCACGCACTACCTGAAAGCCGTAAAGGCTGCGGGCTCGACTGATTCCGCCGCCGTCATGAAGATCATGAAGGAAACCCCCATCAACGACATGTTTGCCAAAAATGGCAAGATCCGTGACGACGGCCGCATGGTGCACGACATGTATTTGTTCGAGGTGAAGAAGCCGTCGGAGTCGAAGGCGCGCTGGGATTACTACAAACTGCTGACGACGATCCCCGGCAACGAGGCGTTCCAGTCGCTGGAGGCTTCGCGCTGCCCGCTGGTGAAGAAGTAAGAACCGCCTTCGTAGGGTGGGTTAGCCGAAGGCGTAACCCACCGCCGGGCAAACCGGGCCGCAAGATTTTGGTGGGTTACGCTGCGCTAACCCACCCTACGCCCGCAATGACGATCGAATTCACGACAACCAACAACAACGAAAGCACGACACATGAGCGCAAACGAAATGGTCCTCCAGAAGCTCGACTCCGGCCTGCTCACCATCACCATGAACCGTCCCGACC
>Ga0268266_10005628_pt1 | contig 11630 bp, 8 predicted proteins | sample KBSS13metaG_FD_190356 | JGI IMG/M metagenome (GOLD analysis project Ga0268266, IMG submission 190356) | Switchgrass rhizosphere microbial communities from Kellogg Biological Station, Michigan, USA - KBS S1-3 metaG (SPAdes) (version 2) | ecosystem: Host-associated > Plants > Roots > Rhizosphere >... | reverse complement strand
CGCTCGCAGCGCATGGATATTCCAGATAGCCGCTGAAGGTGCCGTGACGTTCAGTCGCCATCCGCCGGGCAAAGCCTTGGAGCAGGGGTCCCTGCTTATATGCAGACAAGTCGTGGCCGGCGCGCGTTTTGAGCAGTTCGCAGATGGCTGCGAGAGACGCCTGTTCCGCAGCTCCGACGCAGTCACCCTGTGTGCTTCTCTCGAAGTCCGGGTAACCTCTCAGACCCAATACAATCGGCAATGAGCGCTCTTCAATCGCCATACATCGCCTTCGATTGTCGGTTCGGTGCTGAAGGGGAACAGAAAACGAATCAGCGTAACAGACTGCATTGCCGAACCTCTTTAACTTGGATCAACAAACAGAGATTTATCGCTCACCGACCGAGACCGACTCCTCCCAGTGGCGCGCGTCACTTCTTCCACTTCATGTTGCCGTCCATAATGGGCTGAAACTGACGCACGTCGCTCATGGGGCTGAAGATGCACACAAGAACTCGCTGGTGTTGTATTGTGACGTTCATGATAGCAGCTGCTGCGGTTCGAGCCGGCCCGGTGTGTTGCACAAAAGATGTAACTCATGACAAGGAGTCGATTCTCTGGCGCAAGCTGGAGGCCGAAATCGGCGATATCGATGCGCGACTCGACGGCGTCATGGGTGTGGCTATTGAGGACATCGCAACGGGCCGTGCTTTTTACCTCCATCCGGACGAGGTCTTCCCACAGGCCAGCTCGATCAAAATCGCGGTGCTCGCAGAGCTTTACCGCCAGCATCAAGCGGGAAAACTCAAACTCGATGATCCCTACGTAGTCGACGCCGCCGACCTGGTTGCCGACAGTAACATCATGGGCGGGATGACACCGGGTCTAACCCGCGTGACCAACCGCGATCTGGCTACCATGGTCGTCGCTGTTAGTGATAACTCCGCCGCCAATGTGCTCATTGATCGGGTGGGAATGGAGAATGTGAATGCATTCTTAGAGAGCCTGGGACTGCATCAGATGCGGCTGCGCCGTAAGATGATGGATCTCGCGGCTGCTGCCGAGGGTCGGGAAAATGTCGCGACACCCCGGGAGATGTTGGCCTTCCTCGATGATCTGTACCGCAGTAAGGTGGTCAACCGGGCGCTGACAGACGATCTATTCAAGATAATGGCCATTCCCAAGAACAGTTGGATTCCGCGCTACCTGCCGGAAGACCTCCGGATTGCCAACAAACCAGGCGAGCTCGAAGGCGTGCGCAATGACTCCGGTGTTGTTCTGGCGAGTCGCCCGTACGTCATTTGTGTCATGACCACTTTTTTGCGGACCGAGCGCGACGGAGAGGAAGCTATCGCGCAAGTCTCGCGCGCTGCCTACCGCATGTTTGACCGCTTAGGACGCGCTTCGGATTACGGGCGTGTGATCTCGCCAGCGAACAGCACCTCCGGCACTAACGACCGAGCCCCAGGTGGTCGTTGAGTCAGATCGCGAGCTCGTCCGTCAACCTCCGGCCTCGTCCCGGCTCGGGAATGCCTCGCCGCGATAGTCTGCCAGTGCAATCGTACCGCCGGCCGCTGCCACGTGCTTCTGGTCGCGGTCCGAGAGCGCGTCTGCGATGACATCGATACGCTTCCAGGCGGGGAAGGGTTGCCGTCCGGTCTCATCGGGTATATGGGGCGACAAACCCCGAGACTCGAAGTTATGAATGTATCGTCCGCAGTTGACGAATGCCTGGCTCACCTTGATGTGCACCAGATGCGCAGCCCCGGGGCAATGCCAGGTTCCCTCGTTCGGGATCACTTGCGCGGTTCCCTGGAGGCGCAGTCGGCGCGGCGACTCGAAGTTGATAAACAGCAGACCTACCTGGGCAGTGGCGGCAATGTTGCCCAGGGATAGAAACATTCCGTTGCCGTCGTAAACCGGAAACACGAGCTCGGCCGGGGCAGTCAATCGGACGAAGCCCGGCGGGCCGCCCTTGTAGGAAACGGTTGGCCGTCCTTTCTCATCCACGGTGCTGAGAAAAAAGAAGCAGGCGCTTTCGATGAACGCACGGTCGTTGGGATCCAACTCGCTGTGTGCCATCGCCTCCAGCCGGTCGGCGAGACGGCGTGTTTCGTGCAAGTCCTGGAAGGCTCGATGCGTCTCCGAGTAAAGCTCGCTCATGCATGTCTCCGCCGCGGCACGGGTGCTTTTTACAGTCTACAGGAACGAACGTGGCGCAGTCTGCTCCATTCGACGGGGTCGGGGACACGCTGGGCCTCAGGTGAAGTCCAGCGTGTCGCGCTGCTCACTGCTTCAGTAGTTGGAGTCCTCGGGACGCCCATCGCCGGCAACAGCATCAATTCGCCCATACAGGCCGTGTTGCTCATTACCCGGACCGGAAGTGAAGAACAAACCATTGATCGGTTGGTTCAACACCCCATCGCCGAAACTCAGACCCCACAGGCTGTCGATTCTCAATATCTGTCCGTTCGCAGCGTGTAGTTGGCCCACGAAAGCACCGGTGGCAGGATCGAACGCGTTGATCGTACCGTCGCCGAAATTGCCGACGAGAAGTCGGTTCGCGAACTTTCCAAAGTCGGCGGGGGCCATGGCCATACCCCACGGCGCATTCAGGGTTCCGCGTGTGGCCACGCGGCGGATGAGATTTCCGTTGCCGTCAAAGACATCCACAAAGCCGAAACCGCGGCCCGGGACATCGTCCCCCCGATCGCCGTCTTGTTTGGCGAAGGTTACGTAGAGATTGCCCTGAATGTTCTGTATGCCAAACGGAGCGTAGCCGGCCGGGATATTGGGATCTCTGAAGCCGCCCTTGACCGTGACGCGTTTGAACGTCTTGTCAAACACGTCGATTTTGGCATTGTGAAAATCGGTGGCGTACAGAAAGTTCGCGGTGCCGTTCTGAGCCAGAGCGAGCCCTTTATAGATGGCGCCGCCGCTTTTGTCGTCATACGTCACAAACGCATTGCCGAGGTCGACGGCAGGCGCCCAGCCCATGATTGTGCCGTTTTCGCCGGCAAATATAAATGCAGCGGTACCTGTCAAACCACTCTCAGCGACGCTGAAGTCCGTTGTTGCGTTGAATACGATTCCGGTTGGAGAGGCGTCTCCGCGCGTTCCGGGCGGCAGGGTGACTAGCGGGAACGGCCCGAGAGGAAACTTGGCACCCGTTCCGTCGTAAAGTGTGGAAGTGGAGGTTTTGTTGTTGGCGATCCAGACCTCTGCCGTGGGGTTGAATGCGATGCCCCAGGCGTTCCGTAAACTGACGTCTACGTGGTCAGCGGGAACGGAGCCATCGGAGACCAGGCCATGTACAGAGTAGGCCGCGAATTCATTGCGGCTGGCGTTTTCTCCCCACGCGATGCTGGAGCACAGGGCGATAGCTGTCGTTACCGCGACAGGGCTCACGAGTCGTAGATTCATTGAAATTCCTCATTGATACGAACAGGGCATCGCGACGATGCTCCACCTGTCGGTCAATGGGTGTTAAGAGTTGATGCAGAGTGCACTCCAAGCGTTCCCTCAGCGAGCTCGTCGCTTCAGGCAACGAGCTTTCGAGGATCCATCAATGTTGAATTCCGTCGGCGATCACCTGTCCAAACTCTGCTTCCGCCTCCAACACACGCTGTTGGACGTAGTACACCGCCACCATGTCATTGTGCGGATCCGTCCAACTCGTGGTGCCATACGCACCCGCCCAACCGAAGGCACCTTGGCCGCGACCGCAACCGCATGCCGCCGGATCGAGGATAGTACGCACCAGGATGCCAAAGCCGGTGCCTCGTGCGTTGGGATAGGCGATGCCGCCATCGTAAAGCTCGCCGACCAGATTCGAACGCATCAACGCCACCGATTCGGGGCGCAGCACCCGTTTGCCATGGATCGTGCCCTCGTTCAACAGCATGGTCTCGAACAGGAGGCTGTCGCGAACCGTGCTGAACAGGCCGAACGAGCCGGAATAGTAGCCTGCGATCGGGTTGGGGCCGGCGGTTCGCGGCAGCAACTTGTTGGCAAGGTCGGCATCATCGGGCTCACGGTGCCATGTCTCATTCTTTCTCGCGTACCTCGGGACCACGCGGGCGCGTTGCCTCGCATCCAGATTGAACCCCGCATCGCGCATGCCGATCGGTTCAAAAATCCGCTCCCGGATGTAGCGATCAAAACTCAGTCCCGAGGTGATCTCAACAATGCGCGCCAGGATGTCGGGGCCCGTGACAGCCGAATAGGCCCACTTGGTGCCGGGTTGGAAATCGAGGATGAGGTTCCTGGCGTAGGGGACGCGCGCGGCCAGTGTGAATGGCACGCTCGCGGGTATATCGAGAAGGAAGCCGTTTAATCCGGAGGTATGCGTGGCCAGATCCCGGATAGTGATCTCCCGATCTGCGGGCACTGTCTCGATGGGTGTCCCAGGTGCTTGCGCAGGCCCGCCGCTACGGACACGGAATTCCCTGAGCTCAGGGATGAATCTCGAGATGTTGTCTTCGAGCGCGATTTTTCCCGTTTCCATCTGTTGCAGCAACGCAACCCCGGTAATGGGCTTGCCCAATGACATGATGCGAAATATTCCATCAATCGCCATCGGTTTACCGGCATCGACATCCAGCATGCCGTGCGCGGCGAGATGGATCAGCTTGCCGTGCCGTGCCAATGCGGTAACACCGCCGCTCAGGTGCCCTGCGTCGATCTGTCGCTGCATGAACGTTCCGATGCGGGCAGAGATATCAGCCACAACGCCTACGCTCTGCGGACTGGCTGCGGGTAAGCCCGGAATGTTCTGTTGCCGAGCGTAGATCGGCAAAGGCGCAAGTGCGGCAGCCGCTGCCGCTGTCAAGCCCGTAACAAACGAACGTCGGCTGAAGTCTGTCTTCAAGAAAGAGGCTCCTGGTAGGCACAGGTCGGCTTGACGTCAGTCCCTATCGCGGCCAATGTTTGGCAGGGCAAAGTGCCAACACGGCAACCGAGAAGTGGCAACGCGAGCAATCATGGGCGAAAGAGTCTCTCCAGAATATGGCTTGGACGGTGAGGCAGTAAAGTCTTTGCTGCGCGGGGCCGTGCTGAAAGGGCACGATCCGCTGCAGATTCTGCGCGGGGCGGACATCGATACATCGGTCTATGGAAATGCCCATGCCGCGATCGGCGGCCGTGCGTTGGTCAGGTTGGTCCGCCAGATTCAAATCTCGATTGACGATGTGTATCTGGGTTTTCTGGCGCAAGGCTGCCGGTTGGCGCTCGAAACCGAGAGATTGTTGTCCTTCCTGCATTGCGCCACCTTTGGCGAAGCGTTGCGTGTCAGCATCCGGTTTACCGACGCCATGTCTGCCGACGTGGGTCCCGGAATCGTCGAGGAGCACGGCGCCGGATTGCAGCACATCTGCAAATACCACACCATCGCCGGCGTCGATCGCGATATGTTGGTGTGGATCCGATTTGTGTGGATCTATCAATTCTTCAGTTGGCTCATCGGTCGCCCCCTGGCGCTGCGGGGCGTTCTCATTCAGGGGCCCCAGCCCACGCAGTGGAACGGATTCAACCGCTTTGCGCTGTTCGGCTGCCCGGTGAAATTCGGCGCTCCGGTCGATGCGCTGTGCTATAGCTGGGATGACCTGACGGTCCGCCTCGTTCACAGCTCCATCTCGGAATACGAGGAATACTACTCGGGTGCGCCCGACTGGTTTGAGTCACCAGGACGAGGATTGAGCGTGCGCGAGCAGACGCAGAAGGTGCTGATCGATCTGCAAAGGGCAGGGATGTGGTCAGCGCCCATCGAGGTGGTCGCGGCGCGCCTTCGAACCCGGCCGCGCCGGCTGCGTCACGATCTGGCGCATGAAGGTGAAAGCTTCCAGGACATGAGGACGCGTCTGCGGGGTGAGCTGGCGGGTGCCTATCTGTTGGCGAGCGATCTGCCCATCACGGAAATCGGCCTCGCATTGGGCTTCAGCGAGCCCGGCAGCTTCTCCAGACACTTTGTGGCCTGGTCGGGCATGACCCCTTCTGCCTACCGCGCGCATCATATCGCCGATGCGGCGAAGATCGGCATGGCCACGGCTCTACTGACAGAGCGGCGCGCCCAGTTGTAAGTCGCAGCCGGCGTGGGCATTGCGCCGGGTCGCTGCCCTGTCACTCCGGTTAAGTGGTGTTGTCACTCCTGCCATAGCGATTTTTCCCTCGGATGGTACGTTTTGCACGATCACTCGGGACGAAAACACCGGGGATGGTTCGGAGTATCGAGGGGGGATCGAATGAACCGGCATCACATCGCAAGACTGTTGCGGAACAGTACTTTCAGCCTGGGGGCTACTGTGCTTCTTCTCGAGGGCCTGTTGCCGATGGATGTATCGGCCGCTGAGACGGCGACCCACGAGGACAATGACGTTTTGCAGGAAGTTGTTGTAACCGCCGAAAAGCGCGCCGAAGGTCTGCAGAACATACCGATCGCCATCACGGCGGTTTCCGGCAGCACTCTCGAGAGAGCCAGTGTCAGGGACGTGTCGGACCTCGTCCAGGTGGCACCCAGTCTGCAATTCGGCACGCGTTCCACCAATATCTTCATTGCCCTGCGCGGCATCGGCCAGGCAGGCCAGGATATCGGCAGCCAATCGGGTGTGACCGTTGCTCTGGACGGCGTCCCCCTGCTCGACCACTTCATGATGAATGCGGCGTTCCTGGATATTGACCGCGTCGAAGTGCTGCGCGGTCCGCAAGGCACGATCGCGGGCCGCAATGCGACCGGCGGCGCGATCAATATCAATTCCAAAGCGCCGACCAACGCGACGGAGGGCGACGTGGCCTTCACTGTTGGCGACTATTCGCGATACGGAGTCAAAGGAGCACTGAATGCGGACTTCTCCGACAAGGCGATGGGTCGTCTGTCGTTCCTCGTGGATCACGCTGACGGGTGGATGAAGAACGGTTATCTCGGCACCCGTAACGACGATACCAACCTTACCCAGGTGCGCGGGCAGTTGTTGCTCGAGCCCACCGACAACTTCAGCTTACGAGGGCTGGTCGAATACACGCGCGATCGCAGTGATCCATCATTCGCCGTGATTCTGGGCAGGGCCGATCCGAACCGGCCGACCATTCCGGAAACCGCAGGCTATCCGTACCCCAGGAATGACATTCAGAATCTGACCTTCTATCACGACCAGCCGAATGATCGCGACCTCGAAAGCAAACGCGCCGTGCTGACGGGCACGCTGCAGCTGGGTGGCGGCGCAACCCTCACCTCGACGACCGGCTTCATCAAACATGACATCGCCTTGACCAACATTGACGTCGACGACACGCCGGTCAACGGTACGTGGTTCCCGCTGATCGGCATTCACGCCAAGCAGGTCACTCAGGAGTTCACACTGACAACCAACCTGGGCGAGCGGGCGGACCTGGTCGCGGGTCTCTTCTACATGCACGGCCTGTCCAGTGAGCCGCTGTATCTGAGTCTTTCGGTCTTCAAGAATTACCTCATCTACCTGCCGACGGAAACGCTCGATTCCTACGCCGGGTACGCGCAATTTCGCTATAACCTGACCCGTAAATTGCGGGCAACCATCGGCGGGCGCTACACCGTCGACGACAAATCCTATTCGATGGACTCCACTACTGCCGGAGTGACCCAGGATCATTCCGGCAGTGGCGCATTCAAGGCATTTACTCCCCGCTTCGCTCTCGATTACACCCCAACAGACGATACGCTGATCTACGCCAGTGCTTCTCGCGGCTTCAAGTCGGGTGGGTTCAACACCCTGGGGGATCCTTCCTTGCCGGTAAACAGGTTCGATCCCGAATACGTCTGGAGCTACGAAGGAGGCGGCAAGGCCATGCTGTTCGGTCGCAAGCTGCGCCTGGGGTTGACCGGTTTCTATGCCAACTACACCAACCTGCAGCAGACCGTCTTCCGGCAAAACATACAGACCAACGTGTTCTATCCGAGGGTGGAAAATTCCGTGACGGCCAAGATCAAGGGTGCTGAATTCGAAGCCGAAGTGGCGCCCGTGACCGGCCTGCGGCTGACAGGAGCCCTGACCTACCTCAATGCCCGGTTCGGGCCCTTCTGCAACAACGATCCCCTCTATCCCAACATTGCGACCGACCCCGGCTGTATCGGTGCGACGCGAGACGGCACGCCATTGCCGGCCGGCGCGCAGGATCTCGAGGGCAACCGGCTGCCGCAGGCGCCGACCTGGCAATACACCGTGTCCGGCCAATATACGGTCCCGGTTTCTCAAAAGCTCCAGGTCACTACGCGTACGGACTTCAAGTGGCAGACCCGAACCTATTTCGATATCTACAACAACCCGCAGAACTCCCAGGCGAACTACGGACTGCTGAATGCTTCGCTCTCCATCGGTTCGCGCAGCAGCGCCTGGGAGTTGGCTGGGTGGGTCCGAAATGCGTTCGACAAGCGGTACATAAGTTCGGCGAACGCCGGGTCCGGCGCCAATGCGGCGATCACCGGTTCGGTTGGCTTGCCGCGCATGTATGGCGCGACCCTCTACACCCGGTTCTGATAGCGGTGATTGAAGAACCCGTGCCGCAAATGCGGCTTTTCCGGGAGTGGCTGGAGCGCGAACGCGGACTCAGGTTCGCTGACTATGAAGCGTTATGGCGCTGGTCAACTACAGACTTGGCCGGCTTCTGGCGCAGCGTGTGGGACTATTATCGGCTGGAGTCTCCGACGCCCGTTGCTGCAGTGGTGGGTGCGCAAACCATGCCGGGCACAACCTGGTTCGAGGGTGCGCACGTCAACTACGCGCGTCAGGTGTTTCGTCATGTTCAGTTGGCGGAAGCCGCAAACGTACCGGCAATCGTTGCTGAAAACGAACATGGCACCGTTACAGAGCTGACCTGGAGCGAGTTGCGACGGCGCAGCGCCTCGCTGGCGCTGGAGTTGCGTCTGCGTGGTGTGACCAGGGGAGATCGGGTGGCGGCCTGGCTTCCCAACATTCCCGAAGCAGTGGTTGCATTCCTGGCCTGCGCCAGTCTGGGCGCCATCTGGACCGTGTGCTCGCCCGATATGGGGACTCCTGCCGTTCTCGATCGTCTGCGCCAGACATCTCCCAAGGTGCTGATCGCCGTGGACGGTGTGTTTTATGGCGGCAGAGCGATGGACCGCAGCGCGGCGGTTGCGGAGTTACGCAGCGGACTGCCGAGCGTGCAGACACTCCTGATGATCCGCAGCGGCTACGGGGCATCGGCCGTCCCCGATTCGACCGATTTCGTGCAGGCGCAATCGCGCGCTGACGAGGAGGTCACCGCCTTCGAGCCGGAGTGGGTGCCATTCGATCACCCGCTGTGGATTTTGTATTCCAGCGGGACCACCGGTTTGCCGAAAGCCATCGTCCACGGGCATGGAGGCATCCTCCTCCTGGCCTGCGCAGGCCACCTGCATCTGGATTTGGGCGCCAGCTATTCCTCCAATTCATTCGGCGAGCGATTTCACTGGTACAGCACCACCGGATGGGTGATGTGGAACCACCAGGTGGGGGCCCTACTCGGCGGCACCACAATCTGTCTGTTCGACGGCTCCCCGAGCGGCGCCAAGTCAAATCCGGATTGGGGCCGCCTTTGGGCCTTTGCCGCGCGACATCGGGTGACCTGGTTCGGCGCGGGAGCCGTGTTCTACAGCAGTTGCCGCAAGGCAGGTCTTTGCATTGCGCAGGCCGGAGACTTGCGTGCCGTGCGCGCACTAGGCAGCACCGGCTCACCACTGCCGGCGGATGTTCAACATTGGGGGACCCAACAGTTTGCCGCCATCGGCCGCCCCGACATCTGGTGGTGCAACATCAGTGGCGGGACCGACTTGTACGCCGCGTTCTTGTCCGGAAACCGGGAGTTGCCCGCCACGCCCGGGCGGCTGCAATGCCGCCATCTCGGCGCCGCTGTCGAAGCCTGGGACGACCAGGGGCAGGCTGTCGTCGGCCAGGTCGGCGAGTTGGTCTGCAAGCGCCCGACTCCGAGCATGCCGCTGTATTTTTGGGGCGATGCGGATGGCAGCCTGTATCGATCCTCTTATTATGCGCAGTGGCCGGGGATCTGGCGGCACGGGGACTGGTTACAGATTGAGACTGACGGAAGCGGCACGATCACAGGCAGAAGCGACGCCACCATCAATCGTCACGGTTTGCGCATGGGAACGGCCGATATCTATTGCGCCGTGGAACACATGCGTGGGGTCTTCGACAGCCTGGTCATCGATATCGAGGATGGTCAGGGAGACAGCAAGCTGTTGATGTTTGTCGTTCCGGCCGAAGGGTGTCAGTTGGATTCGCTCCTGGAGTCGGCCATGCAGGCGGCCATACGCAATGCGCTCTCGCCGCGCTTCGTCCCCGACTATTTCATTCAGGCGCCGGGCATTCCGCGTACCCTGTCCGGCAAGAAACAGGAGCTCCCCATCAAGCGTCTATTCCAGGGATGGCCGGTCGCGAAAGTCATCAATCTCGATGCGATCGCCAACCCGGAGGTCATCCCGTGGTATACAGCGCGGGCGTTGGCCTGGTTGGAGCGCTCGGAATTGAACGGGGTTCCGCGATGAAGGTGGGGGTTGTGGGCGCTGGATTGATGGGCGCAGAGATTGCGCTCGTCTTCGCGTTGAGTGGCTTCGACGTAGTTCTGAACGATGTCGATGAAGCGGCACTGAGTCGCGGCCGGGACAGGCTCGCCGCGGTGCTCGATAAAGGCATCTCGCGAGGATTCTATACGCCGGAGCAGCGCGAGCGGTCCCTGGCGGGCATCGCCGCCACGACCGATTTTGCGGGCTTTGCCGGTTGCGATCTGGTCACGGAGGCCGTGTTCGAGCGGCTCGAGACCAAACAGGCCGTGCTCCAGACTCTCGATGCAATCTGTCATCCAGGGTGCGTGCTTGCGTCGAACACCTCGACGCTGCCGATTTCCTCCCTCGGCGCGGTGCTGGCGCCGGGGCGCCGTGCCACATTCCTCGGCACGCATTATTTCTCGCCCGTGTCGCGCATGCAGTTGGTTGAGGTGATTCCCGGTTTTGAGACCACAGCCGAGACGACCTCGCAGGTCATCGAGATGCTGCGCAAAGTCGGCAAGACTCCCGTACTCGTGAAAGATGTAGCCGGATTTGCGGTCAACCGCCTGTTGCATGCGATGCTGATTGAAGCGATCAAACTGGTCGAAGAGGGTGTCGCGAGCCCGAAAGACATCGATGTCGCCTGTCGCCTCGGTCTCGGACATCCGATCGGTCCATTCGCGTTGATGGATCATGTAACGTCGAGGTTGTGTTTGCAGGTGCAGGAAGTTCTGCAGGACGCCTACGGCGAACGCTTCCGTCCGCCTGCTCTGCTGAAACAGCGCGTAGCCGCGGGCTTTACAGGCGGGCATGGCCGGCCAGGCTGGATCGCGCCGGGTGGTTGAAAATGGAAAGTAATGTCGAAGAGCCGTTGTCAGGCCGCATCGGGGCCGGACCGGTCGTGTCACCGGTACGGACGGGGGTGGTCCTTGGGATGCTGTGCTTCGTTTATGTACTCAACTTCCTCGACCGGCAATTGATATCGATCCTGGCGAAGCCGATCCAGGATGGTTTGCACATCACGGACAGTCAGCTCGGCCTGCTGACCGGATTCTATTTCGCACTGTTTTACTGCTTCATTGCCGTTCCGATCGGTTGGTTGGCGGATCGCACCAACCGC
>Ga0268266_10005626_pt1 | contig 11633 bp, 6 predicted proteins | sample KBSS13metaG_FD_190356 | JGI IMG/M metagenome (GOLD analysis project Ga0268266, IMG submission 190356) | Switchgrass rhizosphere microbial communities from Kellogg Biological Station, Michigan, USA - KBS S1-3 metaG (SPAdes) (version 2) | ecosystem: Host-associated > Plants > Roots > Rhizosphere >... | reverse complement strand
CGTGTCAGGTCGAAGCCGACGATCCGGTGACCGCGGCCGCGCTCGCGATGCGCGCGCAGCTGTGGGCGACGGGTCGCGAGACGCTCGAAGAAGTGGTCCAGCTGGCGTCGCGGATCGCGCCGCGAGACGTGCTCGTCGCGCGGATCACGAGCGAGGTCGCACGCACGGTGAGCGCGGAGCGATCGGTGGCCAGCCACGCGTTCACACGGTGGGCGCGGTGCAAGGCGGCGCCGGCCGAACGCGCGTACGCCGCGGCGCGCGCGGCCGAGCTCGAGCCGGAGCGGCTCGGCAGGCTCTGGGCGCAGGTCCTCGAGCTCGATCCGGGCGACGACTACGCGGAGGCGAAGCTGCGCGCCGTCTACGTCGCGAGCGGCGAGCTCGAGCTCGCGATCGATCTCGATCAGGCGCGCGCGGCGAGCACGCACCGCGAGGCGCCGGCGATCCGCGCGGCGGCCGAGCTCGACGGCACCGGCAAGCGCGACGCCGCGATCGCCGTGCTCGAGCGCGCGATCGCCGCACGCCCGGCATCGGCGGCGGCGTGCAAGGCCCTCGCGGCGACGCTCGCGCGCGCCGGCCGTTGGCTCGAACGCGCGCAGCTGCTCACCGACTTCGCCGCGCGACCCGAGGTCATGGCGCGTGACGTCGCTCGGCTGCGCAGCGCGCTCGCGTGGGATACGGCCGTGCGTCACGCCGGCGCAGGCGTTCAAGAGCGCACGATCGTGTCGGCGCTCAATTCGTGGGACCTCGTGCTCGCCGACGACCCGCGCGTCGCCGTCGCGCATGGAGCGGCGATCGCGCTCGCGACTCGGCTCGCCGATCACGGGATCTTGCTCGAGGTGCTCGGCCGCGCACAGCTCGCCGAGCCGTTGCCCGCGGCGGCGGCGAGCCTCGCGCTGCGCCGCGCGCGCCTGTTGTTCCGCACCGACCCGCGGCTGGCGCAGGAGCTCGCGCGTGATGCCGCGCCCGAATCGGGCGATCCGCGCTGCACGCTCGTCGTCATGCTGGCCGCGGCCTTGCGCGGCGAGCTCGGCGAGGTTGCGACGGCACTCGAGGAGCGCGCGACGAAGCTCGATCCGAAGCGCGACGCGGCCGCGGTTGCGACGTTGCGCCTGCGCGCCGCCCAGCTGCTGCTCGACGCCGGCGACCGCACCCGCGCGCAAGCACTGCTGGCTCGCGTCGACGAGACGTTTCCGGGGATGGTCGACGACTTGCTCGAGGTCGTGCAGCCCGAGAATCGGCAACCGCGGGCGACGTCACCGCGCTCGTTCACGCGCGCGCTGCGCGCTGCCGAACGCGCGTTGACGCGCGGACAACCCGCCGCGGCGCTCGCGATGTACAAGCGCGCTCTCGCGTTCAGACCGACGGATCCGCTCGCTGCGGGACCGCTCGTGCGCCTCGCAGTCCAGCTTCGCGACCCGGTGCCGATCACGTCACTCACGAACGACCAGCTGCGCGCGGCAGAAGCGATGGACGACCCCGAGGCCGTGGCCGATGCCCACGAGCTGGTCGCCACCGTCGAGAAAGATCTGCGCCGCAACGACACCTCGGCGATCGCCGCGCTGACGAGCGCGTACGCGGCCGACCCGAGCCGGCTCGAGCTCGCGCATCGGCTGGAATGCGAGCTGGTCCGCGCCGGTCGCCACGCCGATGTCCTGCGCGTGCGCGAGGGCATGCTGGAGAGCATCACCGGCGCCGATGCCGTGCCGACGATCATGGACGTCGCGACGCTCGCCGTTCGCGAGCGTGCGCCCGACGAGAAGCTCGCGGCGCTGTATCGCGCGGCGCTGCGCGGCGATCCGGATCACCGGCTCGCGCTCGTCCACCTCGAGGCGATCCTGCGCCGCACGCGCGAGTTCCAGGAGCTCGCCGAGCTCGAGGAGCGCGTCGCCGCGAGCGCCGAGCCTGTCACCGCCGCGGCGCACTGGACCCTCGCCGGCCAGGCGTATGCGTTGCTCGGCAACCCGATCGAAGCGGTGCGCCGGTTCGCGCGCGCGGTCGAGGTCTCGCCGACGTACACGGCCGCGCTCGACGCGTGGTACGAGATCGCGCTCGAGCACGAGCTGTGGGTAGATCTCGCGGCGTGCGCGAACCTCAAGGCGCTGCGCGCGGCAACGACCGCGGACGCCGCGACGTGGCACCACTTCGCCGGCGTCGTCCTGATGGACAAGGTCCGCGCGCGGGAACCGGCGATCGAAGCGCTCCAGCGCGCACTCGATGCCGATCCGAGCCACGGCGACGCGTTCGCCAGGTTGTGGCTGTTGCTCGACGCACCGACGGGCGGTGACGCGCTCGCGACGTTGCTGCGCCGGCGGTTGACGATCGATCACGCGGCCGCGGCTCGCATCGAGCTGCACTTCGCGCTCGCGGAGCACCTGCGTGCCGGCGGCGATCGCGATGGCGCCCTCGCCGAGTATCGCGCCGTGCTCGGGATCGATCCGGCGCGCGGGCGAGCCCACGCGGCGATCGCGGATCTCGCGAGCGAGCACGGAGAGTGGCAGAGCGCGGCCGCCGCCGTGCTCGCACGCGTGCCGCTCGAGGTCGATCCGCGTGTGTTGAAGACGCTGCACTATCGCCTGGGCGTGCTGTACAGCGACCGCGACGACGCCAAGGCGCTCGCGGCGTTCCAGCGCGCGCTGTCGTACGGCGGCAACGACACCGACACGCTGGTCCGCGTCGCCAGCCTGGCGATCCGCGCCAAGGACTGGGACCTCGCGCTCGACGCGTGCAACCAGCTGGTGACCACCGAGCGCGATCCGGAAAAGCTCGCGACCCACTTCCAGCTCGCGGCGACGGTGCTCGAGGATGGGCTCGGCGAGCTCGAGCGCGCGGGACGCATGCTGGCGCTCGGGCTCGAGAGCTCGCCGACGAACCCCGACGGGCTGCGCCGCGTCGTCGAGTATTTCGAGCGCACGAGCGATCCGGCGGGGCTGCGCGCCAGCACGGAGAAGCTGTGCGAGCTGATGCGCGCGCGCGTCGCGAACGACGTGTACGACGGCGCGGCGTATCGCACGCTCGCCGCCGCGCTCGCGGCACGCGGCAAGGGAGCGAGCCCGAGCGCGCGCGCCGCGGCCGAGCTTGCCGACCTGCTCGGTGCGGCGACCGAGTCCGAGCGCGCGATGCTCGCGCAGCCGCCGCGGCCCGAGACCGAGGCGCTTGTCGGCCGCTCGGCCGACGAGAGGCTGTTCGCGGGCGCGGCTCAGCCGGGGCTCCGCCGGCTGTTCCAGGTGCTGAACCCGGCGATCGTGAAGCACGTCGGGATCGAGCTCGGCGCGTACGGCGTGCGCCGCAAGGATCGCCTGCATGCCGGTGCTCCGATCGTCGCGATCGTGGGCGAGGTTGCCGGCCTGTTCGGACAACGCGAGATCGACGTCTACGTCTCGACGCATCGCTCGCACCTCATGGTTGCCGAGCCGACGCAGCCGGTGTCGCTCGTCGTCGGCGATGCGATCGCAAACGGCGATCCCGGCGAGCTGCGATTCGCCGCCGGCGGCGCGATCGGGCTCGCACACATGTCGCTCGCGATTCCCGCGCGCCTCCCGCCCGACGAGCTCGGCCTGCTCGTGCTCGCGATGCTGCGATTGTTCCGGACCGACGCGAGGATCTCGGGCGTCGACATCGAGCAACTCGAGGCTCAGCTCGCGAAGCTGCGACGCGCCGTCCCCGCGTCATTGCTCGAAGAGGCGCGACCGCACGTGCTCGAGGCGGACGACATCAACCTTCATGCGTTCGTCCGCGACCTCAAGATCGCCGGTCTGCGCGCCGGCTGGGCCGCATCGGGAAGTCTCGTGCCCGGCCTACGCATCCTCGCAGCGTCGCTCGGAACCGACCCGGTGCACGTGCTCGGCGATCCGATCGTGCGGAGCCTCGTGTCGTTCGCGTTGTCTGAAGTCTAGTTACCGGCGTGGCCGACCATGATACCGTTGGTCGGAGCGATCGCGGATCGGAGGAGATGACGTGAAGCGGATGCCAACGGGTGGCAGCACGTTGCAGGTGACCATCGAGACCAAGTCCGATGGCAGCACGTACGTCGCGTTTTCCGGCGCGATCGACGAGAACTCCGATTTTCGGCAGGTCTTCGATCGCGTGAGCAGTGACGCGGTCTTCAACATGCGCGCGATCGACCGCGTCAACTCGATGGGCGTCCACAGCTGGGTCCCGCACGTGAAGCGGTTCTCCTCGGAGCACAAGCTAGTCATCGAGGACATCTCGTATCCACTCGTCCAGAATGCCAATTCCGTCGCGAGGCTCTTCGGATCCGCACAAGTCCACTCCTGCATGGCGCCGTACTACTGCGCGACGTGTCGAGACAACACGACGGTGCCCGTCACGTACGACGAGGTGGTCGGCGCCGGAATGAAGCCGCCGCCCAAGCAATGCGCGAAGTGCAACTCGGTGATGGAGTTTGACGAGCTGGACGGGTACTTCGAATTTTTCAGGGCACGGTGACCGTACGCAGCGTGGCCATCCTCGACGTGACCCCGACGGGGACGCGCCGGCTACTCGAAACGGTCCAGGCGGCAAACATGGCCGCCGAAAGTGTCGACTCGCTCGACGCGTTCACGGCAGAGCTGGCGTCTCGGCGGGTGCGCGTCGGCGTGATCGCGTTCGAGGCCCTGTGGCCCGATCCGCAGAAGAGCCTGCGCACTCTGCGCGAGCAGGCGCCGACCGCGAGGCTGGTCGTCGCGTACACCGAAGGTAGTCAGCGGCTGCGCCTCGGTCAGCGGCTGTGGTCCGTCGGATTGTGTGACTACTTCGTGTCGCGGTCGTCGCCGCCGCACGAGCTCGCACCGGTGCTGCGCCAGGCGTATGCCGACGCGCTGATCGAAGGCTCGGTCGACATCACCGGCGGCGAGGACAATCCGGCGATGGGACGGCTGTTCAGCCGCATCCGGTTCCTGCACAACCTCAACGCGGCGCTCACGAACCAGCGGCGCATCGACGGGCTCGTTCGCGAGCTTCAGATGAAGCTGCCGCAGTTCCTCGACTACGCGGTGCTCGAGGTGCTGATCACGAGCCACGAGGCTCCCCAGCTGTTCGTGTCTCAGAACCGCGCGATGGAGCACGAGGTCGTGTGGAACCTCGCGACCGAGATCTGCGCATCGGTCGCGCCGTTCAACGAGACCGCGCTGACTCCAGAAGATCTGACGTTCGTCGAGGGCACGCCGCTGTCGCGGACCGACGAGCCCGATCGGGGCCTGCCGCAAGACAAGTCGACGGTCACGATCCCGATGGTGTTTTGCGGCGAGCTCGTCGGCGCGATCGGCATCGCGTCGGCATCCGAGATCAGCGTCGAGCACCGCGCGATCTTGCAGCTCGTCGCGTACCAGCTCGCGTCGTCGATCCGCAACGCGCAGGCGCTCGAGGCGGCCGAGAGCGACTCGCTGGTCGACGAGCTCACCGGCGCCTCGAACCGCCGCTATCTCAAGCGCGCGCTGTCCGCCGAGTGGCGGCGCGCGGAGCGCTATCGCAGCCCGCTCAGCTTCGCGATGATCGACATCGATCATTTCAAGCGCATCAACGACACGTACGGCCACCTCGTGGGCGACATCGTGCTGCATTCGGTCGCGGCGCTGCTGCGCGAGCAGCTGCGCGATACCGATCACCTGATTCGCTACGGCGGCGAAGAGTTTTTGCTGCTGTTGCCGGAGACCAGCCTTCGCGACGCGACGCTCGTGCTCGAGCGGATCCGGCTCATGCTGACGCGCACGCCGGTCTACGACAACGAACGCACCGGCGCCATCCAGATCACGATCTCGGCCGGCGTGGCCGGTTTTCCAACGTGTGCGGCCAGCTCCGGCGAGGAGCTGGTGTCGATGGCCGACGACGCGCTCCTCGTCGCCAAGCAAAGCGGCCGCGATCGCGTCTGCCTCGCGTCGGGCCAGAGCTTCGACAGTCTCGGCCTCGAGCAAGATCCACCGAGCGCGGAGAAGCGCCGCCACGTGCGAATTCGCTCGCAGCTGCCGGTCCGGTTCGTGGAGCTTCCCGACTTCGAGGCGAAGGTGCTGGCGATGTCGGCGACCGACGTCAGCACCGGCGGCATCGCGGTGGCCGGCCCGCGCGAGTCGCTGAAGCGCAACGCGTACGCGCTCGTCTATCTCGGCGACGAGCAGAAGCCGCGGCTGACGCAAGTCAAATGGACGCGCGACGAGTCGGGCATGGAGCGCGCCGCCGGGCTCCAGTTCCTCGGCGCGCACGAGTTCACGCCACTCGCTGCGGGCCAGCAGCCGGTGCCGCGGCGCCGCGCGCTCGTGATCGCGCAGGATCCCGAGACGCGCGCGACGATCGAGCGCGTCATGACGGCCGCGCGCTACGACGTCAACATCCTGATGCGCGCCGACGAGGTCAAGACGGAAGAGCTCGAGAGCTGCTCGCTCCTGGTGGTCGGCGCGTCGGCGCTGCGCGGCGATCTCGGGCACCGGCTCCAGGAGCTGCGCAGCCGCGGCCACGGCCTCCAGATCGCGCTCATCAACGAGTCAACCGATCGCCGCTCCGCGCTCGACACGATCCGTTCGCAGCAGGCCGATCACCTGCTGACCGGTGGCTCCTCGGACGACACGCTGTTCGCCACCATGAGCAAGCTGCTCCTGCAGGAGTACTTCGGCGTGAAGAAGTACCTGTTCTGGGGCGCCGAGACGCGCACGTGGAGCCTGACGAGCTCGAGCGAGAAGACGATGGTGCTCGCCGGCGTGAAAGCCATGGCGAGCGAAGTGCACTGCCACCCGCGCATCGCGGATCTGATGGTCTCGGCCGTCGACGAGATGATCATCAATGCGTTGTATCGGCCGAAGTCCGACGACACGGCGCGCAAGCCGGTGACCGTCGAGTGCGGCTGCGACGGTCGATTCCTCGGCGTCGCCGTGATCGACGAGCACGGCCTGTTTGCCCACGAGGACCTGTTTCACGGCATCGGCAAGGCGCTCGAGCAAGAGCAAGAAGGGCTCGCCGAGGACGCGAACAGCGCGCACCTCGGCTTCCGCATCATGCTCAGCACGCTCAGTCACCTCGTGATCAACGTCGATCCGGGCGCGTGCACCGAGATCATCGGTCTTGTCGATCTTCGCAAGTCGCTTAAAGAATACCGAACGACGATACCGAGTCTCGGTATGTTCACGAATCAGCGCGACAAGTGAGCGCTACGCGCGCTCGATCATCGCGCGCGCGACGAGACCGAAATCGAGCTCGACCTCGGGCTCGATGATCACGTTGTAGCGACCGGGCGCGACTTTCACCGCGACTCCGAGCAGCTGGCCGCGGTGCGCGGCGGGCTGAACCGTCACGGCGTCGGTCTTGGCGGCAGCCGTGAGCTCGCGCGCGGTCGCGCCGGGCGCGGTGATCGGCAGGAGCAGGAGCCACTCGCTCTTCGCTTCGATCATGCCGACCTTGCCCGCGTCCTCGTGGCGAGGCCCGCCCACGTACTGCATGTAGTCTGCGGTCGAGGGCACGACGATCTTCGTTCCGCTCGTGGTGGGACGCTCGGTCGTCGGCCCGCGATAGGAGCCTTCGACGAGCAAGAGGCGCGGGCCGTGGCGGTAAACCTCGAGCACGCCGCTGCTTCCGACCTGCATCACGATCGCCTTGCCCTCGCCGACGTTGACCTGCGCACATGCGGGTACAAAGTTCTCACTCACGCGAACGAGCACGGAATCCGACTCCAGCACGGCTTCGCTCGCGCGAAAGGCATCGCTCGACGAGTCGTCCGGATCGTCGTTGTCGCCGCTCCAGATCGATCCGATGGCGGCGTCGACCGCGATGATCATCGGCATACTGCTGAGACTCTGAACTCGTCCGAGCGCGATCGGATCCGGCATAGCGGATGGATAATAGACGATCCAGGATGGGAATCTAGCGATCGCGCAACCGAGATTCACGGACACACGATTCCGGTCCGGGTATGTTGCGCCATGATCTACGACAACGTCTGCGAGATGATCGGCCGGACGCCGATCGTCCGCATCCAGCGTCTCGCACCTGCCCACGTCACGATGTACGTGAAGGTGGAAATGCGAAACCCGGGCGGGTCGGTGAAGGATCGGCTCGCGATCGCGATCATCGAGGACGCCGAACGACGCGGTGCGCTGAAGCCGGGACAGACCGTCATCGAGGCGACGTCAGGCAACACCGGTATCGCGCTCGCGATGGTGTGCGCCGCACGCGGGTACCCGTTCGTCGCGGTGATGTCGGACTCGTTCTCCGTGGAGCGCCGGCAGATCATGCGCGCCTACGGTGCGAAGGTGATCCTGAGCCCAGCCGCCGATCGCGGGTCGGGCATGGTGCGCAAGGCCGAAGCGCTCGCGGAGAAGCACGGCTGGTTCCTCGCGCGCCAGTTCGAGAATCCGGCGAACCCCGCCTATCACCGCCAGACGACCGCGCCCGAGATCCTGTCGGACTTCGCCGGCAAGCGCCTCGACTACTTCGTGACGGGGTGGGGCACCGGCGGCACGCTCACCGGCACCGGTCAGGTCCTCAAGGCGGCGCGCCCGGACATCACGATCGTCGCGTGCGAGCCGAGCGCCGCGCAGATGCTCGCCGGCAAGGAATGGAAGTCGCACAAGATCCAGGGCTGGACGCCCGACATGATGCCGGCGGTGCTCGACCGCAGCGTGCCGGATCGCGTCGTGCCGATCGAGGACGCCGATGCGGTCGCCACGGCGCGTGCGCTCGCGCACTCGGAGGGCCTGTTCGTCGGCATCTCGTCGGGCGCCACGTTCTCAGGGGCGCGACAGATCGCGGAGACCGCCGCGCCCGGGAGCGTGATCCTCGCGATGCTCCCCGATACCGGCGAGCGCTATCTCTCGACCGAGCTGTTCGCGGGCGTGTCGACCGGCTCCGATCCAGAGTAGGTCGCCCATGTAGGTGTTCGTCATCCCTCTCGACGAAACACGTCTGCCGCGAAACAATTCGTTATCGATCCGGAATAGGGCGGGTTCAGCTCGCCATGATAATCTGCCGTCGATAAGGGCTTGCTCGGCATTGCTGCGTCGTCGTTCGTAACGACGAGCGCTGCAAGGGAGTTTCCAATGAACCGCTTCGCGAAAATCGGTCTCGGTATCCTGCTTCTTGGTGGTGGTTGCAGCGGTGGCCCGGATGATCCCTGCGAAGGTGCCGCATCGGGCACCGTGTGCCGTTACGCCGGCACGGGACAGCAGGGCTACAACGCCGAGAATCCGACCGCGAACCGACTCGATTCGTGGCTCGACTGGCCGATGGACCTGACGTTCGCGTCCGACGGGCGCGCGTACATCGTCGATTTCAACAACCACAAGATCCGTCGCGTCGAGAAGGACGACTCGCTCGACGTCGTGATCGGGACGGACTACGAGGGCGACGGTCCGCCGGAGATGCAGGATCGATTGCCGCTGTGCAACCCGCCGGGCGCGCTCGGCACCACGGTCGCGCTCAACCATCCGACCGACATCGAAGAGGGTCCCGACGGCCTGATGTACCTGGCCGCGTGGCACGACAACAAGATCCGGATCTACGATCCCGCGACCAGCATGGTGTACTCGCTCGCCGGCGACAGCTACGGCTTCACCGGCGATGGCGGCGCTGCCTGCAAGGCGACGTTCAGCCAGCCGAAGGCGGTCACGTTCGACAGCGCCGGCAACCTCTACACCATCGACCAGCGCAACGAGCGGCTGCGCGAGATCTCGCCGGGCACCACGATGTACGCGCCGACGCAGACGATCAGCACGATAGCCGGCGTTGGAACCGAAGGTAACGACGGCGACGGCGGCCCGGCGCTGCAAGCGCAGTTCGGCTTCGATCCCATCGACACGCCGCAGCCGAGCGGTGCGTTCGTGATCGTCGGCTCGACGATGTACATCGCCGACACCAAGAACAACCGGATCCGCCGCGTCGACCTCACGACGGGGATCATCGACTGCATCGCCGGCGAGTCGGCGCAGCCCGGCTATTCGGGTGACGGCGGTCCGGCGATCGACGCGCAGCTCAACTGGCCGCTCGACCTGGCGATGGGGCCCGACGGGCGGCTCTACGAGGTCGAGCGCTACAACAACGTGGTCCGCGCGATCGATCTGAATTCTGGAATCATCGACACGGTCGTCGGTAACGGCACGCTCTGCGACAACACGATGACGAAGTGCCCGGAGACCGGGAAGGCGCTCGACATGGCCTTCAACAACCCGCAAGGCATCGCGTTCGATGCCGCGGGCAACCTCTACATCGCCGACACGTTCAACTCGCGCATCATGAAGGTGGTCAAGTGAAGTCGACACTGTTCATCGGCGCGGCCTTCGTCGGAGCCACCGCGTTGATCGGCTGCACCTCTGAAAAGAAGTGCGATCCCACCGTGCCGAACACGATCTGCACGATCGCCGGCAGCTCGCTCAACGAGGCCTACACGGGCGACGGTGGCCAGGCCACCGACGCGGAGCTGTACATCACGATGGACAGCACGATCGCGCCGAACGGCGACGTGTGGTTCATCGACTTCAACAACTACGTCGTCCGTCAGATCGACGACCAGGGCATCATCACGACGGTCATCGGCAACAGCCTGCTCGGCGATAGCCCGGCCTCGGAGGGTCTCACGCAGATTCCGGCGCTCCAGGCGGCCAACAATCACACGACGGAGCTGGCGTTCGGACCCGACGGCAACCTGTACCTCTCGGCGTGGCACGAGAGCCGGGTCAAGAAGGTCGACATGTCGTCGATGATGATGGAGCTCTACGCCGGCACCGGCTCGCGCACGTTCTACACCGGCGATGGCGGACCGGCTGCCGATGCGAAGGTCGATCTCCCGTCGGGCATCTCGTTCGACGCGACCGGCAACATGGCGCTGATGGACCAGGGCAATCAGGTCATTCGCCAGATCGACACGTCGACCGGGAACATCTCGACGATCGCAGGTCAGTGCATCATCGAGGTCGAGGACTGCGCGACGTTCGCGCCGACCGCCTGTCCGAATTCGGACAAGCAGGTGTGCCTCGATCCGGGCAACGCGACCGAGGTGCTGGCGACCGAGTGCATGAACTCGTGCTCGCCGGGCTATGTCGACGGGCCGGCGGCGAGCGCGCGATTCAACCTGCCGTACGGGCAAGCGGCCGATCCATCGGGGCGGCTCGCGTACGACCACACCGGCGCGCTCATCATGACGGACACGGGCAACAACGCGCTGCGCAAGCTCGACACGAACGGCATGGTGTCGACGATCGCCGGTGGTAGCTGCACGTCGGCAGGCTGCGCGCCGGGCTACTCCGGCGACGGTGGCCCCGCCACGCAGGCGATGATCAACCATCCCGAAGATCTCGCGATCGGCCCGGACAACTCGATCTACTTCGCCGACACGTACAACAGCTGCATCCGCAAGATCGATCCGGCCGGCAACATCTCGACCGTCGCGGGCCAGTGCAGCACCGATCCGAGCGCTGCCGGATTTGCCGGCGACGGTGGCCCTCCGCTCGCAGCGAAGCTGAATCGGCCCTACGGCATCGATCTCGAGGGCAGCAAGCTCTACATCAGCGACTCGTACAACAACCGCCTGCGGGTCGTGAACCTGCCGAACTGAGCAGTCGCGCTCAGCCGCGTGCGATGAAGTAGATCACCACGAGCACGAGCACGAGCACGCCGAGAACCAGGAGCACGCTGCGACCGCCGACCGGGCGCGACAGCCT
>Ga0268266_10005624_pt1 | contig 11636 bp, 9 predicted proteins | sample KBSS13metaG_FD_190356 | JGI IMG/M metagenome (GOLD analysis project Ga0268266, IMG submission 190356) | Switchgrass rhizosphere microbial communities from Kellogg Biological Station, Michigan, USA - KBS S1-3 metaG (SPAdes) (version 2) | ecosystem: Host-associated > Plants > Roots > Rhizosphere >... | reverse complement strand
CCTGCCGCCGGCATGGAAGCGCTTCAATGCCGGCGGCAGGATGCCGTAGCCCGCGATCGAGACGAACCCGATCGACAGCGTGCCGGCATCGCCCTGCCCCGCGTGCTGCGCCTTGAGGCGCGCCTGATCCAGCCGACGGAACACGCCGCGAATCTCTTCGTAAAACACTTCGCCGGCCGGTGTGAGCACGACGCCTCGGTTGCTCCGCTCCAGCAAGCGCACGCCGAGATCCTTTTCGAGGCTCTTCACGTGCGTCGACAGCGGCGGCTGCGAGACGTGCAGGCGTTTGGCGGCGCGGGAGAAGTTCTTCTCCTCCGCCACCGCCATGAAGTACCGGAGCTGCCTCAGTTCCACTATCTGGTTTCCCTATACCGACCGCATGAATATTGTATTTTTCGCTATGGCGGCTTGCACGCGAGAATTGCGCGATATGCCAGCCCTTCGCTCACGTACCAGCACTTCCGGCCGCAATATGGCCGGCGCCCGCGCCCTCTGGCGCGCCACCGGAATGAAAGATGGCGACTTCGGCAAGCCGATCGTCGCGGTGGTCAACTCGTTCACCCAGTTCGTGCCGGGTCACGTGCACCTGAAAGACCTGGGGCAACTGGTCGCGCAGGAAATCGCGGCCGCGGGCGGGGTCGCGAAAGAGTTCAACACCATCGCGGTCGATGACGGCATCGCCATGGGTCACGACGGGATGCTCTACAGCCTTCCCTCGCGCGAGCTGATCGCCGATAGCGTCGAGTACATGGTGAACGCCCACTGTGCCGACGCCATGGTGTGCATCTCCAACTGCGACAAGATCACGCCGGGCATGCTGATGGCGGCGCTGCGGCTCAACATCCCGACCGTGTTCGTGTCGGGCGGGCCGATGGAAGCGGGCAAGGTGCTGCTCGGTGGCAAAACCAAAGCGCTCGACCTGATCGACCCGATGATCGCCGCGGCCGACAACGCCGTGTCCGATGCGGACGTGCAGGCGCTCGAGCGCTCGGCGTGTCCCACCTGTGGCTCGTGCTCCGGCATGTTCACTGCCAATTCGATGAACTGCCTGACCGAAGCGCTAGGGCTTGCGCTGCCGGGCAACGGCTCGACGCTCGCCACGCATGCGGACCGCAAGGCGCTGTTCCTCGAGGCCGGCCGCCTGGTCGTGCAGCTCGCGCAGCGCTACTACGAGCAGGAAGACGTCACCGCCCTCCCCCGATCGATCGCAACGTTCGAGGCGTTCGAGAACGCCATGACGCTCGACATCGCCATGGGCGGGTCGACGAATACCGTCCTGCATCTGCTGGCAGCAGCCCATGAAGCGGGCGTGCCGTTCACCATGAAGGATATCGACCGGCTGTCCCGTCGCGTGCCGGTGTTGTGCAAGGTGGCGCCGGCGGTGTCACACGTTCACATGGAAGACGTGCATCGCGCGGGCGGTGTGATGGGCATCCTCGGCGAGTTGGATCGCGCTGGACTGCTGCACACCGGCACGCACACGGTGCACGCGGCATCGCTATCGCAGGCGCTCGCGCGTTGGGACGTCGCGCGCCCAGTCGCACGCGAAGTCGCTACATTCTTCCGCGCAGCGCCGGGTGGAGTTCCGACGCAGGTGGCGTTCAGTCAGGAGCGGCGCTGGGATGAGCTGGATGTGGACCGCAAAGCCGGCGTGATCCGCGATCTCGAGCACGCCTATAGCCGCGACGGCGGGCTCGCGGTGCTCTACGGCAACCTCGCGCTCGAAGGGTGCATCGTGAAGACGGCTGGCGTGGACGAGAGCATCCTCGAGTTCTCGGGGCCGGCGCGGGTGTTCGAGAGTCAGGACGCGGCGGTTGCCGGCATTCTGGGCGGCAAGGTCGTGGCGGGCGAGGTCGTGCTGGTGCGCTACGAAGGACCCAAAGGTGGGCCGGGCATGCAGGAGATGCTCTATCCCACGAGCTATCTGAAGTCGAAGGGGCTCGGTAAGGTGTGCGCGCTGATCACCGACGGACGCTTCTCCGGTGGCTCATCGGGATTGTCGATCGGTCACGTGTCGCCCGAGGCTGCGGAAGGCGGAACGATCGGGCTCGTTGAAGATGGCGACCGGATCGAGATCGACATTCCCGCGCGATCGATTCACCTCGCCGTGAGTGAAGAGGTGCTGGCGAAGCGCCGCGCGCAGCGGCAAGCCGCGGGCTGGGCGCCCGAGGCGCCGCGCTTCCGGCGTGTGTCGCCCGCGCTTCGCGCCTACGCTGCAATGACGACCAGCGCCGCGCGCGGCGCCGTGCGCGACGTCGACCAGTTGAAGTGATAGGTGCGCTGGCTTCTAACGCTTCACCGGCGCGTCGCCCGGGACGCGCGCAGCCAGCGAAGCCGGCTCGCACGCAAAGCGCTGTTCCGGCGCTTTGTCGGCGCCGGCGGCCGCCATCTTGACTGAAGGATGCTTCAACGAGCCGGCGAGCGCGACCGGCTTGTGCAGACGCATGAGGCGCGGCTGCTTCGGCTCGCCGCGCAGGATGAGATCCAGCGCCTCGGTATCGAGCCGAACATTCCCGGCTCCATGGATCATGACCGGGTCGGTGTCGATGACGATGCGTTCCGCATTCAGCACGCCTTCCTGCGCACGGAAGCTCGCGACTCCGCACCGGACCGGCGTTTCCTGATCGCTCTTCGTCAACGTCAGACCCAGACCGCGCAGCGTCGTGGCCGTCATTTCCGCCATCGAGGCGCGCATCGCCCCGTGGGACAGCGACAAGGAGAGCGTGCCGCTGGCGCTCGATGCGAACTCGTGGATCGAATTGCCGCGCCCTGAGAGATCCATGCGGACCTGGAGCATTCCTTCGAAGGGCGGCTGCCTGTTTTCCTTGCGCGCGAACTGGGCGAGCGGCAGATCGGTCATCGTCAGGTCGAGCGTCGTCTGCGGCGACTCGCCTCGCGCATCGATCTTGACGGTGCCGGTGATGTGACTCTCGCGAAGCCGGCCGCTGACCTGCCTGGCGATGAGAACGCCGCGATCGATCGTTGCCTGCGTGGAGAATCGGGTAACCGCCAGCGCGCGGGACTCCACCCTGTCGGCACGGTAACGAATCGTCGCGTCGCGGTTGCGCAGGCCGTTCAGCGGGACCTTCGCGTCGGGCAGCAGAAGTGACTCGGGCGAAGGAGCCGGAGCGAGCGGCGAGCCATCGGGCTTGTGACGCCCGAAGTCGGACAGCCGAAGCAGGCCGGACGACAGGTCCCCGTTGTATCGCGCCCGTCCCTCGACGATCGTCATCGCCACGCTGCCACGCAGGTCGCTGCGACCAAAGTGCGCGGCGAGATCGCTGAACTTCGACTGTGGGCCGCGACGCTCTACCTTCCCGGTGAGCGTGAATGGCGCGCTGTTGGGGAAGTGCATGCCGGCGAGGAAATAGAGCTCGCTCATGCTCACGCCGTTCGCCGCGAACTCGGCGTCGAGCATGCCGGGATCGAACGGCTGAAGCAGACGGCCGTGGCCGCGAAGCTGCGAGTCGCCGGAGCGCTCGACGAACGAGAACCCATACGGCCGGTCGTGCCTCGCCGTCGCCAACGGCTCGGCATCGATCGAGAACGTGGCGGCGCGGCCGTTCAGCTGGCCCTTCCCTTCGATTCGCAGTGGCGCCGGAGCGGCGGCCCCGCGGGCATCGCCGGCCGTGACGATGCCTTCAAACTGCAGGTGGCGGCGCGCATCGTCGAGCACAACGCGGGCGTCGGGCATGGAGAGGCTGCGGACCATCAGGCCCTGCTTTTTCTTCGGGACTCCCGGCGCGCGCCATTGCCAGTTGGCGCGGCCTTCGGCGTCACGGACGAGGTGCAGCTGCGCGGACGCCATTTCGAACCGGAGAATGGATTTCTGACGGCCGGGCCAGGGGAAGTCGAACACCACCGTGAGCTGGCCGATTTCCGCGGCCACTCCCTTGGGCATCCATTCGGGGTTGCTCAGGCGGACGTCGGTTGCGGTCAAGGTTGGGGTGGAAGACAGGAGGGTCAGGTTGAGTTTGCCGCCCACCTCGATCTCGCGGCCGAGGTGATCCGCCGCGTACTGGACAACGGCGTGCTGGAAGGACTCGGTGCGCACAAAAAAGAGACAGGCCGCGATCGCGATGGCCACAATCCCGAGCACGCTCAGCCCGACGATGGACATCGTTCGCCAGCGCGAAGGTGAAGCGGCATCGGGGGTCATTGCGCATTAACGCGCGAGAGGCTCCAAAGGCCCCATCCACTACGGAGATTTAGCGCTCTCCGCGGTCCGCAGGACACGCAGCACGTTGCCGCTCCAGATCTTCTGAAGGTCGGCTTCGGTGTAACCCTCTTTCAGCAGGCGTTCGGTAATGCGTGGATAGTCCGTGGCATCTTCCAACCCCGTCACGCCCCCTCCCCCGTCGAAGTCGATCCCGATCCCCACGTGATCGACGCCCGCGACCTTCAACGCGTGCAGCAGGTGTGCCATGAAGTCCTCGAAGGTGGCGCGTGGGGTGGCGAAGCGCTTGTCGATCTCGCGGCGCTGAGCCGTCAGCGCTTTGCGCTCCGCAGGTGTGGGGTTCGTCGCCGCTCGGTTCGCTTTCTGGTACTCGGCCAGCGCGGCATCCCGCTCGGGCGTCTTCACAATCGGCACCATGTAGTCGCTGTACGCCGAAACCTGAATCACCCCGCCGCTCGCCGCCAGCGCGCGCAGCCGGTCGTCATCGACATTACGGGGATGGTCGAACACCGCCTTGCACCCCGAATGCGACAGCAGAATCGGCGTCTTCGACAGCTTGATCGCCTGATCCAGCACGTCATCCGATGAATGCGAGACATCGATGACGACACCCAGGCGGTTCGCCTCGGCGATGAACTGCTTGCCGAGATCGCTCAAGCCGTTCCACTTCTTGCCGGTCGGATCGGTGCTCGAATCCCCGAGCCGGTTATTCAGAAAGTGCACCGGGCTCATCAACCGCACGCCCATCTTGTAGAACGTGCTCATCAGCGTGAGATCGCCCTCGAACGGATAGCCGTTCTCGATGCTCATGAACACGATGCGCTTGCCGCGCGCGGCGATCGCCGCCGCATCGTCCGCCTTCAACGCCAGCTCGAACCGGTCCGGATAGCGCGCGACCATCTCGCGAATGGCCAGGGCCCGCAGCAGACCGGCATCGCGCGCGGCGATGTCGCCTTCCGGCGTGACCGGCCCTTGCGGCGTGTACACCGCGAAGAACCCGCCATCCAGCCCGCCCGCAATCATGCGCGGCAGGTCGATCTGCGACCCGTCGTCCTCGACGCCGTGACGGTCGAGGATGCTCCAGTCTTTCCAGACAAGATGCGCCGGCGTGTCGAGATGCGTATCGAGCACGATGAGCCGTTCATGGACTGCCCGCGCCCGGGCGTCGACCTTGACCGCGTCGGAAGCATGAGCCACGGCCCCGGCGCCCAGCAGCAGGCACGTAACGTGCAGAATTGTTTTGCGGGTCGTCATGCGGCGAAGCTATCACGCAAGCGGTAGCCCCGGCGTAACATCGCGCCCCATATTCCGTTTCCCGGAGCACCGGTTTTCATGCGCATTCTGCTGGCACTGTGCCTTCTGCTCTCGGCCGCCGCTGCCCAGGCGGACCAGCTCGACACCGTCAAGAAAAAAGGCGACCTGATCTGCGGCGTGCTCGGCACAGATGAGCCGAATAGTTTCGTAGACCCCAAGACCCGCACGATCATCGGCTACGAGGTCGACCTGTGTAAGGCGATCGCGAAGAAGATCGGCGTGAAGCTCACCATCAAGCAGCTCGCCGTGGCGGCGCGCATCCCCGAGCTCCAGCAGGGTCGAGTGGACATTCTCGCCGCCGCCCTCACCCACACGCGCGAGCGCGAAGCGGTGGTTGACTTCTCGCTCACCACCTTCGTGACGGGGCAGCGCGTGATGGTGCGCAAAGACAGCGGCATCACCCAGCTCTCGCAGCTCGCCGGCAAGCGGGTGGTCACGGTTCGCGGCGGCACGCAGGAGCCGAACATCCGTCGCGCCGTGCCGAACGTCGAAGTGATTACCTTCGAAACCGCGCCGCAGGCGCTGGTCGCACTTCAGCAGCGCAAAGCCGTCGGCTTCGTGAACGACGAGGTCTCGCTACTCGATGCCTACGGTAAGCTCGGGCCGGCGCAGAAAGACTTTGTGCTGCTCGAGCAGAGCATCAGCTCCGAAGCGCTCGCGCTCGGCCTGCGCAAGAACGAGCCGGCCTTCAAGAAGGTGGTCGACGACACGCTGCGCGAGCTGGAGAAGAGCGGCGAAGCCGAGCGCCTCTTCATGTACTGGTACGGCCCGCAGTCCCGCCTGAAGTACGACAAGCGGCACTTTCGCATCGAAACTGACAAACTCACCTGACACGCACCGGCTGGAGCGGCGTTTCGGGGAGGATGAATGTCGGTCGACCTGTCGATCGTGCTGTCGGGCGAGTTCGGGGAGTGGCTGCTGCGCGGCTTTCTCCTGTCGATCGAGCTCACGCTCATCACGCTCGTGCTCGCCTTCCCGCTTGCCACCTTCATCGCCCTGCTGAGGCTTTCACCCTGGAAGCCACTCCAGGGACTCGGGTTCGCCTACGTCGAAGGCATCCGCAACGTGCCGCTGCTGGCGCATCTGATGTTCTGGTATTTCGGCGCCACCCAGCTTCTGCCTGAAGGCGCGCGCAATTGGCTCTACGAGCATGATGCGGAAACGGTGTGCGCGATCATCGCGCTCACGCTCTACACCGCCGCCTTCATGGCGGAGGACGTGCGCAGCGGAATCCGTTCGATTCCCAGCGCGCAGCTCGAAGCCGCGCGAGCGCTGGGATTCGGATACCTGCGGTCGATGCGCCTCGTCGTGCTGCCGCAGGCCGTGCGCATCATCGTGCCGCCGCTGATCTCGCAAACGCTGAGCCTCTGGAAGAACACGAGCATCGCCACCGTCATCGGCACAGCGGAGCTGATGTACCAAGCGCAACGAGTCGAGACCGCGACGTTCCGCGGCGCCGAGACGTTCGCCGTCACGACGGTCGCGTACCTTGCAGTCTCGTGCGTCATCACGCTCATCGGCGTGCTTTATCAGCGCCGCTATCCGGTGCGCGCCGCGTGATCGATCTGATCAAAAACTACTGGGTGTACTTCCTGATCGGGCAGTACCCGGACGGCCCGCTCGGCGGGCTCGCGCTCACGATACTGCTCGGCATTGCAGCCCTCGGCCTGGCGTTGCCGCTGGGTGTGGTGCTCGGCCTCGCCCGCACCAGCAGCCACCGCGCCTTGCGCTGGCCGGTGACTGCGCTCGTGTACGTCGTGCGCGGCACGCCTCTGCTGATGGTGATCTTCTGGGCCTATTTCTTCCTGCCCGCCGTCACCGGCCGCCAGACCTCGCAGTTCAACACGATGCTGGCCGCCCTCGTCCTCTTCAACGGCGCCTATCTTGCCGAGATCGTGCGGGCTGGCATCCAGGGGATCCCGCGCGGCCAGAGCGAATGCGCCCGCGCACTCGGCCTCAGCTACTGGCAATCGATGCGCGCCGTGATTCTTCCGCAGGCGCTGCGTAACATGCTGCCTTCGCTCGTGGCGCAGTTCGTGACGACTCTGAAGGAGACTTCGCTGGGCTACATCATCGGATTGTCGGAAGTGTCGTTCATCGCCGGGCAGATCAATGCGCAGGTGCTCACGCAGCCGGTGGCGGTCTACACGACCTTGGCGCTTACCTATTTCGTGCTGTGCTTCGGGCTGTCCCGCATCGTGGGCGTGCTGGAAAAGCGAGCGGCCGTGCGATGATCGAGTTCCGCAACGTCAGCAAGTTCTACGGCTCGTTCCGCGCGCTCCACGACGTGACGGAGACGATTGCGCGCGGCGAAGTGGTGGTCGTGTGCGGGCCTTCGGGCTCCGGCAAGTCCACGCTGATCCGCACCATCAATCGGCTGGAGCCGATCGACTCGGGGCAGATCCTGCTCAACGGGGAGGATGTGCATCGGCCCGGGCTCGACGTGGACCGATTCCGATCCGGCATCGGCTTCGTGTTCCAGCAGTTCAACCTGTTCCCGCATCTGAGCGTGCTCGAGAACTGCACGCTGGCGCCGGTCAAGGTGCGCGGCCTGAGTGAAGCGGAGGCGCGGGAGCGCGCCCTGGCTTTGCTGGAACGCGTGGGCCTCTCGGGCAAGGCCCAGTCCTATCCGGCGCAACTCTCGGGCGGCCAGCAGCAACGCGTCGCCATCGCCCGCGCGCTCGCGATGGAGCCGCCGCTCATGCTCTTCGATGAGCCCACCAGCGCGCTCGACCCGGAGATGGTTTCCGAAGTGCTGCTGGTGATTCGCGATCTGGCGCACAAGGGCCAGACGCTGGTGTGCGTGACGCACGAGATGGGATTCGCCCGCGAAGTGGCGGACCGGATCTTCTTCATGGACGAGGGCCGGATCCTCGAGCGCGCGACGCCCGAGGACTTCTTCGAAAGACCGCAGCACCCGCGCGCGCAACAGTTCCTGTCGGATCTGCGCTCGCCCTTCGCGCGCAGCGTCTAGCGCAGCGAGCTGCGCCCCAGGTCCGGAAACACCTTGGAGACCTTGCCGACGAGGTAGTCGCCGTAGGTGCCGCGCACGTCGCGCAGATCGATGCCGTCCCAGCGATCGATGAGCTCACGCCGCACCGACGGCGGCCCGACCCCCGCGATCGGCCGCAGCTCCGCCTCGAAGCGCGGATCGAAGAAGAACGGCATCGAAATCCGTGAGCGGCCGGACTTGTTGATCACCCGATGCAGCGCCGAGGTGTAACGCCCGGACGTGAGCCGCTCCAGCATGTCGCCCACGTTCACGACGAACGAGCCGGGCACATACGGCGCATCGATCCAGCTCGAACCGTGCTTCACCTGCAGGCCGCCGATTTCGTCCTGATAGAGCAAGGTGAGCAGACCGTAGTCTGTGTGCTCGCCGACGCCACGTGCGTCAGCAACGCTCGCCGAGGGGTAGTTGAAGATGCGGAACAGCGTCGTCGGGCTGCCGGTGTAGCGATCGACGAAATAATTGTCGCCGAGTCGCAGGCCGCGACCGATCGAGGTCATCAGGCGATGACCGAGGCCGGTGAGCGCGCTCATGTAGTCGAGCACGGACTCACGAAAGCCCGGCAGCTCGGGAAACACGTTACGGCCGTGAAGCGGCTTGCCCGAGCGCACCCGCTCGTCGTCTTCCCCCAGCTCTTCGCCGAAGTAGAGACCTTCCTTGAGATCCGGCCGGCCCGAGGTGAGTTCACCGCCAACCGGAAAGTAGCCGCGCCAGGCACGCCCGCCGCGCGACATGTGAATGCGATGTTTCTGCTCGGCGCTCTGCTCGAAGAACGAGCGGCTCAGGCCGAGCAGTGAATCGATGACGCCCGGCTCGATGCCGTGGCCGACGATGTAGAAGAAACCAAACTCGCTTGCTGCCCAGTCCACCTGCGCAGCCACGTGGTCGCGCCACGTGCCGCCCACGTCGAACAGTGAAAGGTCGATGACAGGAAGCCGCGGCGAATCAGCGAAGGAGGACATGGGAATCCCTCCGGGTCATGGGACATGAAACGTAACGCAGCGACCGAAGGAACGGAAACGCTGAATTACTACGTCGTCATAACTGAAGCGCGTGAAGCGCGCATGACACTTCGAAAGAGATACGCGTCATCTGCCGTTCGAAGGAAGCGGGACGTCGCTCGTCCCGCTTCTTCGCAAACGCAACGCTTCAGGGCTTGAGCTGCGTGCGGATCTCGCCGCCCTTGTGCTCCGCACTGTGCACGTTCACGTACAGGTTGCCCGCCTTGAAGCTGGCCAGCTGCTCGTCCGTCAGCTTCGAGCCGGCCGGCACGACCCACTCGTTGTCGCCCTTCTTCTCGAGCGTGATGATCGGCTTGCCGTTCTGCCCCGCCGGCGCTTCGTGGATGTGCGCCGCGGTGCCGGTGACGCCCGTCGTCTTGATGCTGCCCGTCACGGACTTGTCGTCCGCGATGGTGATCTTGCCCGTGCCCTTCGCAGTGGTGGTCACCGCGGGCACTTCCTGATCGCCCGTGAGCGAGACCGCAACGTCCTTGGCACCCGCGACGCCAGCCGCGACCGCCAGCGCTCCCGCGGCCGCAACCGCGAGCATTCTGATTTTCATGATGAGCCCCTTTCGAACCTTGGTAGGAGTGAAACGACCGCGCGCCACTCTAGATGGGCGCAGCGCCCGAGTCGAAGCCAGAAATGTGCCTGATCCATGACAACCGGCTCACAACTAGTTGATTCTTCGCGAGAAAACACGTTTTTCGGCATACGGGTCAAGCCCGGCGTCGCAGCGAATAATCGCTGCGGCGTCGGGCAAATTTCACGAACCAGTCGAGCGAGCCCGGCACCGCGAGTGCGGAGACGTCTGCCGCCTTCGCGAGCGGCATCCCCATCAGAATGTGCCGCACCGGCACTTCGAGCTTCTTGCCCGAGCGCGTGTAGGGAATCACATCGACCTGATAGATTCGATCCGGCACGTGACGCGGTGAGCAGTCGTCGCGCAGGTGCGCGCGAATCTTCGCTTCGAGCCGATCGTCGAGCCGCAGGCCCGGCCGCAGCGACACGAACAGCGGCATGAAGAATCCCCCGTGCGGCAGGAGCAGGTTCACGATGAGACCGTCGTCGACTTCCTGCACCCGCTCGAGCGCGCGATAGATCTCCGCAGTGCCGATGCGAACGCCCTGCCGGTTGAGCGTCGCGTCGGAGCGGCCGATCACCTGGCACGTGCCGCGCCTCGTGAGGCGAAACTGATCGCCGTGACACCACACGCCGGGATACATCTCGAAGTACGACTCGAGATAGCGCTTGTAGCCCGGATCGCGCCAGAAATAGAGCGGCATCGACGGCATGGGCTCGGTGATCACGAGCTCGCCCACTTCATTCACGACGCGCTCGCCGCGGCTATTGAACGCGTAGGCCGCGCAACCCAGCGTCCGCGCCTGAATTTCGCCGGCGCGCACCGGCAGTGTCGGCACGCCGCCCACGAATCCCGTGCACACTTCGGTGCCACCGCTTCCCGGCACTACCCAGAGATCCTGCTTGATGTTCTGAGCGCACCACACCATGCATTCGGCGTTCACCGGCGATCCCGCGAGCGTGAGCGTTTCGAGGCTCGCGAGCGCGAAATGCTCCCGCGGCTTGTAGCCGGCGCGACGAATCAGCCGGATGTACGCCGGGCTCGCGCCAAACACCGCCGCCTCGGATGCTTCCACCAGCTTCCAGAGCGTGCCCGGATCGGGATGTGTCGCGTGCCCGTCGTACAGCACCGGCACGACATCGGACAGCAGCGCGCCGGCGAGGAAGTTCCACATCATCCAGCCGGTCGTCGTGTAGATGAACATGCGCTGGCGGGGGCGCAGGTCGAAGTTGAAGCTCAGGTGCTTCAGCTGCTCGAGCAGGATGCCGCCGTGTCCGTGCACGATCGGCTTCGGCAACCCGGTGGTGCCCGACGTAAACAGAATCCAGAGCGGGTGATCGAACGCGACCTGCTCGAACCGGAACTGCGCCGCCGGCACCGGCGGCCGGTTCATGATGTCGGCCCACGAGAGTGCACCGAGCGCTTCGGACGCCCCCGGACTTTCGTCGTGGCTCGCGACGTGAACGACGTGCTGGAGCGAGGTGAGCCCCTCGATCACGCTCTTCATCGTGCTGACGCGACTGAACACGCGCCCACCGTGGCGGTAGCGCG
>Ga0268266_10005623_pt1 | contig 11637 bp, 28 predicted proteins | sample KBSS13metaG_FD_190356 | JGI IMG/M metagenome (GOLD analysis project Ga0268266, IMG submission 190356) | Switchgrass rhizosphere microbial communities from Kellogg Biological Station, Michigan, USA - KBS S1-3 metaG (SPAdes) (version 2) | ecosystem: Host-associated > Plants > Roots > Rhizosphere... | reverse complement strand
CGTCGCCGCGTTCGGGCAGTCTTGCTACGCCTGCGAGGACACCACCCTCGACCAGATCGAGGCGGGCACCATCACCGATCGACCGCCGATCGACGCGGCGTTCGCGGCCATCAACAAGAGCTTTACCGGGATGACGGCCGACGTCGAAAAAAGTCGAAGGCACGGCCGAAAGCGCGGTCGAGAGTAAGGGTGCCGCCATGGCCACCGTTGACATCACCGTCACCAATGACGCGGATTTCTACCGCACCTTCGTCTGGCAGACGCTTGACGAAACACCGATCAACCTGACCGGCGGCGTGATGGAGATGATGCTGCGGCGGCACGCCAAAGACGATGCGGCGGTGATGCGGCTCGGCAGTGACACCGGGGAGATCGTGTTCACCAATGCGGCGGCGGGCCAGTTCACGGTCCGGATCGCACAGATCGAACTAGAGCGGCTGCCGCTCGGCGATTTCGATCACTCGAACATCTTCACCCTTGCCGGAAACAAGACGCGGGTGTGGCACGGCGTGTTGACCAACGAGGCGGGACCGACGCGATGACCACCGTCGAGGTCAACCAAGACACCGACGTCAATGTCGTCAACGAGGAAGACGCCGCGCCCGTCGTGGTGCTCCTCGATAGCGAAACCAAAATTGTCCAGACTTCGGATCAGGGGCCGCCCGGACCACAGGGTCCACAAGGCGGCATCGGTAACACGGGACCGCCGGGCACGCCCGGCAACACCATACTTTACGGCACGATTGATCCGATTGCAGCCGACGGCATCAACGGCAATTTCTGGATCAACACCGCGACGCATTTCATGTTCGGACCGAAGTCGGGCGGCGTGTGGCCCGCTGGCACGTCGCTGATCGGGCCGCAGGGTATCCAAGGCATTCAGGGCATTCAGGGCATTCAGGGCCCGGTAGGTCCGGTGCCGGAAGCCCCCACCGATGGCTACCTGTACGGTCGGAAATCGAGTGCGTGGGTCAGGGTGATAGGAGATGTCTTTGCCCGTGTGTTCCTATCGGCAGCCCAGACCGGGTTAGCGAACATAACCTTTACTGTGATCAATTTTAATTCAGTCAGCTTTGATCCAAGTTCAATCTGGAATAACACAACCAAGCGATTCGTGCCGACTGTAGCAGGCTATTACATTGTCAGTGCATCGGCATATCTGGGTTATAGCAGCGCCAACGCTCAAGCGCTGGTCGCGATCTTTAAAAATGGCGTAGCAGTCACATCTGGATCGCACGGCGTCGGCACCAGCACCGGGACGATGAGCAAGGTGTATGACATCATTTATTTCAATGGCTCGACCGACTACGTGGATATTCGCGCCTACATCGATGGTGGCGTGAGCCGGGATATTAGTGGCAGCACGGCCCAGACCTTTGCAACCATATCGCTCATGAGGGCTGATTGATCATGGTCGAGCAGGCGTGATCGACACCTTCACCGCTGTGGCGCTGCTGGTAGCCGTCGAGGCTGTGCCGCCGCCGCGCTGCGTTGACGAAGTCACCCGCGATGCGGTGCTGGCACTGACGTTGAAGGGCATTGACGAGGCGTTCAAGGCCCAGATCAACCACCTGTTTGAGGTCTGGATGAAAGATCCGGCCGAACAGCCCCGGCGGGCGCGGGTCGGTTTCAATCAAGCACTCGATGCCTACCTGCGGGCAACCGCGCAGGCCAAGAGCTGGAATCCGCCGGTCTGCAACTGAGGAGACGACCATGTACAATCGAATCGTCATTTCGTCAGGACACGGGCTGTATGTACGCGGTGCCACCGGCATCATCGACGAGGTCGATGAGGCGCGCAAGGTGGTCGAGCAGCTCGCCAGTGCGCTCGAAGATTTTGGCATCGAGGTGGTGACCTTTCATGACGACACCTCGCATTCCCAGAACGAGAACCTGTGGACCATCACCGATTTTCACAACAGCCTCGATCGCGACCTCGATATTTCGGTCCACTTCAATGCGTTTGAACAGCGCAGTCAGCCGGTCGGCACCGAAGTCTGGTATGTGACCCAGCAAGACCTTGCCAAGCACCTGTCCGCCGCGATGGCGTCGGTCGGCTTCATCGACCGGGGCGCAAAATTCACTGATGGGCTGCATTTCTTAAATCAGACCACGATGCCGAGCGTGCTGCTGGAAGTATGCTTTGTCGATTCAACCGCCGACTGCGACGTCTATGAGAGAAACTTCGAACAGATCTGCGATGCGTTGGCCAGAGAATTGGCGGGCGACCAGCTAAGGGTCGCAGAACAATTTATCGTCGAGGGCAAGGTCTCGCATTTCGGCGGCCCGAACGACCCCGGCGTCAGCCCTTCGGAAGGCCTCGCCTTCATCTACACGACCGAGGACAAACCCGTTTTGTTTCTGAGCTATCAGCCGGAAGGCACCACGGGACTCGCGCGCCGGCTGAATCCCGAGCAGCCCTACGTTGCCTGTCGCTGGCCCTATGACAGCGAGAGCAAAGCGAAGTGGCGCGAGATGCTGCTGAAGGAGATGGCGCTGGTGTATGCGCCCAAGACCGGCAAGTCGATCAAATGCTATCCGGCCGACTGGGGGCCGCACGAGGAAAAGACCGATGGGCGCGTCGCCGACATCAGCCCCAGCGCGCTGGTCTATCTCGACATCGAGACCGACGACGAGGTCATCGTCACTTTCCCCTGTACACATCGAGGCTGAACGTCCGGCTTCACTGAACAAAAGCCAGTGTTGCTCAACCGCGACTGCAATTGGGCGAGACTGCGGCTATCCTCTGAACATTGAGAGACAAACGCTTGTTCAGAAGGTGTCAGCATGTTGAAGTCACGTCATTTTTCAATCGTGCCGGTTCTTTTCCTCGCCACCGCAGCATTTGCCTCTCCGGCGCTGGCGCAGACCACGACGGCGACCGGCACGGGTGTCGGCGTCAGCGAAAGCAACTCGGCGGCCGGCGCAGTCGCGATTAACCGGGGCAACGGCGGCAATTCCAGCCTCGTCGTGAACAACCCGGCCAACACCACCGCGACGGTCAATTCGAACGTCAGCGGCACCACCACCAGCAACATTAATTCGCGCGTCAGCGGCACGCAGACCATCAAAAGCAACCCCTCGATGGCCATGGGCCTTACCGCAGCCGGGCTCGAAACCTGTTTGGGTAGCGCCTCGGGAATGGTCAGCGTGGCCGGCTTCGGACTCGGCGGCGGCTCAACCATGACCGATGAGGGCTGTCAGGCGCGTCTGGATTCCCGGACCTTGTTTGCCATGGGCCTCCGGGCCGCTGCCGTCGCGCGGCTGTGTCAGCGCGAAAATATTTATCGCAGCATGCCTGACATTTGTGCCCGCTACATGCCCGTAGCCGTGGCCCCCGGCGGCCCCGTTCCGATCGTGCTGTCGGAGTCGGGCGCTGCCGGCGCGATCCGTGTGATCGATGGTCGCAACGGTGTCGAACGTGATTGCCTGTCCTACAATGCCACCAAACAACGGTGTTTGCAGTGGTTTGGCGAGCGACCGCGCCAGCGCGTTGCCTCCGTCAATCCAACCAAATCGATTGCGCCAGTCAAACCGAAGTCGAGCGCCAAGCCGTTAGCGCCAGCATCTGCTGTCGCTAATTCGCCCGCCGTGGACGCCATTGAGGCTGCTACGTCGGCTCAACCCAAGTAGAAGGATGATTGACCATGAAGAAATTGCTTCTCGCATCGATTGCAGCGCTCGCGTTCGCGTCGGCTCCGGCCTCCGCCGGTCAGTTCTCGCTCGGCACGGGCGTGACGTTCGGAAATGTGCTGACTGGCGCAGGCACGGCCTCGACCGGACAGGCGGCGGCGGGTTCGCTCGCCACCGGCCAGACCACGCAAATCGGCTCTGGGTTTGCAACTCAGTCTCCGGCCGGAAGTTTGAGCGCGGGTGTCGGCGCGTCGGTTGGTCAGGCCAACTCGGTCTCCGGCGCGGCTTCGATTGGTAACGGTGCGGCGATTACGGCCGGATCGTCCCGCGTGATCGGCGTCGGCGCAGGCGTCGGCCTCAATCTGCCCTGATCCCAAAAAAGTTTCGTTAGTTCATTACGAAACGGCAGCCCGGCCATCGTGTGATGGCCGGGCTTTCGCCGTGCTTCTTGAAAGGAGCCTAGTCATGAACATCCTGATCAGCTTCCTCAATTTGATGCTCTACATCGCGATCATTCTGTTGATCGCCTACGTGATCCTCTGGGTGGTGCGCGACTGGTTCAGCATCGCCATCGATCCGATGGTGCTCAAATTCGCCAAGATCGTCGTGGGATTGATCTGCCTGATCGCGATCGTGGTCTGGCTTTCCGGCGTGCTGGGTGGCGGTCCCGGCCTGCCGTCGTTTTGGCACTACCGATAAGGCATCGCAGTTCGATCCGCTGCCGCCCGCCGATCCCCGAACGCCCTCGATCTGCAAGGGGTGTTGACCATGCAACTCAATCGCGGCGATCGCGTCAGATTGACGGACGACGCCGCCGCCCGATTGAACCGAACCTTCCACAAAGGTGGTTTCGATTGGCACGACCGGCGCGGCGTCCTGCATCACATCACCAACAACCGGCGCGAAGCGGTGGTGTATTGGGATGGCCGCCGCTCGGCCGATCTGGTGGCGGCCCACTTCATCGAACCCGAGAGCGCTATCTGAGGCCCCGCGCAGCACGGGAGAGGCGGCAGCCCGAATCGACGGGCTCTGGTCTAAAGGGACAGGGCAGGGGATGATTGCAAGCGCCCGCCGCTCAATTTATTCTGCACACGGTGAACGGCAGCACGAAGCAACGTGCTTTGAACTGCCAGGGCGACTGCAAGCGTCCGCCGTTCACTTTTTCCGGGCGATCGCAAGAGCTGCCGCCAAGGCCTTCGCGCTGGCCGCGTCGGCCTCGCGCATGAGCTGATCGAGGGGCACCGCTGGGTAGGTGCCCGGCTCCCCGACGGGGTATGTACGGGCTCGCAAGCGCCTCCGTTGCCATGCCTTCAGCACGCCGGAACTCAGATGGAACTTGCGGCAGCCGGGACAGGATTCGGTCCGCTTCTGGCCCGGTTTCGGAGTCCAGCGGCGGCGGCATGAGGCGCAAATAAGTTTCAATGCCTCACTTCCCTAAGTCGTTGTTTCACCGAACCAATCGACTATATCAGACCGTCCGGAAGGGCGGTCTTTTTTTGCGCTCACTTTGGCCTGAGTCCGTGGAACCGATCGTGGCAGGTCTTGCTGCAGAAGCTGCCGTTGTGGGTCCGGCGCTGGCCGCCGCGCGCGGTGTAGAACACCAGCAGCCGCCTTGGCGTCTCGCCGCATTCGGAACACGGCACGCCCATCGCCTCGATGCTTTCCTGCCGCAGGATGGTGAGGTGGGTCTGTTGCTGGGGGCGCTTCATTCTTCGGGCTCGACGGGCAGGGCATCCAGATTGTCGCCATGCTCGAATTCGGGTTCTGCGAGATCTTCCGGCCATTCGATCTCGATCGGCTCCAGCTCGATGCTGGCCCAAGCGTCTTTCCACTCGGCGACGGCTTGGCCCTTGTCGCCCTCCTGCCACTTCTCGGACTTGTCATCGAACGCGCCTTCAGCGGTGGTCGCGATGTCTTCGGCGAACCCGCGAGCCTCTTCCAGCGTCTCGTTGTATTCGGCAAGCAGCGCCTCGATGGGGCCGCGCAAGGTCATCACGGCGTCATTGTATTCGCGCACGGCGTCCTCCAGCTTGGAGGCGGTCTCCCGCAGATCGTTGGCGTAGCCGTCGCGGCGCTCGGTGTCGGCTTTGCTTAGTTTGAATGCCATCTATCAGTCACTCCTTTCCGTTCTCACGCGCAAGGTATACGCCCGCGCGTAGTATAGGTCAATACGGCCTATCGAATTATTTGCTGTCGTGGATCGCCAGCGCGTGCATCTCGATCTCCTTGTACAGCGCGTCGATCATCACCCAGCGCTCGCGCCACGCTTCGAGCGCAGGCTGTAACTCGGCCGGGCGGAATTGATAGTCGCGGCCATTGGGCGAGGCCTCCTGCATCGCCGCCTGCAGCGCGCGAAGCGCATCCAGCACGCGGAGTTGCTGCGAGACCAGCATTTCGCGCGGCGAGCCGTTGAGATTGATCTGGGGGAGGACGAGGGGCTTCATTTGGTCTTCCACGGTTTGATGTTCTGGCACTTGTGCAGCGACGAGCGCAGCACCCAGCCGGTAACCTCGTCGGCTTTGTCCGAGGCTTCGACAAACGCCCATTTGCCGCCATGCTCGTCGTACACATCGACCGCGATCTCCTTGTCCGATGGGCCGGAGAGCAGATGCGCGTCACCGGGCGCAGGCATGGTTTTGACGAAGGTGGCTGATTTCAGCGTACAGTTGGCGATCAGCGCCGAGGCATTTGCCTGCGGGGACAGCACCAAGAGCGCGAGCGCTGCCAGCAGGATCAGGCGTTTCATGACAGCTCCTTCAGTTCGTTTTCCAGCGGCTGCCAGTCGGCAGCGGTCCAGCGCGACCAGTCGCGCGACATATCGGACAGGATCTTGATGATCTCGACCCGGCGGCGGCGTTTGGCCTTCGTCATAGCGCCCTGACTTCCGGGCCGAACACATGGCCGACCTTCTTGGCGTCGCCGTTCTGCTTGACGTACCACTCGGGCGCGTTGTCCAGTACGACCAGCAGGCCGAGGAAACCTTCCTGCGAGAAGTAGCCCTTGACCTCCGCCTCGCCGAGCGAGTTGATCCGGACCATCACCTTCGATCCGACCGGCGGCGGCTGGAAGCCGTCCTTGTTCGCCCAGACCAGCTTGCCTTCCTCGACGTTGCTGACGAAGCCGTTCTCGTAGACCGCCTGTTCAAAGGCGGGCAGTTCCGCGTATTCCTTGTAGAGGCTCAAATCCATGCACTCCTTTCGATCTCGATGGCCTCGCCACCGTCCACCATTTTGTAGGTCTGCCACTTCGCCTTGCGGATCTCGCATTCGGCGAGGCACTGTCGCGCCGACGCTTCGGTCTCAAACGACCAGATCAGCGACCAGAGATTATCCGGGTTGATCCCGCTGAGCCGGTACTCGGCCTTATGCGCCTCCGGCAATTCGTCGTGGCGCATGATCCGGAAGCGGTTGACGCGCTCCTTGTAGGTCTCGCTCATACCTCGAACACCACCGCCTCGCCCTCGACCTTGTAGGGCACCTCGCCGAGCACCAAGGCCTTGGCGGCCTCGGCCGGGACGTTCCAGCCCTCCGAGATGACCTTGATCATCTGCGGCGCATCCGCTTCGAACTTCGCGCCGTTGATCGCCCACCTGACCATGCCGGGGGCGTAGATCCCCTCGTTCGAACCCAGCTTGTATTTTACAGCCATGCTTTCTCCTCTTCGTTTTTCGGTGGCTCTTCCCGGCTGGGCATCGGGAGCGGCAGCCACAGCCCGCGTCCCACTTCCGCTTCGCGCTCCTTGCGCTCGCGTTCCCTTTCCAGATCCCAGATCATCCACGGTTTCATTTCAGCTCCTTGCTTCGGTAGTGTTCGGCCGCGCGTTCCGCCTCTTCCTTTGCGCGATATTTGCCGAGCTGGATTTTGATCACTCGCGCACCGTTCAGCACACTTTCTCGATAGACGCGCCAGCCATAGACACTCGCGCCGCTTCGACCTTTGTGGGCTCGGACCTTGATCACTTCCACTCCACCATCAGACGACCGTTGCCGCACACGCTCAGCAAGCCGCTGACTTCGGCCGCCCACTTGCGAGCCTCGACGAGACTCCAGAAAAACTTCATCTTCATTTCGCGACCTCCATCTTGAAGTACCACCCCTGTGCCACGCTGGACCCGACCATCAGGGCCGCACCCAGCAGAACCACCATCCAGACCGCCACTTGTTTCTCCTCTTTCCTGACAAGATACAAGTAGGCCGTTTTGGCCTATAGGTCAAGGGGTCATAGCGAAAAAGATTGGCCGTCCCGGTTGCCCGGAACGGCCTGTTTTTACTCGGGTTTTCTCCAGTAACCATAGACGCACCGGCCGCCGACCTCGGTCCAGACGCCGTTTTCGTTGCGGCCCTGATTCGCCTTCAGCTCCTGACCCTTGTCGGGCTCGATGTTCCAGCTTGTGGACCGCGACGGGTTGTGGGTGTCGTGGATCACGCCGTCGATCACCGCCGTGTAGTGCTTGCTGACCGCGACGACCAACCTGCCGGGCGGCAACTCGCCGTCCGCCAGATGGACCTTGCAGCCTTGGCCGATCGCCATCGTCGGGGTCCAGACGAACCCCAGCTCGCGCATGTAGTCCTTGAACCACTTGCGCTTGGTGTAGATCCCGTTGCGTGCGCTCGCGGCCTGCTTCTTGGTCCGTTTGCTCACGCGCTGGGCTCCCATCTCCCGCGCCAGCCGATCGTAGATCTCGGCGTAGGGCAGGCCGCTCACGATGGCGATGGACCGGGCCACGCAGTCTCCTGCGTGACCCTTTTTCCCGGCGGCCTTGCGACCGCCGTCGTCGTAGACACACTTCATGCCGTCACCTTTCTCTTGCACTCGTCGCAACTGCATCGCTCGATCCACTTGAACGAGGCGAGGGCGTCCTTGACGATCCACTCATGGACCGTGTGGCAGTCCTGCCATTGCCAGCCCGGCTTCAGGTTGATCCAGTAGCCGTCCTGATCCATGTACCAGTCCCGGATTTTGTCCGGGTGCTGGGCCATCAGTCTGTCGAGTGCCTTCATCGATTGAACTCCTCAATGAAGCGCTTCGGCACTTTCGCCACCGGGTTGTCGTAGGCGTCCAGAAACCGCTCAGGCAATTTGCCGTCAGTCACGTAAGCCCACGATCGGCAGACCAGATCGCGATCGTCAAAGCGGTCGCGCACCAGCACCAGCCGGAGGAAGGTATCTCCCTTGCTGTCCGGGCCGGGCTGCTGAGCAATCGCAAAGATCAACTCCTCGGTCCCGAACTCCGACAGCTTGTCCCGGTGATCGTGGTCGAGCACATCCTCGTGCTCGTCCGCAGATACGGTCTCGATGTCCCACTCATAACGAATGGTCATTCGTGTCATTCTCCTTTTACAATTTCAAAGAGCCCGCCAGCCGGACTTCCCGACTGACACAGGCAGTATAGCAAATCGACTTTTGCCAAATTGGCCTATAGGCCGAAATGTCAAAGCGGAACACTATGTCTGCAGGCTCAAACGCACGCGGAAAATAATTGTTGACACGGAAAACGCAGGACGAGAGGCGCGTGATGTCGGCGAGGCGAAGCGAAAACGTGACGACTGTATAGGGGCAAAACTATTTTCATTGCCGCTTGACCACCTTCCACGCGGTGAGCAGTTCCTGCATCTTCTTATCGCGCGAAATCTCGCGTTGCTCTTTCTTCGTCGGCTTGCGCAGGCCGCCATAGGCGGTCTCGTCGAAAACACCGAACGCCCCGCATCGGAAGCACAGGGTCATATCGCCATCTTCCGGGACGCGGCCCTCGTTGAGCGTGTGCGTCGCGGCATCGTGATGCTGCTTGCAGAACGGGCAGATCGTCGGCCAGTCAACGGAAGGCCAGTCGATCACGGCCGGTCCAGCGTCTTTGGTAGCGGTCGCCAGCACGGGTCGTCGAGGTCCCCCAGTTCCAAGATCAGCATCATGTGCGGATTCTTGTTGCCGACGATCTCGTTGGCCGGGGACCACAGCTTCACCCACGGTCCGGGCGTGCCGACGACGATGTTGAACTCCATGTAGTCGTCCGGGTTCGCCCATTTGTCGAGTCGTAGCTTGGTGTAGCCGCGCCGCATCGCCTCGTTGATGGAGATCAGACCATCGCTCATTGCTGTTTCTTCCGGAAGTAGGTCAACAGATCGTCCTTGATGTCGTCGCGGTCCTCGATCAGAGCAGCGGCGCACACCACACACATCCTCCTGCCTTTCGGCGCGTGCGGGCGAAACTGCACTTTCCAGCCGCACTCGCTGCATTTGCCGATCTTGTTGTCCGGGATGTACAGCGGTGTCGTGATCCGGGCACAGACGACGACCACCTCATCCGGCTCGGTCACGGCTCAACCACCATCTTGGCTTCGCCACCCAGTGCCTGCAGCACCTCGTCGAACGTGTGGGTCTTCACCGACTGCATCCCGCTCTTGATCTCGTGCCATTGGCCTTCCGGATCGAACGGCGGCGCGAAGATCACGATCGCGTCTTTCGCGTTGTAGCGGATGATTGCGGCCTTGCCTTCCTCGGCGCGCCTGAACATCCAGCGTCGCAGCGCCGGGTCGCGGTGCGCGTCCGGGTAGCGCGGGTCGATCCAGATCTGCACGATTTGAATGTTCTGCTTCTCGCCGGTCTTGTCGTGGTTGATAGTGATGAAGTCTGGCATCACGTCGATCACGTAATGCGCGCGGTCCGGGCGCGCCAAATCGGCGGTGTCGTCGTTGACCAGCCAGCGGCAATTCCAGATCGCGCACTCAAGCGGCATCTGCGGCTGGTGATAGACCGTGCAGCCCTTGTGGAATTTCTGGAACTGGCACGACGCGCCCGCTGCCTTCTGCAGCGGAGGCACCGGCAATAATTTGCAGCAGGCCTGACAATCTCCACAGGTGCGCGTCATTGATCATCCAACATTCTGAGCTGGTCTTTGGTGAGTAACACGTTGACGCCAAAACGCGCCACGTTGTGTTCATAATTTTTGGGGACTGCGTGGCCAAACACCTCGCCGCCGGGATTGCAGCCGCGCGACCACGCTTCTCGAATGGCGTCTGGCATCGTAGCCGCCACAACGATGCAGCCGCCGAGAAACTTGTCGCCCTCGCGCCGGTCCGGATCGCAGAATGACAAATACCAGTATGTCATTTACTTCCTTCATTCGAACGTGAGGCGGGTTCTGAGGCCCGCCCCACGCCTCGACGCACGGACCACCGGGGGCTGGGGGCTCAGTGTCGGGGTCCGCTGCCGATTGCTAATGCCGGTTGGCGATACGCAGGAACTCATCTTCGTCAAACTCCAGCATCAGTTTTTGGGCCAGCAATTGATCGCCGAGCGGGATGGCATGAACATCGCAATGGGCGCATAGCCGATGCAGGGTCTTGTCATCCTTGATCACGTCGATGTTGGCCATCAGACTGCCGCGCGAGTGGATGCGATACTTGGTTTTGGACTTGCCGCCATCGACCACGAACCAGTCATTGTTTCGAAAGGTCTCGCGCTGCTCTGGCGTCAGGTGCTCCAGCAACAGGTTGATCGCCCGTTCCTTGACGTCGGGTAGATGGCCACGAACGGCAGCGGCCTGACGCTCGACCTGACGCTCAGCCTGTTCATAATTGCGCATCGCCGCCATCGCTCCAGTGCCCGGAAGCCAGTAGGATTGTGGCACGGTTGTCGCTGAGGCGGTGCCGGTGTACCAGCCACAGTCCACCCACACGATGTTTGATGTGGTGGTGACTACGGTCGCGGTTGGCACCGTCGTCACCCAGCAGCGAATGATGGCGGGTGACGTGGTGCCGTCAGTCCCCGTTATCCACGGCACGATCAGCCACCCTTGAGCTGCGGCACGAACATGATCTTGCGGGCGGTGGGATCGAAGCTGTCCATCCGACCGCCCTGAAGGTTTGCGCCCTCGACGCGGAAGGCGCGGTAGCCCTTGTCGGTCATGTCATCGAAGGTGCTTTCGGCGAACTCGACTTCGCTGGGCACGCCGGGATTCCAGCTAATCTCAGCGTGGCCGGTCGAGTCCATGATCTGCATGACGTGCTG